>Ga0316193_10004219_pt1 | contig 10549 bp, 5 predicted proteins | sample MerIslsedime2_MG_FD_207735 | JGI IMG/M metagenome (GOLD analysis project Ga0316193, IMG submission 207735) | Coastal sediment microbial communities from Maine, United States - Merrow Island sediment 2 | ecosystem: Environmental > Aquatic > Marine > Coastal > Sediment | place: USA: Maine...
TGGATTTTGGTGGATGTCACGGACGGGGCTGCGGTTAAAAAAGCATTTAATCCCAATGCCTGGCATGAAGTCGGTGAGGACACGGTCGTATGCCGCCAGCGTGAATTAAGGGAGAATGCAGTCCGTGCCCGGGAAATGGTGATCAGCAAACAAGAAGGTTTGATCCGCGACAGAACCTATGCCGTTCGACTGTACGAACCTCAAACCCTTTTATCTCTCCTGGAAACAACCGGATTCAGTCATATCAAAATCCACACCGACTTTTCCCCCCATCGGTTTGGGGGGGACTATGGATTTATGAACAAACGTATGCTGGCGGTGGGGCAAAAACCAAAAGATTAACATCGAACATCTAACGTTGAACATCGAATAATGATGTCGCTGCGCTCCTCAATTTTAATTCATTTCTTTAATAATTCAGTTTCTTCATCTTTTCCCATTCAACATTCGATGTTGGACGTTCGATGTTCTTCCTTTCAGTGTTCAATGTTCAATCTGTTCTCTGTGTTATTTACCTCGAAGTTTTGATAGAAATTCAGAGACGTTAAATAATCCCATATTTGCGCAAAAATCCTTCCACATCGTTCCAGAATTTATCCCAATCAGGCGGACAATCATTGTGTCCGGCATTATAGGCTATCATTTCCCCCATTTTCGCTGCCTCGTACAAAGCTTTTCCATGGGAAAATGGTATGACGGTGTCATGCTTGCCGTGCATGATCAGCACTGGATTGGGATAGTTTTTGACCACTTCAAGATTGTCAAACGGGTCCCGGACAAGAAAGGGTGGCACAAGAAATTTTTTGGCAAGAGATTTTGCACTGGAAAAGGTCGACATTAGAATCAGCGCCGCAGACGGCCGATGGCGGGCCAGGGCACAGACAGCTCCCCCGCCCAGTGAACGACCGAATAGAATGATGCGGGCGGGGTCAACATCTTTTCGTGATGTCAGCATATCGTAGGCGGCAACATAGGTTTGGGTGATGCTTTCTTCAGAAGGGTTTCCTGCCGAGCGCCCGTATCCGGGATATTCCACCAGCATTAGGGCGACACCCAGGCGGGTGAATTTTTGAAGCTCTGCGGGCCAGAAGTCGATTAATTCTCCGTTTCCATGACCAAAAATTACAACCGGTCGCGGTTTGCCGGATAGAGAACCGACTGGCAGAACAAGCCAGGCTTCCACCCTTCCGCTATCCGTATCAAGCCAGAATTTTTCCAGACCCGCAACTGGTTGCTCGGCCTGCAATGGTTGTGGAATCTGATTGCGGGGAAACATGATTTGGCGCTGCAGGAGAAAAAGGAGGCCACAGTATGCCGTATACAGCAGCAAGGGCCAGAGAATATATTTTAACAGGCTAGGCACGGTATGGCTCCTCTTCTACTCATCTTGCAGAAAGGCTGATCAACTGCGTGTCTCTGTCCGTGACTCCAGGTCAGCGACCAGTTTTAATATTCCTTCAAAGTCAAAGTCTTCGGCCAGCTGAATTATTTTATCACTGAATACGGTATAGGATTCCGATTTTGACTTCAGTTGTTCGGCAATTGATTTTAAATCGGTTATATCTCCCATATCAACGGCAGTTTGAAGTTGTTCGATTGTCCGGCGTGCCAGGTCAGGCGGCAGGGGCACCGGAGATCCGCCGGTGGAGATTCCGGCCTTTTTGTCATCCGATCGTCCAAGGGTCTGACATGACGCCAATGCTTCCTCAAGCGCTGTTCTCAGCTCTGCAAAGCTTGAATTCAAATTTCCTGGCACCGACTCCCCCGCAGAAGAAAGTGCTTTTTTCACCGAACTGTCCATTTTGGCGGCGGCATCTTGAAGCCTGGTCGCCGAGAGGTTGCCGGCCAGACCCTTGATGTTGTGGACCAGGCTGTGTACCTGGTTAATGTCATCGGCAATCAGCGCGTTATGAATATTCTCTGAGGCTTCCCGGTAACCGTTACCAAAATCCAACAGCAGTTTCCGGTAAAGCCTGCGATTACCCTGTAATCTTTTTAGGCCGGCCTCAAGGTCGAAACCCGGTAAAGATGGCGGCAAGTCATCATTGGCTTCGCCCGGAGACGGAATAGGGGATCCGTCCGAATCTGCGACGTCCGGATTTATGGAAACCTCAGTCCCTTCTGTCCGGCCGTCGTCTCCTCCCACCTCAGGTTTAATCCATTTCAGCAGGGTGGAGAAAAGTTCTTCGGGGTTGATGGGCTTGGCGATGTGGTCATTCATACCGACGGCTAAGCTTTTCTCACGGTCACCGGTCATGGCATGGGCCGTCATGGCGATGATGGGAAGACTTTTGAATGCGGAATGCGGAGTGCGGAATGCGGAATCTAAATCTGATTTCTCTTCTTTTTTATTTTTGACTTCTGAATTTTGCCCGCTTGCTTCTGTCCCTTCTTGACTTCCCTCTTTCGACTTCCGCATTCCGACTTCCCACTTCCGAATTCGCCGCGTAGCGGCATAACCATCCATCACCGGCATCTGGATGTCCATCAGCACAACATCGTATGGGTTTTGGTGGACTGCGTTCACCGCTTCCTGACCATTGTCAGCCAGCGTTACTTCAAGGCCGGCGCCGGATAAAATTTCCCTGGCTACCTGCTGGTTGATTTCATTATCTTCTACCAACAAAATACGTGCCCCTCTGATCCTCCTTAAGGCTTCTTTGCCGTTGGTTTTTTCGGTGCGGATGCGCGGGCCTCTTTCCACCTCTTTGTCAAAAACCTCCATAATCGTATTAAACATCACCGAAGGATTAACCGGCTTGATAAGAAAACCGTCCAAACCCACCGCCTCGGCCTGACGCATTACCTCCTGGCGGCCGTAGGCCGTTGCCATAATGATTTTAGGTTGTCGGGAAGATTTGAAATTGTTCCTAATTCTGCGGGACGCCTCAATGCCGTCGATCCCTGGCATTTTCCAGTCCATGATTACCAGATCGTAGCCGGTTTTCATTTCGGCAAAATTTTTGATTTCCATTAAAGCCTTCTCACCGGAATCGGTGACGGTTACCTTGAAGGAAAATGATTCAAGTATTTCTTGGAAAATATTCTGTGAGGCGGTGCTGTCATCGACAACCAAAACCTTTAGATCTTTCAATTCGCCAACCAAGCGTCTCCTTTTTCCCAATTCCTGGGAGGCCAGTCCAAAAACCGCACTAAAATGAAAATTGCTTCCCTGGCCGGGTTTGCTGTCCACTCCGATCTCGCCGCCCATCATTTCAACCAATCGCTTGCTGATGGTCAACCCCAGTCCGGTGCCGCCGTATTTGCGGGTGGTTGAACTGTCGGCCTGGGTAAACGGTTGAAACAGCTTTGCTGCCTGCTCAGCAGTCATGCCGATACCGGTATCCTCTACCGAACACCCAAGGGTTACCTGATCCTCGGTTTTGCTAACCAGTTGGGTGCGAATCACAATTTCGCCATGCTCTGTGAACTTAACTGCGTTGTTGGTAAGATTGAGCAGAATTTGGCCGAGCCGCAAAGGGTCGCCGATCAGGGACTGAGGCACATCCGGTGAGGTGGCAAATAGAATCTCCAATCGTTTTTCACGGGCTTTAACCGGCACCATATTGGCCAGATTTTCAAGAACATCCTCCAGATTGAACTCAATGGATTCAATATCCAGCTTGCCGGCCTCAATTTTAGAAAAATCCAGAATATCATTTATGATTCTGAGCAGGGAATGGGCTCCGGACTGTATTTTTTGAATATAGTCTTCCTGCTTGGGGCTTAATTCAGTCTGCAACGCAAGATGGGACATCCCAATAACGGCATTCATCGGGGTCCTGATTTCATGGCTCATATTGGCCAGAAAATCGCTTTTGGCCTGATTGGCTTCATCGGCAACTTTTTTGGCATCGATTAATTCGGCCGTGCGTTCATCAACCAGATCTTCCAGATTATCCCGATGTTTTTTCAGCTCCTTTTCCGATGCTTTTAAGGCGGCATCTGACTGCTGGATGGTGTTCATCATTTTGTTAAACGATTGGGCCAGATGTCCGATTTCATCGCTGGATTGAATTTCAATGCGATGGCCCAGTTTGCCCGTGCGCGTAATCAAATCAGTGCCTTCGCTGAGTTTTTTCAAGGGTTTGTTTACAAATCGCTGCAACCCGATCATGGTCAGGATACTGAGCATCAGGAGCCCTGCACACAGTGTCAAAATTACCGGGATGACCGCTTCCATGACATCATCGTCAATTTCTTTCACCGGAATGACCATCGCCAACTTCCAGCCAAGCATGGGAGAGGTATAATGGATAAAGTAATTTTTCGCCGAATTGTCGGTAAATGTGGAATAGCCCCGCTGCGATTGGAATATCTCCTGCAGATCATTGTCGTAAAGGTTGCGAATGTTTTTAAAAAGCGTATCCTTTTCCCGGCCGGCCAACATGGTACCGTTTGTGTCTATCAGGATCATGTATCCCTTGTGGCCAACTTCGACATTTTCTATGTAGGCGGTTAGATTTGCGAGGGTGATATCAATGCCGACCACGCCATAGACTCTCTTCTGGTTATCGAGCAGGGCCTTTACAATACCGATATTGACATCAGGTGAGGTGACGGAACGGTATGGATCGGTAATTTTTACTTGCCCCGGATTGCGCTTGGCGAGCACGTACCAGGGCCGCAGTCGCGGGTCGTATTTTGTCGGTTTGGTCCTTTTATGGGACCTGACAAAACTGCCGTTTTCCCGTCCCATATAGACGGAATTTACGTGGTTGTGGGTAATTCTGTAATTGTTAAAAAGGTCAATTATTTTTTGTTCCCGTTCTCCAATATTGTACCGGAAGGTTGCCGGGTCGGCGTTAATAAAGTTTGTAAATGTTTCATCATTTTTTGATCGCACCAGCTCGTTTATTGAAATATTCGCCAAATCCTTTTCAACGCTTTTGATGACGCTTGATAATGCAAAGTCAATATGCGCCAGTTGACTCTGGAAATCATCATATATATCCGTATAGATCGCTTCCCTGAGCCTTGTAAAAAGAAGGGTCCCGATGGTGGCCAGGATTAAAACGCTGACGCCGACATATAACAGCAATATTTTATATTTGAGCTTCATACGATTGTTCCAGAGCCGGAAAATGGGTTCTATCTACAATTAATTGGTTTTTTCAGAAAGGCAAAACAGGTACAATATGGCGTAATATTGAGTGGTTGTCAAAGTATTATCTAATTCGTAAACCATCAAATTCGGTAAGCGGGCATGAAATTTTTTATTCGCTTTACCGAAGAAATTTCGTAACGCCGGAAAGGGCAGGGCGACCTAAAAGTAGGCAATCATCTTTTAATAACCCGGGATGGTTTGGGTGAATAAAGGTGGCGGTTGGGGGGATGAACCAGGCGGCAGCTGATCATACTTGACATACAGCCCACAATCCCTTATTTTGAAAGAAAATTATATCACTGATCAATTTAAGGGAGGAATTCATGGCAGAAAAGATTACTTTCGAATGTGTGAATTGCGGCAACAAAACCGAGCAAAATACCGAGGACTCGAATATTCCGGAATGCTGTGGTAAACCCATGCAGGTTGAAGGACTGGACGCCTGCGAGGTGAGCAACACGGCCGAACACTCACGGTTCGACAACCTGGACGAGCCTTGTGATGACGGAAGGTCCGGATCCTGAGAGAATCCGCCTCAAGGTTCTTACACCTATTCGAATAAATCAAAGCCCATTTAAAAATTCGAAGCCACGGATCTTTTAATGGGCTTTTCAAACAATTGCACCGCAAGTTTCCTGTCCAACCCAGCCATCCCACTGAATTGACAAATGATTATTGAAAATTGTTGATTGAATGTTATCCTGTCTCTCTTAACCTTTGAACTCTGAACCCTGAACCCACAATTGGAGATCGAACATGGCATACGATGAGATTAAGTATTCCTCCAAAGGACCCTTAGGTTATCTGACCTTAAACAACCCTTCAAAAATCAATGCCCTGTCCAAATTGATGATCAGCGAATTAATTCATGCCCTGGGTGTGATTGCTGCCGATGAAGCGATAAAGGTGCTGGTTATTCGTGCTGCCGGCAAACATTTTTGTGCCGGACACTTTTTGGCGGAGATGGTCAACGGCGATGTCAGTGAATACAAATCAATTTTTGACCAATGCAACCGGATGATGCAAATGTTACATGACATTCCCCAGCCTGTAATCGCACAGGTGCAGGGAATTGCCACTGCCGCCGGTTGCCAGATGGTTGCCTGGTGTGATCTGGCCGTGGCCGAAGAGGGCGCAAGGTTTGCAACTCCCGGCGTCAAGATCGGTCTGTTCTGCACAACACCAAGTGTAGCTGTTGTGCGGGCCATCGGACGCAAAGCGGCGATGGAAATGCTGTTGACCGGGCGCTATATTCCAGCCCGGGAAGCCAAGGAACTTGGTTTGATAAACCGGGTAGTGCCTCTGGATGAACTGGAAACTGAAACCGAAGCACTTGCCGACCAGATCGCCGAAGCCAGTCGGTTTGTTCTATCGATTGGAAAGCAGGCCTTTTACGCCCAGGTTGATCAGTCGGACAGCGATGCCATGGATTTTGCCAAACAAACCATGACCATGAGCCTGGCGGCAGAAGATGCACAGGAAGGAATAAAGGCGTTTATGGATAAGAGGGCACCCGTTTGGCGGAATAGGTAGAACTAATAAAAAAGAGAACCGCAGAATATAGAATATCGATAGTCCGGTCGATTCGATCCTAATATCCAATTATGGGGATTTTTTCATGGCCTTTTTTGCAGTTCTAATGCTGGTCACGAAAATGGAAATCAATTCGTTAGTTTCTTGGATCAAGGAATTAAGTTTTGAAACTGGCTTTATCAGTTCAGCCCTAACAATGATCATTAACCATACTCTTGTCTCTCGCAGTTCCTTGAGGCAAACCTTCATCTTGTGGATAAAGTCAGCTCGGGATTCTGCGCTCTGGGCTTCACCATAATTAGGGGCAGGTGAAGTGCCGCAGCGAACCAATTGCCCGGAAATATGATTACCGACTCTTGTTTTTGGCATAGAATTACAATCGACGCATTCGGTCTATTTTATAAAATCGATTGAAATCCTTCCTTCGACATTCATTATTCGTTATTCGATATTCTGCGGTTCGCTTTTTAAATTTCAGCGGCCAACCGCGCCCCTTGATCAATTGCCCGCTTGGCATCCAGTTCTGCGGCAAGGTCTGCACCCCCGATTAAATGAACCAGCATCCCATTGTTTTCCAATTCGTCTTTCATATCTCTCAGGGGTTCCTGCCCGGCACAGATGATAACGGTATCGACCTCTAAAACCCTGGGTGCGTCCTTGAGTGTAATGTGTAAGCCCCGGTCATCTATCCGCGTATAGGTTACGCCATTGATCATGGCAACGTTGCGTTGTTTAAGCGTGACACGATGAATCCATCCGGTGGTTTTCCCCAAGGTTTCACCGATTTTATTTGTTTTACGCTGCAAAAGGTAGACCACGCGTTCGCTTGCAGGAATTTTGGGGCGACTGGGTGCCAAACCTCCAGGAAGTTCATAGTCTTTATCCACCCCCCATTCTTGTAAAAATGCATCCCGGTCGAGGCTGGTGGATAAATTTTGTTGGGTAATATATTGAGCGACGTCAAATCCGATTCCACCGGCGCCCACTATGGCAACCCGCCGGCCAACCGGTTTTTTGTGCAATAAGACGTCAACGTAGCTTAGCACATTGGGATGATCGATGCCTTCAATGTCAAGTTTTCGAGGCGTTACACCGGTAGCCAAAACGACTTCATCAAATTTTTCTTCCAGGAGGTGTTTGGCCGAGGCTTTTGAGTTTAAACAGGTATCAACCCCTGTCAGGGTAAGCTGTTTTTTATAATACCGGAGGGTTTCATTAAATTCCTCTTTGCCCGGGACCTGATTGGCCATAGTAAATTGACCGCCAATTGTGCCATTTTGCTCGAACAACGTGACCGCATGACCCCTTTCGGCGGCGACCGTTGCGCAAGAAAGACCGGCCGGCCCCGCCCCAATGACAGCTATTCTCTTTTTCTTTGCTGCCGGCCGGTATTGAAGTTCGGTTTCATGGCAGGCCCGGGGGTTGACCAGGCAGGATGATATTTTGCCCAGAAAAATGTGGTCCAGGCAGGCTTGGTTGCAACCAATGCACGTATTGATTTCATCGGCCCTGTCTTCCGAGGCTTTTTTTACAAAAGCGGCATCCGCCAAAAAGGGCCGGGCCATGGATATCATGTCAGCATCACCTCGCGCCAGAACCTCTTCGGCCACCTCGGGTGTGTTGATGCGATTGCTGGTTACCAGGGGCACGGAGACCCGCCCTTTTAGTTTAGCCGTTACCCAGGTAAAGGCTGCCCGTGGCACCGCAGTGGCAATAGTCGGTACCCGGGCTTCGTGCCATCCGATGCCGGTATTTATGATCGTCACACCGGCCTGTTCAATTTTTTGGGCTAATTTGACGACTTCCTCCCAGGAACTTCCATTTTTTACCAGATCGATCATGGAAAGCCGGTAAATTATAATAAAGTCAGATCCGACCTTTTCCCTGACATGGTGGACAATTTCGATGGGAAATCGAATTCGATTCTCAAAACTACCACCCCAATCATCGGTGCGATTATTGGTTTTAGATACGATAAACTGGTTAATGAGATACCCTTCCGATCCCATTATTTCCACACCATCATAGCCTGCCTGGCGGGCTAATAAAGCACAGTTGGCATAGTCCTTGATGTGTTGCTCGATTCCTTTTTCGTCCAATGCCCTGGGCTTGAAAAAGTTTATCGGAGCTTTGATTGCCGAGGCGCTCACCAGGTCTTCATGAAAAGCATATCGTCCGGCATGCAGAATCTGCATCGCAATTTGGCCGCCTGCCAGATGAACAGCTCCGGTTATGAGCTGATGCTGCTCCGCTTCCTCTTCGGTGGTCAGTTTGGCTGCCCCGGGGGCAACACATCCGACTATATTGGGCGCTACGCCCCCGGAGACAATAAGGCCCACACCGCCCTTAGCCCTTTCGGCGAAATAGGCTGCCATTCGTTCAAATCCGTTGGGGGCTTCTTCAAGCCCGGTATGCATGGAACCCATCAGGACCCTGTTTTTTAGTTTGGTAAAGCCTAAATCCAATGGAGCTAATAGGTGGGGATACTTTAAGTTTTCCATAGACTAATTCCTGTTATAGATTATGGCGATGCAAGCGCCAAAATAGTTTAAATCCCAGATCGTGTAAAGGTTTGGAGTTTTGAATTTCGGTCATTGGTATTTATTTGATATTTGGTGCTTGTGATTTGGAATTTATGATAGCAGGGAATCATTAAAATGTTTTACAACTCAAGCAATCGCTTGATCAAGAATTCAATCACTTTTGCGATGAACTGCTATCATAGTTATATCATCAAACTGGGGGGCATCACCTATGTGATTGAATATGTCTGTTTTAATCTGCTCGATTTGCTGGGACGCTGTTGCGGCAGGTTTTTCCAGAAGAGATAAAAACCGTTTTTTAGAAAATAATTTGTTTTCAGGCGACATTGCTTCCGTGACACCATCCGTATACCCGATTAAAAAGTCATCGGGTTCCATTTGAACCTGTCGCACCTTAAATTCCATCGGGGTCATGTAACCGACCGCCGGTCCGGTTGCTTTTAGACGCTCTTTTATCCCGGAATGATTGAAGAGAATAAGCGGCTCATGTCCGCCGTTAACATAGGTCAGCTTCCCGCTTTGGGGATCCAAAACCCCGAAAAAAAGGGTTGCAAACATTCCCTCCTCACCGTGCTCATGGGCGATATAATGGTTGGTAAGCGATACAGCATGCAACGCTTGGTAGAGAGGATCACCGGTTAAATCAGAGTTGTGGTTGTCGCTGCCGGGCACCGAAACCCCCTGCAAATTGATCTGGCCGGAAAACACACGGATTAAGCTGCGAAACAGCGCCATGAATAAGGCTGATCCGACACCCTTGTCGCAGACATCGGCGATTACCAATCCAACCAGATCACCGGGCAGTAAAAAGACGTCATAGAAATCACCGGAAACCTGCCGGGCAGCATGGAAGTAGAAGGCGATTTCCCACCCCGGGAGCTCTGGGATCCGGGTGGGCAGGAAATCCCGTTGTATTTTGCGGCCCTTTTCCATCTCTGAATGGAGGGCCTTGGAATAGGTTTCGACTTTATGCTTGGCCTGTTCCAGGGATCGGTAGGATTCATCCAGTTTCGAGTAAAGACTGGCGTTTTCGAGGGCACTGCCTATTTGGCCGGCAGTCAGCAGCATTAGATCCGCAGTCTCCTGGTTAAAATGGCCCGGCTTGTCATGCAGCAGGGTGATGATGCCCAGCAGATTGTCACAACGGAGAACAGGCACGGCCAGTGCCGATCCGACAGTATATGGTTGATTGGGAAGGCGTACCCAGCGTTTATCGTCACTGGTATCAATAATTAATCCTACCTTCCGATTTCGTCTGACCCAACCGGCGAGTCCTTCGTCAAACACCTGGCCGATAATTTTGGAGCGTTGCTCCGATGTGGTGTCGGCTCGGGTTAAAATGCTGTCGGTAACGGCCCCCTTTTCA
>Ga0316193_10004221_pt1 | contig 10548 bp, 21 predicted proteins | sample MerIslsedime2_MG_FD_207735 | JGI IMG/M metagenome (GOLD analysis project Ga0316193, IMG submission 207735) | Coastal sediment microbial communities from Maine, United States - Merrow Island sediment 2 | ecosystem: Environmental > Aquatic > Marine > Coastal > Sediment | place: USA: Maine...
AATTCCTGCTATTCTTGCCATAATTATCCTTGTCTTTGTTTAAATCTAGGATTCTTTTTGTTGATTACATATAATCTTCCGTTTCTACGTACTAATACGCAGTCGGCACTTCTTTTTTTAACTGATGTTCTGACTTTCATCTTGTATTGTCTTTAATATCTATAAGTAATTCTTGCCTTAGTTAAATCATAAGGGCTCATTTCTAATTTTACTTTATCTCCTGGCAGCAATTTAATATAATGCATTCTCATTTTTCCTGAAATATGAGCAGTTACAATGTGTCCATTTTCTAACTCTACTCGGAACATTGCATTTGATAATGCTTCACTGATCCTTCCGTCTTGTTCTATTGCTGATTGTTTTGCCATTTTAATATGCTACTTTTCTTTTTGATCCTGCCTTCATCAAACCATCATAATGACGATTCAGTAAATGAGCGTTTATTTGTTGTAAGGTATCCATTGCTACACCAACCATAATCAGTAGCGATGTGCCACCATAAAACATTGCCCAACCAGGCTGTACTCCCATTTTTGTTATTATCGCTGGAAGAATAGCCAATAAAGCTAAAAATATAGAACCTGGTAAGGTAATCCTTGATAAAATTGTATCAAGATAATCACCAGTCTCTTTCCCTGGTCTTATTCCAGGAACAAATCCACCACCTCTTTTTAAATCATCAGCCATTTTATTTGTCGGTATTGTAATTGCCGTGTAAAAATAACTAAATATAATAATCAAAATAGCAAACAATACATTATACCATAATCCGAACATATCGGTAAATTCAACTCCTATCGTTTTGATCACAGCGTTTTCAGAATTAGCCATTAAACCTGGAACAAACATTAAAGCCTGCGCAAAGATAATTGGCATAACACCTGATGAATTCAACTTTAAAGGAATGTATTGTCTTGCACCTGCTGCGTCTTTAATATTTCCCGCAACTGTTCTTCTCGCGTATTGCACTTGTATCTTTCTAACTGCTGATACTAATAACACACTAAGGAAGATGACAACAAACCAAATCACAACTTCTATCAAAATCATTATCAAACCACCGTTTGACTGATTGATTTTTGAAGTAGCTTCCTGCATAAATGAAGCAGGGAATCTGGCTATAATACCTATCATAATCAATAAGGAAATACCATTACCAATTCCTTTATCAGTAATTTTTTCTCCTAACCACATGGCAAAAACCGTACCCGTAGTCAATAATAATATTGAAGAGAAATAGAATAAAGGGCCTGTTCCTAATAAAAATGCACTTTCAGGAATACCCAAGCTAGGTAGACTTACCAAATAAGTAGGCGCCTGAATGATCAAAATAGCTATGGTTAACCAACGCGTAATCTGATTTATTTTCTTTCGACCACTTTCGCCTTCTTTTTGTAGTTTCTGTAAATAAGGAACCGCAATTCCCATTAACTGAACCACAATAGAGGCTGATATATAAGGCATAATACCCAAGGCCATTACCGAAGCTTTTGCAAAAGCTCCACCAGTAAAGGCGTTTAGCAATCCTAACAACCCATCTGATGTATTATTGGCTAGGCCGGTTAACTGCGTAGGGTCAATTCCAGGAAGTGGCACTTGCGCGGCTAAACGGTATACAACCATTAAACTCAAGGTCAAAAGAATCTTGCTTCTCAGCTCTTCAATTTTCCAAATATCTTGTACAGTATTTAAAAACTTTTTCATTTAATTTTTCATTAAATAGTTACAGCTTCACCACCTGCTTTTTCAATAGCAGCCTTTGCAGTTGCAGTGAATTTATGCACCGTTACATTTAATTTGGCCTTCAACTCTCCTCTTCCTAAAATCTTTACCAAATCGTTTTTACCTACCAAACCATTTTGCATTAACACTTCCAAAGAAACGGTATCTTTAATTTTACCATCTTCAACAAGTTGTTGTAAAGTATCCAGATTTACACCTTGGAATTCTTTACGGTTGATATTTTTAAAACCGAATTTAGGCACACGTCTTTGCAATGGCATCTGACCACCTTCAAATCCTATTTTTCTAGAATATCCAGAACGTGACTTTTGTCCTTTGTGACCTTTAGTGGCAGTACCGCCTTTTCCAGATCCCTGACCTCTACCTATTCGTTTTCCTAATTTTTTTACAGATCCCTTTGCAGGTCGTAAGTTATTTAATTCCATAACCTTATATCTTATTTGATTTCCTCTACGGAAACTAAATGATTAACTGTTTTTACCATTCCAAGAATCGTAGGGGTCGCATCGTGCTCCACTACCTGATTCAAATTGCGCAATCCTAATGCTTCAAGCGTTAACTTTTGATTTTTAGGACGTCTAATTTTACTACGTACTTGTTTTACTCTAATTCTTTTCATCGCTAAAAATTAACCGTTAAACACTTTATGCACAGAAATACCTCTTTGTTTTGCAACAGTATAAGCATCTCTTAAATTCAACAAAGCATCAAATGTAGCTTTTACCACATTGTGAGGATTTGATGAGCCCTGAGATTTTGACAATACGTCATGTACTCCTACAGATTCCAATACCGCCCTTACGGCACCACCAGCAATAACTCCTGTACCATGTGAGGCAGGCTTCAAGAAAACTTTCGCTCCACCGTATTTACCTTTTTGTTCATGAGGCATGGTTTGGTTTATGATTGGAATTCTAACCAAGTTCTTTTTTGCATCTTCTATAGCCTTAGCAATGGCAGAAGCAACATCCTGAGACTTACCTAATCCATGACCAACTACTCCATCTCCATTTCCAACAACAACTATGGCTGAAAAACTAAACGTTCTTCCCCCTTTGGTTACTTTGGTAACTCTTTGTACTCCTACCAAGTGATCCTTAAGTTCAAGTCCGCTTGGTTTTACTCTTTCTACGTTATTATATTTTTTGTACATGGAATAATCTTAAAATTTTAATCCTCCTTCTCTAGCACCATCTGCTAAAGCTTTTACTCTACCGTGATATAAATAACCATTTCTATCAAAAGCAATATTTTCAATTCCTGCTTTAGAGGCTTTTTCGGCCAATGCTTTACCTACAACTGCTGCTACTTCTACCTTAGTTCCTTTCGCATCTTTTAATCCTTTAGATGAGATTGCCACTAATGTTTTTCCAGAAATATCATCGATCAACTGAACCGATATTTCTTTGTTGCTTCTGAAAACTGATAATCTAGGTTTCGCTGCAGTACCAGAAATAACCTTTCTGATCCTGTTTTTAATTCTGATTCTTCTTTGAAGTCTTGTTAATGCCATAACCTTTATATATTATGCAGTTTTACCTGCTTTTCTTCTTAATACTTCACCCACAAATTTTACTCCTTTTCCTTTGTAAGGCTCTGGCTTACGGAATGAACGAATTTTCGCAGCCACTTGACCAACCAATTGCTTATCCAAAGAAGTTAATTTAATAATTGGATTTTTACCCTTATCTGAAATCGTTTCCACTTTAACCTCAGGCGCAACGTTCAAAACAATATTGTGCGAAAATCCTAAAGCAATATCCAATTTTTGACCTTGATTTGAAGCTCTATATCCTACACCAACCAATTCTAATTCTTTAGTCCATCCTTGCGACACACCTAAAATCATGTTTGCAATCAACGCTCTGTATAAACCGTGTTTTGCTCTGTGATCTTTCGATTCAGATGGTCTAACCAAAGTTAGAATTCCATCTTCATTCGTTATCGTCATCTCCTCAACACTCTGAGTTAACTCTCCTAGTTTACCTTTTACAGTAACCTGGTTGTCTTTTATATCAACCGTAACTCCCTCGGGAATCGTAATTGGGTTTTTTCCTATTCTTGACATCCTAAATACTTTTTAATAAACGTAACACAAAACTTCACCACCTACATTCTCCTGACGCGCTTTTTTATTCGTCATAACACCTTTCGAAGTAGAAATAATAGCTATTCCTAAACCGTTCAAAATTCTAGGCATTTCACCCGCACCAACATATTTTCTCAATCCAGGAGTACTTACTCTTTGGATATCCTTTATTATCGGTTGTTTTGTGTCTTTATCGTATTTCAAGGCAATCTTGACAATGTCTTGAACTTTGTTTTCGATAAATTTGTAACTCAAAATATAACCTTGATCAAATAAGATCTTGGTCATTTCCTTTTTTAAGTTCGACGCTGGAATCTCTACGACTCTGTGACCAGCGCTTGCAGCATTTCTAATTCTTGTTAGATAATCTGCTATTGGATCTGTATACATATATATTTATTTGCGGTTTTGGTATTCGATCTTTCAATATAAATGATCAAACCTGAAACCAATTAATATTCTACCAACTTGCTTTTTTTACACCAGGGATCAATCCTTGATTAGCCATTTCGCGAAAAGTAACACGAGAAATACCAAACTGACGCATATATCCCTTTGGACGACCCGTTATTTTACACCTGTTGTGCATACGGATAGGCGAAGCATTTTTTGGTAATTTCTGCAAACCAGCATAATCTCCGGCTTCTTTAAGAGCCTTTCTTTTTTCAGCGTATTTTGCAACAGTTTTCGCTCTTTTCACTTCACGAGCTTTCATTGATTCTTTTGCCATCTTTTAGTTCTTTTTAAATGGTATTCCTAATTCGTGTAATAATGATTTTGCTTCTTTATCAGTATTTGCAGTAGTTACAAAAGTGATATCCATACCACTTATTTTGTTCACCTTGTCAATATTGATTTCAGGAAAAATAATTTGCTCTGTAATACCCAAATTATAATTACCTCTTCCGTCAAAACCATTGGCTTTTACTCCTTTAAAATCTCTAACACGAGGTAAAGATGCTGTCACCAACCTGTCTAAAAATTCGTACATTTTGTTTTTACGCAAAGTAACTTTTGCCCCAATTGGCATTCCCTTACGCAATTTAAATGTTGCGATATCTTTCTTTGAAATTGTAGATACAGCTCTTTGACCAGAAATCTGAGTCAATTCATCCACTGCATATTCAATCAATTTTTTATCCGCTATCGCAGCTCCAACGCCCTTGCTGATTACTATTTTCTCCAATTTCGGAACTTGCATCACATTGTCGTAACCAAACTCTTCTTTCAAAGCAGAAATAATTCTGTCGTTGTAGTCTTTTTTAAGTCTAGGCATATTTTCCATAACTATAATACTTCTTTAGATTTTTTTGAAAACCTAACTTTTTTATCTCCTTCCATACGAAAACCTACTTTCGTTGTCACGCCATTCTCAACCAACATTAGGTTAGAAATATTCAGAGAAGCTTCTCTTTTAACAATACCTCCCTGTGGGTTTTCAGCACTTGGTTTGGTATGTTTAGAAATCATGTTCACTCCTTCTACAATCGCACGGTTTTTATCAATAATTACCTTGACTACCTTGCCTTCTTCTCCTTTATGATCACCTGCAATAACCTTTACAGTGTCTCCTGATTTAATTTTTAGCTTTGTCATTTTCCTATAAATTAAAGCACTTCAGGTGCCAATGATACAATTTTCATGAATTGCTTTTCACGAAGTTCTCTCGCTACAGGTCCAAAAACACGTGTACCTCTCATCTCTCCAGAAGTAGAATCCAATAAAACACAAGCATTATCATCAAAACGAATATAAGATCCGTCTTTACGTCTAACTTCTTTTTTGGTTCTTATCACAACCGCTTTGGCAACTTGACCTTTTTTGGCCGTTCCATTGGGTGTACCCGATTTTATGGCTACTACGATTTTATCACCTACTGAAGCGTAACGTTTCTTTGTTCCGCCAAGTACTCGAATAACTAAAGCTGTTTTTGCTCCTGTATTATCCGCTACGTTTAATCTTGATTCTTGCTGTAACATAATTATTTAGCTCTTTCTAAGATTTCTACTAATCTCCAACGCTTTGATTTGCTCAAAGGACGTGTTTCCATGATTCTTACCATATCTCCTTCATTACAGTCATTCTTCTCATCATGCGCCACATACTTCTTTGTATTCAATACAAACTTACCATACATTGGATGCTTTACTCTTTTCACTTCTGATACAACAATAGATTTCTCCATTTTGTTACTTGAAACTACTCCTATTCTTTCTTTTCTAAGATTTCTTTTTTCCATCTCTTCAAATAAATTACAATTTTTGTAATTCTCTATTAGTTAATTCTGTGGCAATTCTTGCAATTGTCTTACGCACATTTCTCAATTGTAATGGGCTTTCCAAGGGTGAAATTGCATGAGCAAGTTTCAAATCAGTATAATTCTTTTTGAATATGCCGAACTTTTCTTGAAGCTCTTCTACTGATAATTCTTTAATTTCTGATTGTTTCATGTGTTCTTTGTTAAATTTAGCTCCGATGTTATCTTTTAATTTAAAAGATATTCATCTTCCTATAAATTAAGCGTCGTCGTAATCTCTTGCAACCACAAATTTTGTTTTTACTGGTAACTTTTGTGCTGCCAAACGCAAAGCTTCTTTTGCAACTTCAATTGACACGCCACCTATTTCAAACATAATTCTACCAGGTTTCACCACAGCTACAAAATATTCTGGGGCTCCTTTACCTTTACCCATACGCACCTCTAAAGGTTTTTTGGTAATCGGTTTATCCGGGAAAATTTTAATCCATAAACTACCCTGTCTCTTCATGTATCTTGTCGCTGCCACACGAGCCGCTTCAATTTGACGAGAGGTAAGTAAATCTTGCTCTAATGCTTTAATACCGAACATACCGTTAGAAAGCAGATGACCTCTTTGAGAGTTGCCATGCATAGCCCCTTTACCTTTCTGTACCTTACGATATTTTACTCTTTTTGGTTGTAACATTTTCTACTTCTTAAAAAATTTATCTACGAGGTTTGTTCCTGTTTGGTTTTCTAACACCACCTTGACCACCGCCACCAGCTTTACCTTTCTTAGAAAGACCAACTAATGGAGATAACTCTCTTTTACCATAAACCTCACCTTTCATTATCCAAACTTTTACACCTATCTTTCCATAAGTTGTATTAGCTTCTTCTAAAGCATAATCTATATCCGCTCTAAAAGTAGAAAGAGGAATTCTACCTTCTTTATAAGATTCAGATCTAGCCATCTCAGCACCATTTAAACGGCCTGAAATTTGTACTTTAATACCTTCTGCGTTCATACGCATTGTAGCAGCAATTCCCATTTTAATGGCTCGTCTGTAAGAAATTCTACTTTCTATTTGACGCGCAATACTGGCACCTACTAACTTTGCGTCAAGTTCAGGACGCTTAATTTCAAAGATATTTATCTGTACTTCTTTCCCGGTAATCTTTCTGAGTTCCTCTTTTAACTTGTCTACCTCTTGCCCACCTTTCCCAATAATAATACCAGGTCTGGCTGTAGTGATAGTAACGGTTACAAGTTTAAGCGTACGCTCAATAATTACTCGTGAAACACTTGCTTTACTTAATCTAGCATGAATATACTTTCTAATCTTACTGTCTTCAGCAAGCTTATCTCCATAGTCTTTTCCACCGTACCAGTTAGATTCCCATCCTTTGATGATTCCTAAACGATTACCTATTGGATTTGTCTTTTGTCCCATGCTTATTAATTACTTAAATTATTAGTTCCCAAAACCAAGGTTACATGGTTTGAACGTTTTCTTATTCTATGCGCTCTACCTTGAGGAGCAGGACGCAACCTTTTCAGCATTGTAGCGCTATCTACATATATTTCCTTAATAAAAAGACCGGCTTCCTCTATATTTCCATCTTCATTTTTTGCCTGCCAGTTTGCGATAGCGGATAACAATAATTTTTCAAGATTAATTGTTGCCTCTTTAGGATTAAATTTCAAGATTGAAAGTGCCTTTTCCACTTCAACACCTCTGATTAAATCTGCAACTAAACGCATCTTTCTTGGTGATGTAGGACAACCATTAAGCTTAGCAACGTAAGTACTCTTACGTTCTTCTTTTAGCTGACTTGCTCTTAATTTTTTTCGAACTCCCATACCTGCTATTTTTTACCTTTATTTTTTGCTCCTGCGTGTCCTCTAAAGGAACGTGTTGGAGAAAATTCACCTAACTTATGACCTACCATGTTTTCAGTAACGTATACAGGTACAAATTGACGACCATTATGAACTCCTATTGTTTGTCCAACAAAATCTGGAGTGATCATTGATGCTCTTGACCAAGTTTTAATTACTGATTTTTTTCCTGAGTCTATGTTTTTCTGGACTTTCTTTTCCAAAGCGTGAAAAACATAAGGTCCTTTTTTTAACGAACGTGCCATACTTTCTAAAAATTATTTTTTTCTACGTTCAACTATTTGTTTATTGCTCGCTTTACTCTTAGAACGGGTCTTAAATCCTTTAGCAGGAATTCCGTTCCTAGATCTTGGGTGTCCACCTGAAGCTCTACCTTCACCACCACCCATTGGGTGATCTACAGGGTTCATGGCAACAGGACGTGTTCTTGGACGTCTTCCTAACCATCTGCTTCTACCGGCTTTACCAGAGACTGCCAATTGGTGATCTGAATTAGATACTACCCCAATCGTCGCCTTACAAGTCAATAAAATCATTCTTATTTCGCCTGAAGGCAATTTAATAGTTGCATATTTTCCTTCTCTTGCCATTAACTGTCCAAATGAACCTGCACTTCTTGCAATTACCGCACCTTGTCCAGGTCGCAATTCAATACAAGAAATTACCGTTCCTAATGGAATATTACTCAACAACATTGTGTTTCCAACATCCGGAGACACTTTATCGCCTGAGACGATTTTCTGTCCCACTTTAAGTCCGTTTTGAGCAACGATATATGTTTTTACACCATCTGCATAATTCAATAAAGCAATATATGCAGTTCTATTCGGGTCATATTCAATAGATTTAACAGTTGCAGGAATACCATCTCTATTTCTTTTGAAATCTATTTCACGGTATCTTCTTTTATGGCCTCCACCTTTATAGCGCATGGTCATTTTTCCCTCACTGTTTCTACCTCCCGATCTTTTTATCGGAGCTAAAAGACTCTTTTCTGGTTTATCAGTTGTTACAACATCAAAATCAATGACAACTTTAAATCGTTGTCCTGGAGTCATCGGTTTTAATTTTCTTAATCCCATCTTCTTATCTTAGATATTGTTGTAAAAATCAATGTTCTCGCCATCTGCCAATTGAACGATAGCTTTTTTATAAGCACCTTTCTTACTATTAACCAATCCTTTTTTCGTGTATTTACTACTGCGTTGTACAGGATAATTCATAGTTCTTATTGCCTTAACAGAAACGCCATAAGCACTTTCTACAGCTTCTTTAACTTCTATCTTATTAGCCGACTTCTTCACAACAAAACTAAAGCAGTTGTTTAACTCGCTTTGGTCCGTTGCTTTTTCCGTAATAATAGGTTTTATCAATATACTCATGACCCTTATTTGCTAAAATTAGATTCTATTTCTTCTAAACAACCTTCTGAAAGAATTACTTTATTTGCGTTTAGAACACCGTAAGTATTTAATTCTGAGCTCTTTATGACACTAGCCTTTTTTAAATTTCGTGATGACAAATATACATTATTATTTGAACCGTCCAACACAAACAAAGCTTTTTTATTCTCAAGCGATAGTGCTTTCAAAATATTTGTAAATTCCTTTGTTTTTGGTGTTTCAAAATCGAAATTCTCAATCACTAAAATATTCTCTCCTTTTGCTTGGGTAGACAAGGCTGAAAGTCGCGCCAATTTCTTCAAACCTTTGTTGAGTTTAAAAGAATAATCTTTTGGTCTAGGACCAAATGCTCTACCTCCACCTCTAAACAATGGCGACTTAATACTACCTGCTCTGGCAGTACCCGTTCCTTTTTGCTTTTTGATCTTTCTGGTACTTCCAGAAATAAAAGCTCTTTCTTTAGCTTTATGGGTACCTTGACGTTTATTGGCTAAATGTTGTTTAACATCCAGATAAACTGCATGGTCATTTGGTTCAATACCAAAAACAGCCTCCGAAAGCTCAACACTTCTTCCGGTATTTTTCCCGTTGATATCTATTACAGCTACTTTCATTATTTACTAATAATTACATATGAATTTTTATGACCAGGAACCGCACCTTTTACTACTAAAAGATTTTTATCCTTCACCACTTTTAAAACTCTCAGGTTTTGAACTTTTACAGTATCTCCACCCATTCTACCACCCATCTTCATTCCTTTGAATATTCTCGCAGGATATGAGGCAGCACCAACAGAACCAGGAGCTCTACTCATGCTTTGCTGACCGTGTGTGCTTTCAGAACCTGCAAAACCATGACGTTTTACAACTCCTTGAAAACCTTTTCCTTTGGATGTACCACTTACATCTACAAATTCACCTTCTTCAAAATGATCAACTTCAATTTGATCACCTAATTTAAAATCCTGCTCAAATCCTTGAAATTCAACGACACGTCTTTTAGCAGTTGTTCCAGCCTTTTTAAAGTGGCCGTTAAGCGCCTTATTAGACTGCTTTTCTGCTTTGTCATCGAAACCAAGTTGCAGGGCTTCGTACCCGTCAGCTTCTTTGGTTCTGACTTGGGTAACTACACAAGGACCGGCTTGAATAACGGTACATGGAATATTCTT
>Ga0316193_10004222_pt1 | contig 10547 bp, 8 predicted proteins | sample MerIslsedime2_MG_FD_207735 | JGI IMG/M metagenome (GOLD analysis project Ga0316193, IMG submission 207735) | Coastal sediment microbial communities from Maine, United States - Merrow Island sediment 2 | ecosystem: Environmental > Aquatic > Marine > Coastal > Sediment | place: USA: Maine...
CCATGGCACAGTTTTTACAGCAGGTACCCTGCATTCCAATATTACAGGGCTTCATGGTCACCGCTCGGTCAAAAACAGTATCGATATCCAGTTTCTGAGCCCGTGCGATCATTTCCTGGGTGGCAACGTCCATGGATGATGCGATCGGATCCGCCATCTTTTTCGGCTTTACAACTTTTGTTAACTTTTTCTCTTCTGCCATTAGAGGTTCCTCCTCGTATTTTTATGCTCTTTTGTGTATCCTGTTAAGACGCTCCAACAACTTGTCATGTTGCGATGTTTGCACTTTGGCCGCTGTCACGGTAACTTCGACCGGAGCGGCTTCATGTTTGGCCGCGAGTTCTTCACGTTCCTTTGCGCGTTTCTCTCGGACCGCTTCCTCTTCAGCCTCTTTTTTGGCCCGGGCGTCCGCCTCTGCCTTGGCCCTTGCGTCCGCTTCGGCTTTTGCTTTTGCCTCTGCTTCGGCTTTTGCCTTTGCGTCTGCTTCGACTTTGGCTTTGGCCTCTGCCTCAGCCTTGGCCTTGGCGTCTTCTTCAGCCTTGGCCTTTGCGTCCGCCTCTGCCTTGGCCTTGGCTTCTGCTTCAGCTTTGGCCTTGGCTGCTTCAGCCGGGTCTACTTCTTTTTTCTTTGCGGGTGCCTTTTTGGCAGGTTTTTTCGCAGGTGCCGCTTTCTTTTCGGCCTTGGGCGGGGCTTTTTTCTTGGGTGGTGCCTTTTTCGGTTCTTGGCCTTCTATGGTCAAATCCGGCTCCGGTGCAAGGGATGCAAAATCGATATCAATATCATCAAGCACCTTGTTCAGCGGGGCCACATCCAAAGCACTTCCGCCGTCTAAGCCCAAATCGATAAACGCCTTGGTCAGTCTGATAGCCTCCGGGTGCCGCATAATCAGAACATTTGAACCGGCCAGCAGATAGATGACGGCGGTTACGGCTTCCATGAGGACTCCGCGACGTTCCGGATCCCCTAAAGCCGGTGCTTCTTCTACGCTCTGCTTGGCTTCCTTGCATTTCCATATTTCGGCGGCCAGGTTGTTAATAATCGGAAGCTGCAGCTTGTCGTCACCTTGGGTAAGGGCCGCCATGCTGAGCCGTTCCATCACCGAATAGCTGTATTCCAGTCCGTAACCGAGACCGCCGGTGGTGGGGTCGACGATAATCCGATTCAACGGCATCCCAAGATTTTCAAGAAGGATGTTGACCTGCTTGGCCAGGTTAATGTCGATGGGTGAGGATGAAATCACCGTATGACCGTATCCCATGGCACTGGCGCCGATTCCCTTGTGATTCTTGTCCTCTACAGGTCCCAGAATCAGATTTTCTCCATGGGTCTCTTCTGAGATTTTCTTTAGAACTTCCTCATCTTTCTCGATATTGTTGGTACCCCATACGATCAGGGGGACATCGATGGCTCCAAGGACTTTTTTGACCGTAGCGACAGCCTCATCAGGGCTGGCATCCTGGCCGTTCGGATCGGTGCTCCTGAGTTGAAGGACGATCATTTCCGCCCCAAACTCATCAACGCACTTTTTGGCCCAAGCTGCCGGATCTGAGACAACATCCTTGAAATGGCTCATGGCAGCTTCCGGCCATTCATCCGGCTCCATATCCCACACTTCCATTGCAATCACCGGCTTATGCGGCATGTCACCTTCGAAATTGTAAAAAGGATAGCATGCCTCGCCACCCACGGTAACGGCCTTGTCACCTTTACCAAGGGTAATTTCCTTTATAGCGCCGGTATAAGATTCTTTGTATATTTCCAAACCCAATGTTACCTCCTTTACATGACAAAAAGTTTAGTGTTTGAGGTTTATCACATTGCAACCCTATCAATTAGCCCTAAAGGGGCGACTGAATTCAAAGCCCCGGGGCTTCAGAAAAAATCAACCCTCCTTTCCTAAAATGAATTTGGTTATTAAATGATCTACGTCGGTAGATTTATGGCCGTTGAACATACGCTTCCTGCTGGGAACTTGAAGGTGTTTGACAAACGCAATTATTTGCAACAATAAAGGAACGTTATAATATTTTATGTAAACAGGATATTAATCGGGAACATGCCAAATATCGTTTTTTATATTGAGATTGATTATTTGTCAATAGATGAGTCAAAATTACTTAACCTCAAGGAAGATAATGCCGAAATTCAAGGGCGTTGTACCCATGGAAACAAATGCATACTTTAGGCGGGTTCATTTTACCGCCGATTACCCATTGACGAACATCTCTTATCCGGTCGGCGTATCGAACATGCAGGTTAATTCCACCACTTCACCGTCATATTCGGTGGTGGTTTTATGGGGCAAGCCTTTAAACAGCTTTATCATCCCCTGGTTTCTGGGCAAGGTGTACGCAACCAGGCCTGAAATTCCATTCTCCCTGGCGGCTTCGGACAGTTTTTGCAGGATAATCTTGCCCAATCCTCTTCCCTGCCATTCTTTGCTCACTGAAAATGCGACTTCTGCAATGTCTCTGGCAGGATCCAACAGATATTCCCCAACGGCCACGACCTTTCCAAAACCAAATTCCCCCACCACTGCCAGAAGGGTTAAATTCTTGATGTAGTCGATGTGGAACATACTCTCCAAATCGTCACGAACAAATCTGCTTCTTGCCTGGAAAAACCTTGAATATATGTCATTTTTATCCAGATTGTAAAAATGTTCCTGAATCCTTCTCGCGTCCACCGGTTTTGCCGGCCGAATGGTAATGGATTCACCGGCGATCTCCCGTGTCTCTTCCAGCTTGATCGGATATATGCCATGTAAGGATTCCGACAGCGTGCGCTCGGCGCCAAACAGCCCCATCTTCCTGGCCGCAAAAAAAAGCTCGTCACGAAAATCCGGGTGGGCGATGCTGATCATGGCCATGGCCCGTTCCTGCAAACTTTTCCCAAATAGATTTACAGCCCCGTATTCGGTCACAACGTATTGAACATCGCCCCTGGGAACGACAATGGGGGTATCATTTAACATGGGCACGATCCGGCTTTTTTTGCCGTCGGTGGTTGTCGATGTAAGCATCAGAATCGATTTGCCGCCTTCAGACCTGGACGCGCCTCTGATAAAGTCGAGCATTCCGGTCACGCCGGAAAAATGGTTGAAAGAGAGCGCATCGGCGGCGACCTGGCCGGTCAGATCCATGGCCATGGGCACGTTCATGGAGACCATTTTGTTGTGGCGGGAAATCACACCGGGATCGTTTACATAATCCGAAGGATGAAATTCAATGGCCGGATTATCATCTAAAAATTCGTAAAGATTTTGGCTGCCGATGGCACTGCTGGCCACCAGTTTTCCGTCGTTGAGTCCTTTTTTTCGGTTGGTAATCACACCCATTGAAACAAGGCGCATGATATCGGTGGTCAGGTACTGGGTGTGAACGCCGATATCGTTTTTTTCGGAAAGTGCAAGAAGGGTAGCCTGGGGGGTTGTACCGGGACTAAATTGGATGGTTGAACCGTCATCAACAAGCCTTTCTACGAGCCGGCCGATAAGATTGGCGGCATCGAGTTCCGGGAGTTCCCCGACGGTGAGAAGGGCTTCTTCGTGCTCAACAACCGCGTCCACATCGTTGACGTGAATAAAGCTTCTGCCCAACACCCGAGGCATCATTGAATTTACCTGGGCAATGACGAGATTGGCGGACATGGCCGCCGCAAGTGTTATATCCACTGAAATACCCAGGCTCATCCATCCGAAGTCGTCCGGTGGAGACACCTGGATCAGTGCCACATGAATTGGAAGGCGTCGGGTTTCAAAAAGCCGGGGTATTGCCGAAAGGTTCATGGGCGTGATAAACCGCATGTTCTTTGCAAGACTTTTCGGTTTGGCCGATCCCAGATAAAATGACCGGATATTGAAGCTCTGGTCCCGGGTCTCATCTGCAATCAGCGTCAAGGGTGTACTTTCGAGACTCAGGAGGCGAACAATCTCGATGTCGGTGAACGTATCCGCTGCTTCAGCAAGCTCTTTAACCAGATATTGAGGCTCACCACAGGATGAACCGATAAAGACCCGCTGACCTGCCCGAATCAACCCAATGGCTTTTTTCCCCGAGCACCGTTTTTCAACATAATTATCTGCCCAATAAGTTGATACCGCCATACGAATCCCCCATATTTTTTATATTTTGAATAGGTTGCGCATGTTCTAACGTGCTTAGCTTATGCGGGCGTTATTATCAAGAAAAAGATGACCTTGTATGGCGATTTGGTTTTTACGAGATGTATATTTCGGCAAGCTTTGGAAAGTGGAATAAGAACGGAGATCGTATAACAGGGACATTCTTTGAATTTATAGGGGAATGGCGTAATTCTGAATAAACGTATCCAGCCGATTCGATTGGTCGTGACTTAATTGGGAAAATTGAACACCTATATGGCCCATTTTAAAATCACTGAAAGGAGACTTATTCTCTATATGGATATCTGAAATCTTGTTGCAGGGGATGTCTTTCAGATAAAAACCATGGCCGCTTAAAAATATGTCCAGCAGAAGGGATCCATGCAAATGTTCCCCGCCGTTGATATACATGAAGGCAAGCCCCCCCTTGCAGATGTTTCTTATTTGACCCAGCTTTGAAGCGCCGTTCTTTAGCAATGCATATACGCCCTGCTTCACCGGGAACCGTTCATGCGACCTTCTTTCAAAGATCATTTCAGTATTTTCCATGCCGTATCCTTATCCGTTAATATAAACCGATCTATAAACATAAGTACGAAACCGTGAATATTTTGTCAAGATCGGACTCGGAAACAGTCATCCACGAAGCACATCGAGTCTTGCCCATAGAAGTGCTGAGGGTGTTCCCGTGAATGTTTATCTTTTTAAAATTCTACAAGACGTAACATGTAAAAATATGGCTTTTTTCAAGAGTTATTAGCTGTTTACCGAAACGCATATTGCGTGTCAATAAAAAATTATCACAATATATGGGAAATATTGTCCCGCGAACCGGTCCGGTTCAATATGATTCAGCAAAGAATTATCGATACTTTAAAAAAATCAGATTGATAAATCAGCCTAAATATTGCTATATATCAGCGTAACAACTTATTGGCCGTAGGTTTTACACGCTTGATGGGTTCAATGGTTTTTAGCAGAAGGACTTTTATGACGTCGTTATTTCAGAAATTCAATCAGCGGAAGATTAACGAACTGAATACAAAACGGTTAAACATCAGACAATTGAAACCTGAAATGGAGCGAAACAGATGAACACATGTCTATTTTGCGGCTTGACTCATCGTGTCGGATTTATTTCAACCCGTTTTGCGGGAACAGACGGCGTCTCCCTGGAAACGGCTAAATGGGCAAACGTTTTTCAAAAGGAAGGATTTTCATGTTTCTACTTCGGCGGTGAACTGGATCGTCCTCCGGATTGCTCATATCTGGTAGAAGAGGCGCATTTCACGCATCCGGATATAAAAGATATTTACAATCACTGCTTTGGCATTCATAAACGAGAAAGGCGTATTACCCAAAAAATTCATACAGTTAAAGACAAATTAAAAGACGAGCTTTATGCATTCATCGAAAAATTCAGCATCGATCTTTTGGTTCCGGAAAATTCATTGACCATACCGTTGAATATCCCCCTCGGACTTGCCATTACTGAGGTTATATCCGAAACGGAAATACCGACCATCGCCCACCATCACGATTTTTTCTGGGAGCGACAGCAGTTTCTGACAAACTCGGTCTGGGAGTATTTAAACATGGCCTTCCCGCCGCATCTGCCGTCCATACAGCACGTGACCATAAACTCTTCCGGAGACAATCAGCTGAGTCTCAGAACCGGTATTTCCGCGACCATTATTCCCAATGTCATGGACTTTGAAAATCCGCCGCCGCCGCCGGATGATTATTCATCAGACGTTCGAAAAGCGCTCGGTATGGATGATGATGAACTCCTGATTCTCCAGCCGACCCGGGTCGTAAAGCGCAAGGGGATCGAACATGCCATAGAGCTTGTCCACCGGCTGGGGAAAAAAGCCAAGCTGGTCATTTCACACGCCTCCGGCGATGAGGGCTATGATTATGAACAAAGAGTCAAAGAATATTCAAGGCTTTTAAACGTTAACACCCTGTTTGTTTCGGATATTATCAATGAGAAGAGAGGGCGCACCAAGACAGGGAAAAAAATTTACACACTGAACGACATATATCCCCATGCCGATCTGGTCACGTATCCTTCGACTTTTGAAGGGTTTGGCAATGCCTTTTTAGAAACCGTCTACTTTAAAAAACCAATCGTCGTAAACAAATATTCCATCTATACATTCGACATCGAGCCAAAAGGGTTTCTTGCGGTGGAAATCGACGGGTTTGTGTCAGAGGATGCTGTTCGAATGGCCAGGACGGTTCTTGAAAACCCGGAATTTTGTAAAAAAATGGTCGATACCAACTACGAAATTGCAAAGCGTTCTTACTCTTACTCGGTTCTCCGACAGAAGCTCCGGAATCTCATCTATGACGGTGTTGCCTGTAATCCCGAAAATATGAGGAGTTAAGGCTTGCCAACCCGTCAAAATTGCTTTAAATCGTTAAAAAAACTTTTTTTCGGCCCTTTATAAAATGAATCACATACAAAAAAAGCTTACATATGGACTTAAAACCGGCACTCAAAAAGGATGGCACGGATTTGTCTGGATGCTCAAAATAATTGTGCCCATATCCTTTCTGACGGTCCTTCTTGAATACAGCGGCTGGATAAACAAAATAAATTTTATCCTTGAACCCTGTATGAACCTTCTGAGCCTTTCCCCCATCGCCGCCCTTCCACTGATCGTCGGGATGCTTACAGGCATTTACGGCGGCATCGCTGCCATGGTGGTACTTCCTTTAACCACCAATGAAATGACATTGATCGCCATTTTTCTTCTCATTTCACACAATCTTATCCAGGAAGGAATTATTCAAAGCCAGTCCGGACTGAAACCCTTTAAAGCGACCCTTTTCCGCCTGGCAGCTTCCATTGTAACGGTAATGATCGTCGCCATATTTCTCGGGCCTGAACCCGCACAGGTTGTGGCAAAAGGAACACCTGTGGCGGTTCAAACGGCGTTTATTGCTTTGATTAAAAACTGGTTAATAGCGACCTTATATCTCAGTCTAAAGATATTTATGATTATCATGGTCATTATGATTCTTCTCGAGATGATGAAAATTTTCAATATGATCCCTCATATCGTTAAAGTTTTGACCCCACTTTTAAAGACAATGGGCCTCGATCAACGGGCTGGCATTTTATGGCTGACCGCCATCGTCTTTGGACTCGCCTACGGCGGTGCAGTGATTGTAGAAGAAGCAAAAGAGGGATATATTACAAAAGAAGAACTTGAAAAGCTTCATCTTTCCATCGGAATCAATCATTCCATGGTTGAGGATCCGGCACTCTTTCTATCGCTGGGGCTCAGTGCGTTCTGGCTCTGGGTGCCCAGACTTATCGTGGCCATCATTGCCGTGCGCCTGTTTGATTTATACTATAAAATCAGGTCGATGTATAGACCGTCCCATACTGTGTCTGTTCAAAAAAATAAATCCTAATCGAGCGAAAGTCGAGGATGCCCCAGCTTCAAGGGTAAACATGGATGCTCGATTTACAGCTTGTCATTATTCATGAAGGCCCATAACCCGGAGTTAAATCCCCAATGACGGAAATATATCCCATCGGCGGAGGAAAGGGCGGTGTTGGAAAGAGTTTTATTGCGGCCGGCCTTGGCGCATCAATCGCCCAACGGGGCCATAACGTCGTGGTGATCGATTTAGATCTGGGCGCGTCAAACCTCCATACCCTTTTGGGAATGAAAAGTCCGAAAAGCGATTTGAATCGTTTTTTAGATAAAACGGTGAATGACCTTGAAAGTGTGGCTGTTCCCACCTTGATCCCGAATCTTTTTTTTATCAGCTCGTTGAATTGTTCCATGGAAATCGCAAATCTTTTGCATGCGCATAAATTGAAAATAATCAGCGCGATTCAAAAGCTTCCGTTCGACTATATTTTGCTCGACCTGGGAACGGGGACAAACTTCAACACCCTCGATTTTTTCCTAACTTCCAAGGCAGGGATTCTGGTAGGTACCCCCGAGCCCACATCCATCGAAAATTTTTTTCGTTTTATTAACGCTGTCTATTTTAGAATATTAAAACAGACGTTAAATCGTTCCGAATTTCATTCGGCGGTCAAGGATGCTGTCACCGAGATGTCCGGCGCAACTGCGGGCACCCATGACATCCTAAAAATCGTCTCAAAATATCATCCGGACAAAGTAACCGATCTTAAAAACAAATTAAGTGAACTTAAATTCAAGCTGATTTTAAATCAGTTCCGAAAAAATATGGATTCAACGCTTGGCAATAAAATTGAAACCGTATGCAACCGGCATTTTCATTCAAATTTTCAGTTCGTTGGAACTATCCGCTATGATGGACAAATTCATGATGCAGTGTATTCGAAAACACTGTACGTCCATAAATATCCCCACACACAATCTTCCAACGATTTGAAAAAGATCGCGGAAAAAATAACCGGAAATCAAAGGCCGGCATCATTGCCAAAAGAAATGTCATGAGATATTTTGACGGATTAAATTACTACCAAATTTTAAAAATCCCGGAAAATTCGTCTTTTTTGGAGATTAAACAGGCCTATAGGGATGCAGTGTCGATTTATGGCGAAGATTCTCTGGCAACCTATTCATTGTTTTCAACGGATGAACGGGAACAAATTCTGAAAGCCATCGAAGAGGCGTTTTTTACCCTCATCGATGGAAACAAGCGGGCCGCATACGATAAAATGTTTGTGGATTCAGGACAATCCGACACGATGTTTATATCCGGTCAAAATCAGAAACAGTCTGAACTCGCATATCACCCCGGCAAAGAAGCAAGCGATACTCCTTTAACAGCCGACGCGACCCAAAAAAATCAGACAGACGAAAAGAAACAGGTTTCAGAGGAAATTCTTTCTAAATCGTCTGTTTCTGGAAATGATTTAAAAACATTGAGAGAAGCGTTGGGCGTTGAAATTCACGAAATCCATTCCCTTACGAGAATAAGTGTTTCGGTATTAAACGCCATTGAAGAAAATCAGCTGAAGAGTCTCCCCCCCGACACCTATTTAAGAAATTTTTTAAAACTCTATGCGGAAGTTTTACAAATAGATCCTCTGAAAATTGTAGACGGTTACTTAAAACATATTTCTATGGTTCAAAATACCGATTAGGTCCGAAACACACATCTTTTGACACATCTTTTGACAATATTTGTCATTCCGTTGTTATCTCCACCCCCGCATCACTTGTTTAGCATATTGATTTTATTGAACTGTTCCCATAAACCCCCTTCTGGTATATATCTTGCTTAAAAATTAACAGTCTCTGAATATATTTTCCCGAGTTCATCAAAATTGATCAATGGAGAATCGATATGTATTTCAAAATCCTGAAAAAAGCCTTATTATTTTTAACGGTGTCTTTGTGTCTATTTTTTCTGACCTCCTGCAGAACCACCGGCGGCGGCGTCAGTTACCAATGGGACAATGGTAGCGGATACGACCAACCCCATGAAGTAAAAAAGGCCAAAAACGGACCGCCGCCCCATGCGCCGGCCCATGGATATAGAGCAAAACACCACTATCGTTACTACCCTTCTTACAGCGTATATTATGATACGCATCGAAAATTATATTTTTACCTGAAGGGTGACAACTGGAGGATGGACGTATCGCTGCCTCAAGGCCTCTATGTGGACCGGAATGCGTATGTGAGCATCGAAATGGATTCCGACAGGCCCTACACGCATTATAAGGAGCACAAGCGCAAATATCCTCCGGGGAAGGCCAAAAAATGGGGAACGAAAAAACAGAAAAACCATAAAGGATAGGTCGCACCACCGGTGCATTAACACCCGAAATGTCCAAACCTTTGAAATAAGGTATAAATTTTAGCCTTGTTAAAACAGTATCGCATCCAGACCATCTGGTTTTAACTCGCTGCAAATCATATCCATCCGGAAATTCTTAAGAAAATTTCATGGGGCAGGTGCATAACGACTGGAAAGCCTGCAATATGCCTTCAAGACATCTTTATAAGACGTTCTGCTCAAACATTCCATTGTTTCGCACCCGACCCTGTCTGTTTCAAAACAGGGACTGCAATCAAGCTCCGGTCGAACGATGGCCACATTACGACCCACCGGTCGCCATCTTTGGGGATCAGAAGGCCCGAAAACAGCCACTGTGGGAAGACCCAGAAATGCCGAAAGATGGCTGATACCCGAGTCGTTTCCGATAAAACCGCCGCTTGCTTTGAGTCGCAAGGCAAGCTCCGTGAGATTGTCCATCCGATATATTTTGCGGCTGTATTCGTCCTGGTGAAAAAACTGTCGTGTCAAAATTTCGGCCAGATCATATTCTGCAGGACCGAGAATAAACTCCGGCCGCTTGCCCCTTGCCCGGAGTGATCGAGCGATTCTGACAAAGTTGGACACCGGCCAGCATTTTTTCCGGCTTCCTGATCCGGGATGGATCAAAATTCTTGATCTG
>Ga0316193_10004224_pt1 | contig 10546 bp, 9 predicted proteins | sample MerIslsedime2_MG_FD_207735 | JGI IMG/M metagenome (GOLD analysis project Ga0316193, IMG submission 207735) | Coastal sediment microbial communities from Maine, United States - Merrow Island sediment 2 | ecosystem: Environmental > Aquatic > Marine > Coastal > Sediment | place: USA: Maine...
CTAAAATTAAATGGGATCAAATCAAGTTCGATCTCGATCCGATCTCAGAATTTTTATCACTGGAGCTTTCTGGGTAACCGGATTATTTTTTAAATAATTTTCAGTATGCCCGCCGAAATATCATCGTATTCTACTTGTAACATTCGTTGGTTTTCTAAATTTCGCTCTTTTTCCTCAAATTCAAGATTATATTTTCTCATTTTCCCCCTGAGCATTCTAAAATATTTTTCTTTTTCTTCACCTACCAAAACGACGTCTTTGAAAAGCGGTATCTTCCTGTTTATATAATTGTCATAGGATGTTTCCAGGCTTTGAAGTCTTCTATCAATGAAGACATCATTATTTTCTTTGATCTCTTTTCGGCTATATGCTATTCGCTCCAGAAATATTTCTGATGCCTTGGAGCAGGCCTTTTCAGTAAAAATCCTATCAAATTTATCAACCGTATTCTTTGAATCCTCGCCTTTCTCTATCATTTCCCCTAAGATTATTTCGGCATCCTCTTCGCTACAGGCACATTTCAGATTCCGGTCTAAAATAACCATTTCCAGTGTGTCACCTCCGGTTGCTGCATGGATTCTAAGCCTATATATAAAATAAATGTAGAGCCCCTTTTGCAATTTATTGGTCCTTAGGGCAACATAGTGGGCATTCGCATTCGATTCTTCTGATTCAGTATAATACTTAACGATCGATTGGGTCAGGGGATGAAGGATATTTATAAACTCATAGCTGGGATAATCAAAAGCGGTTTGAGGATCAAATGTTACTGGTATCTCTGCATCTATGTTTGCAAAAAATCTTAATAGATCCTCAGAAATTCCATATCCTGTAATTATTGATCGCAGCATATTATCAGGATAGAGATATCCAAGTTTGGTTATTTGATCATAGCCCAGAACACTGTTGGGACAGATATTTTTGAGAAAGTCCATTATAAACCTTCTCAGTTGTTCGCTGGTAATGAATCGCCGCCGCTCTTTTATCATGTCAACTTCAAGATTGAAAAATTGATCGGTTCCGATAAATTTAGCGGAATTCTTCTTTAGTCTCTCTAATTCATTTTTCCGGGTCTCTATTGCTACCTCTTTTTGCTCAATAAGCCTTTTCTCATCTTCACGCGTCAACTTCTTGGTAAGTATGTCACGTTCAAATGTGCGCAATTCATTCCCCAGGATTAATTCAAGCTCGCCTATGGATCGTTCAAATATACCAATACGCTTATACAGCCTATCCAGAATTCTTTTTTCAATTGTACCTTCGATCCAGAAATTATAGATTCTAATTACCTGAGATTTTTGTCCTATGCGGTCAAGACGGCCTATTCGCTGCTCGATTTCCATCGGATTCCATGGTAAATCATAATTGAATAATGTGTTGCAAAACTGAAAATCTAAACCTTCACTACCGACCTTGGACGACAACAATATTTCAAAGCGGTGATCTTCTCTGAATTCATTTACGATATCTATCCTCTCGGCGGGTTTAACATCACCGCTGATAATGTCACACTTGAACCCATCCCTGGTAAGCCGATTTTTGAGATATAAGAGGGTATCTTTGAAAAACGCAAATACCATAATTTTCAAATTACCCCTGTCTTCCTTTTTCAAACGTCTCAGTATCTTGATGAATTCATCGTATTTAGTATCAGGTCCATTTTTTTTCGGCCATTCCTTTAAAATAGTTCGCAATCGTTTTCTCGCCGAATCATCATAAAGATCATTTTTATCCATACCGAAATGTTTTTTATAGTATTTGACCATGGTCGGTATTGACGAAGTCGTACGACGCTGAGACATAATTTTCGCCAATTGTTGGTTAGGAGGAGAATTGCTGCGTTGTTTGCTTTTAGCTCGCACATAATCTGTCACTGCATCATAGAAACGTTTTTCCGTTTCCGTAAAAGTGAGTTCTATCTGGAAAGCTTTTCGAACTGCCATGTTCGGCAGAACCTCCCGTTTTGTGGATCGGCTAAATATATGTCCAATAAGGTTTAATTCGGAGAGGTGCCTTTGAGCCTGCAGGATATGTCTTTTTTGTTGGTTATCGCCTTCAGTGGGCAATCTGAGTTTTTTCAAATCTTCAACGAGATCCTGGTAGGCGGGATGTTTAGTGATCCAAGGATTGGCTGCAGTTTTTTTGAGCAATATTTCTACCTTTTTGATATCAGGTGGAATTTGCCCCATACAAATCTGGGCTTTAACAATTGGTTCATTTTCACGAATACGATTATCCACAGTCGAAAGATCAGGGAATTCCTCAAAATCCAGTATGTTCAGTAGGCTGAATAGATTTTCGCTGCCAAGATGGATAGGAGTGGCTGTTAATAGAAGCATAGCATCAGCGCTACGACTTAGCAGAGCTCCCAATCGACGCGAATTGCTTCTGAAATTTCGCATGTGATGGGCTTCATCTACAATCACTAAATCAAAGCTCGGATACAAGCGATCCAGATCCTTCAGAACCTTTTGTTGCCTGATGCTCTCAAATGATATTATTCCGTTTATGACTGAATTTTGAGAATGCTCTTCGACTCCTTGAAGAAGGTTGATCAATTCCGGAGCGGTAAGAATTTTAAATTTTTCATCAAATCTTCTTTTTAGCTCCATCTGCCATTTTTCACGTAGATTAGCCGGGCAAACCACCAATACTCGCTGAAGCGTTTGTCTGGCTCTGAATTCTGTCAGTATAAGGCCAGCTTCGATAGTTTTTCCTAAGCCAACCTCGTCTGCGATAAGCAGTCTGTGTTTTGGAGAATTTAAAAACTTAAAAAGCGGTTTAAACTGGTAAGGATAAAACTCAGTCCTGGATGAGTTGAATGCATAAATAGTATTTCGGAGAGGATGTTCCCGCAAAAGCCTTTGAAAAGTTAGGAGTCGCTGGAACCCTTGATATCCATCTAAATTTCGGTCTATCAAGTTGTCAAATGGACTTTTTGATGGCACGAAAGATCGAATGTCAGTTTCAGGCATTTTGGGCCGTCCAGCTGCACCTAAATTTACTCGATACCATTGAATTCCGGTATGATTCTCTATGACCTCGACCACCGTTCCGGTGAGACCGGGGTCACTGACACAATGAACCTCATCTCCGATCTTGAAGTTCGGTGTCACATAAAAATCAGCCATTTTTTCTATCATTTTTTTCACCTTACTTGATATCTTGATACTTTTGCGTGGGAGAAATCGGAAATCGAATCCGAATACCAGCTTAATTTCCGATAGCTTTAGACGTTGATTATGTAATTTATCGGAATCTTATGCTGACTTCTTTAATTTTAGAAATATTTAAATATGGTTTTGGCAGGATGTGAACGGCGCGTATCGTATTATCGCGATTAAATTAATATTCGTAAAAAGAATCTCTTACTTAGGAATAAGCTGAAGGGCAGGTAAATTTGGTTAGAGGACATGGACAAATAATAAATTGGGGAGGATTTTTTATCAATTTGAGACGGGCTGATTTTAAGCTGTATCAATAATCCACCCGGTTCCTCAATTCCAACCCGCATTTGAAAACCGGTAGTTTCTTAGATGCCACCTCCACCGGTTCCCCAGTTTTCGGATTCCTTGCGGCATACGCTTTGTATTTCTTTACATAAAAAGAGCACAGTCCGCGGATTTCAACCCGGTCACCCTCTGCAAGTGCATTGGCCATCTCGTTAAAAAACAGGTCAACAATAGTTGCAGCTTCTTTCTTTGAAATCTGGCATTCATTCCTCAGTGCGTTAATGAGTTCCAGTTTATTCATGGCTCTCCCTGTATTTAATTATTATTTTAAGATGTTGCATTCGTTTGGCTGACATCACATTGATATTATTTATAATAATTGACCTGATAAAAATAGTCAAGAATTTCTGATAGTTCCGTACCAATCAAAGCGTTTTCAAAAGGAAAGGTCCACAGCATTGATAATGCAGACCTGTCGGTTTAAATGGAATAAGTGTGATGGAGATTTTATATGTGGCGGATAAAATTAAGAATAAAATCGGTGGCAGCGGCAAAAAGTGTGCTGACTTAAACTTGGTTTGAAATGGACGGGAGGCGATTTAAAACATCGATTGACAATATGATATCACAAATTTTCAAAGGCCAGCAAAAGTGCGTATACGTTTACAGTATATGTAATTTTTATAGGGCGAATTTATTGCAGATACTATCCCGTCGGTAATTGAGGCTTATTTTAAATTAGTCTGATTTTCAGGTATCCGAGCATCAATAATTTTCGATAAAATCTTGACAAAACCGGAGTCAAAGAAATTAGCGGTCGAGCCACATTTCTGACAATCTTTCCTCAAAGAAAACAGTGCGAATTTGCACATGTAGAGATGAATGAGTGCTTCTTTAACGGTGATTTCTTGCTCTTTCATTACCGATACCATACAATCAAAAACATTAACTTGATGGACAATAACCGTATCCCAGTGAGGAATTACAAAAATTAGTTGGTTGCCAAAGCCTGATGCGACATAGGTGCCTTCAGGAATCCCCATTTTACGTGATTTATTATCTACTGGCACCCACCATAAATAACTGTGACTGCTGTGCAAAATCTTTTTCCCAGTTACTGTGTAATCATCTGTGATTCGGTTAATCCACTCTTCGGGAATAATTTGTTTACCTTTCCACTTTCCTTTATTCAGGTATAACTGCCCAAATTTGGCAAGGTCACGTGCAGACATTATGAAACCCGCTTTTGGATGCATGGAAATTTCTTTTTCATAGTAATAAAAAACAGATTTTTCATTGAAGTCCTGCATTTCGAGAGGTTCAGCAATCCCCTTTTTAAATGCCTCATAAATTGTCAGACCAGTTTCTTGCTCAAAAATCGTTGTAAGAGCATTGTAGTCCCAGTTATTGTAAGCCCAAACAATTCCCGGAGGATTTGGTTTTTGTCCTAAACGTTTGTTTTTGTCTCTTTCCATTAAACCACCTTCTGCTGCTGCGGGGTGATTGATTCCAGATGTGCTCTTGATGAGATGTAAAACTTTTGCCTGCTGCTGTACTGGTGTTAATGGAATTGGTTTGTCATTGATACCAAGCTCCGCCAAAGTACTCTCAAGATTGATTTGGTTCGTGCCTGTGCCAACATGTTGACCGACAATTGCGCTTAATAAGGCTTTTCGTGCTGAATGCAGGCGAAGTGGCTTGTCAAGTTCTCCCATAGATTTGACGAGTTCACCATTTGTGACTACCATTAAGTTATTGGTACCCATGTCGCATGCGAATTGGAAAGCTTCATCAAGTTTTTCCGTATCCCACACAGGGTTGACTTCTGTTTTGGCTAAGTTACATTCTGATTCGTTCCTGCTATATGTTGCGCAACCATTAATAATAAATGCAGTAGCTATTAGCCACACAATATGTTTCAAAGTCCTCATTTTTAATCTACTCTTTTTAGGAAAGCCAGCATAGTATTCTCAGCGCTCACAAAAGGTTTTGATATCCATCATGCCGATATCTGCAAAATCGTCAAAATGCGGATAAGTAGATGGAACCACAACTCTGGTAAAAGTACTGATATCATAATTAATGATTGTCAAGTCAAGTAAATCTTGATTTTGATTATTGTAAAATCATTTTCGTCAAGCGACTATTTTAAAGATTTAATTGAAAGAGGTCAACGAACCTGAATGCGCGATTATTATTTTCAGTCTAACTTGAGGTTTGCGAATCACAAACCTTCCTAAAATTACAATCCGCCTTCACCCGGTCATCCTCCACCTTCTGAAATGCCGCCTCTTCCTTGGGAACATTTTCGTCAACATCAACCAACAGCGACTGCATATCAGCGATACTCCCTGCTATATATGATTTTGTATTTTCAATTTCAGCACCGGAAATGGTGAATTCCGCACCCTGGTTGGCCAACAAATTATATTCAATCAGTTTCACATTCTCCGGATCGATCCCCCATTTATCCATGGCATACATCGCATAACAGGAAAGTTGCATGGAGACATCCTCACTCATGCTCCTGCCGGTGCATCAATGATCATTGTCACTAATGCGACATGATTGATATTTTTAATTCTTACTTAACAAAGTAACTCCCTTCTACACTCATTCGATGATTTCTCCATTTGTCTAATTCTGTATTTCCTTGCTCCTCGTAGGCTTGAAGTGAATCTCTTTTTGATACCTTAAAATTGATATGCTTATTCTTTGGGTTTAGTTTAGCAGCCTGACCTATCTTTTCTTTAAATGTTCGCAATAATTTTTTTTCATCTGATACATCGAAATTGATCGGAAATATAAAAATATAGAAAAAATAAGAGTTGATTACAATATAGCGACTTATAAAATTGCTAATGTCTATGTTTGAATAATTCATCGCACCTATACGAAAAAATTCTGCTGGTAACCTTCCTAACTTTTGGATTTCTTCAGGTACACTTTTCCAATCATCCCCTTTCAGAATGTAATCCTTTATAACCTCTATGTATATTTCGGATCTAAATTGTTTAATCTTTTTACCATCAATAATAAAAGGAACAGCCTGAAATAGAATATCTGGTAGATTTTGTTTATGCGCCCTAATGCAGTTATAGGTAATTTTGAGGAACCAACGTAGCAATGTCTCGTAATCATAAAACAAACCAATATTTTTTCTTGATGTAAAATTGCGATAACATTTATTCTTTGTATAAAATTCTTCGCCATATTCGTCTAGTTCAGATAAAGGTCCATTGTTACAATCGCCACAGACATCTTTGATAACAGCTTGCCAGGTTATATATCTATCAGCTTTTTGACTGTATCCAAAATTTTGTTTTGGGTGCTTCTTGCATAAAAAATTTGGGATAATATGTTCTTTAGTTAAATCTCCAATTTTACCACAATATGCGCATTTTTTTTGCATTTCTATATTCAACTTTCATACTTAGCGACTTCAAAGACATCCAGCTCCCATCACTATTCAAGCTAATAGAAGATCCACTCTAATTTTGTGCCGCAATATACCCAATTATTTTTCTGATTGCCTTGCAACAATCCACACACCCCGCAAACCGTCCCATTCACCGCCACCTGCAACCTGAGCTTATTAGGATTAATGAAAATGCATCCTTGTCTGTCGTCAACCTCAAATTCAGCTGAACAATCCGGACAGGTGGTCTTTCCTGGTTTAGCTTCCACGTTATGGTTTAGATAGAAGAGGCATTTCAGGGATTCAAGTTGTTGGGACTGGCTCAACAACTCAATCGCAAGCGGTATAGTTTATCGAAATCACTTTCAAACCTCTTCGCAAATCCGTCAATATCTGACAGTTCGATATCTGTTGTAATCTTACTCAACATATTTTGATCATGCGGCAATGAAATTTCGTAAGGATAAGGAATAAGTTCTCTCCCAATATCGATAAAAGCTTCGACAATTTTGGGAATATCACCACTCCTCGATATTATATAATACAGATCAACAAGGTCACGAAGTACATCGTAGTTATCCTCATTAAGCGGTCTGTTCACTTTCCAAGCCGCAATAAAAGCACAGTCATGCAAAAATACACCTTCAAAGTGATTCGTCCATTTTTGCTGAATCTCACTTTTGATTTTTGACAGGTATATACAATGAACCGGTACATCGTGTTCACCTACGCGGATATTGAAGACAAAGGAATTAGGACCTTGTTCATCTATCGCAATGAGGGTAAAACTGCGCTCAAGACAATCGCAAACAGTATTAATGATTGAATGATCTGAAACGAAAATATCAATATCATCGGCCTTTCTGTGCCCCAGATAATATTCAGTTAGCGCACATCCACCGCTAAGGACTGCTTCTCCTTTTTTGAAATTGCTGAAAATTTTAGTAATTATTTTATGGAAGTGTGAGGGTAAAATCCCGTTTTGTTTTGGTAACATTTTGATATGAAAAGGTTCGCATCCGTATTAAATTTAAATTTATAGTCTTTCACATCCCAACATAAACGCCTTTCCCTACTCTCTTGATTCTCCCCATCTTATATGTCCGTTGAAGAATGTTCCTTACCTTCTTCAAATCAAATCCGGTCTTCGTCATCAGTGTGGCGGCATTAACCCCTTTTTTCGATCTTTTGATAATATTCAACACTTGATCGGTTGCCGTCGGTTGCGCAGGTTTCTTTTTTACAGGTGTTTTTTTTGCTGAAGCTTTCTTGGTTGTTTTTGCTTTGACAGGGTTTGCTGTGGTTTTCTTAGCAGATTTAGATTTCTCGCTTTTTCCAGCAGCCGTGATCAGTTTTTCCATCTTCTTTTCGAGTGCCTTGAATTCGTTTTGTAATGCTTTCAGGTCCCGTCTAATTGTCATCTCATTCTCCTTCTTTGTAAGTTGAGATAGTTTTTTGTCAGCCGGTAATTGTTTAATCCGGTATTCGAGTTTAAGTGCTTCGCTTTTTGTCATTTCAGGACTGATGCCAACCAGATCAACAGGTCTCCGTGATCTTGTATACTTGGCACCCTTACCTGAATTGTGTTCGATCAACCGTCTATTTAACTCATTGCTAATCCCACAGTATAAAGATTTGTCAGAACATCGAACCAGGTAAACTACCCATTTTTTATTGTTCATTTGACGCTAATTATTCAATCGGTTCAATACAAGAAGGATCATTATTACGTGTCGAGTTCACTTGCTTCGATACAGGATTGCTCACCAGTTCCGTGACAATCTCATTTTTCAGCATTTTGCCCAACTCAACCACATCCTGATTTTCCGGATCAAGCCAAGATTCGTATGCCGGTGGTTTTAGGATGACCGGCATGCGGTGATGAATGTCGCGGATTGATTCACTGGCCTGGGTGGTTATGATGGTGCAAGATTTGTAGATTGAATCTTGATCATCCTTTTTATTCCACGTTTCCCAGAGCCCGGCAAATGCGAATGGTTTGTGGTCCGGCAATGTAATGAACATGGGCTGTTTACGACCCTTTTCACCTTTCCATTCATAAAATCCATCTGCAAGTATCAAACATCTTCGTTTCTTGAAAGCGTTACGAAAACTCGGTTTTTCAGCAATTGATTCTGAACGGGCGTTTATCATTCTGTTTCCGATTGAGATATCTTTTGCCCAAAAAGGAACCAGCCCCCAGTGAAATTTAACAAGCCAATTTTCACCTTCGTATTTGGCAATGGCAAGTATTTCTTGTGAGGGTGCAACATTATAGTTGGATATTGCTTCACATGCAGCCTTATCAATGGGGAAAAAGCCTTTTAGTTCATCCAAACTGCGGAATCCAACGAATCTGCCACACATTACGATCACTTCTCATTTATGGGTTTATCCTATCCCTCAACTTTCCCGAACACCTAAAAGTCACCACCCTCTTCGGCGCCAGGATCATTCCTCCACAAATGATTAAACTCTGAAAGTTATCACCAGCGAGAGCGGATACTTTTATCAATCCGATGAGCATCCCATTGAAATGATCGAGGTAGGGGGAAAATCCAACCAAGAAAACGTGGTGCCAATCAGAGCACTGCATGATTTTTAAGTTTACTTATAGTTCAATTGTATTCCAAAATGATCCATTAGTTTATGCTTGAAATCTTTATCGGAAACTACCTTTGTTTTATTCTTTGAGCTTCCGTCTGTGATCGTTAAATAATCGTCAGACAGGCTAACTCTCCCATTTTTTGTTGCCATAGTGCAGATGATTTCTTGTGTGAAATGAGATTCTGGCGAGGTCTGATTAAAAGTACACATTTCTTCAAAATCTGATATCATCCGAGGATGTGCTGTAAAACTGTATACATGTTGCCAGCTATTATTTTCTTGTTTTTGCAAAATATATGTATCTGGTGCTGAGCCAAAAGTCTGTACTCGATACGTGCCGCTGATATCTTCGACGATCCCATCAGGCAAAGCAATCGGATTTCTGAAGGTATCGCCAAATCCGACATCAACTAAATAAGCTTTTTCTAAATTTACCAGCAACACCATATGGTCAAATTCGGGGGTAAACCTATCTTCTGCCAATCGATAAACCTGTGATGAAACCATTGAAACAGAGAAATCTAAAGAACGCAAAAGCCAGCAGAAAAGACCGTTTAGTTCATAACAAAAGCCTCCACGCTCGTTAACAACAATCTTTTCAAAGATTCGCTTTTCCTCAAGAGCAATCTTTTTCCCTTGATGAATGTCGAGGTTTTCAAAAGGTACGGTGAGCAAATGTTGTTCCTGTAGTTTCGAAAGAAACGATAAGTTCGGTTTTTCGAGTTGACTGATATTGATGCGCTGAATGTATGAGTTCAATTTCATTGATTTAGTTCTGATGATGGCTGCTTCAAAAAGGAGTTTGGTTGTAAAACCTTTCAACTATCTCATTAAATCCATATGCTAACTGTGTTTGTTTAGCCTCGTCTTTTGTGAACCATTTCAATTTTTGACCCTCAGTAAGTTCGATTTCTTCAATATCAAATTCAGCCCTTGCCCAAAATGTGTATTCGATACGGTCTTCAAACTCAATTTTCGAAAACAATTCAAAATCATCCAGAGTCAAGTTCATTTCCTCTTTCATCTCCCGGACAATACATTTTTCAGGGTTCTCAACTTTTTCGACATG
>Ga0316193_10004228_pt1 | contig 10543 bp, 7 predicted proteins | sample MerIslsedime2_MG_FD_207735 | JGI IMG/M metagenome (GOLD analysis project Ga0316193, IMG submission 207735) | Coastal sediment microbial communities from Maine, United States - Merrow Island sediment 2 | ecosystem: Environmental > Aquatic > Marine > Coastal > Sediment | place: USA: Maine...
TTAAGATCAGACTCACCGTGGCAGCTGGCAGGAACGCCAGGCCGTAAAATTGGGTTCCCTGGACAACGGCGTAAAACAATAGACCCAATAAAAGTAATAATCCCCACTGCCTGGATGACAGCGACTTGAGCTCACGCCGTCTTTTTGAGCCGAGTGTAAACGGCAGCAAGATCAGGAAAGCCAGAGCATATCTCAATCCAGCGAAGGTCAACGGCGGAATGTCGACCAGCCCGAATTTGATCAACACCCAGGATGTTGACCAGAGAAATGTGACCAGGAGCGCTTGAAGGACCGCAATTGTATGGGGTTTCATAGATGGCTGCAGGCAAATTTTTCAAAACCAGGATTTATGATAGATTAGATTTTACTCTTGACAAACTAAAATGGTATAGAGAAAATCCTGGGACGCTGATGGTAGAATTACAGCTTTTGAGAAGGTTATTGTTTATAAAATACGACAAGGCATCTAAGTGATTATATGGATAATCAAAATCCAGACCAGAATCAAGAATCGAATGGGAAACTAGATTTCAAAAAGATACTCCCGATATTTGTAATCGTGATGGTCGACCTCTTAGGTTTGACGATCATCATCCCGCTGTTACCGCTGTATGCAGCAAGTTTCAACGCCACACCGATCGTGATAGGTTTAATTGGAGCGGCTTACCCTGTGATGCAGTTTATTGGAGCGCCCATACTTGGCCGCTTGTCTGACAAGTACGGTCGTAAACCGATACTGGTTATCAGTCAGCTTGGGACCTTTACCGGGTTCATAATATTGGGTTTCGCAAATTCGTTGTGGTTGGTGCTGCTGTCCAGGTTGATTGACGGCATCTCGGGCGCGAATATCGCCACAGCACAAGCCGCCATCACAGACAGTACCACGGAGAAAAACCGCACGCAAGGTCTTGGATTGATTGGAGCAGCATTCGGAATCGGCTTTATTCTGGGACCGGCGATAGCCTTTGTAGCCCTTTCAGCCAGTGGAAATAACTACCACGTCCCCGCGTTTTTAGCGGCGCTGTTTTCTTTAATATCGATTCTGTTGACGATATTCTGGCTGCCGGAAACGCTCCCGCCGGAAAAACGAGGAAAAACAGAGACCAGGTCTGTATTTTCATTCAATGCACTGTTCAAAGCTTTGAGCCATCCGACAGTTGGTTTTTTATTGGTGCTATTGTTCGCCCAGCAGATCGCATTTGGGGGATTTGAACAAATGCTGGCTTTATTTACTTTGACCCAATTAGGTATGAACGCTTCGAGAAACGCGATTATCTTTGTCTATGTGGGTATTATCGTTGTGGCCGTCCAGGGCTATTTTATTGGGCGCTGGAGTAGGCGCGTGGGAGACCGCCGTTTGGTCTATCTTGGATTGGCGACCCTGGCGATTGGTCTATCCATGCTCGCTTTCACGCCGCGTGTTCCACCACCAGGATATTCAAGGGATGTACTCACAAATGAATTAACCTCAAGCGGGGAGACCCGCCCTTTAGCAACCACCAGTCCCCAAAACCTTTCAGTTGACTTACCGGAAGATACGAACAATGGTTGGTCAGGAATTGTTTGGATTCTGGTCGCGATGTTTCCAATATCAATCGGAGGCGGCATTTTGCACCCGACGATCAACAGTTTGATCACAAAGCGTGTAGACCATCAAGAGGTGGGCGGCATGCTGGGTATTTCGGCATCCATGTTCAGCGCGGCCAATGCTGTGGCGCCACTGCTGGGCGGGGTAATCTTTCAAACCCTGGGACCCTGGGCGCCGTTCTTGTTAGGCGGATTAATTATGGGTGTTTTATTGATTCTGGCGGTTCAGTTAGTAAAACCTGGACGTGAGGATGAACTGCAGACGAGTGCGGGCTAATCACCAACCGCACATTAATTTTTGCCCATCATGATTTCAAGCATGGTTTCATCGGCTTTGTCCATCCCAATTTTACTGATCCTGCTCAGGTGATAGATCGTTTCTTCAGCCGATTTCCCAACGAATCCTTCTTTATCCGTAATACCGTGATTGTTAATCGCCATATATGCTGCCCGGATAGCTGAGTCTGTAGAAGTGGCGACCTTTAATGCGCAGCCTGCTTTTGCCCCGTCGCACAGCATACCCCCTAAATCGCTGATAAGGGTATTCACAGCAAATGTTATCTTGCCGTTATCGCTTCCACATTGCTGGTAAACAATCGCGACCGCGGCACCCACTCCTGCTGAAATCGAAGCGCCGCACAGTGGGGATAAATCTCCGATGAAGCACTTTACAAAACTGTTGACTAAATGTGACAAGGCAATGCTTTGGATAATCTTACTTTCTTCGATTTGATAATATTTTCCGACATTATAGGGGACTAAAACAGCCACGATGCCCTGGTTGCCGCTGTTGCCGCTGGTCATCACGGGTAAGCTGACCCCGCTCATCCTGGCATCGGAGGCAGAGGCTGTCATAATTTTGCTGGAGGAAAAAATATCATCATGCAGATAGCCTTTGTTGGTTAAATCATAAATATAGTAGCCCACTTTATTCAGGTTTTGACCAACTTTTGAAATTTCCATATTCATCTCTATACCGGTTTTGATATAAGCTTTATCCTCATCGTCTAACGCATCAACCAAATCGATCATTTCAAGGATGGTCATTTCTTTTAAGATCGATCTATATTCCTGATTTGAAGAGCCAGCCTCGGGGGTCATTTTTTCCAATATCGTGCGGTTGATTGCACTCAGGTAAACAAGATTTGTGTGCGCGTTTTCAACGATCGCCACCCCAGAACCATGTGTGGTTTTGATTTTCGCCTCAATGTATAAATCTGTTTTGCTTTTGTCCAAAATGATCTTCGCCTTGCCGGCCTCGATAAAATCTTTGGACTGGTTGATCATTTCTTGATCGGCGTGTTTCAGGATTTCCATTTTTGATTCGGGCTTGCCGATGATTGCACCCAGGACACCGGCGATCAGATTGCCTCTTTCGCCGTTTGTGTTTGGAACGGTAACCGCCATGCCGTTTTTAAAAACCCCCGGGTCAATGATAATTGTGACCTCTTCCAATTCGCCTTCCAATTCCTTGGCTGCCAGACTTGCCGTGTATGCGACCGCAATGGGTTCCGTACATCCCAGGGCAGGATAAACCTCGTGTTTTAGTACCTCTTTCAAAAGGTTCAATTCACACTTGACCTTTTCATGTATTTAATAATTTTATCTATGAACATAATAAGAACCGCCGGCCAATCCGGGTCGCGAAAATCGATAATTGTAGTTGGAGGTAATTTGCGATTAAGAGGATCTCGGTAAACGGAAGTAATTTATTATGGATGCTTTGCTGGGCAATTTTAACATCGAAATTAATTAACATTAAAAAAATTTCAGCCAATGAGAGCTTTGTTGCCTTATAATTTGGGGTACATTCCTTTCTGGGGAGTACCAGGATATAACCAAACAATGGCAAAGTTAACCGCACTGACCAACACATGGGAAATCGTAAAAGAGGTTGATTTACAACCGCTGCGAGATGAAGCGCTGGGGGGGATAAAAATTGTGATCATCGGTAAACAGGGAAGTGGGCGGAAGACGCTGGCGAGTCAACTGCGACGCGATCCGAGACGTGAGGATGTGATGGTGGATTCACCCATCATCATCCTTGACTTATCGGAACCCGACCTGGCTTCCGGAGCGGATTTGGTTATCCTGATGTTGGATGCGAGAAATACGGATTTCACCCGTGAGGCTGAACTTTCACGCGTCTGGTCCGGGGCTAATATGCCCGTCCTGGTTTTAATCAATAATTTTGATGGCGGTGAGCGGCCAAAAATGCTGAAACAATGGATCGATTGGAAAAGCCGGCGGGTAGTAGATGGTTCGATCCTGGATGATAAATTTCTTACTGGAAAGTTCGCTCGAGGCGTGATCACTCTTGTTCCAGATAAAACGATGGCGCTAGGACGTTATTTTCCGCTCTTTCGCGTACCAGTCGCACACCACATGATAAACGATACCTGTTTAACCAATGCAACCTATTCGTTCACGACCGGTATTGTCGAAATTATCCCCTTACTCAATATCCCATTGACTGTGACGGACATGATTGTACTCACTAAGAATCAGGCTTTTATGGTTTACAAACTAGGCCTGGCGCTCGGGTTGTCTACGGAGTGGAGGGATTATGTGGCTGAATTTGGGGGCGTATTGGGAAGCGGATTTTTTTGGCGCCAGCTGGCGCGCAGCCTGGTCAGCCTGGTACCGCTGTGGGGCATCGTACCCAAAATAGGTATTACGTATGCTGGGACTTATGTGGTTGGGAACGTGATCCTTTACTGGTACTTGACAGGCAGGCATATATCCCGAGAGCAGATGAAGGCGCTTTACTCAAGAGCATTGGCGAGCGGTAAGGAGTTGGGGAGGAATTTACTGAGAAGGTTTCCTGGAAGGGATTCTTTCTGGTTCAGGCTGCCTCGACCACGCTTACCGCGCCTGCCGAGAGTGGCTGGTAGAAAGCCGGCCAAATCACGCAGAAAAAACTACTGCGTTTCATGCGGTAAAAAGAATCCAAAAAGAGCAAGCTTCTGCCAGTATTGCGGATCTGATTTAGTTGGAATTGTACAAAGCGAAAATGGAAATACCGGTTTGGAAAAGGGCGAGCAAGCGCAGGAGTAGAAGGGAAGATTGGTTATGGATGGAGATATTTGGCGTGCCAGGATGACTGGAAAAATCCGAATACCCTCCAAGATTAGACAACCAATATGTGTGTGTGCATAATTAAATGTTAATATTTTTGAATTGATTTTAATTTTAGTTGTATCTTTTATATACCAAAGCGAGGGGAAAAATGGAGATTACCGTTTCGCAGGAACAGGGCCGAGTGCCTATTACTGTTTTCGAAGTGAGCGGGTTTATTAACTAAGGCACTGCATCAATATTAGAGCAGAAAGCCAAACAGGCTTATGAGAAGGGGATGCGCTATTTGTTGATGGATCTTAGTGGGGTGGATTCGATGTCAAGCGCTGGCTTGCGTTCTGTGCTGGTGATATCCAAGATGTTGGCCAGTGACAGCTCGGATCAATCAACGGATGAAGGAGCTCTTGAAAATAAAACAGCAAAGTCACCTTATTTAAAATTGCTCAACCCGCAGCCGGGGATACAACGCGTGTTAATTATCGCTGGATTTGATAAATTTGTGGATATTTATGAGGATAAAAACCAGGCGATAAATTCTTTTTGAGTTTAGATATTACGGGTGAGCCCATATTTCCGTATCGCTGGTTACTGTAACCTCGACGGTACGGAAACACAATTTATGTTTTTTGCTCCAACAATATTCAAAAGCGTACGTTCCTGCTGGGAGGCTGCGGAACGTGCGGTATTTCCTTTTTGGTATCGACAGAAACAGTTCATCGTCCATAAAAACGAACATCATCCATCGATTGGGGTTGTTGATTTTTAGCGTGTAGAACGTGCCGCGCATAACCCGTGCAGTGGGAAATAAAGTAGGGGTGGCTTTTGCCGTAGTTGAAAGCGCAGCATCTGATTGTGGAGTCGGGCTTGCCTGCGCACTCTCAGGTATGTCCTCTGAAATTTCTGGAATCCGCCAGTCAGCGTTTTCGGTAATTTCAATCGTTTCCGGTGGGGCGCATTCAAGTTGGTCTACCGCCTGGCAGTAATGAAAGGTATGAGTACCGGATTGAATTCCACTCAGAGTCCCTGATGAACCAGGTGGAACTGTCAATACATATTCGTTGTTGATAAAGATGTGGGCTTCCACACTGTATGGATTGTGGATGATGATGGAGTAACCAGCAATTGTACCCTCGGAATAGTTGGAAGTCGTCGCTGGTATATCGGTGGCGGTGATTGTGCTGGTTGGAGATAGGGCTGGCGAGGGGGAAGGGCTGGCTGTTATAGCAGGTTCTGCTGAAGCTTGTAAGTCAGATTGTGAGCTGGCGTTGGAAGAAGATACAGCCATTGCATGTGAAGAATTAAAAACGGGCAGCAGGGTGCACCCGGCGAAAATTACCGCGATTATAAATAATACTCCCGCCGCAAAGAAAAAAATTGATTTATGTGCAATCGATACCCCGAACATATCTTCAAGTTTGGCATGATTTTGCCAGACTTCTCCGTTTTAATTGAATTTGCCGGACTGAAATTATACCAAGTTTATCCTCAAACTTGAATTTAAGTCGAAATTTGATTATCCGACCTCTTCCTGTGTGAAGATGACCTCCTCTTTTCCGGTCAATTTTTCGAGAATTTTTCGTTCGATCAGGTCAAGATGGCTGTGATTAGTAACGAAATTCAGGTTATCTGCAGGCACTGTTAAGACAGGACAAAGGTTGTAGCGAGCTATCCAATCTTCATAAAGTTCGTTGAGCTGTTCCAGATATCCGCTTGAAATTTTCTGTTCGAATTCACGACCGCGCAGCTTGATGCGATCCAAAATGGTCTCGACGGAGGCACGCAGGTATATAACCAGGTCGGGAGGCGGCAGGAATTCTGTCAGCACCAGATACAATTCGCTGTATGCATTGTAATCGCGCTCGTTGATATGTCCCTGGTGATACAGGTTGCGAGCGAACACCTCAGCGTCTTCATAGACCGTACGATCCTGGATAACAGAAGAGGGGTAGTTAAGTAATTCCCGGTGAGTACGCAGCCGCTGGGTGAGGAAATATATTTGTGAATGGAAAGCCCAGGTTTGCATATCCTGGTAAAAATCTTCCAGGTAAGGATTTTCTGCGACGGGCTCGTAATAGGGCTGCCACACTAGGCGGTCTGACAGCAGCGTGACGAGCGATGATTTTCCAACGCCGATATTTCCGGCAATGGCGATAAATTTTTTAGTAGTGTATATGTCCATAGAATTTATGATCCAGTGATTTTTCTATAAGATTTAGGGATTTGGTTTATCGGATTCAAGGAAGGCTGCCGCCAGGCCCTGATTGTCATCCATCACCAGTTCCAGGTGATGGTCTGAGCGATAAGAAGCGACCTCGATCAAACGCAAAATGCTGCCTTTATCTTTTTCTGCGGGTAAAAATTCTCCCAGTTTATTTGGCGTTGAATAGAAAAAATCATCCTTAAAAATCACATCATCGTCGTCAAGATAAACCGCTAAAGGGTAAATATTCGATTCGACTAGGTCCTGGAAAAAATGTGTACCAAATGAAGGTTCCGGGGTGACTCCAATACCCGGTCCGGTTAATTCAACAAGCGCCTTTGTGTTGTAGATATCGGCGTAACTAATGCTGACGCCCAAATCCGGATTATTGGTTCCCCACCTGCCGGGACCGATACAGATGAATGTTTCATTCGCGAGCGCGGTATTTAGGCGCCCGATCGCACGACCCAGTTCTCCGCGTGCGAAAAGCGTAGGTAAGGAGAAATATTCCTGGGGTGAAACGAACACGACATAGCGAATGCCGCTGACGCGTCCCTGAGGGGCCATGCGTTCGGTTGAAAATACGATATCATCTGGCGCCAGGTTTGCTGGTAAATGGGCATCGCTTTCCTGCAGGTGGCTTTGTGGACGGCATTGGAGCAGCGATATTTTAACTTCGGGGTTTGGGGTGGTTGGATCTTCGATATGAACGGTGAATTCCGTATCGACGGGTGAATGGTAGTGTTTTTCAAGCAGTTGAAGCATTTTTGTGAAGCGTTCCGCTAGATCAGTGCGGCGTAATAAACCGTCGAAAGTGATAACCATTTGATTTATGCTGCCTTCCGCAAGCGTGATCCGGGGAGGTGTGAAGTAGCCGTCCCTGTCAACCTGGACGATGTAGCGCAGCGCGGGGTATCTGTGATTCAATACTTCTTCGATAGGGACTGATTCGAACTTGTTCTCCTCCAGGTTGATCAGATCGACATAGCGCTGGGAATAACGTCGGATAGATTTGGAAGACACCTCGGGATGCAGCATGGGATGGCTGAGGGCGACCAGCCGCGGGTAGTCGTTTCCTACACGGTCAACGGCGCGTGTCCCCAGCCCCCACACAAGCCGAATAAAGCCCGCATCACGTTGTATTTTGGGTGACCAGCGGTAAAGATTGCGGCTGAAGGCGACTCCGGCGGCGTGCGGTAGAAAATATCTCCCAGTTTTTTCACCCTGTACAATCTGGATCAGCAGCGCCATGCGCTCATCGTAATCAAGCAGACCCTTTGACCGCCTATAGAGTAATGCATCCGGATTGAGACTGCTGGCGTAAATCTTTTTTATTGCCAGGGTAAGGGCTTCCAAATTTTCGGTCAATGAGCCCTGATTTGGGCAAAAGTGGCTTTCATATTTGCCGGCAAAAGAGGTCCCAAAATTATCCTCGAGCAGGCTGGAAGAACGGACAATAATCGGTTTAGGTCCGATCGTTTCAAGCATTAGCTTCAAAGCTTCCAGAGTTTCGGGAGGTAATTTTCCGGCTATGAATTCTCCTTTAAGTTGGGGGTATTCTGCTCGGATCAGTTCTTCGGTTTTGTATTTCTGGTCTCCCCAGTGCATCAGGTTGTTGAGCGCCATAAAATTGTAGAGCAAGTCTGCTCCGATGTAGTAGGATTCTGGTATCGATAAGTTAGATTTGATCTTTTCGCCGCCGACCTCACGCAGAATCCTGGCAGCCAACAGCATTCCGGCTGCTTTTCCGCCGATTTTTCCGTGTCCGATCTTATGGGTGCGAATTTGGTTTAAATCTGATATTGTGAACCAGTCTTTGGCGATTTTCACATACGCTAAATGGTCGCTGATCATGGTTCGAATCAGGACTACTTTGATTTCTTGCAGGCGGGCTTCTCGTATTTTACGCTCTTCAACGGGCGTGTTTTCAATCGCCATAGCTTGATCAAAGAGCATATTTTGGGGCGCCAGTTCGGGGTTAAAAGAGACTTGCAGGTTTTCCACAATTGCGCCGCGTTCGGCAAGTGATTCGCGCACAAGCCGGTGAAACAAATCATACGGCAGGTTGTAAGCAAAATAGAAATCCGTCAGGTGGTCGCGTATCCGTGACAGGCGCAGTTCCCAAATATCAGCAGGCTCCTCCGCAAAAGGATCATTAAGCACCTCCAAACGCTGGGAGCGGACCGCCTTATCTTTGACTTCAGCCTCAAAGGCTTTTTGGGTGATGATGCCGCGGTCGAAAAGTTCGCGGCGCATGCGCGCCCGGATCTGGGTGCTCAATATGGGATATTGAGCCAGGGAAAGATAAATATGCAGGGTACGGTCTGAAGGAGGAGGAGGCAAAGTCATGATCAATATTTATGTATAAAAAAGTTAGCACGTTATCAGATCAACGTGCCAACTTAAATTTAACTTCTTTATCGGATTTAACTGCCTAGATGCATAGGCATGATGACGTGGATATATTCACCCTGTCCGTCATCGCCGCCAGTGGGACGGATAACCCCGGGACTGGTTTCTGCAGATGTTTCCAGGGTGACATTAGGAGTGGAGATCACTTCGAGTACTTCCCTCAGGAAGCGCACATTGAAGGCAATTGTTAATGCATCTCCCTCAATGCTGGCATCGACATTGTTCACATTGGAACCGGTTTCTTCGGATTGCCCGGTGATGTTTATTGTTCCCGGCGCCTGGGCTTCACCAGGTTTTACCTCCAACCTGGCAATATGAGAACCTTCGCGAGCGAAAATTTCCGCTTGTTTGCATGCCTTGAGGAATTCCGATGTGGACAATATGGCGCGGGTCTCACTGGAGCGTGGGATAATCTGTTCGTAGTCTGGGAAAGTGCCTTCGATAAGCTGCGAAACCAACTCAATATCTTGCATCTGGAATATCACCTGGCCGCGACCTGGGGGCAGCAGCATCCTGACCGTCTTGTCGCTGTCGGATGAAACTCGGGCGAGTTCACTTAGTGCGCGCGCTGGAACGACAACTTTTATTGGGTTGGAAGCCGGGGAGGAGAGCCGAGCGCTGCGCACTGAAAGACGAAAACCATCTGCGGCTGCCATGGTGATCCTATCCTCTTCCACAGTGATGAGCACGCCAGTTAATATGGGACGCGCCTCGTCAACGGAAGCTGCAAATGCAACCTGCTGGATCATCTCCCTCAGGTCGACCACATTAATCTCCAAACCATCGGAAGGATCTGTGACCGGCACAGGAGGAAATTCTTGCGAGTCGATGCATTTCAGGTCGGTATTGGAAGCGCCGCACACCAGGGTAAGAGTCTGGGTTCGCACATTCAATTCCATGTTAACCTGCGAATCTGCCAATGTGGAGACCAAATCCGTGAACGTGCGGGCTGGGACAGTTGTCGAGCCTTCTTCTTCTATTTTGGCTCCGAGCCAGCAAGTTATACCCAATTCCAGGTTGGTGGCTGATAATCGCAGGCGTCCACCGTCGGTAGCTGTCAACACATTCGCTAATACGGGCAACGTGCTGCGGGGTGAAACAGCGCGCGATACGATGCTCAAGCCGTGGGCTAAGTTCTCTTGCAGTATGGATACTTTCATGGCTGGGGTCCTCTCCTTGAAGGTGTTAGATAGAGTATACATCGATAGAGAGTAAAATGCAAAGTTTTCTCTGGGTTTGTACGTTGAGGAAATATGAACCTGGTAA
>Ga0316193_10004231_pt1 | contig 10540 bp, 10 predicted proteins | sample MerIslsedime2_MG_FD_207735 | JGI IMG/M metagenome (GOLD analysis project Ga0316193, IMG submission 207735) | Coastal sediment microbial communities from Maine, United States - Merrow Island sediment 2 | ecosystem: Environmental > Aquatic > Marine > Coastal > Sediment | place: USA: Maine...
TAACTTGTGCCTCGACGGGCAGTTCGCGTCCTCCCCTCTCTACCAGTACCGCGAGCGAGATTGAAGCCGGGCGGCCATAGTCAAACAGCTCGTTCATGGCGGCACGGATGGTACGCCCGGTGTGCAGAACGTCATCAACGAGGATGATATGACGGCCTTCCAGGCTGAATGGCAGCTGCGAGGGTTTGACCTGCGGATTCATACCGATGCGTGTGAAATCGTCTCTGTAGAAGGAGATGTCCAGCGCGCCAAGAGGTTCCTGAATACCCAGCAATTTATGCAATACTTCAGCGACCCAGACACCACCGGTGTGAATGCCGACCATGACTGTTTGCGCGTCAATACTGATCTTTTGCTGTAATTCATCGGCCATGCGTTCGATAAGGGCCGGTATATTGTAGTTATTGCTCATGTGGGTTGGGCGTTGTGTTGTAACCAGTCCTGCAATATTACCTGCGCGGATAGCGGGTCAATGGCTGTTTTGCCTGTTTTGTCGTTGAGGCCGGACTCTACCACGTATGAGGTCAGTCGCTCCTCAGCACAATGGACCGGTAGCTTGTAGCGGCCTTCCAGCTGCCGGCTAAAGCGCTGTGCGGCGTGTGTCATGTCCTGTTCAGTACCGTCCATATGATACGGTATTCCGACCACCAGCGCGTCTGGTTTCCACTCTTCCAGCAAGCGAGTGATTGCTGGCCAGTCGGGCTTGCCGTCGCGCGCCTGTACGGTTGTTAAAGCGGTGGCTGAGCAGGTCAGTTGCTGCCCCACGGCAACACCGATGCGCTTGCGGCCATAGTCGAAGCCCAGCAACGTTTGTGTGGGCTTTGGCACGATGTTGTCAGCCATTACGCGTGACCGGTATCTCCAGACAGGCGGTCCAGGTCTACACCAAGTGAGGCAGCGGCTGCTCTCCAGCGCTCCTCGTCGGGAGTGTGGAACAGAATGTTGGGGTCGGCAGGACCACTAAGCCAGGCATTGTCGGCCATTTCCTGCTCCAGCTGGCCAGCGCCCCAGCCAGCGTAACCTAACGTAATGAGAGAATGCTCCGGCCCTTCGTTTTTCGCAATCGCATGGAGGATGTCGAGAGAAGACGTGATGCCAATACGGTCTGTCACCTGCATAGTGGCCTCCCATTCACCCAGCGGTTCATGCAGCACAAAACCGCGGTCCTGCTGTACCGGGCCACCCAGATGCACCGGCATCTGCCTGGCTTCCAGTTCGGCGTGTTCGAGGTTTATATGATGCAGGATTTCGCCCAGTCGCATGTCCAGAGGGCGGTTAACTACCAGTCCGAGGGCGCCCTCGGCATTGTGTTCGCAAATATAAGTTACCGAATGGAAAAAATTGGGGTCTTCCAGACCGGGCATGGCGATCAGGAATTGATTGGTCAGGTGCTGAGAGTCTGCCATGGCAATAGTATCCTGTAGCTCAATGCTTTTCACAAGCATTTGGACCGGATGTTTACGTCAGATTTTAGTGGCTCTTCAGGCGATTGCCGCTGGTAAATATCCAGGTGCGGGTAATGTACAGGACATCGGTCTCCTGCCTGATGTTCTCCGGGAAGGGCGCGAACGGTGCTGCCAGTTTAACGATACGCACAGCCGCGTCGTCCAGAATTTTATGGCCTGACGGTTTGCGAATAGTGATCTCGCGAACCGTGCCATCGGGATAAACTGCAACCTGGACAATCAGTTTGCCGGACAGGTGCTGGCGACGGGCGGCATCAGGGTAGTTGAGTTCGCCTACCCGCTCCACCTTGGCGACCCAATCGCGCATGTAGCTGGCGTACTTGAATTCCTTGGTGCGTGCGGAAATGAATTTGCTCTTGGGCGTCTTGGAATAGGCCTGCAGCGTCTGGTTGATCTGCTGGTTTAGCGTCAGCATTTCCATGCTGCGATTGATCAGCTCGGCAGCACTGTTTTGTGCTTCATCTTCCTGGGGCGGGTTTTCCTCAGGCTTGTCAACTTTTTGCTGGCTGGTGTCTCGCGTCAGTACCTGGGTGGTGTCGGGTTTTATCTCCCGGGCGGCTGCCGGTGGCGGTGCCTGTTCGACGACTTGTTGCTGTGGCTGGACCTTTTCTTCGGTATTCCCGGCCCCATCCTGGCTGGTTTCTGCGAGATAGTCATAGTCTTCCGGTGGCTTTGTCTGGTTGGGGTTTACGACCGTGATGTCCAGAGTCGGTGCGTCCGATTCTGGTGGATCCTGGTCGAAAGCGTCAAAACCTATGCCCAGGATGATCAGGGCATGAAGGGCGGTAGCGATAAACAGCGTTAGCGCCAGCCGGTCGGCAGTGGGAGCTTCGAAGGGAACTTGTGTTGATGCAGTCACAGTGGGTCTTGAAGTGTGTCCATGGCTGAAATTGTGCACAGAGTATACCGGACTCAGACGTAGTTGGGTGCTTACAGTTCAATCTTCTCAATACGCTGGGGCGCTTCCTCGAAGTGAATGCGTTCGGTGAGTGCGGGTGTAATGTAAGCGGTGCCCCGGGAATCAATCAGTAGCACCTCGTTGACGCCCATTTGTCGGGCAATAGCAGTCCATTCTTGCGGGCCCGCAATGAATAGCGCAGTTGCCGCGGCATCTGCGAGGGCTGCATCGTTACTTAAAACAGTTACAGATCGGGTCGACCTCGCGGGGTAGCCGCTGCGGGGATCCAGGATATGATGGTAACGTTGACCATCTACTTCGAAATAGCGTTCGTAGTCACCCGAGGTAAATACACACTGGGGTCCTTCCAGGTCGATGCTGGCTAGCACGCCAGTTCCCTCTGGAGAGCGGATGCCAATGCGCCAGGGCCGGTCGCCATGCCGGCCGCGCATGCACAGGTCACCGCCGGTGTTGACAATAAGATTGTGGATGCCGCGCTGTTCCAGCAACGCTACCGCTTTGGCGACCGAATACCCTTTGGCGAACCCGCCAAAATCCAGTTTGACGCGCGGATTGCGGCTGTGAATACGCTGCTTGTCGATATCGATCTGCAGGCTACTGGGTTTGTTGTTCAGCCAGGCGGTAATGGCGGCAGGGTCAGGTGCTGTGGTTGCCGGTTCGTCCTGTTGAAAACCCCAGAGCCCCAACAGCTGGCCGATGGCCGGGTTGAACAGTCCGTTGCTGGATATTTCAAACTGCTGGCCAAGGCGTATCAACTGTACAATTGATGCATCTGTCTCAATCGAGTGTCCGCGGGCGATTGCCTGGTTCAGGGTGTCCAGCGCGCCACGCTGCCAGGCATGCCAATCGTTGTGCTGTTTCTGAAACAGGGCGTCGACGGCCTGTACGGCTTGCCGGGCCTCATCTGGCGGCACGCCGTAAAAAGAAATATCGATCAGTGTGCCGAAGGCGAACAGCTGTTCATTGTAGGATTCGTCGCGGGCAGGTTGGCAGCCCATGAACCACAGGCAGCCGAGCAGTACCGGCAAGACCCGCAGGTACATTAGCGGCGTGATGTGAGTTTGGCCTGGATGCTGTCCATCAGTTGGCCGGCAATATCCAGGTCGTAGAGGTGGTCAAGTTCGCGGATGCAGGTCGGACTGGTGACATTGATTTCGGTGAGGTAGTCGCCAATAACGTCCAGTCCAACAAACAACAACCCCCGGGCTCGCAGTTCCGGGCCCACCTGGCTGCATATCCAGCGATCACGTTCACTGAGTTCTATGCCTTCACCACGGCCGCCGGCCGCGAGGTTGCCGCGTGTCTCTCCTTTAGCCGGTATGCGAGCCAGTGCGTAGGGCACGGGTTCCCCGTCGACCATTAATATACGCTTGTCACCGGCGCTGATTTCGGGAATGAATTGCTGCGCCATGGCGGTACGTTGGCCAAGTGCTGTGAGTGTCTCCAGGATTACGCTGATATTCGGGTCATCTGCCTGAATACGGAAGACAGAGGCGCCGCCCATACCATCCAGCGGTTTAAGGATGATATCGCCATATTCGTCCAGAAAGCTGCGCAGGCGTGCTGGATCGCGGCTCACCAGGTTTGGTGCGCAGCAATCCGGAAACTGCGCGGCGAACAGTTTCTCATTACAGTTGCGCAGGGCTGACGGGCGGTTAACCACCAGGGCCCCGGCGCGCTCCGCCTGTTCCAGCAGGTGGGTGGTGTAGATGAATTCCATATCCAGTGGTGGATCCTTGCGCATCAGGATGACATCCAGCTCGCCAAGCCGCATTTCCTGGGGCTCACCCAGCTTGAACCAGTCTCCGGCCTGATCCCTGACCACCACACTGCGTGTCATGGCAAATGCTTCGCCGCCCCTTAGAAACAGGTCTTGCTGCTCCATATATAACAGTGTCCAGCCGCGGGCCTGCGCCGCCAGGAGCATCGCAAAGCTGCTGTCCTTGTGGGTTTTGATTGACCCGATAGGGTCCATGACGATAGCCATTTGTATGCTCATCGCGTGCCCGTACTCTGCTGATTAATTTCTGAGTTTGTGAACAATTTCATAGATGTAAAGTTTACTTGCTAGCGGACGATAGAAGCTTGTAGCCGCCATTGTAACGTAAATATGCCGGCAAATCGGGTGCTTGGGAAGATAGGTGGGTCACCGGCAAAAGCAGGTGAGACGCTCCGAAGTGCAAAACGGGATATTAATTGGGTCAGGTAAGAGCCATATGCAAACCATTGTAGATCCACAAGAAATGGAAAAAATGGAATTAACATCCGATGATGCCGAGGGTGCTGACGTATCCACGGAGGAAGTGGGTATGGATAGCCTCAAGGTGATGGTTATCGATGACTCCAAAACTATTCGCCGTACTGCGGAAACCTTGTTGAAGAAAGAAGGTTGCACTGTGGTCACGGCGACCGATGGTTTCGAGGCGCTGGCCAAAATTGCGGATGAGAAACCAGACATTATTTTTGTCGACATCATGATGCCGCGTCTTGATGGTTATCAAACCTGTGCGCTGATCAAGAACAACCAGGTTTTCAAAGAGACGCCGGTCATTATGTTGTCCAGTAAAGACGGATTGTTCGACCGTGCGCGAGGGCGCATTGTCGGTTCAGACAAATATCTGACAAAACCGTTTACCAAAGACGAACTACTGGGGGCGATTCGCGAGCACGTACAACGCTAGCATTCGCGCCCGGGGGCACCGCAAACGAACGCGGTTTCCAGAGGGAGCAGTAACTAACCACGGGGTAATACCAAAATGGCACAGATTCTTATCGTAGATGATTCACCAACCGAAGCGCATGTGCTTAAGGGCATGCTGGAAAAGAACGGATTTGAGGTCGAGACGGCCGAAAATGGTACCGAAGGTATCGAGCGAGCCAGGGAACTCAAACCGGACCTCATTTTGATGGATGTGGTCATGCCAGGCCTTAACGGTTTTCAGGCAACCCGCCAGCTGACCAAGGATCCAGAGACCAAACATATCCCGGTCATAATAGTCACCACCAAGGATCAGGAAACTGACCGTGTCTGGGGTATGCGACAGGGTGCGCGGGATTTTCTGACCAAGCCGGTAGCCGAAAAAACCCTGATGGACAAGATAAACGCTGCAATGGAAGTTGCATAAGGGATTTACAGGACATAAAGGACAATTGTCATGCCTGAAAACGCAGGTCAATCGCCACTAGAGGTGTTAGCGCGACTTGAGCATCTCTGTCTGGATCATGCTCATGGTTTGCCGCAGCAACAACAGACTGACGAAGAGTGGGTCGGAATTGGTTTCCGGTTAGGCGGGCTCAACCTGGTTGCGCCGCTTGGTGAGGTTTCTGAAATTCTAACACCGCCCAGCCTTTCGAAAGTGCCAAGAACCAAGTCGTGGGTTTGTGGTATTGCAAACGTACGCGGCAACCTTATGCCGATAATGGATCTGCAGGGCTACCTGCATGATCGACCTGCTGCGCTGAATCGACGTAGCCGGATCCTGGTAGTCAATCACAACGGTGTGTATTCGGGCTTGGTGGTTGATGCTGTCATGGGCCTCAGGCATTTCCGTGAAGACCAGCGTTGCGAAGACCTGCCCGGTGAAGATGCGGGTATCCATGCATATATGACACATGCTTTTAAAAGCAATGAAGAACACTGGGGCGTATTCAGCATGCACGAGCTTGCTGACACGCCGCAATTTCTAAAGGCGGCTGTTTAGGTCGCTGTTTAGTTGAAGTTGAAATTAAGTTGGTTATCCCTGGAAAGAACATAGCTGATTAGGTCAGGAGACAAGAGATGAGTACAGCGAATCAGGCTCACGGCAAGGTGGGTTCACATAAACGGACAATGTACCTGATTGCAGCATTGCTGCTTTCATTGGGCACCATGGTAGGTGTGTTCTGGTACGTTGGTATCGAAGCAGACTACGATAAAGAGTATATAGGCTACACCAGCGAGCAGCAGGTCTTGTCGCAGCAGATAGCGAAATATGCCCTGGAAGCCTCGTCCGGTGTTGAGGCGGCATTTGACCAGCTGACGCACTATCGTGATCGTTTCGACGAAACCATTTCCCATGAGCGTAACGGTAACGTTGCTACCAGCCTTCCGCCAAGTCGGGAAGCAGTAGAAAAAGATCTCGTGAAGCTTGAGGCGAACTGGGGGACCTTCCGTGAAAGCGTAGATTTCGTCCTGGCCTCAAGGGAAACGGTGGCGGTCGTGGTAGCGGAAATCGGTGATACTATTAACAGCCTGATTCCAAAACTGCAGGCGTACGATGAAGAGGTCGTCGAAATCCTTATGGAGCGCAAGGTCAGCCGGGAATCCATTAATCTGGCGACCCGCCAGTTGATGCTCAGTCAGCGTATTGTAAACAATGTTAATCTGGCGCTGAGTGGCGAGAATGTCGAAATGGCCATCGAGCGATTCTCCGAGGACGTTGAAGCATACGGTATGGTGCTGGATGGCATGGTTCGAGGCAACGATGTTATCGGCATGATTAACAATGAAGACGTGCAGGCCAAGTTGTTCGAAACCTCCATGCTGTTCAAAACCGTGGCCGACAACGTGGAAGAATTGCTTGATATGTCGGATGACCTGCGTGAGGTGCAGTTTACGGCACGCAGTATAGCGTCCCAGTCAGATGACCTGTTTGCCGCAGCTCTTCGCTTGCAGAACAGTTATTCGTTGGCCGCTGACCTTCGTCCAGTGCAGCCCGAGATGGCGTATATGTTTGGTGGTATCGGCCTTCTGGTACTGTTTTTGCTGGGCATGCAGGTTTACCGCGATCAGGAAAATCGTCGCAAGCATGCAGAGCTGGAGAACAGGAATAACCAGGAGGCAATCCTGCGCTTGCTCGATGAAATGGGTAACCTTGCAGACGGTGACTTGACCACGTATGCGACCGTTACCGAGGATTTCACCGGTGCTATTGCAGACTCGGTTAACTACACAATCGACGCCCTGCGCGATATGGTAACAACCATTAATGCCACCTCTGGCCAGGTATCATCTGCTGCTCATCAAACGCAGGATACGGCCCAGCATCTTGCTGAAGCCAGTTCCCACCAGGCCGAAGAGATCACATCAGCGACAACCGCCATTAACGAGATGGCAGTATCCATTGATGAAGTCTCCCGGAACTCCGATGAGACGGCTACCAAGGCGCTACGCTCTGTGGAATACGCGAAGACGGGTGGTGATACGGTGCGCAGAAATATCGAAGGTATGGATCGCATTCGTGAAACAATTCAGGAAACATCAAAGCGTATCAAGCGCCTGGGTGAAAGCTCACAGGAAATTGGCGATATCGTTGAGCTGATTAACGACATCGCGGAGCAGACCAACATCCTCGCCCTGAACGCTGCTATCCAGGCGGCTATGGCCGGCGAAGCCGGTCGCGGTTTCGCGGTGGTTGCTGACGAAGTCCAGCGCCTTGCTGAACGTTCATCCAACGCTACCAAGCAGATCGAGGCACTGGTTAAAACAATCCAGACCGATACCAATGAAGCTGTTATCTCCATGGAGCAAAGTACCGCGGGTGTGGTGAACGGTGCGCGCCTGGCTGAGGAATCCGGTTCAGCGCTGGAGGAAATCATGAATGTGTCCGAGGATCTTTCCGGACTGATTCAGAATATTTCTTCTTCCGCTCGCCAGCAGTCCAAGGCAGCAGCCAACATCTCCGAGACCATGCATGTTATCCAGGAGATTACTACGCAGACATCTGCCGGTACTAACGAAACCTCGGCCTCTATCGGTAACCTGGCTGGCCTCGCCGAAGAAATGGGTAAATCGGTAGACGGCTTTAAGTTGCCGGAGTAACCAGGACGCCGAACAATGGCAAGCTCCGCGAGTAATTCTCATGCGCCAGAGCAGGCCCCGGTTACACCGGGACCTGCTCTGGATATCGATGACCGGCAGTTCGTCGAGTGGACGACGCTGCTGGAACATCGCATGGGTTTGTTCATTGCTCCCGAAAGGCGTTCATTTCTTGCGAGCGGGATAAAAGCGCGCATGCGCGAAACCGGTTGCAACAACTCTCGCCAGTACTATCACCGTTTAATGAGTGGTGGGGTACAGGCAGAAGAATGGTCTTTGCTGGTGGACCAGCTTACTGTGCACGAAACCTGTTTCTTTCGGCACGAATCGTCCATGCGGCTGGTGAGGGAGGTATTAATCCCTGCCGTACTGGAGCGCCGTGATCAGTTTCTTGCCTGGAGTGTTGGATGCGCGACCGGGGAAGAGACATATAGCCTGGCGATGATGATTGAAGATTGTGTTCATCGCCTTGGTGGGCGACGCCAGTACGGTATTACCGGAACCGATATTAGCCTGCCCTCGTTGCAGCGTGCACGGGAAGGCGTGTATTTAATGCGTCGCCTGAACGATATATCTGGTGATTTCCAGCAGAAGTACTGTACGCGGGTTTCGGAAAAACGGTTTCAGGTCAATGAGGCCCTGCGGAAACGGGTTTGCTTTAGCCAGTTGAATCTCAGGGATCTAAGGTCAGCTCCGTTGGCAAAAGTAGACCTCGTATATTGCCAGAACCTGCTGATCTATTTTGATCGTGAACGGCGACTGGAAATAGTTAACGAGTTGAGTGAGTTTTTGCGACCGGGCGGAATGATGGTAATAGGTCCCGGAGAGCTGCTGGATTGGCGGCATTCGAAAATGGAAAAAGTATGCTACGCAGATACGCTTGCCTATCAGCGTACAGACTAAAAGCACCCGGTGCGGGATGAAAGGAATTACAATGAATCAAGTCATCGACTTCAGCACTCTGACATGGGTTAAAAATGAGCTGGATGCCACTCTCAAGGAGGCCAGGCAGTCTCTTGAAGCGCATGTGGAGGATCCGCAAGATGAAGCCCAGCTGGGCTTTCTGGCGGCACACCTGCACCAGGTGTATGGCACCTTGCAAATGGTTGAACTGTATGGCGCGTCACTGCTGGCCGAAGAGATGGAGCAGGTCGCAAAGGCGATAACAGACGAATCAGTCAGTCAGCACGACGATGCCTGCGAGGTATTGATGCGGGCGATACTGCAGTTGCCGGATTACCTCGAGCGGCTGATTGCCGGTTATCAGGATATTCCTTTAGTATTGTTGCCATTATTGAATGATCTGCGCGCGGTGCGCGGAGATAACCTGCTTTCAGCTAACGCAATGTTCTCCCCTGATCTGGGTGCGACTCTCCCTGAGTCGCTTCGTGGTGATACCAGTGGTAGTGACCTGCAGGTCCAGGCGCGTAGTTTGCGGCATCGTTTCCAGCTGGGACTGCTTGGCTGGTTCCGTGAGAAAGATGTTGGGAATTCACTGAATGCACTTAGCGAAGTGCTTGATTCACTACAGGCGCATAGCGGCGATGCTCGCGCATTGCGCCTTTGGTGGGTTGCGGCTGGTCTGGCTGAGGCGCTGTGTGCGGAAGAATTTGAGAGCGGAGTTGCCGTCAAGCGGTTGATGGGCCAGGTGGATCGCAACATCAAGCGTCTCATAGACGAGGGTGAGGCGGCAATGGCCGCAGAAGTCGGGGATGATCTGTTAAAGAATCTGCTGTTTTATGTGGCGCAGGCACCAGCAAGTGCCAGTGAGCGAATCTTGTCTATCCAGTCAACTTTTCGGCTGAAGGAGCTTCTGCCCAGCGAGGATGAACTTACAGCAGCTCGAGAAAGTCTTACAGGACAGAATGCGGACCTGTTCGCAACCGTCGGTACTGCAATTCGTGAAGAATTAACGCGTCTTAAGGATAAGCTGGATATTGCCTTGCGCAGTGGTTGCAAGGACAGCCAGGAAATAACTCCGCTGATCGAATCTTTGCGTTCACTTGGAGATACCCTTGGTATGCTCAGTCTTGGTGCTGCAAGAAGTGCAGTTATTGCCAAGGCAGAAGACCTGCAAGATCATGTCGATTCGGAGACCGTTCCGCCGGAAACTTCGTTGATGGACGTTGCCAGTGCACTCCTGTTTGTCGAATCTTCTGTTGACGGTATGGGTAGTGGCCGTTCCGTGAGCGCCAATGGTGCCAAGGTTGAAGATCAATTGGCAGCCAATGAATATGATCAGGTGATGGACGTTGTGTTGCAGGAAGCGCTGACAGACCTCAGGAATGCCAAAGAGGCAATTGTCACCTATACGAAGGAAGATTCCACTATAGATGAACTCCAGCAAGTGCCGCAGTG
>Ga0316193_10004232_pt1 | contig 10538 bp, 10 predicted proteins | sample MerIslsedime2_MG_FD_207735 | JGI IMG/M metagenome (GOLD analysis project Ga0316193, IMG submission 207735) | Coastal sediment microbial communities from Maine, United States - Merrow Island sediment 2 | ecosystem: Environmental > Aquatic > Marine > Coastal > Sediment | place: USA: Maine...
CTCGGCTCGACGGCGAAGTCGAAGCCGAGATCCACTGGCACCCCTTCGAGCTCAACCCGGCGATGCCGCCGGAAGGCCAAGAGCTGCGAGAGCACATGGGGCAGAAGTACGGCACCAACCGCCAGCAAAGCGACGCGGCGCGCGACCGTCTTGCCGGGATCGGCGAGTCGCTCGGCTTCTCGTTCAACTTCTACGAAGGCCAGCGCATCTACAATACGTTCCTCGCGCATCAGTTGCTGAAGTGGGCCCAACAGCAGGGGAGGCAATCCGAGCTCGAGATGGCCTTGTTCGAAAGCTACTTCTCCCGCGAAGAGAACGTCGGTGATGAGAAGGTGCTGGCCGAGGTCGCAGGCCGGGTAGGGCTCGACGAGTCGGAAGCGGCCGCTCTGCTCGAAGACGGCCGATACGCAGCCGACGTCCGCGAGCACCAGCGCTTCTGGTTGGGCAAGGGCATCCAAGCGGTGCCGTCATTCATTCTCGACCGGCGCTACTTGATCCCCGGCGCGCAGGATCCGGACGTGTTCGTCGCAGCGCTCGAAAAACTTACCAGATGATTTCGACGTATTCGGCGGCGCCGCGGACCTCTTGGACTTGAAGGGTCGAGCCGTCGTCCAGGCCGATGGTGCCTTCAATCACGCCGTGCACCTTCCAGCGGGTAAGCGTGAGCGGTGGGCCGAGGGCGAGAACCGTCGAGTCATCGAAGTCGGGGGTGAGGGTCAAGTTGATGCGCCCGTCCTCGCTGGTGAAAAGCCACGGCGCCAACAAGTCTTCGAGGTCGTATTTCCACTGACTTTCGGGAAGCTTGTGGAGGACACCGTCGACGATGACCGCGTCAGCCGAGCCAGGGGTATCGTCTCCGTTTACCGTGCCCATGTTGATGCCAACCATGTGTCCGTCGGTCACGCCGGCGAAGTGGCCCCACTCCCAGCGAACGTCGTCGGGCCAGACGCCTCGGCCCCAATCGAGCACGCCAAACGATTCACCATCGCCGAAGTCGTAGCTCGTCTCGCCGACCAATACGGTGCCGGTCGCCGGCATGCTCACGCGCTTGTTCTCGTAGAAGAACTCCCCCGGTTCGTCGAAGAGGTGAGAGACCGCGATGCTCTGCACGGCTTCGCTGTCGGCAAGGCGCACGCGGGCTTCCATCCGCTCGTCGCTGCCCGGCGCGCCCGCCAACACCGTGATGGTTCGGTGGTCGCCCTCGAATCGATACTCGACGCTCCCAAGCGCCGTCTCGAACAGCGTGTTCTCGAACGGCGTGAAAGGGAAGTCCAGGGCCCCGGCGTCGCCAAGCAACATCGCGTCGTGAATGTCACCTGTCTCGTAGTCCTCGAGCGTCAAGAGACCGAACGACAACAAGCCGAGGTCGGCAAGCGTGAGCCCAATTGCGAAGTTCGGTGCGAACACCGCGTAGTACTCCCACTCCCGTAGCTGATCCGCGCGCTCCGCTTGAACGAGGCCGCGGTCGTACTGCATGAGCGGCCCGCGCGCCCAACCATGTGCGGCCAGAGTGCCATCGCCGGCGAGGAGCGGCGTCTCTTCGGTGACCTCGCCAGGGTCGGAAGCGGGGGGGCTGCCGCTGGACGCGCAGGCGGTCAGCGCAACGAAGGCAAGCAGGAGAGCAGAGGTTCTAGCCATGATTCGGGCGAAGCTTTGCACGATCTCAGCCATGGGCACGGGTCGAGATCTGACTCCATACGCGCTTCAGGCTCGCCGGAGGAGGATCACGCGGTACATCCCTCCGAGAATGCTTGGCTCGTCGTGCAGGATTTCGCACGGCAGTCCCGAGATGATGTCGCCCAGGCGCCTGTTGATGTCGGTGCCGAGCAGCGTGGTGAACAGGTTCGAGAGCCTGCGTCCCCAAGTGGGCATGCTTCCGTCTTGCAGGAACTTGTCGAACACCACGATTCGGCCGCCAGGCCGTAGCACGCGAATCGCCTCCGCCATGCAGCGATGCGGATCCGGAACGACGCTCAGGATCAAGCTCAGAATGACGACATCAAATGCTTCGTCATCGAGCGGGAGCGCTTGCGCATCTCCGATGCGGAGCTCGATCTGGCATCCCGGAATGGGAAGCTTCTGTTCCGCCTGCGCGAGCATCGCTTCGCTCAAGTCGACTCCCACGCAGTCCACACGCTCGGGAAGGTGCAGCAGGTCCGTGCCCGTACCGACGCCAACCAGGCACACCCGCTCCCCGGCGCGCAACTCGACGAGCCCCATTGCTCTCCGGCGGCCTGGACTAAAGAGGCGCTTGAGGACTGCATCGTAGACGGGCGACCAAAGCCAGTAGACAAACCGATTCCAGCGATTGCTCATTTCCATGATCGAGACAGGCGTCAGGTGCGCTTGGAAGGGATAGCAGAAACCAAAGCCTCGTTGCTGCAAGTTTCCCTTTCTGCGAAGGTCCACCCCGCACCCAATGCGCTTCCTTTGAGATGCAGCCGTAGGCGCGGTGCTCAATCCCACCGAGCCGCCATGCGCCGTGCACGATGCTCAGCGCGATGACGGCCTCGGTCGGTGCGGTGGACTTGTTGGGAGAGGACTTCCTCGACGCGGTCGAGACCGGAGACAAAGTCCGGGTAGACGAGGACTGGACGGTCCACGTAGGCTAACCTCACCCGGGCAGATGGCTGCTACAACTACAGCGGGCTCAATAGAGCAGGGCAGGCGAGCGTTCGCGCTGTCGGGCAAGGCCAAAGAAGCGATCAAGGTCGGCCTTGCCATCGTCGTGACCTATTGGCTGGCATTGAAATTCTCCTGGATGAGTCCGACCTGGGCGGCAATCGCGGTCGCAGTCATCAGCCAGCCTGGCGAAGGGCAGTCTCTCTACAAGGGCCTGCTGCGCGCCATTGGAACCTTCCTGGCGTTCTTTTCGAGCCTCGTGCTCCTGGCCCTGTTCCCGCAAGACCGCTGGATGCTCTTCGTCGGCGTATCGCCGGTGCTGGGATACTTCGCGTACAAGATGAAGGGCGAGAATGACTACCTCTGGTACGTCGCCGGATTCGTCACCGTGATGATCATCACCGCAGGGCCGCAGCAGCCGGGGCATGCGTTCGAGTTCGCGGCGTATCGCACGATGGAAACCTTGATCGGGATCGGCGTTTGGGCGGTCATCTCGTCGCTCTTGTGGCCGGTGACCAACCTCGGAGTGCTGAAGTCCGCCACCGACGCCTTGTTGGACGCCCAGCGTCAGGTCGCCCAGCACGGTTTTGAGCTGCTCTCACAGCGCGAAGGGGCGGGCTCGCCCCCTGCGCTTCTGGCGCAGGAGGCTCAACTCGTCGCCAAGGTCGGCTCGTTGATCAATGTCGCGGCGAGCGAGACCTACGAAGTTCGCATCGTGCGTCGATCTTGGTTGGCTCTGCAGCAGGCGTCGCTGAAGTTCATGCACACAGCAAATCGCCTTCGATTGGGCGCGGAGGATCTCGAGCAGATCGATATGGATGCGGCACTGCCCGCTCTTCCGGACCTGTCTGCCGAGCTCGGCGCACGTTTCGCCGAAGCCCGAAGCCTGCTTGCGGGCAAGCCCTCTTCGCGACCTTGCCGAGAGGTTTCCCTCGAGATCGACCGGCAGGCGATTGAACATCTGGACCACTTCCAAAGAGCAGCAGTGGAAGTCGCGAGAACTGAGCTCGAACAGCTCGATGCGCAGACGCGGACAATGGTTTACGCCGTTGGCGAAATTGCCGGCGGGCGAGAGGCTGTCGCGGGGAAGGCGCCTCAATCGACTAAACCGCTTCGTGGCCCGGCGGGCCTGCGGCCGATCGACCGAGACCAATTGATCGCTGCGGCCTTCGTGGTCGCTTCCGTGTGGGTGTCGGCGTTCATCTGGATCTACATCAACCCGCCTGGTCACGTCGCCTGGGTTCAGTTCGTGCCGACCCTCGCGCTTGCGGCCATGCGCATGCCGCATGTCAGGTTTTTTCCCCTGCGTCTGATGGGATACGCGTTCCTCGTCGGCATGGGGGTCTACGTGTTCATCATGCCGCACTTGTCGGGATTCGTTCAGCTCGCCGCGCTCCTTTTCGCGTTCACGTTTCTGACCGACTATTACTTTGCGGCTGGCCGGATGCCCTTGCTGCTGTCGATGCTCATCATGTTCGGGATCACGAATGAACAGAGCTACAACTTCGCGAGCATGGCGAACAGCTACCTGTACACGATGATGGGGATCATCGTGACCTTCGCATTGACCTACATGGTCGGCTCACCCCGCCCTGAAAAGACATTCCTCCAGCAGACGCAGCGCTTCTTTCGAAGCTGTGAGTTTCTGGTGTCCCATTTGGATCCGCCCGAGTCCTTCGTGGGACAGGTTCGGGAGGCCTATTACCGAAACGTGCTTCGAACGCTTCCGGCGAAAATGTGCATCTGGGCGAAGCGCATCGATGCCAAGGCGTTCCCGAAAAACAGTCCTGGGCAGGTCGCTGGCCTCCTCGAGGCCCTCCAGCTGCTCGCGTACCGGGTAGACGACTTGTTGGGTAGTCGGGGTGAGTCCGCGGCCAAGGTCTTGGCAGGCGACCTTGGCGAGAGTGTTCGCGAATGGCGGGCTGTCGTCGATCAGGCATTTCACAACTGGTCGGAAGTCCCCGAAACGGATGCAGCCCCTGAGCAGATGGATCGGTTCTCGGGGCACGTCGCAGGGCTCAACGCCCGCATCGAGCAGCTCTTCAATCAATCTGGACGCGCTGAGATCAGTGATGCAGAGGGCAGGAGCTTCTATCGGCTCCTCGGAACGTATCGGGGCGTGGCCCGTGCCGGCCTGGTCTACGCGAAACAGGCTCGCGCGATCGACTGGGCCGAGTGGAGAGAAGAGCGCTTTGAATGAGCGGTCTCCGAGGATCAGCCGTTCACCGGGTCTTTCGCTACATGTTTAAGCGGTGACAATCAACGATCCTATGGAATAGTGGCCGTGTGTTCGATCTAATCCCGAACGAGTTCGCCATCGGCGGGGTCTACCTTCCGCCACTCCTCGTTTGCGCGGTGTTCGGTTTGATTCTCGCCACAGCAACGGCCAACTTGCTCAACAAGTACCGGCTCGCGCGCCACTTCTTCTACCCGCCGTTGGTCTTCGTCGCATTTGCGGTGATCTATACCGTCTTGATCGGAACCTTCGTCATCCGTGCATGAACATGAGTATGGACAAGAACAGGAAGACATATCTAGCGACCGGTGCGATTGTGCTCATCGCGATTGCGCTGGTGTTGCTCAAGTACTGGGACTACGTGGTGAACCCCTGGACTCGCGACGGGCAGGTGTGGGCGAACGTGATTCAAATCGCGCCCCGCGTGTCCGGTCCCATCGTCGACTTGCCCATCAAGGACAACCAGTTCGTGGAGGCGGGCGATGTGCTCTTCCAGATCGATCCGCGCACGTACCAGGCCGCCCTCGAACAGGCCAAGGCGGAGCTCGATGAAACGAGCAATCAGTTCGCATCGTTGAGCGAGCAGGTCCTTGCCGCTGCGGCCGCGGTGGAGGCATCGCGTCACTCGGTCACGCAAGCTTCAAGTGGCATTAAGGAAACCGAGTCTGACCTCGCAAGAGACCGAGCAGAGTACCAACGCCAACAGGAGATGCTTCCCCGCAAGGCCACCTCGCAGAAGGCGTATCAGCAAGCCAAGGCGAGTTATCAGGTCACCGTGCAGCAACGCAGAACGGCCCAAGCTGGCCTGGGGCAAGCAAAAGCCAACCTGGCCCAAGCCCAGGCAAATCTCGCCGAAGCCAAGGCGAATCTCGGAGCCGTGGACAACGAGAATCCACAGATTCGCGCAGCCAAAGCTGCATTTCAACAGGCCGAGCTCAACCTCGAGTTCACCACGGTGGTGGCACCTGTAGACGGCTATGTCACCAATCTCCTGCTCCGCCTCGGGAGCCAGATGGTGGCCAATCAGCCGCAGCTCGCCTTGGTCGATGTCAATAGCTATTGGATCGACGGATACTTCAGAGAGAACTACATCGATCGAGTGAAGCCTGGCGATCGGGTTGTCGCCACCCTGATGTCGTATCCGGACAAGCCCGTGATCGGTCGGGTCGATAGCATCGCCTGGGGCATCGCGCAGCAGGATGGCAGCACGGGCTTCCAGCTTCTGCCCAGCATCTCGCCCACGTTCGAATGGATTCGCCTGGCGCAACGCCTGCCGGTACGGGTGCGCATCACCGAGGTGCCCGAAGGTGTTGTGCTGCGTGTGGGGACGACGTGCTCCGTACTCGTGGAGACCGGGACGGCCGGCGAGGACGGCGAGGACAGCGACTCGTTTGCGACGCCCGTTCCCCGAGCTCTTCAATAGACGAAGCGAACTGGAGGAAGGCGATGACGAGCATCCGACACACGAGAACAATGAGCATGCTGCTCGTCGCGCTCGCGTGCTTGCCGTCCGCTCCTGCACACGCACAGTGCGGCGAGCTCACCTGGCTTGAGGCCATCAATCAAGGGCTCGAGGCAAACCAGGCGCTCGTTGCCGCGCGGCAAACGCTCGACGCTCAGCAAAAGGACCTCGCGATCGCCCGGTCGACGATGTTGCCCGACTTGTTCTTTCTTGCGCAGGGTCAGGCCAGCAAGGAAACCACGTTCAGCTCCAGTGGGGGTGTCATTCCCAAGCAGACGGTGCTGGGAGGAGGCCAGGTCGCCCAGACGCTCTACAACCAGAGTTACATCGATTCGCTTGGGGCGCAGAAACACCTCTATGCAAGCCAGCAGGAGACGTTCGAAGATACGCGCAACCAGACGATCGCCTCGGTCGGCCAGAGCTACGTGGGCGTGCTCCTCGCGACGGCGCTGATGGGGCTGCAGTACGAGAACGTGACCCTAAGCCAGCAATCGCTCGACCTGACCGAGGCTCAGGAGCAATCGGGCGAAGTCCCCTACAGCAACGTACTTCGCACGAAGAGCCAGCTCTACGGAGCTCAGCAGCAACTGGTCGCGCAGAAGAGCAGCCTGTTGCAGAGCCGCTTTGCATTCAATCAGGTTCGCAATCGCCCCGCCGAGGAGAACTGCGAGTTGGAGTCGCTGAACGTCGAGCGAGATGGGTTTGTCTTCTCGAGTGGCGTCGTCGCCGAAGCGCTCGCCGACGACTCGAAGGCGTCACTCTTGAGGGACTATCTCGTGGAGCTCGGCCTAGACCGAGCGCCTTCGCTGAAGAGCCTGAATGCCGAGATCATGGCGCAGCGAAGGACGGTGAAATCGGGCAGGCGTTGGTTGATTCCAAGCCTCGATGCGACTTTCTACGTAGCGAGCTTTCTCAAAACCAGCCAAGACGCGACGGGGGACACGAGGGACGGCGACTTTGTCTGGCAAGGTGCATTGACGCTCGATTGGAACGTCCTCGACGGCGGCGCCTTCATCGCGTCCATGAATCAGAGCAAGGCGGAGCTCTGGAGCCTCGAGTCGCAACGAAACAACACGGCCACGGCCCTCGAGGAGAACATCCGCGGCACCGCCGCGATGGCCATTGCCGCATACGAGCGGATTGGGCTCGCGGTCTTGCAGGCCGAGACCGCAGAAGAGAACTTCGCCTTGGTGAGAGAAGCGTATCTCGACGGGGACTCGACGCTGCTCGACCTGATTGACGCACAGGATCAGCTCATCAGCGCCAATACCTCCGAGCGCCAGGCGCTCTACCAGTTCCTCTCCGACCTGCTCACCCTCGAGCAATCGATTGCCTATTTCCCTTTCCTCGAGTCCGACGCGGGTGCACGGGTGCGTGAGGTGGAGAGCAAGCTGCAGGGGCCCTGACGATGGAAACGTGGCGGAGTGCTGCCTCGCATCTGAGTTGGGGTCTTTTGGCAGCGATCACCTGCACTCTACTTCTGCTAGAGGGCTCGGCGTCGTCGCAGTTCGCGCCCTCGGGTGGCGCCTTGCTTCACGGCGAACAGGCGGCGCCCCCGCCCCCGCCTCCGCCGCCGGGCGAGGTCGCCGAGCCGCCCGCCGACACGACGGACGGGGCTGACGCGACCGGGACGGCCGAGCACGAGCAGGTGAAGCACGACGTTGCCGGCTTCGACAAGACCAACTTCAATGGGTTCTTTGTCCAGAGTCGTGACGGGCAGTTCCGCTTGAACATCGGGGCCTACAGTCAGTTGCGGTACAACCTGGTCTGGCGCGAAATACCCCCGGCTGGCGAGCAAAGATTCGCCTCCGGCTTCGTCTTGGCGCGCACACGCTTCTTCTTTGAAGGGAAGCTGACGGACCGCATCGAGTATCAGCTTCGGTTCAACATCGATGACACGGGCGACTTCTCTCTCCAGATCGCGTACGCGGGTTACAACTTTGGGAACTACCATCATCGTTCGGCGAGGAATCACGGAGCGTGGAACCTCCGGGTAGGGCGGCAGTTCGTCGCTATCACACGCGAGGACTGGATGTTCGCCCAGGACATTCTCACGACGGAGTTCTCGGCGGTGGACCAGGCGTTCGCCGTCGGCACGTCGGACGGCCTCCAGGCGTTTTACGGAAGGGACCGTGGCCGGGTTTGGTTTGCGCTCAGCAACGGTGCGGCCGGTGGCAAAGAAGACTTTCCCAACAACACGACCTCCCAAGCGCTCGTGTCGGCGCGTGGGGAAGTCCAACTCCTTGGAGACGACTGGAACACGTTCAACGATTTGGTCGGCCGACGGGGACGACCGCTCGGGGTCCTCCTCGGCATAGGCTCAGGGTACGCGGTGACGGGGCCCAATGCACCAGTCACGACGCCCCGCCACTCTGGGCAAGTCACCATCGACCTCTCGGTTGGCGGCGACGGCTTTCAAGCGATGGCGTACGGAGTCTGGAATTGGGAGGCCGTCGGCACGGTGCGGTCGACCTGGGGGTTCGTGGCCCAAGCCGGCTACTTCATCTTCGAACCTTGGCAGGTCTACGCCCAGTACTCCCTGGTTCATCCCGGCCAGATTGCAGGCTTGATTCCCTTCAATGCCCTCACCCTCGGAACGAGCGCCTTCCCGTTCAACTGGACGAATCGGATCAAACTCAGCCTCGAAGGCGCGCTCCTGTTCAACGCGATCAACTCGACCCTCGTCACCCCCAACCCCGTCATCGGATGGCTTCCTGCGGATGCAGGCAAGCAGTACTCTCTTCGGGCTCAACTTCAGTTCGGGTTTTGAGGCATTCAAAGTCGAGCCCCAGCACTTCGAGCAGCGTCGGGACGATGTGGACGGAGTGGTGATGCTGGTGTCGCAACTCGCCCCGAGCTTTGATTCCGGCCGGCCACGAGATGACCAACCGATCGTTGGTGCCGCCTGCGTACTGCGAGTAGCGCTTGAACATCTTGAACGGCGCGGAGAACGCCGCAGCCCATCCGGTCGGGAAGTGATTGTACGTTTCCGGTGCGCCTTCCGGCGCCCGCTTCAGCTCGTAGGGGCCCCACCTTCCGCCCCGCTCCAATCCTCGTCGACGACAGTCGATGCGGGCGAGCTGGGGCAGGAAGCGAGTCCCATGAGTAGCCCCACGGACAGCGTCCCGATCAGAAGTGATTGCCTTGATTTGTTTGGTATGGACAGTCGAGCCTTCCTCTTTCCCCGGTCTGTAACGGCACCGTGCATCGAAACCGCGTGTGGAGCGGCCGAGTACAGAACGGGAAGCGCGCTCCTCGCCACTCACTCAGCGCCGGGTGGCGCCGAGGCCGCGGTCACGAAACGTCCGAGCCCTTCTAATACGGGCATCGGGAGCTCGTGGCCGCCTCGAAAAGGAATCCATTCGACCTCGAGCTCGGCTTCCCGCATCGCGTCGCGAAGCTCCTGCGCGGCGTCGAACGAAAGAAGCGGGTCGTGTTCGCCATGGCTCTGCAGGACGCGCAGCCCTGTGCGTTCGGGCATTCCCTTCTTCCATGCGTCGAGGTGCACCGGGGTGCCCGACAGGACGACCAAGCCCTGTGGGTTCACTTCACGCGTGAACACTGCATTGCAAGCGAGCATGGAGCCCTGCGAGAAGCCGCCGACGATCAGACGCTCGTTCGGGACGTCGAGTTTGCTCTGCAGCTGTTGAAGCATCTCGACGAGCTGTTCCGTTGCCTCCGTCATGCCAGCCGGAACCTCGTTCGCATAGCTGCGCGGTCCCGCAGTCATCGCTGCTTCGGCGCGCGCCAAGTCGAGCATCCACCAGGCACGCGCGCCCGGCATCCCGGGGATCTCGTGGGGCGCCTCGGGAAACGCAAACCGCGCGTCACTTGGAACACCCAGGAGGCGCCACAGGCCGACCAAGTCGGTACCTGGTGCACCAAAGCCGTGCATCAGCACGACGAGCGGCCCATCGCCACCGCCCTTTCGATCGGTGCCCCCGGTCAGCCGGACCGTGATGTCTGCGAAGCGTTGCTCAAGCATATTTCACCAATGTCGCGCGGGCGCCTAGCGTCGCGGGCGACGAATGCGCTACGTCTACTTCAGCAGTTTCGTCTCAGGGTGGTAGTGCAACCATACGGCCCACATGGGGCCGTTGTAGATGAACGTGGGCTCGAGCTGGCCGTGCTCCGGCGTGTTGCCGAAGACATCGACCTCGGTGACTTCTATTTCTTGGCCGTCCTTCATCCGGTCGAAACCAACAAAGATGTCGTGCT
>Ga0316193_10004233_pt1 | contig 10538 bp, 7 predicted proteins | sample MerIslsedime2_MG_FD_207735 | JGI IMG/M metagenome (GOLD analysis project Ga0316193, IMG submission 207735) | Coastal sediment microbial communities from Maine, United States - Merrow Island sediment 2 | ecosystem: Environmental > Aquatic > Marine > Coastal > Sediment | place: USA: Maine...
AGGCACGATGCGAACGCTCCGCCGCCGACCTGGATGAAGATCCGGTCGAGCGAGCCGACGCGCTGGGCGGCGAGCTGGTCGCAGATCTCCCAGCCCATCGTCCGGCCGCCGTCGAGCGCGAGTGCGTTCTCCGGCCCCTGCACGGTGAACGGGATCGAGCCCGCGGCGACCGCCTCCCGGAACCGGAACATCGCGGGGTCACCGGGTGGATCGCTCGCCCGCCGTTCACAGCGGTGCACTCGGGCGCCGAGGCGATCGAGTTCGGATCCGAAGCCGTCGCTCATCCACGTCGGGACGTACACGTCGATCGGCCAGTCGGCCGCTCGTGCGAGCGTTGCGGCGGCGAGCGCAGCGTTCCCGCAGGATGCGATCGCGAGTGGTGGCCGCGACGGGAGGTGGCCGAGCAGTTCGGCGGCGCGGAGGTGCAGCAGGATCGTCAACAAGTGGCGCGCCTTCTGGCTGCCGCCCACTCCCCCGGTCTCGTCCTTCACCCACACCCCGCCACCGTCGACGAACCCGAGCGAGTCCGAGAGCGAGTCGGACCGCCCGAACGGCGTCGGCGCGAATCCAACACCGGCAATCGAGCGGACGGCATCGTCGAGTTCGGCGACGAGCTCGGTGCGGGCGGAACGGTCGAGCCCGCTGCGAGCGGCGAACGCCGCCCACGCGAAGTCGGCGTCGTAGGTCAGGTAGGGATTCGTGTCGGGGGACGATTCCCCGGTGGACGCGTCACCGTGTCGGTGAGCGTCGGTCGCCGGTGAAACACCGGACAGGTCGACGTGATCCCAGCTGGCATCGTCGCCCGAACCGTCCGAAACGATCTCGAGCACATGGTGCCGGTCGACCGGTGTCGAGTTCGGGCACCGCCATGGGAACGGGGTGCCGATGTCGACGGTGGCGGAGCAGACCGCGCAGCGCCAGCCGGTGACGTGCATGGAGGTTTCGGGTCGGGTCACCCGGCCACTCGGGCGTTGAAGTCGTCGATCATCTCGTCCCACACCCCGACGTAGCGGCGCAGGCCCTTCCAGAAGCTCTGCTGGCGGCGGGCCTCGAACAGCTCGAACGGCGTGCCCTGCTGTTCGACCCAGGTGTAGTAGCCGAGGTTGAAGATACGGCGCCGGTCAGCCTCGGTGCCATCGATCATGTTGTCGGTGTCGACCGCGCCGAGGTGTTCCCCGAACACCTCGGCGGCGTCGGTGACCGTGAACTCGTTGCCGTACCGGGTGGCGAGCAGCTTGGCCCGCTCGCTCGGATACAGCGCAGCGCCGTCGGTGGCGACGGTGATGATCGCGTCGTCGGGGCCGAGGTCGAGGAGCTTCGCTGTCTTGATCGCCGCGAGCACGTTGCAGATCGCGGAGAACCCGAAGTGCTCCAGACTGGCGACGACGTCGGCGGGCACACCCTTGCGCTGCAGGAGGTACTGCCGGCCGACGTCGGTGTTGAACATGACGTCGAGTTCGTCGGTGGCCTTGTCGGAGATCGCGACCACGACGTCGGTGTTGGTGACGTTGTGGATCAGCGGGATGTGCTTGTCGCCGATGCCCTGGATGTTGTGCTCGCCGTAGCCGTTCTCCAGCATCGTCGGGCACTCGAGCGCCTCGACGGCGACGATCTTCGTGCCGTACTCCTCCTTGAGTCGGTCGCCCGCAGCGATGGTGCCCGCCGAGCCCGTGGCCGACGTGAATGCAGCGAGGTTCAGATCGCGGCCTTGCTGCCTGAACTGCTCACGGACTGTCTCGAAGACATGCCCGAACGCCCGCCCGGTGACGCGGTAGTGGCCGAGGTGGTTGCCGAACTCGGAGAACTGGTTGAGCACGAAGTTGCCGGGATCGAGGGCGAGCTCGTTGCAGGCGTCGTAGATCTCCTTGACGTTGGATTCGGTGCCGTGGGTGCGGATGACATCCTCGGCGGGATTGGCGCACCACTGGTCGAGCCAGTCGAACCGCTCCTGGCTCATCCCTTCCGGCAGGATCGCCACACCCCGGCTGGCCATGATCCGGCTGATGGCGATGCCGCCACGGGCGTAGTTGCCCGTCGACGGCCAGATCGCACGGTGGTGGGTCGGGTCGAACTGACCGGTCACGACCCGAGGCGCGAGGCAGGCATAGGCGGCGAGCACCTTGTGGGCGGTGATCATGGGAAAGCGATCGCCGAACGCGACGATGATCGGGCTCTCGACGCCGGTGAGACTCGACGGGAGCACCACGTGGTCGGGCACGCTCACCCGGTTGCCGGCGAGGTCGTTGTACCAGTGGACACGCCAGAGGTTGCGAGCATCAGGGCCCTGCGGGTCGGCGTCGCCGACCTTGGAGACCTGGTCGAAGCCGGACGGGTCCTCGAGCTGCGCGAACGTCGGGAGCACGATCCCCTGCTCGCGAAAGCGCTCCACGCTGTTGGCAAGTGCCGCCTCGTCGACGATCCGGTCGGCCAGGCCGAACTGGTTCTCCAAGGCAGACGTGGTCGGGTCGAGGGCAGCGGTCACGGTTGACATTCTGTCAACTCCCCCAACGAATCGGCGTTGCAGCTGGGTTCCGGCCCCAGATGCAGTGCTCAGAAGGGGCGGTCGTCGGGTGGCAGGGTGCTCGGGCCGACGTGGGCGTCGAGCCAGGCGCAGAGGTCGGCAACGCCTGTCCAGGCGTCACGGACCCGTTTGGCGGCGCCTGCAGTGTGGATCCATTTCGGCGCGCCGAACTCCTTCACCGCGATCAGCCCCTTCCGACGAAGGAGTTCGATGCGGGGATGATCCTTGGGGTAGCCCCGAGGAGCCGTCTTCAGCTGGTCGATCGCGCCGATCGAGTACTTGCGCCGTTCGGCATCGGCGACGAGGGCCGCGAGTTCGGTGCCGGTGGCCTCAGCGTCGATGGCCGTGCGGAACCGTTCGAGCTGGTCCTTGGCCAGTGCGTAGTACCCGGCTCCTGCCATCAGCCCGTCCGCCGAGAACTGCACGTAGTGCCCGGTGCCACCTTCGGACTCGCCGTACGCCCCTTGTTGGATCTTGTACGGCGGCTTGTTCTTCGAGAACCTGACGTCGTTGTAGGGGCGGAACATGTGGAAGGGGCCGAACTCCTCGAGCGTTTCGGTCAACTCGACCATCGGCTGCTTGACGGACTCGTCGTACCGGGCCTTGTTCGCCTTCCAGAAGCTGCGGGAGTTGTCGGCGGCGAGTTGCTCGTAGAACTCCGCCCCCTCGACCGGGAAACCGCGGAATGCCATGGCCGAACCGTAGCGGTCACACGGGGGGCGTCGACGCCGATCGCTCGGTCCGGTGCAACCCTCACCGCTACTGTCGACGCGGTGGCAGACCTCATCCTCGGTGGATCGATCGACCCTTCCACCCACCAGCGGCCGACAACCGACGGATCGGATCGCGTGACGGTGGCGACCGACTCGCTCACGACGCACGGTGTGATCGTCGGGATGACCGGTTCGGGCAAGACCGGTCTCGGCGTCGTCCTCATCGAAGAAGCCCTCAGGTCCGGGGTCCCGGTGCTCGCCATCGACCCGAAGGGCGACCTCACCAACCTCTGTCTGACATTCCCCGGCCTCGCACCGTCGGACTTCCGGCCGTGGATCGACGAAGCCCAGGCGAAGAACGCCGGACAGACGCCCGACGAGTTCGCAGCGAGCCAGGCCTCGACGTGGACCGAGGGACTCGGTGGATGGGGACTGGGTGGCGGTGACATCGCGGCACTCCGGGATGCCACGGACTTCACGATCTACACACCCGGATCCCAAGCCGGTGTGCCGCTCGACATCGTCGGTTCCCTCCAGGTTCCCGCCGACATGACCGACGCTGAGGCGGTGGCCGACGAAATCGAAGGGTACGTCACCGGACTGCTCGGACTGGTCGGCGTCGCGGCGGACCCCCTTGCGAGCCGCGAACACATCCTGCTGTCCAACCTCATCCAACACTCGTGGTCGGAGGGTCGAGCGCTCGACCTGATGACGTTGGTCGGGATGGTGCCGACGCCGCCGATCCGCAAGTTGGGCGTGTTCGACGTCGATCAGTTCTTCCCCGCAGACGACCGCATGGCGCTCGCCATGAAACTCAACGGCTTGCTCGCGTCGCCGTCGTTCGCCTCGTGGGCCATGGGTGCGCCACTCGACATCGAAGCAATGCTTCACCAGCCCACCGGTGGTGTTCGGTGTGCGATCGTCACGACTGCGCACCTGTCCGATGAAGAGCGACAGTTCGTGACGTCGCTGATCCTGTCGAAGCTGGTCACCTGGATGCGTCGCCAGAGCGGCACCACCGATTTGCGGGCGATGGTCTACATGGACGAAGTCGCCGGGTACCTGCCCCCGACGGCGACGCCGCCGACGAAGAAACCGATCATGACGTTGATGAAGCAGGCCCGAGCGTTCGGTGTCGGTGTCGTGCTCTCGACCCAGAACCCCGTCGATCTCGACTACAAGGCGATGTCGAACGCCGGAACCTGGATGATCGGTCGCCTCCAGACCGACCGTGACAAGGCCCGCCTCCTCGATGGCATGGCATCCGCTGCCGGCAGTGTCGACATCACCGCGGTCGATGCCACCATCTCCGGGCTGGCCAAGCGCGAGTTCGTCCTTCGTCATGCGGGCAAGGACCAGCCCGAAGTGTTCACGACCCGCTGGGCGATGTCGTATCTGCGGGGCCCGATGACCCGCGACCAGATCGCGCGGCTGACTCCCGAGCACGGAATCGACACCGCCGCCGGAGCAGGAACCGGTCCCGCCGGCGCCGTTCCGACAAACGCCACCGACACCGCCACCCCGACCGCCACCCCGGCCGTCCCGAGCGACGCGGTCATCGATCTCGCCGACGACGAGAGCCTGCTCGCACCAACCGTTGCCGACGGCACCCCTGTGCGGTACCTCGATGCTGCGGCGCCCTGGTTGGGTGACATCGGCGGCGACTCCCGCGGCACCGTCCGCGAGGCCGCGGTGATCGCCCGAGTCGCCATTCGTTACGACGAGACCAAGGCTGACCTGATCCATGACACCGAGTTCGAAGCCGTGCTGTTCCCACTCGGAGATCACGTCGACATCACCAAACTCGCGCAGGTCGACTACGACGATCGAGACCTCCGAGCAGAGGTCCCCGTCGGCGTCGTCCATCGCTTGACGCCGGCCAAGATCGACACGAAGTCGTACTTCGCCAAGATCGAACGCGACCTCCGCGACCACCTGACGCGCAGCCTCCAACTCGAGATCCCGCGCAACCAGGTGCTCAAACTGTACGGCCGCCCCGGCGAGAGGGCCGACGAGTTCTCCACCCGTTGCGAACAGGCCGCAGCGGAGCGCGCCGACGCCGCCATCGCCAAGCTGCGCGCCAAGTACGAAGCCAAGGCGACGAAGCTGCGCGACCAGATCGAAGCCGCGGAGGACCGCGCCGACGTGCTCGCCGAGGAGGCGAAGGGGAAGAAGACCTCGGAGCTGTTCTCGACCGCCGGCACCGTTCTCGGTGGCCTGCTCGGCGGGAAGAAGTCCAAGGGGAGCATGCTCGGAGACCTCCTCGGAGACGCCGGCAGCTCAGCGCGACGGCGTGGCAGCACGAGCGCGTCGGATCGGCGAGTCGATGCCGCAGAGAACAAGGTGCAACGCCTCGTCGCCCAGTACGAGGAGCTGGAAGCACAGGCCGAACACGACGTCGACGAGATCGCCGAACAGAGCCGAGCCGATGCCGGCGAGATCGACTCGATGACGATCGGGCTGGAACGGACCGACGTGACGATCACGCAACTGGTGCTGGCGTGGGTGCCGGTGGCGTGAACCGGACCGGTCGATCGTGCCGACGGAGAGACTCGAACTCTCACTGACGGCGCCCTAAACGCCGTGCCTCTGCCAATTGGGCTACGTCGGCCGGAACCTCCACGAACCTACCCTCGACCGCACCGCCAGCACCGTTCAACCTGGGTCTGACCCCCGATGTGACGGGCGATCGACATGCCAGGCGATGCCGCATCGGAAAGGTGGGCTCGTACCCTGCTGCGGTGCCTGCAGGCGGAACGCGGTCGAGAGCGCTCGAACTCATCGGGTGGTTGACGGTCGCGGTTGTCGGCGTGGTCACCCTGACGCAGGCGTTCGGTTGGGCCGGTTCCCGGCTGGTTGCCGTCATGCAATCGCTGACGCCGTACCTCGGGATGGTGCTCGTCCCGGTCGCTCTGGTGGCACTCTGGCGACAGCGTCTCCGGCTCGCCACGGTCTGCGCGGCAGTCGGCGCCGGCATCCTGCTCCTCGCCGCTCCCCTCGCCTTCCCGGGCGACCAGCCCGATCCGGTCGACGGCGCCGCCGGCCTGCGGGCCGCGTCACTCAACCTGCTCTATCTCAACGATCGCCTCGACGAGGTGGCCGACGATCTGCACGAACTCCTCCCCGACGTGATCGTCTTCAGCGAATACACCGCCGAGCACCAAGCCACCCTGCAACAGCACCCGATGGCCGACGACTACCTGTATCGCATCGATCGGAGCGGGCTCGGGGCGGGCGGAATCGCGCTGTGGAGCCGAACGTCGGTGCTGGTCGACGAGCACCCCGACACCTCCAGATACAGCCTCGACGTGTCCGTCGAGGGTCCCGACGGCGACATCCGGATCGTGGCGATGCATGCTCCGACCCCCATCGACAGTTTCGAGAACTGGCGCAGGGACCTCAGCGTTGTCGCTCAGATCGGACGGGATGCGACCACTCCCACCATGGTGATCGGCGACCTCAATTCGTCGTACTGGCACCCGGACTTCCGGCGTGTGCTCGATGCCGGTTTCGTCGACGCACACACGGCGAACGGCGTCGGGTTCTCGACGTCCTGGCCGACCGACACGCCATTCCCGCCGTTCGTGCGGCTCGACCACGCGTTGACGACCGACGGGCTCGTCGCGACGAACATCGACGACTTCGACATCCCCGGGAGCGATCACCGAGGATTCGTGGTCACCGTCGCTCCAACTGCTCCAACAACGCCCTGAACGCTCGCCCGCGATGGGAGATCGCGTTCTTCGCATCGCTGTCCATCTGAGCGAACGTGGCCCCGCCCCCTTCGTCCGGTTGGAACACGGCGTCGTACCCGAACCCGACGTCGCCGCGCTCCTCCGCCGTGATCACTCCAGGACACACTCCCTCGACGTGGAGCTCGGAACCATCGGGCCACACCACGATCGCCACCGTCTTGAAGGCAGCGCGGCGATCGTCGATCCCGCCCATCTCGGTGAGCAACTTGCTCCGGTTGTCGGCAGAGCTGCAGCCCTCACCGGCATAACGGGCCGCATACACGCCCGGCGCACCGTCGAGCGCGTCGACCTCGAGACCGGTGTCGTCGGCGACAGCGGGAAGACCGGTGGCAGCGCACAGTGCTGCCGCCTTCAGACGGGCGTTGCCGAGCAGGGTGTCGGCGTCCTCGACGACATCGGGAACTCCCTCCGGTCGCGGCAGCAGGTCGACCACGCCGTCGAGGAGCTGTCGGATCTCGGCCACTTTGTCCGGATTCGCCGAGGCACAGACGAGTTGCATCACGGCTGCGTCAGCGAGCGGGCCGAGGAGGCGGCGGGGTGGCGATGACGCTGGCCTGCCGGTCAGCGATCTGGAGCAAGCCGCCTTCTGCGAGGCCGAGCAGCTCGTCGAGTTCGGTCCGCGAGAACGCCATCCCTTCCGCGGTGCCCTGCACCTCCACGAACCGGGCCTCACCACCGTCGATCGGTCGGAGCATCACGACGTTCATGTCGACCTCGGCGCTGCTGTCTTCCACATAGGGAAGATCGAGCAGCGGTGTGCCGTCGACGATGCCGACGCTGATCGCCGTGCAGAACGAGTGCAGCGGGTTCGATGCGATGTCGCCGCGCTGCACGATCCGTTCGAGTGCGTCGTGGAGTGCGATGAACCCGCCGCAGATGCTCGCCGTGCGCGTCCCGCCGTCGGCCTGGAGCACGTCGCAATCGACGACGACCTGTCGCTCGCCGAGCACGGTCATGTCGCATGCCGCGCGCAGCGAACGGGCGATGAGACGCTGGATCTCGACGGTGCGCCCACTCTGCTTGCCCCGTGCTGCTTCACGGTCGATGCGTTCGGGGGACGCTCCGGGCAACATCGAGTACTCGGCGGTCACCCAACCCTTCCCCGAGTTACGCATCCACCGAGGGACATCGTCGTCGATCGACGCGGTGCACAGCACCCGCGTCTTCCCGAACGACACGAGGCAGGAGCCATCGGCCATCTCGGTGAAGTCACGTTCGAAGCTGATGGGCCGCAGTTCGCTGTTCGCTCGGCCGTCGGGGCGGGGCATGGAGATCTCCAATCGAGTGGGGTGGTCATCGAGCACACCCGTGCGCGACGTCGCCCAGGGTGCCAGGCAGATTCAGGAAGCGGACGCGTCCCATCGCTCGGTGTGATCGAGTTCGGGGCCGAGCAGCTGCGCGCCGAGCTCACGGAAGAGTTCGACGTCGCCACTCGACACGAACCGATGCCGCCCGATGCGGTCGACGTTGCGCAGGAGCCCGAGCGCCCCGAGGCGATCCATCACGGCGAAGGCCGTCTCGTCAGCAGAGCTGACGAGCGTGACATCAGGACCCATCACGTCGCTGATCGTGCGGGCGAGGAACGGATAGTGCGTGCACCCGAGGAGCAGCGCATCGACCTCGGCGTCACGAATCGGCGCGAGGAGCCGCTCGGCGAGCACCATCACCTCGTCGCCGCTGGTCTGACCACGTTCGACGAACTCGACGAAGCCCGGACAGGCCGCGCTCGAAAGCGACACCGGGGCACCGGTGTCCACGACCGCCCGAACGTAGGCACCCGAAGCCATCGTGCCGACCGTGCCGATCACCCCGACTCGGCCGGTCACGGTCGTCTTGACGAGCGCCCGCGCGCCGGGGACGATCACATCGATGATCGGAACCGGAAGATCGGCCCGCAGGTCGTCGAGGCCTGCGGCGGTTGCGGTGTTGCAGGCGACGACGATCGCTTTGGCGTCGAAGTCCTTCACGAGGCTCCAGGCCAATTCGCGCGCGTAGCGGCGCACGTCGCCGAGCTGCTTTGACCCGTACGGATACCGGCCGGTGTCACCGATGTAGACGAGATCTTCGGCGGGCAACAGGTCGATCGTCGCCCGGGCGACGGTGAGCCCACCGAAGCCGGAGTCGAACATCCCGATCGGCCGATCCACGGTCGTGCAGCCTACGGCAGCCACCCGACGCCGCTTCGACGCCGGGCGGAACCGTCAGAGATCAGGGCGCCGGGGCCACCGGCATGATGTTGTCGAGCTCATGGGAGAAGCCGTTCCCTGACGGGATGTCGGCGCCGATGATGCCGGCGCCACCGATCGTCGGAGGAGTCACAGCGGCGTTGACCGGCTGGGCACCGCCGGTGGCGACCTCGACCTCGGTCAGCGCCAGGACGGCAGCCGCATCGAGTGAGTTCCCGTTCACGATGTGCGACAGCAGCAGCTGCTCCAGTTCAGCTGCGTCAGCTGGGGGCGTGACCCCGTTGAACGCAGCGTCGTTCGGGGCGAACACCGTCACCGGGCCGGGGCCCTTCACCAGATCCGCAACGGACGGGACTGCATCGACCGCCGCCAGGAAGCTGGTGAAGTTCCCTGCCGCAACCAGTGCGTCGTAGGCGTTCGGTGCCGGCGCCGGCGCCACCGTGGTCACTGGCACCGTGGTCACTGGCACCGTGGTCACTGGCACCGTGGTCTCGGGCACCGTGGTCTCGGGCACGGTCGTGTCGGGCACGGTCGTCTCCACGACGGTCGTCTCCACGACGGTCGTCTCGACGACGGTCGTGCTGGTCTCGACGGGAGCCGTTGCCGCGAGGCGGCAGGTGACGGTGTCACCAGGCGTGAACGTGTAGTTCGGGAAGGACAAGAACGCCTGACGATCGATGGACGTGTCGGGCGAATCGAGTTCAACACTCATCGACACGACGCTCTGCTGGCCTTCGAACGGTTGCAGGACACAATCGACGACGGGACCAGGTGGAGTCCAACCGGCCGGGACGTCGGCCACGCCAGTCGCTGTGGACTGCCATGCGGTGGGATCAGCGACCGTGTCGTCGGCTTCCCATTCGAAATCGACCCGCCCATCGGCGCCGGTCGACTCACCGGCGATCTCCCCGGGGGCCGTACCGTCGGGACGCAGCCAGACGAAGGACTTCAGAGCGTCTGCCGGGCCGGTGACCTCGACGAAGACGCCGACGTCGAGATTGGCGCCGACCGAGTCGCTCACCTCGAGGACGAGCAGATTGGACGTGGATGAGGCGTCGTCATCGTCATCGCCGCCGAAGATCCACCAGGCGAGCAACCCGAGGAGCAGCAGCCCGCCGAGCACCATCAAGGCGATCCAGACGGGCTTCTTGTACCAGGGCACCGGGCCCACCGGCATGATCTTGTCGAGTTCATGGGAGAAGCCGTTCCCTGACGGGATGTCGGCGCCGATGATGGCGGCGCCACCGATCGTCGGAGGAGTCGCAGCGGTATTGACCGGCTGCGCGACACCGGTGGCGACCCCGACCTCGGTCAGCGCCAGGACGGCAGCCGTATCGAATGAGTTCCCGTTCACGATGTGGGA
>Ga0316193_10004234_pt1 | contig 10538 bp, 9 predicted proteins | sample MerIslsedime2_MG_FD_207735 | JGI IMG/M metagenome (GOLD analysis project Ga0316193, IMG submission 207735) | Coastal sediment microbial communities from Maine, United States - Merrow Island sediment 2 | ecosystem: Environmental > Aquatic > Marine > Coastal > Sediment | place: USA: Maine...
TCATCAAACCTAAACTGGGTCTGCGTCCTGAGCCATTTGCTGATGCTGCTTACCAGTTCTGGCTCGGTGGTGACTTCATCAAGAATGACGAGCCTCAGGGTAACCAGGTTTTCTGCCCCATGAAGAAGGTTATTCCTTTGGTTGCTGATGCCATGGCTCGCGCACAGGACGAAACTGGCGAAGCCAAACTGTTCTCCGCCAACATCACGGCTGACGATCACCACGAAATGTGTGCCCGTGCGGATTACGTTCTGGAAACTTTCGGTGAAAATGCTTCACAGGTTGCCTTCCTGGTTGACGGTTATGTTGGTGGCCCGGGTATGGTGACGACTGCACGTCGTAACTACCCTAACCAGTACTTGCACTACCATCGTGCCGGTCACGGTGCGGTAACTTCACCTTCTTCCAAGCGTGGTTACACCGCCTTTATCCTGGCCAAGATGTCACGTCTGATGGGTGCTTCCGGTATCCACGTCGGTACTATGGGCTACGGTAAAATGGAAGGTTCTGCTGATGACAAGATCATCGCCTACATGATCGAGCGTGATGAGTGTCAGGGTCCTGTCTACTACCAGAAGTGGTACGGTATGAAACCGACTACGCCAATCATCTCTGGTGGCATGAACGCGTTGCGTCTGCCCGGCTTCTTCGAGAACCTGGGTCACGGTAACGTCATCAACACCTCTGGTGGTGGTTCTTACGGCCACATCGACAGCCCGGCGGCCGGTGCGAAATCGCTGCACCAGGCTTACCAGTGCTGGAAAGAAGGTGCCGACCCAATCGAATTCGCCAAAGAGCACAAAGAATTTGCTCGCGCTTTCGAATCATTCGAGCACGATGCCGATGCACTCTTCCCGGGCTGGAGAGACAAGCTGGGTGTTCACAAGTAAGTGACAGCGATGATGTCAGTAATGCCGCTCCTGCGTGTCCATGCGCCCGCGGCATACCGGTCATCCTGACCATAAGAACCCTCACCACTTCGGTGGGGGTTTTTTTCTCATTTCACTACACAAAACGCCAATATCTATTCCAAAGTTTTATTAAAATTTTGGAATAGATATCACGATACAGGACATCGCAAATGAGCAATCAAGAAAACAACGTCGATATCGAACAATACAAAATTGATGCAGAACCTTATTACGAACAACAAAGTAATGAGGTAACTTTGTATGAAGCAGCTTATGCCGCGCGTATGCCGGTGATGATCAAAGGCCCGACCGGTTGTGGTAAATCCCGTTTTATCGAACACATGGCCTGGAAACTGAAAAAGCCGCTTATCACCGTGGCCTGCAATGAAGACATGACTGCCTCGGATCTGGTCGGTCGTTACCTGCTGGATGCCAAGGGCACACGCTGGCTCGATGGTCCCTTAACCACCGCCGCCCGCATGGGCGCTATCTGTTACCTGGATGAAATCGTCGAGGCCCGTCAGGATACCACGGTGGTCATTCACCCCCTGACCGATCATCGCCGCCAACTGCCTTTGGATAAAAAAGGTGAACTGGTTCATGCCCATCCAGATTTCCAACTGGTGATTTCCTATAACCCCGGCTACCAGAGCCTGATGAAAGATCTGAAACAATCCACCAAGCAACGTTTTACGGCGATGGACTTTGACTATCCCGCTGCCGAGCTTGAAGCCAGCATTGTTGAAAAAGAAACCGGTGTTGACGCTGATATAGCTGCAAAACTGGTCAAGATTGGTGGGACAGCACGTAACTTGAAAGGTCATGGTCTGGATGAAGGCATCTCCACCCGCCTGCTTACTTATGCAGCGATCTTAATGAATAACGGAATTGAGCCGGTTGATGCCTGTCGTATGGCGCTGGTTCGCCCGATTACCGATGATGCGGATATTCGAAGCACCCTGGATCATGCGATTGATGCGATCTTTGCATAAACCATTTTTTCAATAACCTGAATTAGAGAAATAAACCATGAGTCTGGCCGGACCGGATAAACAAATCAGTACTGAACTCAGTGCTGAGATGCAAGCATATCGCGATCAACTGAAGTGCGGTTTTAAAGACCTGGACGATGTCTTTGTCGACTGTATGTCAGGCGCACTGGCTGTATTATCCAATGATGGTATTAAAGATTACCTGAAAGGTGCCTCGCTCATTTGCATGATCGGTCGCGGCTTTGAGCCGGTACTGGTCTATCTGGAAGAAATGCCTGAGGTTGCCAAACGACTGGGAGAATCCACCCTGTCGATGGTTTCACAAACCGTCTGGGATATGTCACGCACGCCTAATGGTAAGGCCATTCCACCTTTCTTGAATACCATCGCAGAAGCCGCACGCCGACTCGGCAGTGAAGAACAGCTAAAACACTATATCGAAATCATAAATGATATGATGGAACGCACCACAGGTTCCGTACATGGTTTTCATACCAGTATTCCCAGCCCTGGCCTGCCCGATCTGTTAAACCAGATGCCGTGCTTGCTGAGCGAGTTATCGCTGGAAGGTGTTAAGAACTGGATTGATTACGGTATTAATAACTACGGAAACAACCCGGAGCGCCAAAAGGATTATTTCTGTCTGCAATCTGCCGATAGTAAAGCCATATTAAGCCGTGAACGCCATGGTACGCTATTTATAGATAATGAACGCAAACTTGATTTGTATTTGAAGGCCCTTTGGCCAAAGCTAAATCAAGCAAAATCGTATCTGATTCCCTACTCCAATGCCTTTGATCAACTGCGCAAGCCCATGCCCTACTATGATCACCTGGGTATTCGCGTACCGGATGTATTTGATGACACCGAAAATGTCGCCGGCATTGACCGTTATCGCGCAGTACTCGCGCATATTGCCGCACACCAGCGCTGGACAACGGCCATTATTGCAGATAATTTCAGCCCTTTTCAACGCATCGCCATTGAAACGCTGGAAGATTCGCGGGTTGAGTGCCTGGCCATACAACAATATCCAGGACTCAAACGCTTGTTTCTTTCCTTGCACCCGGCCCCTGCTGAGGATGCCTGCGATCCGGAAAATGAATCCTGTATCCGTCACCGTCTGACTGTGTTGTCTTACGGCATCCTGAACCCCGAGCATGGCTATCAGAATACTGACCTTCTCGATTGCATAAAACAATTTCATGATATTGTGCAACAGGGTGAAACAGAGACAAAAGATATCGTCCAGACAGCCATATCTTATATTGCCAAAACACGGCTTCAGTCGGATCAATCTCCACGGATGCATTTCAAGGATACCGAGGTGGATTACCGCGATGATAATCGCCATATGTGGGTATTTATTGAAGAAGGTGATGAGGAAGAAGCGTTTGAAGAAAATCGTGAAGTTAAACCAGAAGAAAGCGAGTTTGAAGGTTTACCACCACGCCATTATAAAGAATGGGATTACAACACCAAGACCTACCGCCCTGACTGGGTAAGTCTGTATGAAACCCTGCACCCAACAGGTAATGCTGCTGATATCGATAAACTACTCGCTAAACACGCCGGCCTGGCCAAGCAATTGAAACATATTCTGGATTTACTCAAGCCACAGCAATATGTACGTGTCCGCTATCAGGAAGAAGGTAGTGAACTGGATCTGGATGTGGCCATTCGCTCTCTAATCGATTTTAAAGGTGGTGCCCAACCTGATCCACGTATCAATATGAGCCATAAGCATGATGGGCGCGACATCGCGGTGATGTTATTGCTGGACTTGTCTGCTTCACTTGCTGATACCCCGGAAGGCTGTGAACAAACCATTCTCGAACTGAGTCAGGAAGCCGTGGCATTACTGGGTTGGGCAATCGAGCACTTGGGCGATAAATTTGCCATCGCCGGTTTTTCATCGAATACACGTCATGAAGTCCGTTATCAGCATATTAAAGGCTATAGCGAACACTGGAATGATGACGTCAAGGCCCGCCTGGCCGCCATGGAAGCCGGCTATTCGACCCGCATGGGAGCTGCCCTGCGCCATGCTGCCCATTATCTTGGCGCACAAAAGGCCGAGAAAAAACTGTTACTGGTCCTCACCGATGGTGAACCTTCGGATATTGATGTGGACGATCAACAACTGCTTATTCAGGATGCACATAAAGCCGTACAGGAACTGGATCAGGATGGCATCTATACCTACTGCATCAACCTGGATGCCAATGTCAAACCTGGCAAAGATGATTACGTCATGGATATTTTTGGCAATCAGTATACTATTATTGATAAAATCGAACGCCTGCCGGAGAAACTGCCCAAGCTGTTTATGGCGCTGACGGGGTAAAGGACGGATTAAATCCGACAAAACAGGATTTCAGGTTTCTAGACGGCTGACGGGACACGAGCGCATAGTATGAAAAATATCATCACTGCATCGATAGAGTTTTATTTCAAGGGTGAAAAATTTTCGCCCTCCATTACTATCGACCTGAACAGCTATATGCAATCCAGTGCCTGTATGCCTACACTTTATCCCTTGATCGCTACCGAGAACAACCTCGATCTCTACTCTTATGAGTATGAAATGATGCAGGCCGAAACCGTTATTATCAGCCATGCAGATGGTCTTGTGGCAAATTATGTTGAAAATGGTATTCTGGATATAGAGGCTTTTGAACTTGCATGGAAAGAACAACAGATACACACGACCATACGGCACATTGTTGAGCAGCACAAGCTAGCCCACGTGCTTCAACAATACCCTGAAATCGAAACAACCCTGATTGAAATATACAAGTCAGGTGCAAAACATAATAAATAGTCCAGGACTATTTTGAATACGCTTTCTCACATACAAATAATATTTTAAATCTAAATATCACTGATATTTTTCAACAAGCATATATGAGCGATACAATTATAGATCTCATCCGTCACGGCCAACCCGAAGGCGGCAGTGTCTACCGTGGCCATAGCGTAGACGATCCCTTGAGTGAACTCGGCTGGTCGCAGATGTGGACGGCCGTGGGGGAGAACACCCCCTGGCAACAGATCATCACCTCCCCCATGCGACGCTGCCGGGAATTTGCGGAGCAACTTGCTGCTCAACATCAGCGGCCTGTGGCTATCGAAACACGCTTCAAGGAAGTGGGGTTTGGCCGTTGGGAGGGACGCAGCCGTGGCGAGATTAAGGAAACCAGCGCAAAAGAATATGACGACTTTTACCGCGATCCCGTCAATTGCCGGCCTGCCGGTGCTGAGCCCCTGGCTGAGTTCATTCAGCGCGTCAGCCACGCCTATGAAGATGTCCTGCAGCATTATCCAGGACAACATTGCCTGATCGTTGCGCATGCCGGTGTGATTCGCGCCGTGCTGGCCCACGTGACCCATGCCGCGCCCATGGGTCTGTACCGCATCCAGGTCAATAACGCTGGGGTCAGTCGCATCCGTCATGGCCGCTATGGCGGCATGCTGGAGTTTCACAACAGTTCGATGCCCACGACGGCATAGCTCTCCGCCCGTTCACGCTATACAATTGCGTTATGCTGTCAAAAACCGAACTCGATAAACTACGACAAGATATCATCGTACAATCCAATATACGTGATGTCTCCCTCACCCTGCACAGTACCTGGGGAACCTTTTCACCCCGGGAGATCGATGAAGGGACTGCCTTATTGTTGAAATATATCGACGTCAAGCCGGCTGATGATTGCCTTGACCTCGGTTGTGGCTATGGGCCTATCGGCCTGACCCTGGCAAGACTGGCCCCCCAGGGCCACACTACCCTGGTCGATCGGGATTTTGTCGCCATTGAATACAGCCAGAAAAATATCAAACAAAACCATATCACGAATGCCGAGGCCTTATTGAGCAATGGCTTCAATCAAATCAGGGCGCGCAGGTTTGATATTGTTGCCTCGAATATTCCGGCCAAGGTCGGTAACGAGATGCTCACACTATTTCTCCATGATGCCTATCAACAACTAAAACCGGGAGGGGCCTGTTATGTCGTCACCATCAATGGCCTGCGTGATTACATGAAGCGTAATTTCAAGTCCGTGTTTGGGAATTATAAAAAGCTTAAACAGGGGAAAAATTATGCTGTGGCCATGGCGACAAAATAGTCTATACCATTTCTGCCCCCGCCCTAGCCAGCTACTCCCCATTCTTATTCTTTGCCTGATCTAGACGAGGACCTTCTCCCAAAAGAGGGCCTGCCCCATGTTCGGGTCCAATTCATACGCATTGAAGCCAAACTTTTTGTAGGCCGCCTGTGCCGCCAGGTTGCCTGCGAGGACTTCGAGGGTCAATTTACAGTAGCCCCTTTGTTTGGCAATCGACTCCACAGCCTGCAGCATCTTTTGGGAGACGCCCTGACCGCGAAAGGCTTGCGACACCACCAGGTCATGAATATTTAATAAGGGTCGACATAAAAAGCTTGAAAACCCCTCGAAACAGAGCGCTAAACCGACCGGGGTTTGTTTGGCAAAGGCAAGCACAGCGACAACATCGTTGCGTCTTTGTAAGGATGGTACGAGGTTTTGTTTGGCATAGGCAGAAAGGCCTTTACCGCCACCGGCAGGGTCTCTGGCATAGCTGTCTAGCAGTCGCAGCAGCGCCTCGGCGTGCTCAGGCCGGGTGAGTTCGGCCTGAATCACGGTCATCGACACGATATTCTTCCCTGCTGAAATAAATATCCTTTTGTCTACACTGCAGTGTCACTGAAGATAAAACTGTACTCATCTTCATTAACATCGACACGCACGCGACCATTATGCCCTGCAGCGTAGGCCAACCAACCTGTGTCCTGTTGATCTTTTTGGGCAATGGGGTGCTCGACGCCCTTCTTTCCATCAAACCAGGCGATGAGCGTTGGCATTCTGACCATGTCAGCAATCACTTCTTCAGCCAAACGCCTGGCCTGATTAAAATCGACATTGCACTCTGCTGCTGTAATGCGGATATTTTCAAAACTTATATCCCCCATAAGAGAAAACCTCACTCTGCAGTTAATGTTTCTTGTATTCACCCGGGCCATATAATGCCCCAAACCTTGTAAAGATAACAACACGCCAGAGCATTCTTTTCATGACAATGGGACAATTTTTTGCCTTTGTCCTATATAAATCCTGATTAAATCACTATTCTGAATAACCACAAAAAATATAATAATATTATAAAATGCTAATTAACATGCACAGGGACGCCACGGTAAGGATCTGGAGACAATTTATGCCAAAACATATCATGCCTCAAACAAGTAAATTGCTCTGTGACATGATCATTACCATCAACAACGAGATTCATCGCCTTGACTGCCCGAAGTTCAGCATACAGGGGTACGTGTAAAACAAACCGTACCATGTTATTAGAAGCTTTTAATACACCAGATAGCGGTAGATGACTGCTGCTTAAGTCGCTCCGTGCTGAGAACAAAACGGTTAAACCATGACTCTCTTATTCTATCCTGGTGTTATTCTATCCTGTGGCAGTACACATTGTGAGAGTGCTTAGATTGCCCGTCATCAAGTCATCCTGTACGGGGTTGCCAGGTCTCATTCAGATAGTTTGTGATCTTGTTAATGTGACTACTGACCCTTTGGATCCAGCGTATGGACTCAAGCGTCCGTGTCGCCAGGGTGACATCCAGTTTTCCTGCAGCCACATCGCACATAACATGATCTCTTAGTGATTCAACCCATTCATATATCATGTAGTTAACCCTCGTCGCATCGCCTGCGGCCTTGTTCCAGTCATCCTCCTCTATGGTGACAATTAACTCCGTCAAGGCAGATAACAGGATAACGTGATAGGTGGCAAGATCGGCAAAGGTATATTCCTCTGGTAAAGTCCGTTTTTCCTCGCAGCGATCCTCAAGCCGCTGCATGTGATCGAGTGCATGAATCAGGGCAACCAATCGAGACCAGTCTTTGCCGCTGTCTGCACTCAAATGGATACGGTCAAGATAGTGATGCGTCTCATCTAAGGCATTTTGTAACTCTATCAGCTTGCCTTTTTCGATCACACGCTGCTCACCAAGGATCACTTTAATGTATGACAACATAACTAATAATTCGGCCCGTGTACTGGCAACGACTGCGGTCAAGGCGACCTCTGGCTCCTTTAATAATGCAGGATTGAGACTGGCGGTATAGGCGGGCAAATGATCAGGAATGAGACGTTCCACAAAACGGGCGAACTGGTGCGTGAAGGGCAAGACGACCAGAACACCGATGATGTTAAAGCTCGAGTGGAATCCCACCAAGGCAATCTCCGCATTCTGACTCAATTGCCCCGGTGCCAGCCATTGCCACAACAGGACATAAGGTGTCAGCAGGAACAAGGCACCGATTCCCGTCATAAGGTTATATATCACATGCGACAACCCGGTACGGCGCGAACCGACGGAACCACCGATAGCCGCCATCGCTGCTGTGACCGTAGTACCGATATCCATACCGATCACCATCGCTGCAGCCTGATGAAAGCTAATACTACCAACAGACAAGGCCGTCAGGCTGGTCACGACACCTGCACTGGATGATTGGGTAATCACCGTAAAGAGTATACCGAACCCCACCAGCATCAATCGTCCGGCCAAGGTATCGGCGGGTAAGTGTGCCGGTGTAATGATATGTTGCAGGCCGAGCATACCCTCCTGCATCGAGCCGATACCGACAAAGATCAACCCAAAACCGGCGATGGCCATACCCACGGAGGCAAGCCGACCACCTGCAAATAAACGCAGCGCGACACCCGTCAAAACCAAGAACAGTGACAACTGGCCAAGTTTAAGTTTAAAGCCAATAATCGCCACCAACCATCCTTTGACCGTCGTGCCGATGTTGGCGCCGAAGACAATTCCGAGCGCCTCGGGAAACGTCAATAGGCCGGCCCCAACAAACCCGACCGCTGCCACGGTTGTGGCACTGGAGGATTGCAGCACCGTCGTCGCGGCCATCCCCGTCACCGCACCGGAGTAGGGACTATGGGTAAAACGCTTCAATGCCGTACGAATGGCACCCCCGGCAAGGGCCTTCAGACCGTCGGTCAATACCACCATGCCCAACAGAAACAGGCCTAGGCCGCCCAAGGTTTGTAAAACTGTACCAGTCACACGCCACTACCCATTCTGATAAACATTACATTATTGTTATCCTACGCACAAAACAGGTTAATCATATCGCATGCGTGACCAGCCCCCAATAGGTAAGCCTTGCCCCCAGGCTTTCGCCATACCCTGCACGGCTATAGCAAAATCTGCTTGCTTACTTTGTTCATTCCGTTGTTGGCAAAATATTTTATCTTGATTGAAAAGTGATCTTGCGAAGTTTCTCGCCGCATAGGTAATCGAGGCCGTTTTATCCCGTCGCAGACGCGTAAATTTCTTAAAAGCTGTTTGCGGCGCATCAGGGTACTGTTCGATAAACTTAACAAGGTGCCAGGCATCCTCCATGGCCTGACAGGCTCCCTGCCCGGAGGTAGGCAAGGGTGCATGCGCTGAATCACCAATCAAAATAACATTACCACGATGCCAGTCAGCAATGGGATCATGGTCATGCACAAATATCTTGTTGATCAGCCTTTCATCGGCCTGTTGAATGATATCGGAAACAGGCCCAGGCCAAGTGCTAAACTCCGATATTAGCTCTTCTTTAAAGGAAGATTTTTTTGTTTTATCGATCGTCTCTTGGGCAATACCGCCAGCCCAATAGATCTTGTTCTTGCTTACCGGCACAATACCAAAGCGTTTTCCCACACCCCAGATATCAGATACTGACATCTCATCAATAATGTCTATTTTGTTTTCCAGTATACCGATCCAGTTGATAAAGCCCTGATAGACCGGCGTGTTCACACCATGCACAAATTGTCTTGCAATAGAACGCATACGTCCATCGGCACCAATGACCAGATCAGGCTGTATCTGCAACCCATTTTGAAAATGGATACAGGCCTTGCCACCACCTGCAGAGGTAATAGCTGTGGCTTCATGCTGATATTGTACTTCAACATCAAGCCGTTCCAATTCATAAAGCAAAACCGCATATAGATCGCGTCGCAATATCGAATAACTGGGAAATCCCATGTACTCATCAAGTTTTGTGATATCAAGACACCCCAGAATCTCTCCTCCATGCGCTAGTCGTCGCATCGTTTCAGGGCGGCCCGAGACGGCTGCAATATCTGGCAGGATACCGAGCTCATTTAACACAAAACTGGCATTCGGCCAAAGTACTATCCCGGCTCCAATATGGGAGGGTTCCACTCTTCTTTCATAAATTGAGACCGGATAACCACGTTGTGCCAAGGCAATGGCCGTCGTGACACCACAGATACCGGCGCCGAGAATGGCGATATCCATTAATTGTTCTCCTTGATGTAATCACATTTTTAATCTGACTGTTAATCTATCGACAAACGTCTTTTTCCGATATCCGGCACGCCTCTTCAGGGAGCTCTATCTCCACGGTGGAATGAAAGAAGCCGTGTTCGCGCATGTCCTCCCTTACCCTTTGCTTCAGTTCTGCATATTGTTTCGCATCGAGGTTTTTGTCCGCCACCAGATGCATGGAAAAGACCTGATGCTGGTCATCCAGCGACCAGATATGAATATGATGGGTTGACT
>Ga0316193_10004236_pt1 | contig 10536 bp, 7 predicted proteins | sample MerIslsedime2_MG_FD_207735 | JGI IMG/M metagenome (GOLD analysis project Ga0316193, IMG submission 207735) | Coastal sediment microbial communities from Maine, United States - Merrow Island sediment 2 | ecosystem: Environmental > Aquatic > Marine > Coastal > Sediment | place: USA: Maine...
AGCTGCACCTTGAAGGAGAACTCACCTTGGGAAAAGGGGGGGATCAAATCGACGCCGAGGCTGGGAACCAGGGCAAGGGACGCCGCGAATGCGCCGGCAGCGGCGATGAGCACGAACAGGCGGTGGCGCAAGGCACTCCGAAGAACCGTGGGATAAGCATCGGTGACCGCCGCCATGACGCGGTCAAACGCGGCGGTCAGCGGGCGGGTCAGTAGTGCGAGGATCCTGAACGCGCCGCCGAGCAGCCACCGCAGGGCGCCCACAAGCACAGCAGGGATGGTGACGAAGACAATCCGCCCACCGCGGCGAACCCGGCCGCCGGTCAGCACTGTTTCACGGGAACCGTCAGTCTGTTTGCGACCTGAAACGGCCACCATCATCGGAATCAGGGTCAGGGACACGGCCAGGGCCGCGAGCAGCGAAAAGGACACTGTCAGGGCCTGGTCGCGGAAGAGCTGTGCCGCCACCCCCTCGAGAAAGACCACCGGCAGAAAGACCGCCACCGTGGTGAGGGTCGAGGCCACCACCGCGTGACCCACCTCCGATGCGCCTTCGCGGGCCGCCGTTGTGTCGTCTTCTCCGGCTTCGCGTCGTTTGACGATGGCCTCGAGCACCACGATTGCCGAATCCACCAGCATGCCCACGCCCAGTGCGAGACCTCCCAGGGACATGATGTTGAGGGTCGTGCCGGTGCGGTACATGAGGAAGAAGGTGGCGACCACCGAAATGGGAATGGAGATGCCAATGATCAGGGTGGTGCGAAGGTCCTTGAGGAAGAGCAGCAGCACCAGCACCGCGACCACGCCTCCGAGGAATGCGTTGGAGAGCACCTCACGGATTGAGGCCTCGATGAAACGACTCTGGTCGGTGCCTGAAGCAATCTCCACGTTCTCGGGCAGCTCCTCCGCAGTGGCCTCGAGCCTGGCATGCACCGAGCGCGCCACCTTCACGGTGTTGGCATCGCCCTCCTTGTAGACCGCCAGCTCCACCGCCTCGGCACCATCGAATCGGGTGATCACCTCGCGCTGCCGATGGGTCCGGATGACCTCGGCCACGTCACCCACGGTGACGTGGCGGCCGCCCTGACTGAGCAGCACCGTTTCGCGGATGTCCTCGAGATTGCGGAACTCGTTGCGGGCACGCACCAGGTAGCGAGCCTCGGACTCGTAGAGACTGCCGCCGGCCTGGTTGAGATTTTCCGCGAGCAAACGGCTGTTGACCTCGTTGACGGAGAGGCCGAGCAGAGCCAGGCGACCCTCATCGATGCGAACCTGGATCTCCTCCTCGTAGCCGCCGTGAACCTTGATGGCGGCCACACCCTCGGTGGATTCCAGGTCTTTTTTGATCAGCTCCTCGGCCACGTAGCGGAGCTGGTAGAGGCTGTCGCCGCCCGAAAGGTAGAGACGGATCACGGGATCGTTTGCCGGATCGAAGCGCAGCAGGACCGGGCGATCAGCCGATCGCGGTAGGGCCACCAGATCGATTTTCTGACGCACGTCCAGGGCCGCGAAATCCATGTCGCGGCCCCACCCGAACTCCAGGGTCACCTGAGAGATGCCCGGGCGTGACACCGACGTCAACCGCTGCACTCCGCCGGCAATGCCCACAAGCTCCTCGATGGGTCGCGTGATCAGGGCCTCGACCTCACCCGGGGCCGCGCCCGGCAGACGAGTCTCCACAGTCAAGCTCGGGTAAGACAAATCCGGCATCAGGTTCAACGGCAGGCGGGTGAACGCCACCGTCCCAAACAGCAGCAGCGCCACGGCAGCCATGGAAACCGTCACCCGACGACGAAGCGAAAAGTCAACGATACGCATAGCCTCTCCCTATGAGCAGCTCTTTCGAACACCGAATACTCGTGAGAATCGTGGCGAAATCAGCGGAGAATTTTGGATTGAGTCAGACAGACCACTGCCTTCAATTCCGAATTCCGAATTCCGAATTCCGAATTGGTCAGAGCGTCTTGATCTTCTGCCCATCGTCGAGCGCGCCTTGTCCGGCGACAACGACCTGGTCACCTTCGGCGACTCCGGAAAGCACCTCGACCAGGTCGCCCTCCTCGAGACCGAGCTCGACGGCCTTCTTGACGGCGGTGTCGTCCTCGGAGACAAAGACATGAGCGGCGCGCAGCTCACGGATCACCGACTCGCGGGGGAGGAGCAGGGCGGTGGGATGCTGCTCGCGCACGATGCCAATGCTGACAAAGGCCCCCGGGCGCACGCCGGCCGGCGGTTGCACAGCTTCGACGGTCACCTTGACGGTGCCGGTAGCGGTGTCCACAACTGGCGCAATCTGACGAATACGACCGGTGAAGCTGAGCTCGGTGTTGGCGGCAAGAGCGATTCGCACCTCCCGACCCTCCTCGAGCTCGAGGACGTCACGCTCGGGCAGGTAGATGCGGGCCACGAGCGGATCGTAGTCGGCCACGGTGAAGAGCTCGTCGCCCGGGCGAAGGTGCTGGCCGAGAGTTATGAACCTTTCGGTGACGCAGGCAGAAAAAGGGGCCCGGATCACGGTCTTGGCCAAGCGCCACTCGGCCTCCGCCACCTCCTGGCGAGCAACGTCATACTCCATTTTCAGGGTGTCATAGGCCTCGGCCGAGATCAGACCCTGATCGCGGGTGCCCCTGGCGCGCTCGAGCGCCGCGCTGGCGTTGGAGGCCTTGAGCTCGACCTTGCTCAAGATGATCTTGGCCTCGTCCTGCACCAAGACCGCGAGCACCTGGCCGTTGGTGACCATGTCGCCTTCCTCGACCAGCAGCCGTTCCACGCGACCCTCGGCTTCGGAGAGGACCTTGACCTGGTCTTCGGCGACCAGGTTGGCGGTGGCGGAGATGTAGGACGCGATGGCGCCGGTGGTCACCTCGGCCACCTCGACCGGCACCGCGACCTCTTCGTCCTCTTCTATTTCGGCCTCGTTCTCGGCCACCTGTTCGACGGCCTCGGTCGAGTTCTGTTCGGCAGCCTCGCTCTCGCTCTTCTCTTCAGCGGACTGGGCGCTGACCCAAAACACTGCGCCGGCGACGATTACGAGCAGCGCAACCAGGCTGATGATGCGGAATCTTTTGCGGGCTTTTTCGGTCATGACGCCTCCCCGGATTCACCCCATATAACGCGGCAGAATCGAAAAGGTTAACGGGAGGCGTCGGAAATGGTTCTGATGCCACCGAGTGACAATTTCTCGGCAGGGCTATCCTGGGGTCCATGAAATACAAAATTCTCCACATTCTGGTCACCGTCACGGCGCTCACCTCGCTGCTCCTGGCGGAGCTACCGCTGTTCGCGCGTGAACGACCTACGACGATCGACGCTTTCTATGAGGTGGGGGGGAGCACCCGGGTGATCGCGCACCGGGGTTTTTCCGGCGCGGCTCCTGAAAACACCATCGCCGCCGTACGCGCTGCCATCGATGTCGGCGCTGACATGGCCGAAATCGATGTCACCCTGACCTCCGACGGGGAGGTGGTCATCATCCACGACAAAACTCTGCAACGTACCACCAACGGCGGCGGCGAGATCCTCCAGTTCAGCCTGGCCGATCTGGGACAACTCGACGCCGGCTCGTGGTTTTCAAAGACCTTCGCCGGCGAACGCATCCCGACTCTCGATGCGATGCTCGCCGAGGTTGACGATCGGATCCTGCTCAACGTCGAGATCAAATCCGAGGCGGTAGGCCTCGGTGTGGTGGAAAAGGTCGCCGCGGCCATCCGGGCACGGGGGATGACCGACGAGATCGTCGTCTCGTCTTTTTCCCCGACGGCCCTCGAAAAAATGCACGCACTCGCGCCCGAGATCCGAACCGCGGTCCTTTACAACAAGGATCTCCACGAGGGCATGGACCCGGTGGAAATCGTCACCGGCGTCGGCGCCACCGTCTTCAACATCAAACGGGTTCGTCTCACACCCGAGATGCTGCAGCGATGCCATGACAATGGGATCCCGGTCGGCGTCTATACGGTCAACAAGAAACGACACATGCGGCGAACGATCACGCTCGGAGTCGATGCCGTCTTCACCGATCACCCGGACCGAATGCTCGAGGTCCTGGGGCATTGAGGCTTGAGGCCTGGGGCCTGGGGCCTGGGGCTTGGGGCTTGAATGACCCTTACCGAAGATGAGAGACGATCCGAGTAGGGGCAGGGTGGGCGGGAATTCCGAATTCCGAATTCCGAATTCCGAATTTTTCACTCACCCCTGCTCCCCTGCCCTGAGCCCGCGCACGGGCACGGGCACGGAGACGGAGACGGAAGGGGTAGGATAACGGAGAGGATCCATGAACCAACGAAAGACAAAGATCGTGTGCACGCTCGGACCGGTCACAGACTCGGCCGAGGGAATTTCCGCCCTCCTCGAGGCCGGGATGGATGTTGTTCGCCTCAACTTCTCCCACGGCGACCGCGAGACCCACCGCGCGACCATCCGTCGGATCCGAGAAGTGTCCCGGGAAGCGGGTCGCGAGATCGGCATCCTCCAGGACCTCGGCGGACCCAAGATCCGCCTCGGCGAACTGCCCGGAAAAGGCGTCGAGCTCGTAGCCGGCACGTCGGTGGCCCTCGGGGTCGATGGCCGGGTTGCTGAGGGAGTCCTGCCGGTCAGTTATCCCCACCTCCTCGAAGATGTCGGCGCCGGCGAACGTATCCTCCTCGCCGACGGCATCGCCGAGCTCGAGGTCACTGAGGTGACCAACGACCGGTTGGTGTGCGAGGTGCTGATCGGCGGCAAGGTGACCTCGCGGAAGGGCGTCAACCTGCCGCAGGCGAATTTGAGAGTCGCCGCATTCACCGACAAGGATCGTCACGATCTCGAGGTGGGCCTCGCCGAAGGGGTGGACTTTGTCGCCCTGTCCTTCGTCCGCCACGAGGACGATCTCGCCCCCGTACGTGAACGCCTCGAGACCCAAGAGCATCCGCCGTTGTTGATCGCCAAGATCGAAAAACCACAGGCAGTCGATCGTCTCGAACCGATCCTCGAAGCGGTCGACGGCGTGATGGTGGCACGAGGCGACCTCGGGGTAGAGATGCCGCCGGAGGCGGTGCCGATGATCCAAAAAACGATCATCGCCGCCGCGCGCCGTGCCGGGCGCCCGGTGATCACCGCCACCCAGATGCTGCGATCGATGGTCGACAGCCCCCGTCCTTTGCGAGCTGAGGCTTCGGACATCGCCAACGCGGTCCTCGACGGCACCGATGCGGTGATGCTGTCGGAAGAGACGGCTATCGGCAACTTCCCCACCAAGGCGGTCCGCGTCCTCCACCGGGTGGCAATGGCGGCGGAGCCGGAGATCGACCACCAAAAGATGCTTTCGGACTCCGTCTCCCCTTCCATACCGGAGCTCACCGGCGCCATCAGCCGCGCCGCTTGTGATCTGGCCGCTTCAATCAACGCCGCCGCCATCCTCACCACAACCGCCTCCGGCGCGACCGCCCGCCTCGTCGCGCGACTGCGCCCATCGGCGCCCGTTCTCGCCATGACGACCTCCGAAGCCGTGGCGCGACAGCTGACCCTGTCTTGGGGCGTCATGGCGACCGTGGCCAACGAGGCCACGGACATCGCGACCATGGGTGACGAGATGCGGGAGATTCTTGCCAGATACGGCCTCGATGCTCGTGGCAACCGAATCGTGATCACCGCCGGGCTGCCGCTTGGCGTGTCGGGTTCGACCAATCTGCTGCAGGTCCGCGAGTTCGACTGAGCGAACCTTTCTCCTCAGATCGCGTTGTCATGGGCAGGCGGGAGGTTGCCGATGGCGAAGGATCTCCGGATCGCACAATCAATCATTTTCACGGTGACGCTGATGGCGGCGGTCGCCTGCGCGAGCTCCGAACCAAAGTCCGATTTCGCGATCGATGTCGACTCCAACGAAATCAGGGTTGCCATGTCTGCAGAAATCGCCCGTGGTCTGATGGAGGACCTCATCGGCGCCGACCTCGACTGCAAAGGCTCGATCGACAGCGGGATGGAGAAGCTCTTGACGAAACTGCAGAACGACGGCCCGCGGTCGCGCGCCACCTACCGGGACGGCGAGAGCACCATCGAAGCGCGCCGCCGAGGGGGCACCTTCGATCTCGTCATCACCGGCGAAGGGCAGGGGAAGATTGAAACTACGATGCCGTGGGCGGTCGCGGACTGTCTGCTCGGCAACAGGATCTCGATCGACGACACGATGACGTCGTCAATCAAAGTGAAGGTGACCAACGAAGACGGCCGGAACTTCTCATTCCGGCTGCGGTGAGGAAAACCCAAGTCCAAGTATTTCGTTATTCGATAGGAAGAGGGAACGGGAGGACATCGACATGCGCGTACGTTTCGTCGTCGCCGCCGTTGCGGCTTTGTTTCTTTTCGCCGGCGGAGTCTCGGCCGAGATCGAGATCCACCAAAAGCACCGTTTTGACGCTCGACCAGGTGGCACCGTGGTGGTCGACGTGTCGTTTCACCGCGTGGAAGTCACCGCCAGACCCGGCGACTCTGTCGACGTCACGGTCGACATCGAGGTCAAGGGTAGCGGCAGTTCGGCAGAGAAAGCTGCCGACCAGCTGGCGCCGAAGTTTCTCGAGGAGGGTAACAAGCTCATCATCCGTTCCACTCGGAAAAACGGCTTCAGCTGGAAATCGATCTCGGCCAAGGGCGTGGTGACCGTCGAGATGCCTCCGGGGATGAACCTCGTTGTCGACTCGTCGTCGGGAAGCGCCGAGATTTCCGGTGATTTTGGTGATGCGGTCATTCGTTTCGACGCGTCTTCGGGTGGCCTGACGGTGGACGGAGCAATGCGCGAGCTGCACTCGGACACATCGTCCGGATCGGTACGCGCCACAGTCAGCCGGCCATCAGACGTGTTCACGGCCGACGCCTCCTCCGGTTCCGTGCGGTTCAGCGGCGGCGCCCACAGGGCGAAGGTGGACACATCCTCGGGCAGCATCAACGTGTCTGGGCTTCTTGGCGACGCTCACTTCGACGCCTCCTCGGGCAGCATCACGGCGCAGTGGGATGCGATTCCGTCCGACGCCGAGGTCCGCGCCGAAGCCAGCTCGGGCAGCGTGACACTGAGATTTCCACCAGGGACCGCCCTCACGGGTTCGGTGGACGTCAGCTCGGGCGGTATTCACAGCGACTTCCAGGGAGTGAAATCGAAGGACCACCTCACGCTGAACGGAGGGCCCGGTGCGATCGACGTCAACGTCGACACCTCATCGGGGAGTGTCAAGCTCTTAGCGAATTAGACGCTGGTATGCCCACCCTCCCGTACATTGCTCCGGATCCACGGGTGGGTGGGCGGCATTCCGAATTCCGAATTCCTAATTCCGAATTCCACCCGTTGGTTCCTCACTCCGGCTTTGTCGGAATCGGTTTGCGCGGCAGCATCTCGTCGCGGTTGGCGGCGTGCCAGATGAACGAGGCCAGGATCACCGCCGACTTTTTGAGATCCTCCGGATTGAGGTGATCGTAGGTGTCCACGTTGGTGTGGTGGGTGCGGCCCATATAGTCCATGGGGTCCTGGAGGAACTGGTGGCCCGGGACACCGACCCAGTCAAACGGCTGGTGGTCCGTTCCACCTGTGTTTTCCATGGTGACGGTTTCTGCGCCAAGGTCGGCGAAGGGCTTCAGCCAGGCCTCGAAGATCGGCACGATCGCCGCATTTTCCTCGGCATAGATACCCCGGATCTGACCGCAGCCGTTGTCGATATTGAAATAGGCCGAGATCTTCGAATGCCCGGGCAGCGGCTCGATGGGCCAGGTCTGTTCACGTGCCCAGGTTGGAAGCGCAAGCTGCTCGGGATCCGTTGGTTCCGGTCGGGTGGCGAGATGGCGCTTGACGTAGTCTCGCGAGCCCATATAACCCTGCTCCTCACCACTCCAGAACGCGGCGCGGATGGTTCGCCGGGGTTGCAGACCGGCGTCATTGAGGATCCGCAGAGCCTCCATGACGATGGCGCAGTTGCCGCCGTTGTCGGTGGCGCCGGTCCCGGTGTGCCAGGAGTCGAGGTGACCGCCCACCATGACGACCTGGTCCGCGAGATCCGAACCCGTGAGGTCGGCGATGGTGTTGTAGGCCCGTCCGTCGTCCTCGAACCAGCGCACGGAGACGTCGATCTCGAGCTCCGGCTCGATATCTTTGTCCAACATCCGAATCAACCGGTTGTACTGCTCGGTCGCCATCGTCACAGCGGGGACGCCGACTGGTACTTCGTCTGAACGTTTCGAAGAGCTGCCGGACACCCGCACCACGCCGTTGTCCCTCGAGCTCGGTTCGATTGTGGCGACGACTCCCTCTTCCTCGTAGAAGGCCGCCAACTTCTGCCAGAACTCATACCGTTTCAGCCTCCGCTTGCGCCAATCGCCCCGGCCCCGTTCGCCGGGAACCTCGTAGATTTCGAACTCCTCGATACGCTCTTCATCCAGACGTTTGAAGAGCACTGCATCCACCTGTTCCGGTTTTGCAGCGTCCTCGAGAAGAACGATCGCTCCGGCAAGCTTGCCGCTCCATTCGTCGAGGTCCTCCTGGGATTCGAGTTTTGCTCGGACGACCCGCCCACGAACAGGTCCGTCGGTGCCGGGCGCCCAGGCCTCGGACAATGCCTCGAGCGGCTGCACATAGGGTTCAAGCATGCGCACCTGAACCCGTTCCACCATCCAGCTCTTTCCGAAGTCGTAGTCCTCGAGCCAGCTCTTCAGCCCCCACTCCTCAAAGGTGGCCCTGGCCCACTCGTGGGCCTCCAGGGACTGCGGTGTCGCGGTCAGACGCGGTCCCACCCCTTCGGTGAGGTGCCACGCAAAATCCATCACCTGCGAGTGACGAAAACCTTGATCTCGGATCTTGGTCACTGCGTCGAGATCGACGGGTTCCCCGGCATGGACACACGGAGCAATCAAGAAAACACTCAGTAGAGAAACGCACGAAATGAAACGACGCATCAGGACCCCCCCATCCTTTGGTGCGAGGAATTGTAGCGTATTCAAGGCTTGAGGCTTGGGGCTTGACGGCCGCCCACCCGCCCCCGATTCAAATTTTGAATTCTAAATTGAGAATTCAAAAATTGACCTGGGTGGGCGGGCGGACCTCAGGCCTCAGGCCTCAAGCCCCAGGTCCTACAGTGTCTTGCCATTCATCGTCGCTATCTTGCTTGCGACGAGGAGGGCCATCTCGAGCGCCTGCTCGTAGTTCAGCCTCGGGTCGACCCGCGACTCGTAGGCTCGCTCGAGATCGACCTCGGTCAGACCGCGGGCGCCGCCGATGCACTCGGTGACGTTGTCGCCCGAAAGCTCGAAGTGCACCCCGCCCTGATGGGACCCGAGCTCGGCGTGGATGTCGAAGCTCTGCTCGAGCTCCGAGAGGATGTTTTCGAAGCGCCTCGTCTTATAGCCGCCAGCGGTCTTCTCGGTGTTGCCGTGCATCGGATCGCAGCACCAGAGAACGGTCCGCCCGGCGCGCAGCACCGCTTCGATCAACGGCGGCAGACTGTCGGCCACCTTGCCGTGGCCCATACGGTGGATCAGTGTGACGCGACCGAGCTCGCCATCGGGGTCGAGGGCGTCGAGCAGATCGAGCAACCACTCCGGAGTCATCGAGGGGCCGATCTTGATCCCGATCGGGTTGCGAATGCCGCGGAAGTAGTCGACGTGGGCGCCATCCACCTCCGCCGTTCGAAGACCAACCCAGGGGAAGTGGGTACCCAGGTTGTACCAGCCTTCGCGACGGGGAACCTTTCGAGTCTGCGCCGCTTCGTACGGAAGGAGAAGGCCTTCGTGGCTGGTGAAGAAGTCGACCCGGCTGATCTCGCCTGCCTGGATCCCCGCCAGCGTCTCCATAAAACGCAGAGAATCGGAGATGCTCTCCACCATCCTCTGGTACTCCTGCGCACGCGGCGAGTGGGCGACGAACTCGAGGTCCCAGTACTCGGGGTGGTGCAGATCGGCAAAACCACCGTCCACCAGCGAGCGGATGAAGTTCAGGGTCAAGGCAGAGTGCTCGTATCCGCGCAGCATACGTTCCGGGTCGGGTGTTCGCTCTTCGGCGGTAAATCCCGGCGCGTTGACAATCTCGCCCCGGTAGCTCGGCAGAGTGACACCGTCACGCACCTCGTTGTCGTCGCTCCGCGGTTTGGCATACTGACCGGCAAAGCGGCCGACACGGATGATCTGCCGCTTGAGTCCGAAGGTGAGGACCAGGCTCATCTGCAGCAGGATCTTGAGCTTGTTGGTAATGATTTCTGCCGAACACTGGTCGAACCGTTCGGCGCAGGCGCCGCCCTGAAGGAGGAACCTCTCACCCGCCGCCGCCTCGGCAAGCTGCGCCCGCAACCGCTCGACCTCCCACGAGGTCACGAGGGGCGGCAGGGCGGCAAGCTGCTCCACGGTCGAGGCAAGGGCCTCCTGATCCGGGTAGGTCGGCTGCTGACCCGCAGGCTTGTCATGCCACGTGGACGGGGTCCAATCTGCCATAAGAGGGGGATTCTACACCAAAGTCATTGATCCTGGCGCTGAGACGCTTGACAGTTATTTATTTGTACTATACAACTAATTGCGGAGATTGAATGAACGA
>Ga0316193_10004237_pt1 | contig 10532 bp, 10 predicted proteins | sample MerIslsedime2_MG_FD_207735 | JGI IMG/M metagenome (GOLD analysis project Ga0316193, IMG submission 207735) | Coastal sediment microbial communities from Maine, United States - Merrow Island sediment 2 | ecosystem: Environmental > Aquatic > Marine > Coastal > Sediment | place: USA: Maine...
GGCCTGCGCTGGTTTTACCTGGGTTCTGCGCTGTTTATGCACAGCTTCTGGCAGCTATCAACGCTGGTGGGTTTCACCCTGGGCGGGCAGGTACCGGGTCTTGCAGATTGGGGACTGGATGTGGCCATGGTGACTTTCCTGCCCCGTTACCTGCCCATGGGCTTCGCAGGCAAGGCTCACTTTCCCGAACTGATAGAGCGCGGGCTGGATTTTGTACCTGTCGCGGTACTCACAGCGATCATCGCCCAGACAAGCCTGGTAAGAGGCGGCACAGTGGACATCAGCCTGGGGAATTACCATGCGATTGCCGCTGTGGTCGCCTTTCTGGTCGCCCTGACAACCCGACACCTGTTTATGACCATCGTCGCCGGACTGACCTGCTTCGCCCTCCTCCAGTTGTTCGCCTAAGTCACCGCGGGCCTGGCCAATTGCACTTAAGGCACCCCTGATAATAAATTTCCCGCTAGTTCAACGAGGTGACCTGATATCTCCCGGCCAGCCGACTGGCGCGTGGCCCGTGGCTCCTTCGTATGCAACACTTGCTGCCTTTCAACATAGGAAAAGAGGGCGTTGTTATGAAGGATATTTCGGGAAAAGTGGCGGTGGTCACAGGGGGAGCCAGCGGCATTGGACGTTCACTGGTAAAGGAGTTACTGGCAGCAGATGCACGGGTGGTGATAGCCGACGTTGAGCAGAAAGCCCTCGATCGTGTTCTGCAGGAATTCTCGGCCAACGGTGAAGTTATGGGCGTGGTGACCGATGTCTCCAGCGCTCAATCCTGCGAGGCCCTCGCCGACCAGGTATACGATACCCATGGCGCCTGTCACCTGCTGTTCAACAACGCCGGCGTCGCCGCCCCCTCAGCGAACGTCTGGGAGACCACTGCCAACGACTGGACATGGGTGCATGGTGTCAACGTACACGGCGTAATGCACTGCATACGCGCCTTTGTGCCGCGCATGATTGCAGGTGGCGATGAGGGGCATGTGATTAATACCTCTTCCGGCGACGGCGGCGTATCCCCACTGCCATATCAATCGGTCTACGCGGCCAGCAAGGCCGCCGTATCCTGCCTCACGGAATGCCTGGCGGCGCAACTGCTGACAGAGGAAACAAAACTGGGTGCTTCGATCTTTTATCCCTCAGGCGGGCTTCTCGACACCGGCATATGGACGACCGATCGCAATCGACCGGCCGACCTCGCAAGGGAAAAACCCTATGCCCCGGTTCCCACCGTGCAGGATTTCAAAATCGCCGCGGAAGCGGCGGGCATGGAGCTGCCCATCCAGGACCTGGACGAGCTGGCCCGCTATTGCTTGCAGGGTGTTCGCGAACAGCGCTTTATCATAATGATTGGGCTGGAATCCGCAGAGGCGACTCTCCTGGACCGCGCCGGACGCATCGGCAGGGCCGAATTGCCAATCAACCTTGCTGAGGTGCCGCAACTGTAGGCTTTAGCCCCCGCCTGAAGAACAAGAGAAGAAATGACGTCAGCGGCGCACCACCTGGTGCTTTGCTACCTCAGCTTGAACAGGATAGAGTGAAGTCGAACCCCAACCGAGGCGAAATTATGGGCATTTTATCGTGGATTGTACTGGGCCTGGTGGCCGGCGCACTCGCCAAGTGGCTGATGCCGGGGCCAGACGGTGGCGGTTGGATTATGACCATGCTACTGGGTGTAGCGGGCGCGTTCGTCGGCGGCTTCCTGGGCTCCTTTCTCGGAGTCGGCGTCACCGGGGGCGGTTTGAATATCGCCAGTATCGCCACCGCAACAGCGGGTGCATTTGTACTGTTGTTTGTCTACAACCGCCTCAGGAAATAAGCGCCAGGCCCCGAATGCCGCCTGGATCCCGTCAGCTATTGCCGGGATTAATGCTGGTGCCCACCAGGCCCATGGGCGTGGCCGTGCGCTATTTCTTCGGTGGTGGCTGGCCTAACGTCCAGGATCTCAATGTCGAAGGTCAGAGCCTGGCCCGCCAGCGGGTGGTTGGTATCTATGTCGGCGCTGTGCCTCCCCACCTTTAGCACCGTCACCGCCCTCATACCCTCTCGGGTATTCAGTTGGGCAACCTTCCCGGCCTGAAGCTTGCCCTTATGTACAAGGTGCTTCACCGGCACCCTCTGAACTTTTTCGGGATTGTGAATGCCGTATGCCTCCTCTGGCACCAGCGTAGCGCTAAAAACATCACCGGCGACCCTTCCGGCCATAGCTGACTCCAAACCCCGGATCACATTGTTCGCTCCATGCAGGTATACGCTGGGCTCGCCTGGGCGAGAGGACTCCAACTCCTCACCAGCCTCGCTTCGCAAGGTGTAGTGAAAGCTGACGACGGCTTCTGATTCAATTTTCAATTTTTTGTCTCTTCCTGATATTAGTTCGAAAAATGAGGGAATCTGAGAGGCGGGATTCCACAAAAGAATTATTCTAATACATTCTTCGGGCAATAAACTTGATATCTTTAGTCCTGGTTGGGGCAGCCCCGGAGCAATACCACGCGCGATCCTCAGGCTCTGGAGTAAATAGCTGAAAGGGAGCAACTATATTGAACAAAAGCGTCGTCGCCCGGCAGAATGTAAAGCCCTTGATTTCCATAGTTGCGCCCTTTTTCAACGAGGAGCAGACAGTCTATGGATTCCTTCAAGAGATCACCCCTGTGCTGAAGGAAATCGACGCGGAGTGGGAAATTATTTGTGTCGATGACGGTAGCCAAGACAAAACGCTGGAGTACTTGCTGGCGGCAGCGAGGACAAATCCATGCATCAAGGTGCTGGCCCTTTCCCGAAACTTCGGCAAGGAGGCTGCACTGACCGCGGGAATAGAATCATCCAGCGGTGACGTCGTGGTGCTAATCGACGCAGATCTGCAGGATCCACCCGGTTTGATCGCAGATATGTTGGCAAAGTGGCGTGAGGGCTACGACGTCGTTTACGGCGTAAGGCAGTCGCGAAATGAAGACAGCCTGACCAAGCGTGTTACTGCTGACGGGTTTTACCGGATCTTCAACTCTCTCACCTCGGTTCCGGTGCCGCCAAATACTGGTGATTTCCGCCTGATGGACAGACGGGTAGCAGATCGTCTGCGCGAACTTCCCGAGCGCACGCGCTTCATGAAAGGTCTTTTCGCCTGGCTGGGCTACAAGTCCACCGCTGTGTATTACGACCGGCCGGCCCGGGAGGAAGGCCAGTCCACCTGGAGTTACTGGAAACTGTGGAACTTCGCCCTGGACGGTCTCACCTCTTTCTCTACCGTGCCTTTGCGGATCTGGACCTACATAGGGCTTATCGTGTCCCTGCTGTCATTTGGCTACGCCAGCTTTCTTATCTTTAGGACATTGATCGCAGGAGTCGATCTCCCTGGCTACGCCTCCCTGATGGTGGTAATCCTGTTTCTGGGCGGCATCCAGTTGATCAGTCTGGGCGTGCTGGGGGAGTACCTTGGACGTGTATTCATTGAGGTAAAGCAGCGCCCCATCTATCTCATTGACAGGGTCTACCACTTTCCGAATGGCGAGGCTAACTCGCCCGATGACGCCAACTAGCAAATGCACTCTCCTGCACCAGAAGTACCCGGCACCTCCTCGGGCAAACTTTCCAGGCAAATGGTACGTTTCGCCCTGGTTGGCGTGATTGCCACTTGCGCTCATTATCTTGTCGCTATCAGTGCCGTACAATTCGTCAACGTGTACGGGGCGAATCTGGCAGGTTATCTCGCTGCCGTTGCCATTTCCTATTTCGGACACCAGCGTTATTCCTTCCAACTCTCAGCCCGTGAGGTCTCTCACCGTTCACAGTTTCCCAGATTCATACTCGCATCCCTTGGCGGGCTGGCATTGAGTTACCTGGTGCTCGCCATAATGGAAGACGGGGTGGGTGCACCCCACTGGTTGTCGCTGGCGGCGGCCGTGTGCCTGGTGCCTGTCTATACCTTCATTATAAATAAGCTGGTGGTATTTCGTACATCTTGAACATATTGTTGGACTCATTTGCTCCCCTGTCCTGCTCCGGGCAGTTTCAGCGGTTGCCGGGGTCCGGGGTGAAGGTCTCTGCGTAGCGCTCTATCCATTCCAACGCAGCTTCGTCAGGGCTGAGTTCCCTGCCTTCCTTGAGGATCACGTCGCGACGATAGCGCCGGATCTGGCAGCATTGGGCTTCCATGCGCTCCGTGAAGGAGTCGGCGGATTGGTCTTTACTGTCGTCTCGTAAACCCTGAGCCACAGGATGTCACCGATTGAATCGCGCTCATGCGCATTTCTTTCATAGCAGTATCAAGTCAGAAGATCACTCACCCGCCTCAATATCTGTGAAGAAGTGCACAGAAAAAATCGGGTAATGCACACTTTAGATCCCTTCCCGGCGCACTACCGGGGCGAGCTCTCGCATCGAATGGTGAAAGCGCAACAGGCTGTAGGCAGTGTTTGGCGGTGGATGGTATCAGCTGCGTGAGAAATTCAAGACATGCCCTTTAAAAGCCTGGGTCATCGCATCACTTTTTTCGTGCCTGGTTCGCGTATGCGCAAATTCAAAATCATTCATGTGCCGGCAGAACGAGGCTCCATTGCCACGCTGTGGATCGACGATGATGACTCTGGATGCCGGTTTAGCATGCTGGTTGATGAAGCCGGACAGCATTCCCGCGTGGTCCGGCTGGTAAAGCAGATCACTGCCGATAATCAGATCAAACTTGGCAATGCCAACGGACGAATCCCCCCAGGCGCTCCGGAAAAAGGGTATAGGGCGGCTGTTATTCAGGCGGGCATTGTATTGCAGGAAAACCTCGGCCTCCGGGTGATAATCGCTGGCGGTAATGTCCGCGAGACGCTGATTCAGCACGTGGCTGGACAATCCTATACCACAGCCAACTTCAAGGATTCGCAGGCCGCGGATATCGTAGTCCTGCATCGTCCGGGCCAATACTTCACCCGCGGCGTACAGCACACCAAACATGGGCCAGGACGAGGAGGAGATCCCAAGCTGCTCAGCCAAACCCGCTGGATCATCAAATTGCTGGTTGTCCCGCAGCGTTCGCAGATGAATGTCGGTATCACCGAATTCAAGCGAATGAAAGCGATAACGGAGCTTTGCCATTACGAGGCCTTTGCGGGTCGGGAGCGCGTTAGCGGATGGGTGTGCCCGACCCAGTGACCACCATACAAGCCCGAGAAACCATTAGCTATCAAATACCGTGGCAAGAACACCATCTATGCCAGTTTTCAGTACGGTGGATCGCTCCGAAGAAAGGCGGTGGTTGATGAAGTGATCGCGCAGGATACCTGAGTAAAACGCATGGCTTTATTGATGTGCGTCAACGCTATTAGCGAGAGGAAGCTTAGGCTGTTTCATGTAAGCTGTGGCCGTATTTCCCGAGGAGAGAAACAAGAATGAATAAATCAGGCATTCACTGGGGAAGCCTGCTACCAATTACGGCAGCCATCACAATTCTGACATTGGCCCCCACCACATCGGCGCAGGACAGGGCCGATCATCCTGGAGTTACGCCAGGAGAATGGGCCTATGGAGGAGCGCCCGTTTCTGTTGAAAATTTAAAGCGCGTCATATCCCCCGGTGCACCTGATATGACACAAGCCGAATACGACATCGCTACCAGACTATACTTCGAGCGCTGCGCAGGTTGCCACGGCATATTGCGCCAGGGTGGGGCTGGCAAACCGCTAACGCCCGATATTACCAGGGAGCGCGGTACCGAGTTCCTGAAAACACTCATCAATTACGGCAGCCCGGCTGGCATGCCCGGCTGGGGTACTTCAGGTGAATTCAAGGAGAAGCAGATCGACATGTTGGCGCGCTTTCTGCAACACCACCCGCCAACGCCTCCCGAGTGGGGAATGAAGGAAATGAAGGCGAGCTGGAAAGTATACATCGCGCCGGATGATCGCCCGAAGAAGAAAGAGAACAAGTACGATATAGATAATATCTTCGCGGTTACGCTGCTGGATTCCGGCGAGGTAGCGCTGATAGATGGCGACAGCAAAGACTTTGTTGCCATACTCAAAACCGGCTACGCGGAGCATATATCGCGCTCGTCTGAATCCGGTCGCTACGTATATACCATTGGCCGCGACGCTAAAGTGGATATGATCGACCTGTTTATGAACCCACCGCAGATCGTCGCTACGATCAAGGTAGGTATGGAGGCGCGTTCAGCAGAAACATCCAAGTTCAAGGGATATGAAGATAAGATCGTCATTGCGGGAGCCTACTGGCCTCCCCAGTATGTACTGATGGACGGTGCCACTCTTGAGCCAACCAAAATAATGTCAACCCGCGGCATGACTGTGGATACCCAGGAATACCACCCTGAACCTCGCGTCGCGGCTATCGCCTCCTCATATGAGCATCCAGAGTTCATCGTGAACGTAAAGGAAACCGGCAAGATACTGCTGGTGAATTACAGCGACATGGATGCCATCACAGTGACTACCCTGGAAGCAGCCCGGTTCCTGCATGACGGCGGCTGGGATTCCACCCATCGTTACTTCCTGGCAGCGGCAAACCTGTCTGACAAGATTGCGGTAGTGGACTCCAGGGATCGTGAAATCGAGGCACTGGTTGATGCCGGGAAAATACCGCACCCGGGACGTGGCGCCAATATCATCGATCCCGATTTCGGGCCGGTTTGGGTGACATCCAGCCTCGGCAATGAAAACATCAACTTTATAGGTACCGACCCGGTGGGGCATAAGGACAACGCCTGGAAAGTTGTGCGGACAATCCCGTCACAAGGCGGTGGTTCACTGTTCGTGAAGACGCACCCCGGATCCAATAACCTCTGGGTGGATAATCCGCTACACCCGGCCTCGAGGATAAGCCAATCTGTGGCTGTGTACGACGTCAACAACCTGGATGCGGGCTACGAAGTACTGCCCATCGCAGAGTGGGCTGATGTCGGTGAGGGCCCTGCCCGTGTATTTCAGCCTGAGTACAACGCCGCCGGTGACGAGGTGTGGTTCTCCGTCTGGAACGGCAAGGACCAGGTATCCGCCATCGTGGTAGTAGATGACAAGACCCGCACGCTTAAGAAGGTCATCAAAGACGAACGCCTGGTTACACCAACCCGCAAGTTCAATGTGCACAATACGCGCAAGGATATTTACTGAAATAACACGCCAATATCCTCGCCGAAAATAGGACACCGCAATGCCAGAGAAAGTACCCTTCGCCTCCGTGAGGCCGGTCAAGAGCCTCAATCTTCTGTCGCAGCGAGAGATGGCGAGCCTGGCCACCGCCGGGGAGGAAGTACATCAGTTATTCAGGCTGTGTGCCCTGGCGGTACTGAATACGGGATCTGATCTCGACGATGCGCGCAAGCTGTACATCGATTACAGTGACTTCGATGTAAAAGTCGTACCCGAGTCACGTGGCTTGAAACTCGATTTATCCAACTGCCCGGCAGATGCCTTTGTGGACGGAAAAATGATCGAGGGCATTCGCAGCCACCTCTTTTGCGCCCTGCGGGATATTGTCTTCACTCACCACAAACTGGTTGAGCAGCAGCGCTTCGACCTGGGAAGCAGTGAGGGCATAACCGATACTGTCTTTCGTATTCTTCGCAACGCGGGTATCGTCACCTCGGATTTGCCCCCGCGCCTGGTTGTCTGCTGGGGAGGACACTCCATTTCCAGAATCGAATATGAATTCTGCAAAGAGGTGGGTTACCAACTTGGGCTGCGCGGTTTTGATATCGCCACCGGCTGTGGCGCCGGCGCCATGAAAGGCCCTATGAAAGGCGCCACCATTGGCCAGGCCAAGCAGGCCTATAAATCCGCCCGTTTTGTAGGTATCTCCGAGCCGGGAATTATTGCTGCAGAATCCCCAAATCCTATGGTGAACGAGTTAGTCATTCTCCCGGACATCGAGAAGCGACTTGAGGCATTCCTTCGCCTGGCCCACGGTGTGATTGTTTTCCCCGGCGGGGCAGGCACTGCCGAGGAGCTGTTCTATCTCCTTGGGGTAAAAATGGATCCGGCGAACCAGGATGTTCCAATGCCCGTCGTGCTCGCGGCACCCGAGTCCAGTGCTGCATATTTTGAACAGATTGACGCGTTCCTGCGCAGCACCCTCGGTGACGGGGTAAGCAAACACTATGACATCATTTGCGGTGACGCCATGACAGTGGCGAAGCGCCTGAAGAAACGCATTAAAAAAGTGAGAGAATACCGGGTAGCGAAGCAGGAGTCCTTCAGTTACAACTGGGGTCTGGCCATTCCCGAGGACCTGCAACAACCCTTTCATCCCACACATGAAAATATGGCAGCCTTACAGCTCCACCGCGAACAACCCGTACACCAGCTGGCCGCAGAATTACGACGCGCGTTTTCCGGAATTGTTGCAGGCAATATCAAAGATTTCGGTATTCGGGCAGTAGAGGAAAACGGGCCATACCAGCTGCATGGTGACCCGGACCTGGTGCAAAGCCTGGGAGATCTGCTGGCAGCATTCGTCGACCAGGGGCGGATGAAGCTCGATTCCCGGGATTACACACCCTGTTTCACCCTGGTGTAGTGTGGCTCAAAACTGTGAATCGGGTTGGTATGCCTCCAATCGGCTTTTCAGTTTCTGCAGCGCATGCTTGAAAACCAGGCCCAGTAGCCAGGAAGTCAGTCGGTTACTGAAGGGTATCCAGGACTCGAAACGTATTGCCCAACGCACCCGGGTTCGACCATTAGCCTCCTCCACAAAGACGTCACCCTGATGCTTCCTGAAGGGCGCACCGGTGCGCAGCTGGTAACTGTAGTGCCGGCCTTCTTCCCAGGCAGTGATCTCCTCTGTGATGCGCATGGCCGGGGCCTTCAGCTCGCGTATGCAGCCGGTACCATTTTCATCTGGGCTACCGGCACGCAAAACAGTGCCTGCGAAAATACTCCAGTTGCCCAGGCCCTTATGGTCGGTCAACTGCTGCCAGACCTGCTTGGCGGGTGCGTTAATTTCAATTTCATTCTCCACATAACCTTCGGCCGGGTTAAAACCGGTGACTGACCACAGCGCGCGGCGTGCGTGAAGCATTTCAACGCTGAAGCCGTGCTTGTCATTCACATACATCACCTGGAATACTCCGGCATCCAACACTTTGCCGTTGGGCCGCATGCCCTCACGGGTAGCCTGTGCGAACGACCGGCCGTAATCGTGACTATCGCCATAGCCCAGGGCGATATTCATAATTCCCTGGTCGGCCAGCGAGTAACCTACTGGCCAGGGCTTAGCCGCGGGAGAGCTGTACTCCACGAGCTCCAGCAGGAAGTTCGCGCCGCGCAAAACCAGCGATTTAGCTTTTGCTCGCGGTAAGCCCCAGCGTTTTTCATCTTTCGCAGTATGCAATTGGAAATCTTCCACCACCACCAGGCCCATCGCGTCGGCGAAGGCCTCCCGAGCATCCTCCAGGCTGGGCACCGATACTCTCATGGTGCGCACGACCGCGGGAACCTCGGGCCGGACGATATTGGTACCGGTACCCGGCACGATTGAGAGGGGGTCCTGTTCGTATATTTCCACCCAGTTGCCTTCGGGGTCGGTGACACAAACCCGCCGTTCGCCAGCCGTGCCCGCAACCTGCGGTTTTGCGATTTTGGAAAAGGCACAGACGTTACGCACCACCTGGTCGAAGTCGTTCACTGCGATCCCAACCATGTTGTAGCCGATATCACAGGGCCGCCAGTCCAGGGGTTTTAATCGTGTTCTTGGCGCCCAGAACTGGAAAAACTCCAGCTGGAAATAATCCTGCTGATCCACCAGCCAACTGCATTTCTCCCAGGCACCGGGAATACCCTGCACCCTGGAGGTCGATGGCGGGAAAAACAGTATTTTCCCAGACTTGACCAGCCCAAATACGTTGGCATACCAATCTCTTAGTGCTGGCGCGTTGAGGGCACTGAAGGCCACCTGGCAGATTTGTTTATCAGTAACTGCGTTCATCTCTTACTCCAAATTGACGGCGTATTTACGCTGCGGTCTCGCACAGCTACCCCGGCGCAGGCCGCGGGTAACGTAGATATGCTTCTTATACACGTCGTTGCTGCATCTTTCACACCACTAGCCACATACGATCCCTATGGTAATCAAAGTCAGGTCGTTTAGTTCAGAATTTCCGTCAATAACTTTTGATTCGGCGTCAGCCTCCACTTGGATAGGCCTTGCAAAGTGATCAAGAATACATAACCCTAACGGCGGGTCGACATTCAACTTTTATCGACCCGATTTGAAACCTCACCAGGCACACAGGAGAACACCCATGCAAACCAGATTTATTCCACAACTTGCCACGCTGTTACTGGTTGTTTTCAGCCACTTTGCTATGGCAGATGAATATGAAGACACCATAAAGATTTTCAGGGACGCCGGTGAAAGCGGTGCTTTTTTCCAGAATAGTTACGCTTACGCGCTGTTTCCGAGTATCGGCAAGGGCGGAATAGGCATAGGCGGCGCCTACGGGGATGGCAAGGTATATGTCGGTGGAAAAGTGGTGGGAAAGACCAGCATGAGCCAGCTGTCCATCGGCTTACAATTGGGCGGACAGGTCT
>Ga0316193_10004239_pt1 | contig 10532 bp, 10 predicted proteins | sample MerIslsedime2_MG_FD_207735 | JGI IMG/M metagenome (GOLD analysis project Ga0316193, IMG submission 207735) | Coastal sediment microbial communities from Maine, United States - Merrow Island sediment 2 | ecosystem: Environmental > Aquatic > Marine > Coastal > Sediment | place: USA: Maine...
CAGATTGTTACAGTTCTCAGTACGCATGTAAGCCTGTTGGGGAATGCAATAAAACATCAGATCGTTACTCACCAATGACTCCTCGAGCTGTTATTCGGTGGGCTGTAAACCGCGGAAGTGTACCATTTTTGCCACAGCGGTTCAATAATGCCCCAGTTTCAAAGGGTTGTTGAAGGCGATGAATGGCCCAACCGTCACCAATTTGGCGGGATTGCAGGGCTGATCGACATCGTTGCCCTTGAGTGCAGCGCTGTAATGAGACAGCAAGTACAAGGACTGAAGACGTCGAAGAGATTGGCGAAACCCCGCAAGCTGAGACCTGGCTGCCGCGGCTGCGTACCGCAGTTTCAGGAATCAACTTTACGATAACGGACAGAACTGAGCGCTGGGCACACTAGAGTCGCTGAATTCGACATGGCGCCCGCGGTTCAACTCACTCGTTATGTGGCTTGACACATTCTATCGATAGACATACCGTATTACACATACAGCATCGATGAGGCATGCAATGACATCCGTTACAGTTTCACCAAAATATCAAGTGGTTATTCCCAAAGCAGTGCGTGAGGCAATGGGGATAGTTGCTGGCCAGAAAATAGAAATCCTGACTCATCAAAACCGCATTGAGCTGATACCTATCCAGCCCATGAAAAAAATGAAAGGCTTCCTGAAGGGGATAGATACCAGCGTAAAGAGGGACAAGGACAGGCTATGAATGTTGTAGATTCATCAGCATGGCTATCTTATTTTTCGGGTGATAAGAATGCCGGTGTATTTGCCAAACCAATCGAGGCCATTGAAGAATTGCTGGTTCCCAGTATTACGCTTACAGAAGTATTTAAATGCATTATGCGCCAAAGGAGTGAAGACTTGGCGCTAGAGGCAGTTGCTCATATGGAACAAGGGAAGGTTGTGCCGCTTGATAGCACCCTGGCTATTGATGCGGCTGTTTATGGTCTGAAACATAAGTTACCACTGGCGGATAGCATCATATACGCAACGGCCAAAAAGTTTTGTGCCGTGATATGGACTCAGGATGCAGATTTCAAGGCATTGTCTGATGTTAAGTATATGCCGAAGGTGAAAGCCACATAATGAATGCTTGCAGCCCGACACAAGAGCACCTCGCGGCTAAAGCAATGCGTTGATATCGCCTGAAGAAGTTAGAAAATACGCTAAATACACACGAGACTTTATTTGTTGTGATTAATCGAAGAATAATTACCGCTCGCGCAGAAAGTCATTACTCGACCGTTACCGATTTGGCGAGATTACGTGGCTGATCGACATCGGTGCCCTTAAGTACGGCGACGTGATAGGACAGCAATTGCAGGGGCACGGTGAACACAATGGGCGCCACACAGTCATCGGTCGGCGCGACCGGTAGTACGGTGCTGGTTTCATCGGATGACATGCCCGCTCCCTGGTCGGCAAAGACCAGCATTTGTCCGCCGCGCGCGCTGACTTCGTGCAGATTGGACTTCAGTTTTTCCAGCAGCTCATTATTGGGTGCCACGACGACCACCGGCATGGAGGCATCCACCAGCGCCAGGGGGCCGTGTTTCAGTTCCCCGGCCGGATAAGCCTCGGCATGAATATAGGAGATCTCCTTGAGTTTCAGCGCGCCTTCCATAGCCACGGGATACTGGGCGCCACGTCCCAGAAACAGCGCATTGTGTTTGTCGGCAAAGGCTTCCGACAAATGCTGTATCTTTTCATCCAGCGCCAGCACGTCCTCGATTGCGCGCGGCAGATGCTCGAGCTGTTGAACCAGCTGGCGCTCGGTTGGCTCGCTCATACTGAAGCGGCGCCCCAGGACGATGGTCAGCAGCATCAAGGCCGTCAACTGGGTGGTAAAAGCCTTGGTGGATGCCACTCCGATTTCCGGCCCGGCACGGGTCATTAAAACCAGGTCGGATTCCCGTACCAGCGAACTTTCCGGGACATTGCAGATGCACAGGGACTGGCCAAAGCCCAGGCGTTTTGCTTCCAGCAACCCGGCCAGCGTATCCGCCGTTTCACCGGACTGGGAGATGGTGACGATCAGGGAGCTGTTACGCACTACCGGTTTGCGGTAACGGAACTCGCTGGCCACCTCGACACTGCACGGTATGCCCGCCAGTGATTCCATCCAGTAGCGGCCGATCAGGCCAGCGTGAAAACTAGTGCCGCAGGCAATAATATGCACGCCCTGGACCCAGTCAAAGATGTTTGTGGCATCCGCGCCAAACGCCTGCTCCACCACACGCCCCTGAAAAATGCGGCCTTCCAGCGTATCGGCGACTGCACGCGGCTGCTCGTAGATCTCCTTAAGCATGTAATGGCGATACTCGCCGCGCTCGACCGCATCAGCTGACAGCTCCGAGCGGATCTCGTGGCGATCAACCGGCTCGCCGTTACTGTTGTAAATCACCATGCCGACGCTGGTCAGATCGGCGATATCGCCATCTTCGAGGTAGACGAATCGCTGGGTGACCGGCAGCAGGGCGGCAACGTCGGAAGCGATAAAATACTCACCGATGCCAAGACCGATGACCAGCGGACTGCCACGCCGCGCGGCGATCAGGCGATCGGGTTCGGATGTGCTGACCACGCCCAGTGCATAGGCGCCTTCCAGCTCCTGGCAGGTATGCCGGACGGCTTCCAGCAGGTTGTCACCCTGATCCAGGTGGTGATAGACCTGGTGCACCACCACTTCGGTGTCGGTGTCGGAGGTGAAAGTGAAACCCTGTTTGCTCTGCTGTTGACGCAGGATTTGGTGGTTTTCGATAATGCCGTTATGGACGACCGCGACCTTGTTGCGGCAGATGTGCGGATGGGCGTTGCTTTCAGTGGGTTTGCCGTGGGTCGCCCAGCGCGTGTGGGCGATACCCGTGGTGCCGGTTACCGGTTGACGATCAAAGGCATTGGCCAGCTCCACAACCTTTCCCGTGGTACGAATCCGTTCCAGCACGGCGGTTTTGTTCAGCACCACCAGACCGGCTGAGTCATAACCCCGGTATTCGAGACGCCTCAGCCCTTCCAGGAGAATGGGTGCGACTTCACGTTGAGCAATGGCTCCTACAATTCCACACATAGAGTCACACCTTTATTCCTGACATTACCTGAAAAACGCCCGAAGCTGAATCAAGGCACTGGCTTCCGCCGAGACCCATCTTCCATAAAAAATCGTATTACCACAGAGGGCACACAATAGATCTCGGTTATTCGTTCGATTTCTTGACCGGTCGTTTCCAGCCAGGCCGTATCTGCTGGGGGCTGCGGCTCAGTACCAGTTGCCCCGCTGGCACCTCCCGCGTGATGGTTGAACCAGCACCAATGGTCGCGCCGTCTCCGACTTTAACGGGTGCCACCAGCTGGGTATCGGAACCGATGAAAACATCATCGCCAATTTCTGTCAGGTGTTTGTAAGCGCCGTCATAGTTGCAGGTGATTGTTCCGGCACCCACGTTCACCTTCGAACCCATCCGGGTGTCTCCGATATAGCTGAGGTGATTGATTTTGGAACCGCTCTCAACACTGGATTTCTTGATTTCGACAAAATTACCCACATGCACATCATCGGCGAGCCGGGTTCCGGGACGAATTCGGGCAAACGGGCCTATGCGAGAAGCCGCGCCGATTTCGGCATCTTCGATCACACAATGACTCATTATCTCAGCACCATCTCCAATAATGGCATTTTTAATCAGACAGTTAGGCCTTATTATTACATTATCGCCTATTTTTACTGTTCCAGATAATATTACATTCACATCTATAAAACAGTCCTGGCCGGTACTGATATCACCGCGCACATCAAAGCGCCCCGGATCTGCCAGCGTGACCCCGGACCGCATCAGCCGTTCGGCCTGGCTGCGCTGATAAACCCTCTCCAGTATGGAAAGCTGCACCCGGTCATTAACGCCAAGAATCTCGTGTTCGTTTTCAGCGCTGGCGCTGGTAACGTCTACACCGTCAGCAACCGCCATGGCGATCACATCGGTCAGATAATATTCTTGTTGCGCATTGCTGTTATCCAGTTGATCCAGCCAGCTACGCAACCTGGCGGCGGGCGCCGCCAGAAAACCGGTGTTGACTTCCCGAATCTTCAATTGCTCTTCACTGGCCTCTTTCTGTTCAACGATACCCGCAAGTTTCCCATCCGCATCCCGGATCATGCGCCCATAACCCTGCGGATCATCCAGCGTCGCGGTTAACACCGACAAACACCCGTTTTCCGCCTGCGCCAGCAAATGCTGCAGCGTTTCTGCCCGAATCAAGGGTACGTCTCCGTACAGCACCAGCAACGTGTCATTATCACTAACCGAGGGCATGGCCTGATCGACGGCGTGGCCAGTGCCCAACTGTCGATCCTGCAGTACCCAGTTCACGGCTTCATGGCCAAGCGCCTCACGTACCCGCTCACCACCGTGGCCGTAGACCACGTGGATGCTCGATGGCCCAAGCTGCTGCGCGGCGCGGATGACGTGCTGCAGTAAGGGGCATCCACCGAGAGGATGCAGTACTTTGGGCAGGTTAGATCGCATGCGCGTTCCCTGACCGGCGGCAAGAATAACGACGTTTAGACTCATATTGATATCCGGGCTACACCGCCAAACAAATCGGGTCTTTATAAGATTGAATATATGATAGTGTAATTCACGGAAATGATTACAACAATCGCGCTCAAGGGGCCGCTTCCAGCGCATAACTACCGGGTCCCGGAGTAGATCGGTACTTACTCAGGCTGATGTCATGCAGGTAGCCACGGAAAACACGGAAGGCGTGGAAATATTTTATTGTCTATTCCCGTGTATTCCGTGGCTACGTTCAACGCTGCGCGGTTGGAACGGAACAGCTGCGAGCATGAGTAATCGCAGACGCCCTGGAAATCGCTGCTCAGTGCATGACGGGCTTGGCAATGCCCTTCTGCTTTTCTTCTTCAGAGGCATCACGAATATCGGCGACCGTTACTGCGTAAGTCAGGGTTTTTCCAGCAAACGGGTGATTGCCATCGACGGTGAGTTTGTCAGCCTCGATTTTGGAAACAAAAAAGGAGCGCGTTTCACCGCGTTCATTCTGCATCTCCACTTCAGCGCCGACACGGCGAAATTCAGGCGGCACATTGGCGATATCGTCTGTGAAGGTCATGCTACGGTCACGATAACCGAAGGCTTTTTCCGGCGGCAGCACAACTTCAATGCTATCGCCCAGCGTACAACCATCAAGCGCGGCTTCGATATCCGGGAACATGTCATTGGGACCGCCATGGACAAAATAGACGGGGATATCCGACTGCTCGAGAATAGCGCCGGAATCGTCAATAATAGAATAGGTGATCGCCACCACCTTGTGTTTACTTACGACTGGGTTGGGCATCATCTGGATCTATCCAAAAGGTACTGAGAGAATAACCAGCAGACATCTTGTTGCGCTTGGTGTTGCCGGCGTTAAGTTAGTTAACGCCCGGCCTTCTGGCGGATGCTGTTGATGGTACGCAGCTGGGCAACGGCCTCGGCGAGCTCAGCCTGCGCCTTGGCGTAGTCGAAATCACTCTGCCTGTCGCCCATGGCTCTTTCCGCCCGTTCCTTGGCGTTGATGGCCGCCGCTTCATCGAGATCGCTGGCACGTATGGCGGTATCGGCCAGTACGGTCACCACGTGTGGTTGAATTTCAAGCATGCCGCCGGAGACGTAAAAGAATTGTTCATCCTGGCCCTCCATCTGCACACGGACTTCGCCCGGCTTCAATCGCGTGAGTAACGGTGTATGCCGCGGAGCAATGCCGACTTCACCCATTTCCGCCGGCGCGAACACCATGTTGGCGGTGCCGGAGAAAATCTCCGTCTCCGCGCTGACGATATGAATGTGGATGGTCATGGACATAGAACAGGGCCCTCAATTCACATTACAAGGATTTGGCTTTTTCGACAGCCTCGTCGATGGTGCCAACCATGTAGAACGCCTGTTCCGGCAGATCATCGTAATCACCGTTAATGATGCCTTTGAAAGCGGTGATGCTATCCTTCAGGGAAACGTATTTACCCTCGGCGCCGGTGAAGGTTTCCGCCACGAAGAAGGGCTGCGACAGGAAACGCTGTATTTTACGGGCACGGGCGACGACCTGTTTATCCTCTTCCGAGAGTTCGTCCATACCCAGAATGGCGATGATATCGCGCAGCTCCTTGTAGCGCTGCAGGGTGCCCTGCACGGCCCGGGCTGTGTCGTAGTGTTCGTTACCCACAACCAGCGGGTCCAGCTGACGGGAGGTCGAATCCAGAGGATCCACCGCCGGATAAATACCCAGCTCGGCCACCTGCCGCGACAATACCAGGGTTGCATCGAGGTGGGCGAAAGTGGTCGCCGGTGACGGGTCGGTCAAGTCATCGGCGGGCACGTACACCGCCTGGAAGGAGGTGATGGAACCGGTCTTGGTGGACGTAATGCGTTCCTGCAGCACACCCATTTCCTGGGCCAGTGTCGGCTGATAGCCCACCGCCGAAGGCATACGTCCCAGCAAGGCCGAGACTTCGGTGCCGGCCAGCGTGTAGCGGTAGATGTTATCGATGAACATCAACACGTCGCGGCCCTCGTCACGGAAGTTTTCCGCAATGGTCAGACCCGACAGCGCCACGCGCAGGCGGTTGCCGGGTGGCTCGTTCATCTGTCCGTAGACCAACGCCACCTTGTCGAGCACGTTGGCTTCCTTCATCTCGTGGTAGAAATCATTACCTTCACGGGTACGTTCACCGACACCGGCAAACACCGAGTAACCGGAGGCCTCGATGGCGATATTACGAATCAGTTCCATCAGGGTAACGGTCTTGCCAACGCCGGCGCCGCCAAACAGGCCGATCTTGCCGCCTTTGGCGATGGGCATGATCAGGTCGATAACCTTGATGCCGGTTTCGAGAATTTCCAGGCTGGCCGCCTGTTCCTCATAAGTCGGCGGCGTGCGATGAATCGGCATCTTCTTGTCGGCATTGACCGGGCCGGCCTCATCAACCGGATTACCCAGCACATCCATGACACGACCCAGGGTGCCCGTACCGACCGGCACCGAAATCGGTGCACCGGTATTGGCGACGTCAACACCGCGCTTCACGCCGTCGGTGGAACCCATGGCAATACAACGCACGATACCATCGCCCAGCTGTTGCTGGACTTCCAGTGTGAGGCCGGCTTCTTCCACCAGCAGTGCGTCGTATATCCTGGGAATCGAGTCACGCGGAAACTCCACGTCGACCACGGCTCCGATGATTTCAACAATATTTCCGGAACTCATGAATAAGTCCTCATTAACCTAAATAAATAAAAGCTAGACCGCTGCCGCACCGCTGACAATTTCCGACAGCTCCTGGGTAATCGCCGCCTGGCGCGCCTTGTTGTAGACCAGCTGCAGTTCGTCGATCAGGTTACCGGCGTTGTCGGATGCTGCTTTCATGGCCACCATACGTGCAGCCATTTCACAGGCGATGTTTTCCACCAGCCCCTGGTAGACCAGCGACTCGATGTAGCGCATCAGCAGACCATCCATGACCTCCTTGGCATCCGGCTCGTAGATATAATCCCAGTGATGCTTCAGTTGCTCGTCCTGGTCATCACCGCTGACCGGCAACACCTGCTCTACGCCAGGCGTCTGCGTCATGGTATTGACAAAAACATTATTCGCCAGGTAGAGGCGGTCAATCTGGCCCTCATCGTAAGCATCCAGCATCACTTTCACGGAACCGATTAATTCCTCGACCTTGGGGGTGTCGCCCATGTGAGAGTTTTCCGACACCACGTTGCCACCGAGCCGCTTGAAGAATCCCATCGCTTTGGTACCGATGACGGCCATGTCAATCTCCAGGTTCTGCCCCTTCCACTCTTTCATCTCGGCGATAGCGGCCTTGAACAGGTTGGTATTCAAACCACCGCACAGGCCACGATCCGTGGAAATGACGATCAGACCGACCCGCCGTGCCTCACGCTCAATCAGGTAAGGGTGCTTGTATTCCGGATGCGCCTTGGCCATATGGGAAACCACACCGTGTATTTTCTCCGCATAGGGCCTGGAGGCCCGCATGCGATCCTGCGCTTTACGCATTTTACTCGCCGCCACCATTTCCATGGCCTTGGTGATCTTCTGCGTGTTGCCGATACTCTTTATCTGCGTGCGTATTTCTTTCGCGCCAGCCATTGAATATCCCTAATCCTGTTTAGTCGAAAGCATTTCACCTGCAGGAGCGGTCGCCCTGACCGTGATTATCGCGCTGAATGACTGCGCGCCCCTGCAGTGGTAAATCAATAGGCTCCGTGAGCCACAAAGTCTTCAACTATGCTGCGAAGCTTGGCTTCCATTTCATCGTCATACACCGGATTGCTGTTGATGGCGTCAATATCGCTCGCGTAGCCGGAACGGAAATGGGACAGCAGCGCAGCTTCGAAAGCCACCACCTTGTTGACTTCAACATCGTCCAGATAGCCTTCGTTGGCGGCAAACAGTGACAGCGCCATTTCGGCCACAGACAGCGGTGTATATTGTGCCTGTTTCATCAATTCGGTCACGCGCGTGCCACGTTCCAGCTGCTTGCGTGTGGCTTCGTCAAGGTCTGACGCAAATTGGGCGAATGCCGCCAGCTCACGATATTGCGCGAGCGCCAGGCGTACACCGCCACCCAGCTTCTTGATGATCTGGGTCTGCGCGGCACCCCCGACACGGGACACCGAAAGACCGGCATTGATGGCGGGACGGATACCGGCATTGAACAGGTCGGATTCCAGAAAGATCTGACCGTCAGTAATGGAGATCACGTTGGTAGGCACGAAAGCCGACACGTCACCGGCCTGGGTTTCGATAACAGGCAGCGCCGTCAATGAACCCGTTTTTCCCTTGACCTCACCGTTGGTGAATTTCTCGACATAGTGTTCGTTAACGCGCGCCGCCCGCTCCAACAGACGGGAATGCAGGTAGAACACATCGCCGGGATAGGCTTCACGGCCCGGCGGGCGACGCAACAACAGGGAAACCTGGCGGTACGCCCAGGCCTGCTTGGTCAGGTCATCATAAATAATGAGTGCGTCTTCACCGCGATCGCGGAAATATTCGCCCATGGCGCATCCGGCGTACGGCGCGATGTACTGCATGGCAGCGGAATCTGAGGCACCTGCGGAAACTACAATGGTGTGTTCCATGGCGCCGTGTTCTTCCAGCTTGCGCACCACTGAGGCCACCGAGGAGTTCTTCTGGCCAATTGCGACGTAGATGCATTTAATACCGGCGCCTTTCTGGTTGATGATGGCGTCGATGGCAACAGCCGTCTTGCCGGTCTGACGGTCACCGATAATCAGCTCGCGTTGACCGCGACCGAGTGGCACCATGGCGTCGATCGATTTCAGCCCGGTCTGTACCGGCTGGTTGACCGACTGCCGTTCGATAACACCAGGGGCGATCTTTTCAATCGGTGAAGTGAGGCTGGCATCGATCGGACCCTTGCCGTCGATGGGACTCCCCAGGGAATCCACCACACGGCCCAGCAGGGATTCGCCGACCGGCACTTCCAGGATGCGGCCGGTACACTTGACCTTGTAGCCCTCGGAAACATTCTTGTAATCGCCGAGAATAACGGCACCGACAGAATCTCGCTCCAGGTTCAGCGCCAATCCATACAGCTCATTGCCAAAGTCGAGCATCTCACCCTGCATGGCATCGGCCAGGCCGTGAATACGGGTAATACCGTCGGTGAGGCTGACAATAGTGCCTTCACTGCGCGCTTCGGACGTGGCTTCAAAGCCCTCGATGCGCTTCTTGATCAGTTCGCTGATTTCGGATGGATTAAGTTGCATTACTTGCGTCCTCTAGTTCGTCCGGATGTCAATGCACCAGGGCGCTGGAAAGCTGGCGAAGATGTTCCACAGCCGACCCGTCAATGACGAGGTCGCCTGCGCGGATCACGGCACCACCCACCAGGTCTTTATTCACAGAACAATTCAATTGTATATCGCGGCCCAGCCGTTGTTTCAGCGCACCGGCAATCGCCGACTTCTGCGCTTCACTCAGCGCCTGGGCGGAGATCACTTCGGCTTCCAGCAGGCCTTCGGCAGCATCACGGAACTGGTTGTACAGCGCCGCGATCATGGGCAACTGAGCGAGACGGCCATTTTCCGCCAACATGTTGAGCAGGTTGCTTGCACCTTCTTCGAGATCTTCACCGCAGGCGCGAATCACCAGGGCGCCGGCATCGCTACGACTCAGACTCGGGTTATCCAGCAGCGAACGCATGGTGCCGTTGCTGAGCACCGCGGCCATCAAGGCCAGCATGTCACTCCAGCTCTGCAACTGCTCCTTGTCTTTGGCCAGCTCAAATACAGCCCGTGCATAGGGGCGCGCCAGCTCGGCGTCACCTTCCAGTTGCGTGATGTCCTGAGTGCTTTCTTCCGTCCTCGCCGTTACCTAGATCTGCGCGACCAGGTCTTTGATCAGTTCGTCGTTGGCCGTCGTATCCAGTTCACGCCTGAGAATCCGTCCGGCACCGGCGGTCGCTATTTCCACCACCTGGCCGCGCAGTG
>Ga0316193_10004240_pt1 | contig 10530 bp, 6 predicted proteins | sample MerIslsedime2_MG_FD_207735 | JGI IMG/M metagenome (GOLD analysis project Ga0316193, IMG submission 207735) | Coastal sediment microbial communities from Maine, United States - Merrow Island sediment 2 | ecosystem: Environmental > Aquatic > Marine > Coastal > Sediment | place: USA: Maine...
ATATTCAAAGCGCATTTCGGCGCCAAGCTTTTATCTGTTCAAAGTGAAATGTGAACCTATTCAAAACTATATTCAGGCCCCGGCAGATAGCTTTCTGGCTTTATGGAAAGAGTCAAATTCCAGCGCTTATCATCGGCAGTAGGTTAACTCAATTCAAAAGCCACCGGCTACGCCGATGAGAATTTAAAAGATTCTACCGTTACCGCGAAGGTATGCTTCATGGTGCAAACCTGATCAATGCCGGCGGTTTATGAATTGACTCAAGGCGAACAAACCGGAGCAAAAAAACTTATCGTTTATGAGTCGAGGCCCCAGTCGCGTTTAAAAAACCTTCGATCAATTATCGATGTCAGAAATGATGGCAAATAAAAGGCTGCTCATCATCCACCAAGGCGCCCTGGGGGATATCATCCTGACATTTCCGGCCATCATCCGGCTGCAAAAATATTATGACGCCATCGATATACTGTGCCAGAGCGGGATTGGAAGACTGACCAAGGCACTGGGAATTGTCGAAACGTGTTATCCCTTAGAGGCGGCATATGTGTCCTCACTTTTCACCGATCGGGTTGATTCGAAAATAAAAATACTCTTGAGACCATACACGAATATCATTTTATTTACCTTTTCTGATCAGCTCAAACAGACGATCCATCATATAACATCAGTCCCCATTTGTTGTATTTTTCCCAAGCCGCCGGAAAATGTGCAGCTACACCTTACCGAATTCGTGATGGAAAATCTCGTAAATTGCAGATTGATAAAACGAGAGGACGCCGTGGTTGACGACATCCCGCTGCCGAACTGTGCGATCCAACCTAAAAACCAGGATAGAATTATGCTCCATCCCGGAGCCGGGAGCCTCCGCAAACGCTGGCCGATGACTAATTTTCTTGAAGTTGAAGCGATATTAAAATCCGATGGATTGAAGCCGGAGTTCATTGTGGGACCAGCTGAGGAAGATCTGGTGGCTGGTTTACAGCACCCGGACCGCACCGTACATGCATTAACTGATTTGCTTGATCTGATGGGTTTGCTCAACTCCGTCGGTGGATATATTGGTAATGATTCCGGACCCAGTCACCTTGCAGCACTTTTAGGCCTGCCGGCAATAGTGATATTCGGTCCGGCCGATCCTGAAAGATGGGCTCCGGTGGGGCGGAATGCCGAAATTGTGAGACCGGAGATGGCGTGCCGCCCGTGTTTTGAAACAGGCAAGGCCAACTGCGATGATCCCAAGTGTCTGACCAACACCAAGTCGCAGCAGGTTATCCGCGCTTTTTACCGTAAATATAGAGTTTTCTAACTCCCTTCATAAGCCACCGGCTCTGCCGGTGAGAATTGAAAAGGTTCTACCGTTACCGGGTGATCACGGTACATTGCTCTAAATCTGAACTATGCCGGCGGCTTATGAAGGGAGTTAATCAAAAGAATTTTGACTCATTTTTACGTCATGCTCAGGCTTACGAGCAACGCGCCTGCTTATCAAAATAGACAGATCAGATTAAAGCGTTCCTAAAATAGTCTTATCAAAAGTTGTGACGGCCCACAATGTCAGAAAAAAGGAACATGAAGCCAAAATTCTTTTCACAAATCAGCGATCACCAGCAGAGCACGGCTCCGGCCCCTTCGAGAGGCCTGCCTCATACCACCAGCTTTGCTGGTGGTCGCTGATTTTTTACAGCAAACAAGGATAATTTGATGCTTGAAAAAAAAATAGCTGCGTTAGACCGAATATACGCCGTCTATGACGGATTTTGCACCACTTTGGATATGGCCTGTAAGAAATATTGCGCTCATTGCTGCACTACCAATGTGACTCTAACCACGCTGGAGGGCTACAAAATTGTGAATCACCTTTTGGCTGCCGGGAAGATGGATATCATCGACGGGCTCAAGCATAGGGACGCGTCAACCTGCTATCGGCCGCAGGTATCCACCAATCGGCTGGCTGAATTATATGCCGCAGAAGCCAAAGTGCCGCAAGAAGAAATGGCAACCGATTGGGAAGAATGTTCACTGCTGGCAAAAAACGTTTGCACCATTTACGACCTGCGGCCTTTTGGATGCCGGTGTTTTTTTTCACGGAGAAACTGCGCTGAGACAAGATATGCTGACATTGACGAATTTACGGCCTCGGTGAATACCGTCTTTTTACAGACAATCGAGCATCTGGATGCCGACGGTTGTTCCGGCAATTTAATTGACGTGTTGCAGGTTATGGCATCCAAGGATAACCGGCGGGCCTATGCAAAGAATCGATTGAAATGTGAAACCAACGGATTGATTGTTAACTGGTCGCTGAAGGTCTTGATGATACCGCCCGAGCACCGCACTAAAATGGAACCGATCCTACAAGAACTCAGGCAGATAAAGATCTAAGCTTTTTCCGAGACTACGCCCTGAAAAAGTGGCCCTTGATGGGCAGCAAGCACGCAGATTATTATTCATCCGAGCTCTTTTCAGAATTAAGAAGCTGCCTGGCATTCCCTCCGCAGATCTTATCGATCTGGGATTTTGTCAATCCGGTTTCTCGTATTTCACTGAAATACCGAGCCGGTGACAGTAGCGGGTAATCACTGCCAAAAAGGATTTTGTCATCCCCTAAAAGCCTGACGGCAAGCTGATAAATTTTAGGATCATACAAAAAAGGTGACGCGGCTGTGTCAAAAAACACGTTTACTAGACTTTCCTTGACATCCCTTTTCATGAGGCTGTAAAAGAACAGGCCGCCTCCCCAGTGAGCTAAAACGATTTTGGTTTCCGAAAATCGTTTGATCAGGCGGTAAATTTGTGCCAGTGTAATCGGCGTTTTCCCGTGGTAAGCATGTCCAACCGGTTCATTGGTGTGAATTAGTACGGGCAGGTCGCGATCGGCGCACATTTTCATGATGGGCGCAAGCTGTTTTAAAGCGAACTCGTCAATACCGGCCTGGTAAAACGCCAATTCGCCAATTCCGGCCAATCCCCCATCAAGGCATCGTTCCGTCTCAGCAACGGCCTGGTCGGCTGATGGATCAAAACATCCCAAACCTGCAAAACGGCGAGGGTACTTTTGGATCATTTCCATGATGTAGTCGTTATGCATTCTAAATGTTTCGGGATTTTTCCATGGAAAACCGAATATAACCGATTTATTCACTTCGTTTTCATCCATGGCGTCTAACAATTCGATGGCACCGATCAATCTGGATTTGGCGGATTGATACAAGAGTTCGAAAGCAGGCTCGGATTGGAAAAAATGTTTCCTGTTTTGGCAAATCACGGATGGGAAAATATGAGTGTGAAAATCGATTATCATCAAATTGGCCTTTGGCATGCCGCTAGTTAATATTTAGGCCCTTAAGTAAGAATTAATTTTTCGCTTTTTGTGGTTTTTTGGGGCCATATCAAAATTGTAAAATCAATTCCGGTTTAGGGAATTATACACCTTTATTTTTATTTGGGTTGTGAAGTATGACCCAACATGTCATATTACCCTGCCTTCTCTAACCGGGCAACACTGCCGGTTCGTCCGGTCAATTATTGCGCCTGGACTGAAATGGTGGAAATCATGCTTTCTATCGCATTATTACTTTGAGAAAGTGGTGCCAGTCTTCTTCCTCATAAATCAAGCGATATTGCAAGCAAAAAAAACGGCCATCCGGAATTTGCCGGATAGCCGTTAAGGAGGAGAACAGATGAAGAAATTATTAGGTTAATAATTAGGCTGACCTCTACAATATGCAAAAATCCTGCCAATATCAGTCAGAAAATATAAAATATGGAAATATTTGTATATATTTATTAATTTCAGTAGGATATAATCTTTCTTTAAAAAATAATGCCGGCATAAAATTCCTTTTCAGCACGGTTCAACCATCCATGAAGTTCACAATATTTAACCTCTTTGGGATAAATTTTAATAACCTATTAATTTTTAAGACATTTTTTAAATATGAGGGAAAGTTCAATATTTTGAACCCTGGAGATGCTGTCAGTTGAGATAAGGCGTAACTATCTGATTTTTAAAAATAAATAGGTGTTCACTTTTTTGAACATCTCAATAATTGTTACCGCGGAACTCGTGTAAAACTTAAAAAATGGACGATCTTGCAATTACGAAAAAGAACCCCATGTATCGATATCTGATCGTTTTAACGATCAGCTCCAGCGTGGGACTGCAGGCCTGGCTGACGCTATTTAACAATTTTGCCGTGGATGTCGCCGGACTGAACGGCCACCACGTCGGAATGATTCAATCCATCAGAGAGATTCCGGGATTTTTGGCTTTACTGGCCGTTTTTGTGATTATGTTCATCAAGGAATATCGACTGTCCGCCCTGTCAATTCTCATTCTTGGTCTTGGGGTGGCAATGACCGGATTGTTTCCCTCCTATTTTGGACTCATTTTGACGACCCTGATCATGAGTTTCGGTTTTCATTATTATGAAACCACCAACATGTCTTTAACGCTGCAATACTTCGATAAAGCAATATCTCCCTGGGTATTCGGCAAGCAGCGCAGTTATGCTGCGGCATCCAACATCGCCGTTGGCATTTTAATCTATTTATTCGTTTTTTTATTAGACTTTACCAAGATTTATCTGTTGTTCGGAAGCCTTATCATCGCTGCCGCGATCTGGGGCGTACTGCAAGATCCCTCGGACAAAACGATCATCCCGCAGCGAAAGAAAATGATCGTACGCAGAAAATACGGACTCTTTTACTTTCTGACGTTTATGGCCGGGGCACGGCGCCAGATTTTTATGGCATTTGCCGTTTTATTAATGGTACAAAAATTTAAATATTCAGTCCAGGAAGTCACGATTCTTTTTGTCGTCAATAACATTACCAATTATTATCTGAGCCCTTTGATCGGCAAAAGTATTATCCGCTTCGGCGAAAGAAAGGTATTGTCACTGGAGTATTTAAGCCTGATTTTCGTATTTGTGGCTTATGCCGTAACCGGATCCAAACTGATCGTCGCTTTTCTTTATATTCTGGATCATATTTTTTTCAACTTTTCCATAGCCATCCGCACTTATTTTCAAAAGGTGGGAGATCCCAGGGATATTGCGCCGAGTATGGCCGTCGGATTTACCATCAATCACATTGCGGCCGTTTTTCTGCCCGCCCTCGGCGGTGCGCTATGGATGATCGATTATCGCATTCCCTTTATCGGCGGAGCGGTCATGAGCCTGGTCTCTTTGATTGCTGTGCAGATGATCAAAACACCCGCTAAGATGGGGACATGATTCGTCACCATCTCGCTGAATGTCAAAATTTTCAAACTTAATATGGCCGCAAAAAGGCACAAAAAGCACAAAAATAAAGTTAAAAAAATATTGAATTCAATTAGTTATGAAGAATATAAATCGAAATCCCGACTTTCTACAAAACATCAAATTTTTGTAATTATTGCAATCTCCTCGTATTCCACCACCTAATGACCGCTCACTGAGCGATTTATCGGCAGCGAAAATGAGAACCTGGAGCCTCTACCTGGTTCGCTTTCGACCCAGATCCGGCCGTGGTGAAAATCGATAATGCGTTTGGTGATCGTTAAACCGATACCGGTTCCGCCCGGTCGACCCTGGGTTGGATTTTTAACCTGTTGAAATGGCTGGAATATTTTGTTCAGATCTTTAGGATTGATTCCGATGCCGTTGTCCTGCACCTCAACGATTAGATGGTTGTCTGCGGCTCGCAGGCGGACAGCAATCATCCCACGGTCGGGATCGCAAAATTTTACCGCATTGGATATGATATTCACCATGACCTGGATCAGCCGGTCGCGATCTCCGGACACCCGGGGCACATCAGGGGCGAGATCCAGATCGATGGTGATGTTTTTGTCATTAATCAGCTGTCGGGTGCTGTTGACTGCATCGCTGACGACTTCGTTGAGGTCTAAAGATGCAACCGCCCAATCCATCTGGGCCGATTCAATTTTTTCGTAATCCAGGATCTGGCTGACCAGCCGGATCAACCGATCGCTTTCTTTGATAATGATCCCGGCAAAATTTTCGAGCTGGTCGGCATCGATGCCCGGGTTGGTGGATAAAATTTCGGCCAAGGATCGCACGGAGGTCAGGGGGGTACGCAGCTCATGGGTAACCGTTGAAATAAAGTCATCTTTGAGCCGATCCAATTCCTGCAACCGCAAATTGGCCTCCTTCAAGTCAGCTGTCGCTTTTTCCAATTCACGGCTATAGGCAATTACCTGACGGGTTTCATCAAGGATATTGAGTACCTCTTCCATACCCAGGGGTTCTTCCTTGACAACCGACGATACCATGATTCGTGCCGATGCAGATCCAACGGCACCGGTGAGTAGCTTTTCGGCGTGGCTGACCAAATCGGCATCGGCGGTTGTCTGATTTTCCCAATTGATATTGCGTTTGCGGGCGTAACCAGACAACGCATCGTCAACTCTGGTTTTACCGAGAAACCGTACCAGTAGCGATCGCAAATCCGGTAAATTGACTGTCCCCCTCCGGAATAGAGAATCTCCGGTTTCGCCGGAATACTTGAAGACATCCACGAACAGGGCCGCCTGGGTGTGCTCGATTGCCCGGGGCCGCCCTAAAATGGATACTGCGATATAAATACTCAGGTTGAACAGAATGCTCCAGAATACCGCATGGGAGACAGGGTTGAAATGCTGGAGTCCGAATAGTTGGTGCGGTTTCAAGAGGTTAATGCCGAAGGGCCCCCCTGTGACAAAGTCCTGATGAATCAAACCGACTTGGACACTTAGCGGCAGGAAAATCGTGTATGTCAAGACCGTGAATCCGGCGATTAAACCATAGATTGCACCTGAGCGAGTGCCGCCTTTCCAAAAGATGCCGCCGATCAAGGCTGGTGCAAATTGTGCTACTGCTGCAAAACCAATCAGGCCAGTGGAGACCAGGGCCTGGAATCCGCCGAGGTAATGAAAATAGGCATAGCCCAACATCAGAACCAAGATGATGCTTCCCCGGCGGATGCTTAGCAGCAGGCCGGTGAGTTCGCGGCGTTGGGAAAATGCCGGGATCGGCAACCGCAGCAAAACCGGCATAACGAGATCGTTGCAAATCATCGTGCTAAGGGCGATGGTTTCGACGATGACCATGCCGGTGGCGGCGGATACGCCGCCTAGATAAACGAATAGAGTCAGAAATTGTTGCTTTGCGGCCATCGGTAACGTCAAGACAAAGGTATCGGCATCGATACCGCCGTCGGCAAACCGCAGCATGCCGCCGAAAGCAACCGGCAGCACGAAAATATTAATGGCCAGGAGATAGAGTGGGAAAAGCCAGATGGCCTTTTTTAAATGCTCCTCGTTGACGTTTTCAACCACGATTACCTGAAATTGACGAGGCAGCAAGAGTATGGCCATCATTGACAGAAAGATATACATACTCCAATCGATGAATGTGCTGCCGCCGGCATTTATTGTTAATAGATCTTCGAAGAAAGGATAGGATGGCTTGGATGATTCGATGATCAAAGCGCTTTTAAGATCTGAAAAACTGCGGGCCTTTTCGAAGAGATCGGCAAAACCATTGTAAAGTCCGTAAGTTACAAAAAGTCCCACCGCCAGAAAAGCGACAAGCTTTATGATCGACTCAAAAGCAATGGCCGCCACAAGTCCTTCGTGCCGTTCGGCGGCATCCAGATGACGGGTGCCGAATAAAATGGCAAAAACGGCCAGCATCAGGGCCACATAAAACGCGCTATCACCGAGTACCGGAATACCGGTGAAAGTTGAGGATACAGAGATTTCAGGATACTGATGGATCAGAAAAAATGTGGTCGATATTGCTTTGATCTGCACAGCAATATAGGGAATGACACCTGCAACGGCAATGATGGTAACCAAACCGCCCAGGGTCGAACTTTTGCCGTAGCGCGAGGCAATAAAATCCGCGATGGATGTAATACGATGGACCTTACTGATGCGGATGATTTTACGAAACACCAACCAACCCAGCATCGCCATTAATGTCGGGCCGATGTAAATGGTAAGGAAGGTCAGACCGCTGCGGGACGCCAGTCCTACACTGCCGTAAAAGGTCCAGGCCGTGCAATAAACCGCCAGGGAAAGTGCATAGATATAAGGATTGCTGATGATGCTCCGGCCGGCATCTGCCCGTTTATCGCCGTAATAGGCAATCACAAAAAGAAGGCCGACATAGCCGAACGAAACAAATAAGATGGTTCCGGTTTTTAACAATTATCGACCTCCCGCATCATCGGAATTGTCTGCGGGTCCACTCGAACGGAATCTGGTTGCCAGGGCCGCAAGACCAATGAGCAGGCACCAGATACTGAAGATATATACAACTAATAGGGGCAAACCGAATATCGAGATTTCTAAATTTAAAAGAGAAAGGATCGGATAGTTGAATAAGACACAACCGAGTAGAAATAAGGCGACCAGGCGTTTGTTTATTTTGCTTTCACGCGTCATCGATCGTATTTCTTGCAGGAGTTAATGTTGAATCTACTCGAATGTTGCAACATTAGAGTCTACGTCCAACATTGCCACCATAGACCAATTAGACGAAAGTGTCAATTTGGCTGCCGGTTTAGTAATTGAACATTGACTATTTAAGGTCCGTCTCCGGGTTGGGTGCCGGAAGCCTGTAAGCTGAAAGTAAAATGAAGCAATAATTCCTTTTTTGCTCTGAATGTTGAGCCTTCAGCTTTCAGTCTTAATCTCTGACACTAGAATTTGGATTGGCAAGCCAATAGAGATATGCTACTTTAAACCAGGTTGAACGGTTCAGGGTTTAACGTTCAAAGGTTTCAAAATGTTGATCTCCTTGATAACGACCGTCGCACTCTCCGAGGCGTAGGATCTGCGAGCCCGCTTCCAGCCCGCAGGCTTCATAGGCTTATAGGTCGGAGGGGAGGCCAGGGCGGGCTTGAACGTTGAGAGCCCAGCCCGGGAAGGATTATCCCACGTAAATGCCATAAACAGGTGAGTTTATGAAAGATCAAATCTATCAGTTTTTGTCCCAAACGCCGCCTTTTTCCGAGCTGTCTGAAAAGCAACTATTACGGGTAGCCGCTGAAATGTCCGTAGAGATTTTCCCGAAAAATACCATCCTTTCCGTCCAGGGTAAAACCAAATTGGAGAGTATCTATATCATCAAAGAAGGATCCCTGGAACTGTTTTACGAGACCGGTGGTGAAAAGGAACTCATCGGTTTTCTGAAGCCGGGTGAAATATTTGGCGGCATATGTATTCTGATGAACGCCGGTATTTCAGTACGCACGGTAAAAGTTGTGGATGATGCCACACTGTATACCTTGCCTCAAAAAGTGTTTTTGGAGATCTGCGACCGCCATAGTTTTTTATACGAATATTTTGCCGCTAAATTCCGCAAGCGAATGTCCGACGAAACCTTTTCATCCGTTGCAGTCGCCGGACAAACCCAGCATTTTCTTTCCCGGCTGGTTCCTTTTTCTTTTCTCTCGGAAGAAAATATCGACAAAATCTCTAAAGAAATTTCCATTGCCAAATATCCCCGGGATACCGTGCTGTTTGTCCAGGGGCAGTCAAAAGTCGAACATCTGCATATCATTCAAAAAGGCGCCGCGGAGCGCTACTTTGAAGAAAATGAGCAAAAGACACTGCGCGGATTACTGGGCGAAGGCGACATGTACGGGGGAATATCGATTCTTCTGAACAACGGGATTGCCATCCGCACCCTGAGAGTGACGGAAGATTCGTGGTTGTATATTTTGCCGAAAGAGACGTTTTTAAATATTTGCAACCAACATGAAGCTTTTAGCGAATTTTTTACGGACGCATTCGGTAAACGAATGCTGGATCGATCCTACGCAGAGATTATCAGCAGCAATTTCAGACCGCGGGGGGATGTCGGACAATTTTTCAACCTGCCTGTGGAAAACATCTACAACCAGGAACTGGTTTACTGTGACCAGGATCTGCCGATACGGGCGGCGGCGGCCGTGATGAGCGAGCACAATTCGAGTTCGATCTTCATTCGCGAGCCCGGCGCTGATTTCGTGGGGGTCGTCACAGACAATGATCTGAGAAAAAAGGTCATTGCCACGGGATTGGATATTCTAAAACCCGTTTCCGAAATCATGTCCTCCCCGCTATGCACAATTCCATCAAATGCTCTGGTTTTTGAGGCTCTGATGGAAATGATGAAAAAAAATATTAAACATCTTGCGGTTAGGGATACCAACAACGAAGTGGTCGGTGTGATCACCAACCGGGCTTTTCTGAAAGCCCAGGGCCAATCCCCTTTTTTTATCGTTCGCGAGATTTCACGTGCCCAATTTATCAACCAGATCGTACAAATCCGACAACAGATTCCCAGGCTGATTGAAACGCTGATCAACACCGGAGCCAAAGCCAAAAATATCACACGATTCTTGACCACCGTATCGGATGCTATTTTACAGAAAATCATCGGCTTTGCCCTTGAGGAGATGGGACCCGCACCAGCCAAATTTGTTTTTATGGTGCTGGGCAGCGAGGGGCGAAAAGAGCAAACCCTCAAAACCGATCAGGACAACGCGATT
>Ga0316193_10004241_pt1 | contig 10529 bp, 20 predicted proteins | sample MerIslsedime2_MG_FD_207735 | JGI IMG/M metagenome (GOLD analysis project Ga0316193, IMG submission 207735) | Coastal sediment microbial communities from Maine, United States - Merrow Island sediment 2 | ecosystem: Environmental > Aquatic > Marine > Coastal > Sediment | place: USA: Maine...
CGGAGTATTAGATGCTATAATCTACTTATGGCATCACATTCTAATGGAAGAAATTTGGGAAGAATGCAGGGACTTGGCAGAAAATAACAGAGACATGATGGTGAAAATCGAAGTCTTAAAGGCAGGGAGGAGGTAATCATGGGAAGATTAATATTAGTGCTCCTAGTTGTAGCAGTGGTTTATTACTACATCAAACAGAGAAGGGAGCTTGTCGATAAAGTCGTGAAGTTCAACCGCGAAGTAGCGGAAGCTCGACGCAAACGTGAGGAGGAAGACAGTGTTTAAGAAGATCTTTACTGTGCTAATGCTGGTTCTCTTCACAACTACTGCTTTGGCATACGGGCCGGAGAAGCAATACGACCCAGACGCAACCGACGGTACCAAAGTTTACAGAGGTTACATAATTAACCACTCTCCAGATAAGTACCTACTTATAAAAATTTGCGACAAAAGCGAACCATCAGTTATAATCTACAACTTCCAAATTCAACCAGAGAGACCAGTCGAAATGCCCTACAAAAAGCACGGTAATGGCTACATACCAGATCTAAAGGCTTATAAGGATCTGTTAGAGAAATATTACCAGGATCATGGAAATGCGCTGTGGGTGCGGAACATAGTTCTTAAAGAAGGGACTTACATAATTCGATACAAGTGGTCACATGAACCAGAATCGGAGTGGAAAGAAAAAGAGTTCCAGCTAACATCTTTTATGGCTACCACGATGGGTGGTCCCTACCTAATCGAAGTATTCGATGACTAGATAAAGCGGAGGTGGTGTAAGCGGTAACACAACGGTTCCAGCCGGTACTCGGGGATTCGAGAGCCCTGCCCCCGCTCAAGGAGTAAACATGGACGAGGAACTAAAAACGGCACTAAAGGCTCTACTTGCCCAAGCAGAGTTTCACGCTGACGAATACAGAGATGAACTTCTCTTTTCCTACGAACAGAGAAAGGTAACGCCTGGCGTTATAGCCAGATTTGAAGGTATAGCAAACGACATTAGGAAAGCGTTGAACGATAAAAAGCCGGAGTAGCGCCCGGCTTTTTTAAAAAGGGATCCATGATCCAGCGATCCATCATTTCTTTTTTGTTTCCTTCCTTTATTTCCTTCCTATTTTACTGGCGGATATACCCCCACAAGTTCCGGATGATGACGAATGAGCCAAGGTATGTGTATTCGTAGGTATCCTGTTACCAACCATTTGATCCCGTCTACTTCCACAATGAGTAAACCCCCTTTGTTTAACAGAATCCGCATGTATTTTCCCTCTTTATTTTGTTTTTTTATGCAGTTGGTGTTTTTTTTTCGGTCAGGCTTTTTTCGCTCTTGAAACCGTCATGTATTCTTCTTAAGAATATATTTTTTTATTCGGCTGGATATTTTTTTTGCCGTCAGGTTTTTTTCGCTAGTGAAAACACGAACATTTATACGCTGAGGATCATTTTTAATTTTATGCAGCTATCCTAACAACAGTTAAATTTGCATCTCTAATACCAACCTCTCTACCAGCTGCTGTAGTCCTAAACTGCATTTGCACTCTATATCTATCACCTGATTCAAGGTCTACACTAAAATGACCAACATATGGTACCCAGGTTGTATCTTCAGAGCTGATGAAATCCATTACTTTTCTTTCGATATCTGGATCACCAATTATTGCATGTCTAATGCGACACCGAATACGTGATTGTCTGCTTTTCACGCTGACCATAGCCGAAAAACTAACCTTATATCTACCACTGTATTCTACAGGGTCTAAGCCCAAATCAAGTTTGTCTGTCCATGTAGAGTCATCTGTGGTAGATGTTGGTACGGTCTCTTCTAAATAAGCTGAGACGGGCTCTTGTGGTTCCTCGTCAATAACTTCAGGTATACCGTCGTGAGTAGCAACGATACCACTTAATGTTGTTATTTCTAAAGATGTTAATGTGTCGAAAAAATCACAATGACAATCGTCGCTATCGGTGCTAACACCCAACAGCTGCTCAGAAATCAGAACACTTCCTTCAATCTCTCCGTGAAGCTTACCGGCAGCAACCACACCATTAAGGGTTTGTGTTGATATGCTATATGTATGTCTATCCATATTTTTCCCCCATATTATTTTTACTAGTAATTTCTTTAACCAAAGCATAGGTCTTCTCTCTAGATGTTTTTTTCGAGTAATGAACTCGCGCATATTTTATACGCTGAGGATTATTTTTAATCTTCCCCACGGATCTTCTTTTATGCGCCTCATCACATAAGGGTACCAATTATCCCCATACGGAATATACTCACGGACTTTAAATCCCATTTCTTTATATTTACGAAACTCTTCTTCTTTCACGCCACGAAGATACTGAAGTTCGATTCGATCTTTATCGTGATTTGCTGCTAACCAATCGATGAGGAACTGATCATGTGTTCCAACAATAACTTTTTCGTCTGACCAGCGCATATATTTTCTTACCCAATCTACTATTTGTTCGCGTTGATATGTTTTACTTTTACGAATGCGCGGCTTATACGCCCCCTTGACAATTCGAGGGGGCTTAGATGGTAAAAGGATTGGTGGGCTTTTTGCTTGTATGGCACCATTCAAACTGTGTTTGTGTACCATATCATAATAAAACTGGTGTGTTTCTGGGTCTTCGACATCGAACTGAACTATTATTCCTAGATGATCACCTAATCTAGTGATTTGAAGTATGTTCTCCTCACAACAGTCCTTATCGAAATCCATCCCCAAAGCGGACATCTTAATAGAAATAGAAGTATATTCGATCAGGTCCCACTGCCGGATTGAAAATAATAAATCGCAGGCAGCCATGGTTGCTGAACCAGCGAGAGCATAACCATCAACATGTTCGACAACATTGTTTATGGTCGAATAAATACCGTCTTCTTTTAATTTCCTTGCCCTGTTTATAGCTTCGATCTTATTGCCGCAAATAAAATTTCTGGCGAGCCTCTCCAATGCCTTACTTTTCTTTAACATAGGCCCTCCTTTTAAATCATTATATATTCTGCGTAGTATTCCTTGGCCCAATCCATATGGCCACTTACTGTTGTAGTTATTTGATTATATAACGAAAAAATTTCATCTTGAGAGTGTCTTTCTTCTTGCCACGATCCACTAATTGTTACCATATGTGTTACTGTCGGCCATTCTATGAGGTTGTATCTATCCACATCCAACAAGTCACAAGTAATAAGAACATCAACTTGCCAACCAGAACAGGTCGTACTTATAATCTCACCGTAATCATCATATTGAATGACTTCCTGTGGTGCAGAATAAATCTCGATCCCTTTAAGGAAACAGTACTCACAATTAGTCCATGCCATTATATTTGTTTCTTCCTTCGACTATTAATATAAAGTCCACCAACAACACCGACAGCAGAAACAAAAACACCAGCAACTGCTGCGTAATCTCTCGGTGTCCAGTCGTATTCTGATTTTATTAGTTGTTGTGGCTCCGAAAATGTTTTGCCCCAGGAACGTTGTTCTTGTGGCTGCATTTCGTAATCAGCGCCTCCGCCTGCAAAAGCTATTCCTGCCGACAATAAGAAAGCCAGCACTATGATCACCCTTTTCATTTTCTTCCTCCTAACAATATCTTTGTCCTCTGTAAACTTGTTTCCAATATGTTCCTTTTATCGTTTCGTCATCTATGTCATCTGGCTCAACAGAAAGCCAATGAACACCATTAAAATAAATACCCAAAGCTTTATAAACCCACGCTACATAAGTAGAGCAGATGTGCCACTCTTTGCTTAATCTTAAACGTCTTGTGAACCAATTAGTACCAAACATATTATCTAATAGTTGTAAAAGCAATCGATAATAATTATAATTTGTACCAACCTTACTTACGGCTCTTTGTTCTATCCATTCTCTTTGATGGTCGGTAAGATTTTTAAAGCGAATTATTTTCACACAGTGTGCCTTTTTTATACTCTCTTCGACGGAGCGTCTGCGTATACCACTCCAAAGTGCCTCTGCGACTTCATCTTCAGAGATAGCAAGGGCAATATGCGAGAATCTTACTTCGTCACTTTGAAAAAAATCTAAGATACGTCTTATTATCTTACCTAGAAAACCTTTATTCTGCATTAAAATCACATCGCCACATTGCAACTTTATGTCCAATTATTTGCCTCCTTAGTAAATTCTAGGCTGCTTCGTGGACTCCTTCTCTTGATCGTATGACGCATCAACTACTTCGCCCATACGAAGTGCCCAAGTTGGTTTGTCGGTATTGAGTTCTATTTCGGCTCCAAAATCTTCTATATCATGGGGCAGAAGAACGAAGTCGCCCTGATCATTGAGAGTCATGTGGCGACATTCGTGCCGCATCAAACGAATCTTATCGTCGTCATCGGCGAGATCCCAAAATTTCTTGTCTATGATAATAAAAAAATCATAACCATACTCAACTTCTTCTTGAGTGAGAAACCTTTCCATATCTCTAGCGAGCTTGCAGGTTCCAAAAACTAATCTGCCCTTGCTCACCTTTCTCTTGGTGTCAAAGAAAAGTTTTGTGGTGGCATTTATCATAAAACCAAAATGCTGCTGAATTACCTTATCATAAACCCCTCTCAGACTCCCATCGTCTGCTAAATACCTTGTCATTTTCCGTCTCCTTTAATTCTTTTTAGCCAAATATCATAGGCCATACTAATTTCACAACACCATACAGTACGCCATTACCCAGTGTTGTAAGAATAGCTACGATAACTGCAATTTTTGTCTTGATTTTGGCCTGTGCGAGTCTAATTTTTTCTAGCTCTTCTTTATTTTCGAGCTTCAACTTTGTAGTCTCTTTCTTCATACAGTCGCGGAAGTCCGAATGCTTTTTTTCTAACGCAGTATAACACCCATCTAATCGCTCTAGCTCACTTAAAACATGGCGACTCCATTCAGTCCAAGATCCAACGGCCATTTTAGGAACCCCCTTTTACGATTTGTGGTACTTCTTCTTCTGTAGGTTCCGGTGGAAGTGCATCAGTTAATTCGCGCAACAAAGGAAGATTGCTAATATAGCACACGTTGTCCTCATCGCTTCGTCCGGGTATGCTTATATGTTCATCCAACAACTCTTCTTTTGCGCCATCCGTAGCTACTTCATCTCCTAATAACCATTTGTAGAAAATCGCTACCATTCTCCTCGTCTCCTTTTTTATGTTGGTGGAGGCGACAGGAATCGAACCTGCGACCTCGGCGGTGCAAGCGCCGCGCTCTCCCAATTGAGCTACGCCCCCACAAATTCCTCTAACATATCGTCAAAGTCCGTGCCAAATTCGTTATCATAAGTCCAATTAATATAAGGCCGTTTAATTTCTATTAGACGCGCCAGATCTACATTATTTGCAACTATTACAAGCTCGGCACCACTGTGCTCTATGGCTTCTTCTAAAATATGTAGCTGATCGTCATTATAACCAACTGCCGAAAGCATCATTGGCTTCTCTTCAAATACCCATTCAACCATCAACCCAGCAATACCAAATTTCATATCACCATGAGTTGTTGTAGGACCGTCCTCAATTACTAAAATTTTGCTCGGATCTGTTATATCCACTAAATCTGTAATTGCTCGAAGTCCTTCGGAAATCATCGACGAAGATCTCACCATAAGAGCTTTCGGATTACGTTCTCTTGTTATCTCTTCAACGAAATCTATCTCCATATCTTTGGCAGTGTTCGTTTTATTAACAACTATGACATCCGCCATCAACAAATTCATTTCGCCTGGATAGAATCTATCGGTATGTCCCCACCTAAACGGGTCAACCACAACGATTTTCTTGTTATATTTCAAGAAGCTAAAGTCATTGTTGCCGCCATCCCAAATAAAGTGCGTAGGTCTATCGACACGTCTAGCCTCCTCAATTATAGTCTTGTAGTCAACTCCGCACCACACAACGAAGCCAGCTTTTATAAGAGGTTCAAACTCTTCTCTTTCTTCAATTGTGCATTCTGTTAGGTCGTCATATGTTGCGAATCTTTCGGCGCGTTGTTTTATAAGATCTCTGTAAGCCATTGGATGTCTTATGATTACAGGATTTTTACCGCCCGCTTTCAAAAATTTAGCAATATAACGAGTAACACCACTCTTACCACACCCAGTTCTAACAGCAGTAACTGCAATAGTTGGAAGGCCGGTATCCACCATGACCCCTCTTGGCCCCTTTAATATAAAATCAGCGCCAGCAGCATTCACACGAGAAGCTATATGCATCACATATTCATGCGAAACATCGCTATAACAAAAGAATACCTGCTCTACATCATATTCTTTTATTACTTTTTCTAAATCTTTTTCTGGATAAATTGGGATGCCGCCCGTTTCTCCATACACATAACCAGCTAATTCCTCTGGAAAGCTGGTTATAGATACTCCCTCTATCTGTGCCCAAGTAAAAGCTACTACGAAATACTCTGGGTTATCTTTAAAATACATAAGAAAGTTATGAAAATCACGGCCCCCGGCACCCATAATAAGTGTTTTCCGGAGCATTACAGCACTCTCCTTATTTTTCAGGCTCTGGGTCAGGTCGTTCTTCAAAAAAGTCTTCGGGTCTTGGAATCGGGTCCCCAAATATATGTTTACATCTTTTTAATCTCAATATTGTGTGCTCACATTGGCCACAACTTCGACCACACAGCGCCTTAAATAAGTCTGTAGTGGTCTCAATAGCCGTCATGCCACACCTCGTGCACTCAAATGTCACCTCAAAAACGTCTATATTGTCTGACATTTCTTCTCCTATTACCACTCTCCGTATGGTCTATATAAAACACCGTAGCGGCTCTCCACCACTACTTGAGGAACAGGAACTTTGTAATAATAAAAATCGTCATCACTTCCAAGCTCTTCTATGCCGGTATGCACAGGAAACCAACCCATCGCTAAAGACGCGGGCGCTTCCTCTAAGTCGGTGGGCGTCATAGCATTTTCTCCAAGCTCTATGAATTCAACGTACACTCTAGGAACGGTAAATTTATAATAATTAAATTCATTGTCAGAAGACAGTAATTCTGGTGTATTGGCACTTGGAAACAGCGCCATCCTCTCCATATAATCTTCTAATTTCTTACTCATTTTTTTCTCCTTCCAGAGCTTCAAGTCTGGCGAGAAGTTTGTTGTATTTTTCCTTTATGTCTACTAATTCTGTGACAACATCTTTCTTTGCCTCTTCTTTTATTTCTTTTTCTCTCTCTTTTTGCACAATTATTTTTGGAATTTCCTGCCTCAACTCGTCGATAATTTCGTACATCTCTACCATAAATGCCTGCGTCTCTTGTGGTGTTATATATTTTAAGTCTTTAAAACGCTGAACATAAGGATACATATGCTCTTCGATTTCCACCATGAATTCCTTACAGAGAAATTCCCAACTTTCCGCATCGCCCAAGTTGTCCCCTTCGTAATTTATAACGTCCATCACATAACGATTCTTCCAATTATACGCCATCTGCTTCAAGGCTGACAGCTCCTTAATGCTTTTTTGACGCTGATCTTTTAAAAACTCTGGATCTGAAAACGTCTTTTCCATACTTATCCTCCCTATTCCGCAGCATATACAAATCCGAAGAGATGGAACTCGTTGGTTCCTTCTTTCCTTTCGAATTCGATTGCTATTTTATTTCCTCTAGCTGCTATAACGGGATAAAAGTAACGATTTTTTATATCATGCACTTCCACTTCTTGCCAGAAGATATTATTAATATAAAGGGTGCATTTTGATTTTGGTAGTTTATCAAATATGTTAGCCATCTTTCCTCTCCTCATATTTTATTGAACACTTATCCTCACCAATGCGGAAGACCGCCCACTTTACTTTGCCTTCTTTTATCAGGTTTCTAATTATTCTTTGGTTCTTTGATAACTGGCTCTTGCCAGTTTTTATCTCTACAAATACCACTTCGTCTTCATTAAACTGAATGCCATCTATAGGATTACCTAAGAATCTAAAGTCCTTAGACTCCCATGGCCAATCGTGCAGAAAGGGAGCTATATGCTCCCCTATCTGCCCGAGGCGAACTTCTGAGCTTTTCTTTTGGTGTAGTAGACTTGAATATTTATTCTGCGTCTCAACTAATAACTCATGTTCGGCTTTTGAATTCATCTCCAAATATTTATATTCATCAGTAAGCTTATTAGCATACTCTTTTAATGCATTTATAGCCTCATCTGAAGTCCTTATCCGACTTTCATATTCCTGATTTCGTACTTCTGCCTCTCTCGCCCTTCCCCTCATCCTGTCATACTTAAAAAATAACCATACTATAAAAACTATTGAAACGGCAAGAGCAAGCACTTCTGCTATGCCTGCTATTTGCATTTACTTTTCTACTTTCTCCCATAAATTAGTATAAGAATCTACCAACTTTGCGTATCCTCTATAGAATTCTCCGGCAAGTAAAACTTTTTGGTGGCCAGATGAAATTCTTTGAGCATGATATAATTCGGCCACTGTTTTTAAGTGTTTCTCAAAATCCACAGGTGTTGCAATCTCTTCAGACCTATCGTACGCATTCTGAGTCGTCATTTTATTCCTCCGTCGTAGTGTTCTTACTCAAATAGAATGGCGGATCGTCGAATCCTTCTGCCTTTTTTGATATCGAAAAATCAACTGCTCCTTTTTTAATTGTTGCAGCCACAAAATCGCCTTTGGTTATTTCGTCGTTGAGTATATAACGCGTCAATTGGTTTGCGAATTGTTTTTTAATACATCTTTTTAGTGGCCGCGCGCCGTATTTCTCATCGATACCGCGCTTGTAAATGAAATTCTTTACCTTTTTGTCGTAGGTAACTGTGATCTTTTCAGATTTCTTGAGCCTATCTAAAATCTTCTTCAGCTCTAAATCGACGATCTTCAAATATGAAGGCTTGTCTAGAGGTCCAAAGTGAACAACCTCATCGAGTCGATTTAAGAATTCTGGACGGAACTTCTTCTTAAGGGCTGCCTCCAACGCTTTGATTCTTTTATCATCTGTTAGAACGGCGACATCACCAAAGCCTATTTTCTTTCCTACTTTGGCTACTTCTTTTACGCCGATGTTTGAGGTCATAAGTATGACAGCATCTTTAAACGAAGAAGGAACACCTTTTCCATCTGTTAGAAGTCCTTCATCCATAATCTGGAGCATCAAATCGTATACTTTTGCGCTCGCTTTTTCGATTTCGTCAAACACTACAATGGAGAATGGGTTCTTGCGGATCGCATTTGTGAGAACACCGCCCTCATCGTGCCCAATGTAACCGGCAGGAGCACCAATTAGTTTGGCGTATTCGTGATCGGAACTGTATTCGGAACAGTCAATCTTTATAAGTCCGGTTCTGCTTTTTACAAGCTCTTGGGCTAAAATCTTTGTTGTCTCTGTCTTGCCGATTCCGGTGGGGCCAGTCATAAGGAAGCTACCTATTGGCTGATGTGGCTCACGAAGGCCAACACTGGCACGTTGAATAGCCTCTACTATGGTTTTTACTGCGGCATCTTGACCAATAATGAATTTTATTATTCTACCATTCAGAGTTAGTAGTTCTTTTCGGGGAACATCTTTAAAACTAGGTTTCTTTTCTTTCTTCTGACTGCCTCGTCTATTTGCAGCCGATTGCATCCTTCTATTTCTCGAATCTCTTGGTGGATATGATGACATTTCGGCATCCTCTATATCTGAGATAACATCTGAAATAAAATCACTATCTTCTGTTCTCTGTGCATTATCATAAGTCAGCATAGGATTAACTTTGTTGCATAGCTCATATAACTCACTCATTAACTTAGCTGCTGGAATGCGTTTATTCACACCAAAATTATCAATTATTTCAAATAGCTTTTCAAAGTCCTCTATACATGCTATCACAGAGAACGTTTCAAAAGCTGGTCTATCACCAAAATATCGGCTGTTTAAGATTTCTAAACAGTCGTCGTGGCTATACTTTCTTACAACCACATACATCCTAAGACGTTCCCACCACTCAGATACGGTGTCGTATTCCATGTGGCTAAACGGATTAGAAAACTGTGCGTCACTTTCCGCCGGGAGATCTCCAGAATACATATTATCAAAACTATTTTGTTTCCAAACATCGTTGTCTTCCAGTTTAATACAGTTCTCTGATGGTGCTGAAATAAGTTTACCCGATTCATCTATATAAATATTTTCTGGCAACAACGCTGAATTATGTGTATAAATATGTTCAAGTAATTCGAGTCTGAAGTCCAAAGCGATATCAAATAAAGATGGATGCTTTTGGATCTCCATTAAAAGCTGTGACAGGTTGACCACAAATGCTGCTAATAGAAAATCTTCATACGCTGCCTTATTGATGAGGCCACGTTCACCAGCAAAAATGGATAACTCTTCTTCGACTTTATCTCCTGGAACTACAAGAATTTTCGCCTGGAGTTTAATACTGTCTAAACGCACAACTTTTACCGTGTATTCACTCATAATAACTCCTTCTTATTTGGGCGTCTTGGTTTTGTTTGCTTCTCTGATTACAAGAATACCCTCTTCATATGTT
>Ga0316193_10004243_pt1 | contig 10525 bp, 8 predicted proteins | sample MerIslsedime2_MG_FD_207735 | JGI IMG/M metagenome (GOLD analysis project Ga0316193, IMG submission 207735) | Coastal sediment microbial communities from Maine, United States - Merrow Island sediment 2 | ecosystem: Environmental > Aquatic > Marine > Coastal > Sediment | place: USA: Maine...
CACCATCACCTCTCTGTTGCCTCCCGTGGTCATGGTGCTCGCTGTCTCGAACAGTGTCCACCTTTATAACGGCTGGCTGCACCTGGACGGTGATGACAGGTGCCGGATCGAGAAAATTTCCGACAAAGTTGGGGAACTCTTTCTGCCCTGTCTTTTTACCGCGTTGACCACTGCTCTTGGCCTGATTTCGTTGACCATAAGTGCGGTGCCGGCGGTCCGTCAGTTTGCACTTTTCGCCGCTGTCGGGGTCATAATTTCCCTGCTGGTCAGCCTGACGCTGGTGCCGATCGGTTTAAGCTTCCTGCCTTTGCCGGAACGGCATTTCCGGACCGGGACCGGTCTGCTGAGGTCGATCCTGCAGGGTCTTGCCGATCTTACCGTGAATTACCCACGCCCGATCATGATCGCTGCCTTTCTGCTGCTGGTCTTGGCCATGTTCGGACTGCCCAGGCTGCAGAACAACACCGACATGGTCGGTTTCCTTCGTTCTGATGCACCCCTGGCTATCGACACCCGGTACATTGATCGGCACCTGGCCGGGGTGAACGCCATAGAGTACATGGTCGCCCGGGAAGATGGCCGGCCCCTGGAATCCCCTGACGATTTTGCCCGGCTGGCACAATTCGAGGAAACAGCAAAGTCTTGTGGGCCGGTGGCCAATGTCTATTCGATCCTGACACTGCTGCGCCAGGTCCATCGTGCCGAGACAGACAGCACTCTGTCGCAGCTGCCAGATGACTCGGATCAACTGCGTTATGAACTCGACCTGATGGCTTTGGCGCCGGACCAGTCCATGCAGAGACGCTTTATGTCTCCTGACCGAACTGCAGCCAGGGTCAGTATCTGGCTGCACGACGTCGGCAGCCGAAGAGCCGTCGCTGTGGTCGATGAATTGGATGCGTTCGGGAATAAGATCTTCGGTGACGGTTACCGGGTAACTCCGACCGGCAGTTTTTACCAGTTGACCCAGGATTCAAACAGGCTGGTCGCAGATATGCTCAAAAGTTTCGCCCTCTCACTCTGCCTGGTCATGCTGGCAATTCTGGTGTTGATCCGTTCGCTCAAGCTGACCCTGCTGGCGATGATCCCGAACCTTATCCCGATCCTCTGGACCTTTGGTCTCATGGGCTATTGTGGTATTGACCTGAGTACCGGAACAGCGATGATCGGTGCGGTCGTCATCGGTCTGGCCGTTGATGACACCATCCATTACCTGGTGCACTATCAGCGTGTCTACGACAGCGTTGTCAGCAAGGCCGTAACCGAGACCACCACCCGTATCGGCAGAGCCCTGGCGATTGCGACACTGGTGCTGGCATTCGGTTTCTGGGTCGGTTGTCTTGGCAGCTTCAAGCCGACGATCTATTTTTCATTTCTGGTCGGGGGGACGCTGTTCGGTGCGCTGTTCTGTGATCTGCTGGTTCTGCTGGCCTGCCTGATGCTCGGTTGTCCGACCCGCCGCGAGGTTGTGTCATGAAACAACTCTGTCTGACGTTGTTACTGACTTTCGGCCTCGTTGCATCTCCCTTTGCGGAAGAGTCACGGCATGACCGCTTTGCAGCTCTGCTCGAAACGGCTAATGACCAGGTGGTGCAACGGGTCGTGGTCCCATCAATTGAACAACCGCAGGGCGAGGTGCAGCTGATCCGGCGCAACGACCTGCTGGTTGTCCGAACTCTGCTGGCCAGCCGGGTTCTGAAACGCGTCGGCGCGTCCATCGATGCAAAAGAACGTCGCAACTGGCCGGAATCACGGGATGGCCACGTGGCATCGATCCGTTACCGTGATGAGCTGTTCCGGGCCATCGAGCAGTCTTGGGAGAGGTTCCGGAAGCGCACCGACCCGACCGAAACCCGCCAGTTCCTGGCCATTGAGTTTATCCTTGCCGATGACAACGCTGCCATTTCGCTTTCGGTGCCGAGCCTGGCGGGTGATTACGGCAGCATGTCATTGTCTGCTCAGGACGTGGTCCAGACCTGGAAGACTTCGCAGCATTACGTGCATAACAACATCCTTGAAATTGTGCGGGACAGCTTTCGGCTGGATGAACAGGCGGTCTCCCAATTGCTTGCACCGCTCTGGCCTGACAGCGTCCATAACAAGTAAGTGACCTGGCTGACCCGTCGGAGTGGTTCAGATACAGTATCAATCAGAAAATTGAGGATCCTATGGCAACGAACAGTAAATTTACCCTGAAGATAAAAGATTACATCCATACCCCGGAGCGAAAGCGTGAATACAATGAGCAGCATTTCGGTGAGGCGGCCCGGCACTACGATTTTGCCACCCGGGTGATGTCCCTGGGACGAGATATGGCCTGGAAGCGTAAGCTCGTTGCCGCTTTACCGAGGTTCCCGGCGCCGGTTTGCGTTGATCTGGCTTGTGGCACGGGTGATGTCACTTTCATGCTGGCCGAGAAGTATCCTGCAGGTCGCGTCATCGGCATCGATCTGACCGAGCCGATGCTGGAATTGGCAAGGCGACGCTGTCATGCAAAGAATGTCGAGTTCCTTCGGCAGGATATGGGGGCGACTGACCTGCCGGATGAAGCGGCCGACATCGTTACGGGCAGTTATGCTGTACGTAATGCCCCGGAATTACGCCAGGCTTTTGTCGAAATTCATAGAATCCTCAGGCCGGGTGGCTTTGTCGCGCTGCTCGATTTTTCAAAGTCCCCGAAGCCGTGGTTTCTAAAGCTGCAGCTCATCGTCCTGAAATACTGGTGCGGTCTATGGGGATTGATCCTGCACGGCAACCCTGAGGTTCATTCTTACATTGCAGCTAGTCTGAATACTTTTCCGGATCGCATTCAGTTGCACAATCTGTTGCAGGACTGCGGTTTCGCAGTCAGTTATTCAAAACGCTTCTGCCTGGGGACCCTGGAGCTGCTCGTGCTGCAGAAGCCAGGGAGGTAATGACTCATTGAAAAGGCCTGCGATGATGCTACAGAAAACCGGTCATGACCTGGGCCATGACAATGCCTGCCAGATGTATGCAGGCCGGGTCAACAAGCAGTGGGTCAAGTTCCTCAACCTGCTTGACATGAACGTCAACTACACCCGATGTGTCGGCAGCAAGCTCTACACCGATACGAGTGACTGTTATACGGACTTTCTCTCCGGCTGTGGCGTCAGAAGAGGATCTTGACCGGTTCGTTTCAGCGCTGGACAGGGTGATGGCCGATTTCCAGGCCGGTCGGGGTTTTGTAGAAGGATTGCAGATCGCCAAACGGGCATTCGGTGGATAATGCCCCCCGGGGATGTCACGCGCAACGGATGCTGTTGGAAATCGCCAGATCTTCTTAAGTTTGGATGGCCTATTGTCGGTGCAAAGTGTGAATTATGAAGTGATCATCGTCGGTGCCGGGCCGATAGGCCTGACGATTGCCAACCTCCTTGGCCTTTACGGTGTCAAGACCCTCGTCCTGGAGAAGGAAGTCCTGTCACCGGATGCGCCCCGTGCGGTGTCTCTCGATGACGAGAGCCTGCGTATCTGGCAGCAGTGCGGGTTACTCGATGCCATGTCTCCCTTCATAGCCGAGGGAGGTGAAGGTGATGTCGTCTTTACCTACCGCACCAGGGATGGACGAGCGATCTTCAACATGGCCCAGCACGGCAGGCCTTATGGCTATGCCCGGGGCAACGTGTTCCTGTTCCATCGTGTCCTGGAAGTGTTGAGGACAGGCGCGAAGCGCTTTGCCAACGTCGAACTTCGCATCGGTTGGGCTGTGCAGACTTGCACCCAGGATAACGAGAGTGTCCTGCTTGTTGCGAATGATCAGGAGGGTCAGGAGCACAACCTGACAGCGACTTACCTGGTTGGTTGTGATGGCGGTCGCAGCACGATCCGGAATGCGCTCAACATACCGATGCAGGGCTCTGCCTATTCCGAAGCGTGGCTGATCGTTGATACCTTCGACCCTGACCTGATCGGCCAACCAATCGAGGAAGGTGTCGAAGTGTGGTGCGACAAACGATGTCCGACGGCCAGCATCCCGTTGCCCGGGGGGTATCGGCGCTGGGAATTTCTTTTGCGCAAGGACTTGTCTGCTTCGGATTGCCCTGATGATGACCTGATCAGGTCGCTCATCGAAAAGCGTAAACCTCTTGGCCAGGCACGGATCATGCGTCGCCTGGTGCACACCTATAAAGGGAGTGTCGCAGAACGTTACAGCCTGGGGCATGTCTTCCTGGCCGGTGACGCTGCCCACCTCTCACCACCATTTGCCGGGCAGGGGATGGCCACGGGCCTGCGGGATGCGGTCAATCTCGGCTGGAAGCTTGCGTTCGTGCTACGCGGTGTGGCGTCAGCGGAGCTGCTGAACAGCTACGAGCGGGAGCGTCGTCCTCACCAGCTCAGGATGCTCCGGCTGGCCAGGCGGATGGGGAAGATGATGATGCCGTTATTCCGTGTCCAGGAAATTCTGGTGGCTTCACTGTTCACTTTGGCCGGTCGTCTCAGTTGGCTCAGGAGATACATGGAGATACGAGGTGCGAATATCACCCCGGTCTATTCTGAATGGGGCATGGGGCAAAGTGGAAAGGCAGGGCACTACCTGATTCAGCCAAGGGTTGGAAGCAATGGACTTCTCGATGACCTGCTCGGCCTGAATTACACGGTTGTTACCTTTGACCGCTCGGTGCAGGACGCATTAAGTGATCAGGAGGTGCAGTATTGGCAGCGTCGCGGGACCGAATTCCTGTGGATTCGTGCCGAAGGTGAAACTGCTGAAGCCTACCGTGCCTTCCATGAATGGCTTGAGGATTGCCGTTGCCGTCTGCTGATCGTCAGGCCGGACCGCTTTGTCAGCGAGGATCGTCTTCTCCCCGATATGGTGAGCTGATACAAGTCGGGAGATATAGACCCCCTGTGTCAGCATAGTTGTCTCCTGTAACTGAACTCAAAAAGATTGGGGGCAGTCAGGAGGCATATATACACGAAGAGCTTTTAAGGCATCAATACCATTTATCACCGGCATCTGTTCCAGGAGGGTTATCTCCCCCCACTTCGATAAACAAGGTCTACTCAAGCCTGCAAGTCCAGAGAAAGATGATATCCATTCAAGACAATTGGAGCTAATCTAAGTGGCCATCATTTTTTGGATTAGTGCTATTTATGTTCTTACATTGCTTCGGGGTACTAATTTTGGCCCAAATGCAAAATTCTTAATGCCCCTGCATTACAAGAAAAGCCCTTGGTCCGAAGATCAAGGGCTTTGGTGTTTTATAAATGGTGATTTTTAAGATTAAACGGTGAAATCCGATTTTGAAAATTCTTACAGCCCAAATCTTTGGGTTGTTTCAACAGTGGATTCCAAGTAGCAAATTAACTCTCTCAACTGCTAATGCCCAGTACCATAACGATACAGAGTAATGTCAAAATCCTATTCATGCCTGCTTCCGTTTCAGGGTTAGATGATTGGTCAGGCTGGCGCAACGGGTTTGTCCCCAAACGGCCTCAAGAATAACAGAGATCTTGCGTGTGTCGTTACTGAGCAGATTATTAGGAGCTGTTATTTGACAATCATCTTGCCAGGATGATCTGAAGTCACACGGCCAATCTCGAAAGCGTCGCAACCGCCCGCTTCGAGTTGCGTGGTCAGCTGCCCCAGTTTCTCTGCCGGCACTACAATCAATAACCCCCCTGAGGTCTGCGGATCGGCAAGGATATCGACGACCTCCGGGGCAAGCTGTTCGCGATTGATGACGTTCGGCAGGTAGTGCTCGCGGTTGCGGTAGCTGCCGACCGGGACCAGGCCGATCGCGGCCAGTTCCATGACCTGCGGATAGATGTGCAGGGCCGACGCATCGATTTCGATACCGACCTTACTGGCCTCGGCGAGTTCCAGGGCATGGCCGAGCAGGCCGAAACCGGTGATGTCGGTGCAGGCGTTGATGCCGACTTCCAGCATGATCTCCGAGGCTGTTTTGTTCAACATTTCCATGTTGTGGATGGCCTCCGCCATCTGCTCTTCCTTGATCACTTCACCTTTCAGCGCGGTTGCCAGGATGCCGGTGCCAAGCGGTTTGGTCAGGACCAGCACGTCACCCGGTTGAGCGCCGGCTGTGGTGACCAATTTGGCCGGGTCGACCAGACCGGTCACCGCGAGGCCGTATTTCGGCTCGTCATCTTCAACGGTGTGACCGCCGACAATCACCGCACCGGCTTCCAGAACCTTTTCGGCGCCACCCTTGAGGATTTCGACCAGCACATCGTGTTCCAGGCAGGCAGGGAATCCGACCAGGTTCATGACCGTCAACGGCCGACCGCCCATGGCGTAGATGTCGGAGAGCGCATTGGCCGCGGCGATCCGGCCGTAGGTGCGCGGATCATCGACAATCGGCGTAAAGAAATCCACCGACTGCACCAGGGCGCAGTCCTCGGCAATCTTGTAAACCCCGGCATCGGCGAAGGGGATCGCGGCGGTCAGGAGGTTCGAGTCCTCAACGGTCGGCAGCTGGCGCAGCACCTGCGCCAATGGCCCGGGGGCCATCTTGGCGGCTCAACCGCTGGTTTTGGACAGGTGTGATAGCTTTACGCTCATTCCATTCGCTCCAATAACGGGACGAGGAACGCGGGACGCGGGACGCGATAAAACATCCCTCGTTCCGCGTCACTCGTCCCGCGTTCCGTGGTTTGGTAATTGCCAGGCAACCCGTTCGTCACCTTTGCGCATGGTGTATTTCAGACTGTCGAAAAGTTCCAGGATCGCCTGGGTCTGCTTGCGGGCGCTGCCGATCCGGTCGCGGAATTCGGCCAGGGTCAGGGTCTGCTTGCTTGCAAAGTGCTCCTTGAGAGCGTTCAAGGCCTTTTGGTAGGCCTCTTTGTGCATGAAAGAATCTTCGTTGAGGCGCACCAGCGTGCCGTTGGCGAAGAGAAACGCAAGCAGTGAGTCGACCTGGTTCTCGGGTGTTCTGGCCAGGGCCAGCATGTCGATCCGGCCCTTTGCTTCCACGCCTGCCTCCCGATAGACCTTTTCCAGGTTTTTCAGGAGCTGTTCCTGGATATCTGTCGGTTTGGGGGAGAAATCACTCCGCGCGATCCATTCTCCCCGCTGGGCCAGTTGGCCGTCGTCAACCAGCTCTGCAAGGAGCTCCTCGAAGGCTTTCGGTGCGACCTTGATCGGCAGCGCAGCTTTAAGGGTTGCGTGCGGCATGCCGGGTTGCAGAGCATGGTCACGGTGATGATTGTCCACCGCGTCAACCAGGACTCGTTGCCAGGCCCGCGCGGTTTCCGATGTCACCCATTGGTCGCCGATCCGGCGGACTTGGTCGGCGGCGGAGAGGCTGTCGAGCAGGGCGGAGACGCGTTCACGTCCGAGACCAGAAGCCTGTTCCAGTTCCTTGAGCTTGACGCAGCCAAGTTCGGCAAGTTTCTGGACGATAAACGAGCCTTCTCCCGATTCGAGCTCTTTCAGTGCCTGCATAACATCGTCACGGAAGCGTTTGTGTTTTTTAGGGGCAGGATCAATGATCTGGCCGCCGCCAATCGTGGTCATCGGCGAATAGGAGCGGATAATGAAGCGGTCCTGGCGGTGGGCGACCAGCGGGCTGTCGAGGTGAATCTGTGCCAGTACGCTTTCACCCGGCGTCATTTCATCACGATCGAGCAGGGCGACCCTGGCGGTCACCTTGGCGGTCCCCATATGCAGGTGGACCGGGTCGCGGAACTTGAGCGAGCGAGGAGCTTCAGCGAGCAGGTTGATCCGGGCGTCGAAACGTTCGGTCATGGTGAAAAAGCCCGGTGTGGCGACGACCGCGCCGCGGACCAGATCGCTTCTCTCCAGGCCGGCCAGGTTGAGGGCGACCCGTTGTCCCGCCCTGGCAACATCGGCCTTTTCACCGTGGACCTGGACTTCACGCACACGTACTGTCTCGCCGGGGGGCATGACTTCGACGGTGTCGCCGACCTTGACGCGGCCTGAAAGCAGGGTGCCGGTGACCACCGTGCCGAATCCGCTGATCGTGAAGTGCCGGTCGATCGGCAGGCGGGTCGGCCCGTCCTCGTCGCGCGGCGGCAGCTCTTTGAGAATTTCCTGGATGGTCTGCTGCAGGTTGTCGATCCCGTCACCCTTGATCGCCGAAACCCGGCAGCAGGGTGCCTTCTCAAGAAAAGTCCCGGCCAGCGTCTCGCGGACCTCCTCTTCGACGATATCGATCCAGTCTTCTTCGGCCAGGTCGCACTTGGTCAGGACCAGGATACCGCGCGGGATCTGCAGCAGCTGCAGGATCTGCAGATGTTCCCGGGTCTGCGGCATGACCCCCTCGTTGACATCGACGACCAGCAGGACCAGGTCGATGCCGCCGATACCGGCAAGCATATTATGGATGAACTTTTCATGGCCCGGCACATCGACCACGCCGACCATGCTGCCGTCGGCCAGCTTGAAAGGCGCAAACCCCAGGTCAATCGAAATACCGCGCTCCTGCTCTTCCTTGAGGCGGTCGGTGTTGATGCCGGTCAGCTTGTTGATCAGGACCGTCTTGCCGTGGTCGACGTGTCCGGCTGTGCCGATGATGTGATAGCGGTTTGAGTCGCTCATAATTGATTATCCATAAAACAATTCAAAAAAGACTTAACGCAAAAACGCGAAAGAAAAAGGAAAGAAGCAAAGGTTTGGCAAAAAATAAATCCTCTTTTTTTACCGTTTTGACCCTCCACTTTTGCGCCTTTGCACTAAAAGATTGTGTGCACTAAATCAAAACCTGTCTTAACGCCTGCAGCAGGGATTCCTCGTCATCGTTATCCAGCGTTCTCGGGTCGATCAGGAACCGGTCATCCTGGATGCGGCCAATCAGCGGAGGATCGCAGTTGCGCAGCCGACGGGTCATTTCATTCAGGGAGGTACTCTTCGGGGCCAGGGCAATCACCCAGCCCGGCAGCTCGGCAAGGGGCAGCGCGCCGCCACCGACGGTTGCGCTGGCTTCGCACAGGTTGAGTTCGGCAGAGTTGCCGAGCTCATCCTGTAGCTTTGGCAGCAGCTCCTCGCATCTTTGTTTAAGCGCTTCTACTGAACTTGAAAGCATCTGCAACGTCGGGATTTCTCTGAGAGCTTTTTGCGGATCGAGGTAAAGCCGCAGGGTCGCTTCGAGAGCAGCGAGAGTCAGCTTGTCGATGCGCAGGGCCCGCGCCATCGGGTGTTTGCGGACTTTGTCGATAACTTTCCGGGTGCCGACAATGATGCCTGCCTGGGGACCACCCAGCAGCTTGTCGCCGCTGAAAGTGACCAGGTCGATGCCGGTTTTCAGCGCTTCACGCACGGTTGGCTCTTTCGGCAGGCCGTAGGCGGTCAGGTCGATCAACAGGCCGCTGCCGAGATCTTCGAGCACCGGAATATCATGTTGATGGGCAAGCTCGGCCAGTGCTTCGCCACTAACCGCTTCGGTGAAACCGAGGATGCGATAGTTGCTGGTGTGGACCTTGAGGATCAAGGCGGTTTCTGCGTTGATGGTCTCTGCGTAATCCTTAAAATGGGTCTTGTTGGTGGTGCCGACTTCAACCAGCTTGACGCCGCTGGCGGCCATGATGTCGGGGATGCGGAAGGAGCCGCCGATCTCGATCAGCTCTCCACGTGAGACCAGGGCACTGCGTCCGCCGGCCAGCGCGGCAAGGCAAAGCATCACGGCGCCGGCATTGTTGTTGACCACGGTCGCCGCTTCTCCGCCAGTCAATTTGCAGATCAACTCCTCGACGTGGGTGAAGCGCTTGCCGCGCTGTCCCGCGTTCAGATCGTATTCCAGATTCGAATAGCCCCGGGCGACATTGGTGATGGCCTGCAGTGCATCGCAGCAGAGCGGTGAACGACCGAGGTTGGTGTGCAGCAGCGTGCCGGTAACATTGATCACCTTGCGCAATGACGGTGTGGCCAGCTCTGCGACCCTGGCGGAGACCTGTGCGGCGACGTTCTCCAGATTGAGATCGGGCAGGGCCGCCTTTTCGTTCAGCAATTGACGCCGCAGGTCATCCACGGTCTGCTGAGCCGCTTCCACGATCAGAAGGTGGGGCTGGGCCTTCGCCAACTCCGTCAGAAGAGTGGTCGCCAGAAGTTTATCAATAGCGGGGAGAGTGCGCAGGAGTGCACGGCGATCAGACATGAAGCACCTCCGAAGAGATTACAGCCGGAAATTTCAGGGTATGGATCAGTCCAGCGAGGGAGAGGTGAATTCGCGCATCAGGGCGTTGATCTTGCCGGCCGAGACAGCCATGACGATCCCCTGGATGGCGCCGATTTCTTTGTCTGTAATTTTTTGTTCCCTGGCCACGCCAAGGTAGTGCTCGATTCATGGTTGGCACTCCCGGGCCATGGCTGCTGCCAGTCCGATCATGACCGCAGTGCGGGGATCGAGATGCTCCGTGTCACGGACAGAGTCATAGAAGTCGCAGTAGGCTTTATGTTGTTTCGGGTTGAGCATAGGTCTGTTTCATCCGGCTTTTCATAATTGGCGGGAGTAGATGGGAATCGAACCCACCAGGGAGGGGATGCCTCCCCCATCGGTTTTGAAGACCGAGCGCGCCACCAGGCTAC
>Ga0316193_10004245_pt1 | contig 10523 bp, 7 predicted proteins | sample MerIslsedime2_MG_FD_207735 | JGI IMG/M metagenome (GOLD analysis project Ga0316193, IMG submission 207735) | Coastal sediment microbial communities from Maine, United States - Merrow Island sediment 2 | ecosystem: Environmental > Aquatic > Marine > Coastal > Sediment | place: USA: Maine...
CAGAGCATACCTCGATTCATCAACTGCAAGGAAAAACACATTCAATAAACGTGCCAGCAATCTCTAACCCGGATATTTCATGAATTGCAGTCGCGAGACCGCGAAGATGGGCGTGTCACCTGGTAACCGCAGGATGTTGGTCCCGAGGCGTACCTGAACGGTACGTCGCAGGGGCTGACATCCGAGGACGCCAGGAAAGACGGCCATATCCGTGGTCGCAGCAGGTAATTCATGAAATATCCGGGTTAATAGTCGCCAGCACAGTTCACATTCTCCCGCATCTTCCGAGCTTATGGCGATGGCCGCCAGCAAAAGCATAATGGCAAAGTTTTGAGTTTACCCTGATTTGACTGGGAGGAGGGTCAACAGGAAAAAAAGGCTATTGAGAGGATCCTCACTCTTGCTTCATTACTCCATGGCCTCAAAGAGACTGGGGGCCTGCCGCAGGCGCCGCACAACCCGTTCTTTGCCCACCGCAGCGAGCACATCAAAAAGACCAGCCCCGGCAGCTTGCCCCGTAACAGCAGTCCGAGCGCCGTTGATGAGAATTCCCGCCTTAACGTCCAACTCGGTAGCCAGCCCACGGATGGCCTGCTCTACTGAATCAGGGTTGAACTCTGCCAGCGTTTCCAGCCGTTCCGCCATCACAGGCAGCCATTCCTTGAGGTTAGCATGTTTCAGGATGTTCTTGCGCAGCACTTTTTCTTCCATGGGGAAATCGTCTGCAAAGTACGGTCGGCCCAAGTTTGCAAAGTCCTTGGTGGTATGGTAGCGGCTGCGAATCAGGTCCACGGTTGATTCAAACCATGGTCTCTTGTCACCGGCGAAAGAGGGACTCCACAACCCGGCTGCCTCCAGTTCCGCCTGCACGTAAGGCAGCAACTCATCAAGTGGCATGGTTCGCAAGTAATGGGCATTCATGCTTATTGCCTTGGGATCGGTGAAAAATTTGGGGTCGTCTTGACGAATGTCGAACACGGAGTTAGCCCGATTGATGCCCTCCAGGGAAAAAGCATCGATGAGTTCATCTTTTGAAAAAAACTCCCTATCATCCGAAGTGGACCACCCCAGCAGAACGAGAAAATTTACCAGGGCCCAGGGCAAGAAACCCCGCTCGCGATAGTATTGTATGGCAACCATTTCACCATGAGCCCGTTTAGAGATCTTGCGTTTCTTGGGATCCAGGGTGAGCGGCATGTGGGCGAACCGGGGCAACCTCTCCCCCAAGGCTTCGTATATCAAGATCTGTTTGGGCGTGTTGGCCAGATGGTCTTGACCCCGGATCACGTGGGTAATTCGATCGCGAATGTCATCCACTGCATTGGAGAGGACGTAAAGGGGAGATCCGTTTGAGCGTACGATGACGAAATCTTCAATATCGCGGTACTTCTTCTCAATCACCCCGTATACTGCATCTTCAGAAACCACCCCTCCCGGACCCCGGGGCACCTTGAAACGAATCACATAGGCACACCCCTCTTCCTCCAGTCCACCGATCTCCTCAGCGGAACGATTGCGGCAGGTTCCGTCGTAATGATAGTCATCCTTTCTTTTTCTCGCCTCTTCCCGCTTGCGCTCCAACTCTTCCTGGGTACAGAAACACTTGTAGGCATGCCCGCTTTCCAAAAGTCTCTGGGCGGCCTGGCGATGCTCGCTCGCATAGGCGGACTGGAAATAAGGCCCTTCATCCCAGGTTATCCCCAACCAACGCAACCCATCCAGGATAGCCCCGATGGACTCCTCGGTGGAGCGCTCGGCATCAGTGTCTTCGATGCGAACAATCAGCGTGCCCGCTGTCTTCTGGGTAAAAAGCCAGTTATAAATGGCGGTCCTGGCCCCGCCGATGTGTAGATATCCCGTGGGACTGGGTGGGAAACGTACGCGGACTTCTTCCATATTACTTTCTCTCCTTCTCTATCGTCTTGATTCAATGGCATGACAAGAATATTTCATTCAGCTTCAAACTTCAAAGATCACTTTTATAATCATACCTTACTACCTTTGATTTACCAAAAAAATCATATCTTCCCGCTCCTTCCCTAGCCAGCCTTCTCATCCCCCCGCAGCGCAGAGCAAATGCTATCCGCCAATTTATAACTTATCCCTGGAACTTGGCTTATTTCCTCAACCTGGGCCTCTGCCAACCGTTTTACTGAACCGAAAAACCGAATCAAATCCCGACGTCTTGTGGGCCCGATTCCACGAATCTCGTCCAAACGAGATTGAAGGGTTTGTTTCCGGTGGCGTTTCTGATAATAGCTAATGGCAAAACGGTGAGCTTCATCACGCAGTCGGCTCAAAAGAAAGAGCAAAGGGGGATCTTTCTTCAGCTCCAGCGGGTTTTTTCTGCCTGGCAGATAAAGTCTGTCAGCGGCATCTGCCTCAGCCTGCGTGGTGGTCCTGGGTTTCTTGGCCAGAGCCACCACGGGCACAAGATCTGCGAACTCCAGCTCTCTCAAGACTGCCAGTGCTTGATTTAGCTGTGCTTTTCCACCGTCCACAACAAGCAAATCCGGCAAGGCCTGTTCCTTACGCACATCGGCAAAGCGGCGGTTTAGAACTTCAGCCATCATCGCTGTATCGTCGATTCGGTCCACCGTCTTGATGCGATATCGGCGGTAGGCTGATTTATCCGGTTCACCATCCCGAAAAACCACCAGGGAGCCCACCGGAAACTTGCCTCGAAAATTGGAAATATCAATACATTCCAGGCGATGGGGGATGGATTCCAGTCCCAACCGCTGTCGTAAGCGGTCCAGAGCAGGAATAGGATCGGTTGCCCGTGTCATCTCACTCATCAGGTAGTTTGCCGCGTTGTGTGCAGCCATGGCGAGCAATTGGCGGCCTTCTCCTCTTTTGGGATGCCTTACTCCCACTCGTTTCCCTTTGATATCTGAGAGCCACTCGGCCAGCAATTCCTGCTCTAGCAATGGTTCACTTATCAATATCTCTTCAGGGATCGCCTTGCCCTGCTCGTAGTACTGCAAGATGAACGCCCGCACCACCTCCGAAGAGCTACTTTGCGGTTTCTTGAATACAAAGCAATGACTTCCCACCATGCGCCCACCTCTTACGAAGAGTACCGCCAACCCGAGGTTATCCCCGGCCTCATGCGTGCCAACAGCATCCTGATCGCGAAAACGGGCTGACACCATCAGCTGTTTTTCCAAAGTCTTCTCCACCGCATTGAGACGATCCCGGTACATGGCGGCCTTTTCAAACTCAAGTCTGTCCGCAGCTCGTTCCATTTCCTGCCGCAATTTCTCTTGCAAGTCTTGAGTGCGACCTTTCAAAAAAAGCACGGCCTGTTCAACCACCGGACCATACTCCTCAGGTGATATGGCGCCGACACACAACCCAAGACAACGACCCATTTGATGATTGAGGCAGGGTCTGGCCCGCTGACGAAACTTGGTGCCTCTGCACTGGCGCAAGGGAAACATTCCGTGCAGCACCTTTAGAGTTTGGCGCACAGCGTTCGCTGAGGCGTATGGGCCGAAGTACTGGGCGCCGTCCTGGCGAATGCGCCGTACCAGTGATAGCCGTGGATATTCCTCCTTTGGGTCCAAACGCAGGACCAGGTATCTCTTGTCGTCACGGAGTATTACGTTGTATCGAGGCCGATGCCGCTTTATAAGGTTTGACTCGAGAATCAGTGCCTCTTTCTCTGAACTGGTAAGGATGAATTCCAAATCCGAAATCTTGGAAACCAGTACCCGGGTCTTTGGAGATTGATGCTCTTTCTCCCTGAAATAGGAAAGCACACGTTTGCGCAGATCCTTTCCTTTGCCCACATAAAGGATATTGCCTTTGGCATCCTTCATAAGATAAACACCGGGGCTTGAAGGCAGAGTGTCCAATTTATCCTGTAAGTCGGCAGGTGCTTTCATTTCATATCCACAAAATGCAAAGCGTCAAATCGTTAATTCGTTGAAATCGTACTTTCCAGGTTATAGGTGATGGGTTATAGGTGATAGGTTGTTACCCATAACCCATTGCCCATCACCAATGACCTAAGAATCCTTTCTCGCCTTTCCCTCTTGTCTGGCTTTTCTCTCTAGATATCGCTCTACCCTATGCCCTCTATGCTCTTTGCGCTATGCGCCTCAATAGACCTCCAACCTCTGTTCTTTCAGGTCCCGTATCTCATCTCGCAAACGAGCAGCTTCTTCGAATTCGAGCTTGGCGGCAGCCTCTTTCATCTGGTTCTCCAACCCTGTAATGTACTGATCCAGCTCTTCAACCGTCTTATACTCAACAGCTTCTTCCTGAACGGTCGCTACGGTAACATAGTCACCCTCATACACGGAGTCCAGAATATTATGTATTTCCTTTCTAATGGTTTCCGGTGTAATCCCATGTGTTTCATTGTATTCCGCTTGGAGCCGGCGTCTCCTGTTGGTCTCCTCCACAGCCCGCGCCATGGATGAGGTGATTTCACTGCCATATAAAACCACCTCTCCAGCCACATTCCGCGCTGCTCTGCCGCACGTCTGGATGAGGGATCTTTCCGAACGCAAAAACCCCTCTTTATCTGCATCGAGTATAGAAACCAACGACACCTCTGGAATATCGAGACCTTCGCGAAGCAAATTGATGCCAACCAGTACGTCGAAGCGACCGAGTCTCAGATCGCGGATTATCTCCACCCGCTGGATGGTGTTGATGTCAGAGTGTAGATAACGAACTCTAACCCCCAGGTCTGTGAGGTATTCGGTGAGATCCTCGGCCATTCTTTTGGTTAAGGTGGTGACCAGAACTCTTTCGCTGCGTTCTGCTCGCAGGCGGATTTCTGCTACCAGATCGTCAACTTGATGTTCTGCCGATCGCACGCTGATTTTCGGATCCATGAGGCCGGTGGGTCGGATAACCTGCTCCACCACAACTCCCTGGGCTTTCTGGAGCTCATACTCTGCCGGGGTAGCCGATACGTAGATGGCCTGTGGCACCACCTCCTCAAATTCCTCAAACGACAATGGTCGGTTGTCCAGGGCAGATGGCAAACGAAAGCCGTACTTTACCAGATTAAGCTTGCGAGAGCGGTCTCCACGATACATCCCCTTGAGCTGGGGCACAGAAATATGGCTTTCATCGATAAAGAAAAGGCTATCTTCAGGATAGTAATCCAACAAACAAGGCGGCGGTTCTCCGGGATGACGGCCGGTAATATGGCGCGAGTAGTTCTCGATGCCCGTGCAATAGCCCAACTCCTGGAGCATCTCAAGGTCGAAGCGAGTCCGCTCCTCCAATCTCTGGGCCTCCAAGAGCTTTCCTTCCTCCCTCACTTCAATTAGCCTCTCTTCCAGTTCTACCTGGATCGCTTCAATGGCTTGTGCCAGCATCGTCCTCGTTGTGACGTAATGGCTGGCCGGGTATACCGCAAGGCGCGATAGCTCTCGAGTCGCTTTGCCCCAGAGTGGATCAATTTCGAGGATTTTCTCTACCTCGTTTCCAAAAAACTCAATGCGCACCGCTCGCGCTTCCTCATACGCGGGAAAGACTTCCACCACATCCCCCCGCACCCTGAAGGTGCCCCGATGGAAATCCATATCATTGCGCTGATAGTGAATCTCCACTAACTTTCTCAGCACTTTGTCCCGCTCAATCTGCTGCCCCTTGTCAAGATGGAGCAGTAAGCCCTGGTAAGCTTCGGGGGAACCCAGTCCGTAAATGCAGGATACACTGGCAACAATTATAACATCTCGACGTTCAAGCAATGAGCGCGTTGCTGAGTGCCGCATTTTGTCAATTTCTTCATTGATGGAGGCATCTTTGGCAATATACGTGTCCGTCTGGGGAACGTAGGCCTCAGGCTGGTAGTAGTCGTAGTAGGAGACGAAGTACTCCACCGCGTTTTCGGGAAACAGTCTCTTGAATTCCCCATAAAGCTGGGCTGCCAGTGTTTTATTGGGAGCAATAACCAGGGTAGGCTTCTGGACCTTGGCTATGGTGTTTGCCATGGTAAAAGTCTTGCCCGAACCGGTGACCCCCAGCAGCACCTGGTGCTTGAGGCCGCGTTGCAGCCCATCGACCAGAATGTCTATGGCTGCGGGTTGATCACCAGCCGGTTCCAAGTCTGTTACCAAGCGAAAAGCTTTCATTGCGGTTTCCCACTACGCTTATCTCAGGGGCTGTCGAATGATTTTAGATTGTAGATTGTAATTCTTTAATCTGAAATCTACAATCTGCAATCGCCAATGTACCTCTGCTTACTGCTTACCTTTTTATCCATTGAATACTCCGGCATGGGGCAATATAATGCTGTGATTGGTTGGATGAGATCAAGAACTCGAAAGGAGCTGCGATTATGACCTCGAATGATTCCGCCCCTTCCGCTCACTTTATCAAGAAAATCATCGAGGATGATTTGGAGACAAAGAAGTACGACGGCCGAGTCATGACCAGATTTCCACCTGAACCAAACGGTTATCTACATATTGGACACGCCAAGTCAATCTGTCTCAATTTCGGTCTTGCGGCAGAGTATCGCGGCCTTTGTAACTTGCGCTTTGATGATACCAACCCCACAAAAGAAGAGGTTGAATATGTAGAATCGATCCAAGAAGATGTCCGCTGGCTCGGATTTGACTGGGACGACAGGCTGTACTACGCCTCGGACTACTTTGAACAACTCTACCAGTACGCAGTGCAATTAATTAAGGATAACAAGGCCTATGTGGATGGTTTAAGCGCGGATGAAATCAGGGAGTACCGCGGAACCCTGACGGAACCTGGTAAAGAGAGTCCCCATCGCAACCGTCCGGTTGAGGAAAATTTGGACCTATTTGAGCGCATGCGGGCGGGCGAATTCGAGGATGGCACTTATGTACTCAGGGCAAAAATCGATATGGCCTCTGGAAATCTGAACATGCGGGATCCTGTTATGTACCGCATTCTTCATGCGGAGCACCACCGCACTGGCGACAAGTGGTGCCTGTACCCCATGTATGACTGGGCCCACGGCCTCTCTGATTCCATTGAAGGGATCACCCATTCAATCTGCACCCTGGAGTTTGAAGATCACCGTCCCTTGTACGACTGGTTTCTCGAGCAGTTGGAAGTCTATCAGCCGCAACAAATAGAGTTTGCGCGGCTCAACCTGACCCACACCGTAATGAGTAAACGAAAGCTTTTGCGCTTGGTGCAAGATAACCATGTCAATGGCTGGAATGATCCGCGGATGCCAACCATATCTGGGCTCAGGAGACGCGGCTACACGCCGGAGTCAATACGGGAGTTTTGCGAGCGTATCGGCGTGGCGAAAAAGGACAGCGTGGTAGACATCAAGTTGCTCGAGTACTGTATACGCGAGGATTTGAACAAGTATGCTCCTCGCGTTCTGGGTGTTTTGCGGCCGCTGCGCCTGATTATCGACAACTATCCCGAAGACCAGGTGGAGGAGTTGGAGGCCATAAACAATCCTGAAGATCCTTCCATGGGAACACGCATGGTTCCGTTCTCACGGGTACTCTATATCGAGCGAGAGGATTTCCGCGAGGATGCACCGAAAAAGTGGTTCCGCTTGGCCCCCGGTAGAGAGGTACGGCTGCGCTACGGCTATTATATTACCTGCGTAGACGTGACGAAGGATGACAACACCGGAGAAGTGCTGGAACTCCACTGTACCTACGATCCGGAAACTCGAGGCGGATGGTCCCAGGACGGGCGCAAGGTGAGGGGAACTTTGCACTGGGTTTCTGCTGCCCACGCCATCGATGCCGAAGTGCGACTTTACGACCACCTTTTTGCAGACTCCAACCCCGAAGAAGTGGCGGATGGTATTGATTTCCAAAGCAACATTAATCCCAACTCACTGGAGATTTTGAAGGCGTGCAAACTTGAGCCATCCCTGGCTCAGGCAACCCCGGGGAGTCGCTATCAGTTTGAAAGACTGGGATACTTCAGCGTTGATACCGACTCTTCCGAAAAAAACCTTGTTTGTAATCGTACGGTTACCCTGAGGGACACCTGGGCGAAGATTGAGAAAAAACAGCAGGCAGGTGGCAGCAGGTAGAAGTGCTCAGCTCTCAGCGAGCTTCGCGTCATATGGCTGCGCCGTCATTAGGTCACTACGCTTCGCTGTCATTTGTTGTAATCGGTAGAGAACGGAGGTAGAAAAAAGAGGACAGAAGACAAAGATTTTACTGTGGGAGCGGCTTTCTCCGTCCTGCTTGTCCCGGGCGCAGTCCCGGGGAGCCTGTCGAAGGGCTTACCGTTTACCATTTACTTAGACTAATTCTCTAATTCCCTAATTCTCTAATCAACTATTTAATTAATTGACCTTATGCGCTCGGCGGTTTAACTCGCCAGCGTGTGCCATCAGCTTTATCTTCCACACTGATGGACATCGCCGACAGTTGATCCCGTATCTCATCTGCTCGAGCCCAGTCTTTCTCCTTACGAGCCTGGGCTCTGTCAGCGATCAGTTGCTCAACATCTTCCTCGCTGACACCCAGGGCTGCAAGCGACAGTCGTCGATGCTCCCGGAAGAAATCTTCAGGTGACTGCTGCAACAGTCCCAGGACTGCTGCGCACTCACGCACCCGGTAAACCCCCTGGGTAAGCAATTCTTTCTCCTCCGGCTTGGGCTTTGCCCTCAGGCCATCCTGAAATCTGTTGAGAGCCCGACTTAGATCAAACACATGCCCCAAAGCTGCCGCGGTGTTGAAATCATCGTCCATTTCATCCCGAAATCGTTGTGAGAGAGTCTCAATCTTATCCCGCAGGCCATTGAATTCAGTGTCCTCACTCTTTGGTAAGGAACCTTTGCCGGGAAGATCTCCCACCAACTCCTCCACTTGTTCAATAGTATGATATAGCCTTTCAAGACCCCGCTCCGCCTCTGCCATACTCTCGGGGGAGAAGTCAACAGGACTCCGGTAATGGCTCGAGAGGATAAACAAGCGTAAAACCTCGGGCTGGTGTTTCTCAAGCACCTGGCGAATGGTGAAGAAGTTGCCCAAAGACTTGGACATTTTCTCCTGATTTATGTTGACGAAACCATTGTGCACCCAGTACTTGGCGAAGTTGGTCCCGTATGCGGCCTCCGATTGGGCGATCTCGTTTTCATGGTGAGGAAAAATCAGGTCTTTGCCACCACCGTGAATATCAAAAGTGCTTCCAAGATATTTGCTGCTCATAGCCGAGCATTCAATGTGCCAGCCCGGCCTTCCCTCCCCCCACGGGCTCGGCCATGCGGGCTCTCCCGGTTTACTGGACTTCCATAAGGCAAAATCCATTGGGTTTTTCTTATTCGCCTCGACAGCCACCCTTGCACCGGCAATCATTTCATCCAGCTTGCGTTTGGAGAGCTTTCCATATCCATGGAATTTCTCCACAGCAAAGTAAACATCACCGTTAACCTGGTAACCGTAGCCCTTTTCTATTAAGGTCTCAATGAGCTGGATCATTTCTGAGATGAACTGGGTTGCCCGCGGTTCATACGTGGGCCTGGCAACACCCAATCGATCCATGTCTTCATGAAAAGCCTCTATGTAGCGTTCCGCAATGATCTTCGAGTCAGCGCCCTCCTCCTGAGCTCGCTTGATAATTTTGTCGTCAACGTCAGTAAAATTTCGCACGCAAACCACATCAAAACCCCTGTACTCGAGATAGCGGTAAATCATATCGAAGACAATGGCTGATCGGGCGTGACCTACGTGACAGAGATCATATGCGGTAATCCCGCACACGTACATGTGAACCTTACCAGGTTGCAGAGATTCAAAAGGTTCTTTCTGGTTGGTCAAGGTGTTGTAAATCCGAATATCCATAGTTTGAATCCGTTCAAATCGAGAATTAGAAAATTAGAAAATTCGTTGAAATCGTAAAAGCCGCTCCCACAAGATAATTTCTCTCTTCTGACTTCCGACCTCCGACCTCCGACCTCTGTCTTTATGCTGCCCACTGCAATCTGCCAGCTGTATTTCCCTCTGCCCTGCTATTTATTGTCCTCTTCTCTTTCCTTGAGAGCAACTACGGCGTAGGCGGCAATTCCCTCGCCTCTGCCGGTAAAGCCCATACCTTCTGTAGTCGTGGCCTTTACGCTCACCTGCCCAGGGCTCACCTCCATGGCTTCAGCGATGGTGGCAATCATTGACTGAATATGGGGAGACAGTTTCGGGGCTTGAGCCACTACAGTACTGTCCAAGTTTTGTAGTTCAAAGCCGGCATCTCGAACCATGCCTCCAACACGTTTCAGCAGTTTGATGCTGGAGACTCCCTCCAGTTCAGGATCAGTATCCGGGAAATGATGCCCCAAATCCCCCAATCCGGCAGCACCGAGCAGCGCGTCGCAGGCAGCATGGAGCAAAACGTCAGCATCTGAGTGGCCATCTAAACCATGGTCGTACGGAATAGCCACACCGCCAAGAATCAAAGGCCTCCCCGGCACCAACCGATGCGCATCGTATCCGAATCCTACTCGAATCATATTCTGGGTTCCACGTTTCGCAAAAAACGTTAATTAGAGAATTAGAAAATTAGTTAATTCGTTGAAACCGTTGAAGTCGTAAATGGTAAAC
>Ga0316193_10004249_pt1 | contig 10516 bp, 9 predicted proteins | sample MerIslsedime2_MG_FD_207735 | JGI IMG/M metagenome (GOLD analysis project Ga0316193, IMG submission 207735) | Coastal sediment microbial communities from Maine, United States - Merrow Island sediment 2 | ecosystem: Environmental > Aquatic > Marine > Coastal > Sediment | place: USA: Maine...
GCGACCGGGCACTTGATCGGCATTTCGACGACGTTCAAGACCAGGCGGCCGCCCTCGAAGTTCGCGAGCGCCTTCTGCAGCGCCTTGGCGCCCTCGAGTGTGTAGAAGTCGAACACGGACTTCCGCCAGCCATCGCCCAGCATGCCGTCGATCATGTCCGGCCGAATCTCGGTACCCGAGGCGATGATCAGGAAGTCGTAGGAGAGTGGCTCTCCTTCAACGACCTCGACGCGGCGGCGCTCGGTGTCGATCGCTTTGACGGTGCTCTGGTGCCAGGTGATGCCCTTGCCGAGCGTCGAACCACGTTCACGTAGGATCCGCTCTTCGGTTTCATCGCCGAATGGCAAGAACAGCAGCCCCGGTTGATAGAGGTGCGTGCTCGATGGATCCACGACGGCGACGTCCCATTCGTTCGAAAGACGTCGTCGTAGTTTGTGGGCGATTGCCGTGCCTGCAGTGCCGGCGCCCAAGATGAGAATAGTTTTCATGTTGCGACCTCGCTGGGGTCTGCCGTATCTGCAAACCTCGTGCCGACTGGCGCCCGCCACGACTACTTAACCCTTTGTAAAAGGGGACTGTCCCCTTTTTGCTGAGGTTCTTGGAGGAGGGGGCGTGGGAGGCTGTTTTTGCTGTGACGCGCCGGTTACAGGTTCTTGGCCGCGGCGCGTTCTGGATAATCCGAAGGCGCAAATTGTTCGGGGGCGCGAGATGTAGTCGCATTTTTTGCGCGCTCGTGCATCGCCGTCAGGAACCGCAGCGTCCCGTCGAGCATGCGGGCCGTGCGCGGTGACGCGAAAATGTCGAACGCGTGCTGGGCGCCTCGGAGCTCTGTGTACATCACCGGGGATCGCGATGTCCTACGCAGATCCTCGGCGAAGACCTGTGCGTCCTCAACCGGGGCTAGCGTGTCGCGGTCACCGTGCACGATCAGAAAGGGCGGTGCGTCGGGATGAATGCGATCCATCGGAGAGGCGCGGTGAAACTTCTCTGGCTCCTTGTTCAAGAAGGCTTTCATGACCATCGGCTCGAGCACCCTAGTCACGAAACGCTCCTGCATGGTTTCGAGACGGTTCGTGAAGTCGTAGACCCCGTAGACCGGCACTGCTGCCTGCAACGAGGTATCGGCTTCTTCGAAACCCGGCTGGTACTCGGGATCATTTGCTGTGAGTCCCATCATGGCCGTGAGGTGTCCGCCGGCCGAGCCCCCGGTGACCGCAACAAAGCTCGGGTCGATGCCGTATTCGTCCGCGTGCTCACGAATCCATTTGAGGGCGTACTTCAAGTCGATGAGGTGTTCTGGCCACGTGGCGGCCGGACTCAGCCGATAGTTGACGTTGAAGCAGACCCAGCCGTTCGCCGCGAGGTGTCCGATGAGCGGCCAGCCTTGTTCGCGCTTGTCGCCGATGATCCACGCTCCGCCGTGAATCTGCATGATGGCGGGGCGATTGCGGCCTGGCTCTTCCGGCATCGCGACGTCCAACCGTAGCCTCTTGCCCGCGATTTCCCGAAAGGTGATGTCGCGCATGACTTTGACGCCCCGGCGATGGAATCGAAATGGCATGAGGAGGCGTCCCAGCGGAATCCGCTCTGTGTCGTCTAGCTCCTTCAGGTCGCTCAGCACTTCATCGAATATGCCGCGTGTTTGGTGCCCGCTGTGGAAGAGAGAGAGCAAGCCGAGCCACGAGATGCACGTAATACCCAGGCCGACGAGCCCGGGCCACGCAGACAGGGCTCCGAAATAGACGAACAGAACGGTCGCGATCGACTGCCAAACGATGTGGTGCAGAGCGAGCTCCGCGGTGAGCCACGAACCGAAGAAACTCGGCACGAAGAGCGCGGGGATTCGACGCACCGGCATGAAGGCGTTCAGTGTGAACACCGCTCCGACCAGGCTCACCCAGAGGAACAACCAAGCAACGACGGTTTCGCTAATCCACATGGACCCTGGCCTTCTAGCACGTTCCGCGATAAGCCGGTCGCCGATGGACAAGGACGACCTCTCCTACTCCAGGATCACCCGTCTGCCGGACCGCCCGATTCAGCGCCTTCACCGGCCCCTGACGGCGTTCATGCACATCGAGTCGGCGAGCGGCGTCGTTCTCCTGATCTGCACGGCGATCGCGTTGATCGCGGCGAACTCTCCCTATGCCGAGGCGTACGACGCGCTTTGGCATCACGAGCTTCGCATCGCGGTGGGCCGCTTCGAGCTCGCGTACTCGCTCGCCCATTGGATCAACGACGGGCTGATGGTGGTCTTCTTCTTCGTCATCGGCCTCGAAATCAAGCGTGAGCTGATCATCGGAGAGCTCAGCGATCGCAAGAAGGTCGCACTACCGGTCGCCGCGGCGCTTGGCGGCGTGATCGCACCGGTTGCGATCTACCTGTCGCTTCAATACGGTGAAGCAGGGGAACACGGTTGGGCCGTTCCGATGGCTACCGACATTGCGTTCGTCGTCGGCTGCATGTCGCTTCTCGGCAAGCGCATTCCAAGCGGCCTCGGCATTCTCATGCTCTCCTTGGCCATCGTCGATGACTTGATGGCCGTGCTCGTCATCGCGGTTTTCTACACCGAGTCGATCAGCATGGCTTGGCTGGTTGCGGGGTTCGTAGGGCTCGTGGTGATCGTTGCGATGGCTCGCCTCGGAATACGCTCGGTTGGCATGTACTTCATCGCCGGCGTCTGGGTCTGGCTCTGCACACTCAAGTCCGGGGTGCACCCGACGATTGCCGGCGTGCTCGTTGGCTTGCTAACTCCCGTGCACCCGTGGCTCGGCGGGCCGAAGTTCCTCGGCTTCTTGCGGCACACAGACGACATGCTTCGCAAGGACGAAACCAGCATCGAGCGAGCGAGGCAGCTCGTCGCCGATCTTTCTTTTGCGTCCCGCGAGGCCGTGTCACCGCTATTCAGGGTCGAGACGGCTCTTCACCCCTGGGTGGCGTTTGGCATCATGCCCCTCTTCGCTTTGGCCAACGCCGGCGTGCCGATCGAGTTGGCTGGAATCGGCGAGCCCGTCGCCGTTGCTGTGGCGGCGGGCCTGTTCTTTGGGAAGCCCATCGGCATCTTCGGCGCCTCGTGGCTGACCGTGAAGCTCGGTTGGGCGACCCGTCCCGAGGGCGTGACTTGGCCCATCCTTGCCGGCGCCGCGTTCCTTGGCGGCATCGGCTTTACGATGGCGCTCTTCATTGCTTCGCTCGGTCTGTCTGGCGGGCTTCTGTTGTCCGCCAAGATCGGCATCATTCTCGGTTCGTTCCTGAGTGCGGTCGTCGGAATGTTGATTCTGTCGTTCGTCGGAAGAAGGACCTGATGCGGATCCTCACGATTGCCGCGGTTCTGGTGCTCGCGGGCATCGTTCACGCCCAGCAGCCGCCGGTTTTCTATTCCTACAAGGCCGACTCCGGTCGCACGGTGTATGTGAACCGCTTCTCGATGGTGCCCCCGGAGAAGCGATCGGGCGCCCGGGCGGTCGACCTGTCGGAAGTCAGTCTCAATGAAGACCTTGCGGAGGAGCTCGCCGACGCCGTGGAAGACGAGCTTCGCTACTTGAAGGACTCGGACCCGTGTATCGAGGCCCGCAAGGAAGAGAGCGCCGGGGCATGGCGCCATATCTGGAGCCGGCATGGGCCGTGGCTACTGGCCAGTTTGGCGGCGGTCATTCTCGTGATGATGTCGCCCTGGATGATTCGGCGGACACCTCCTGGCGTCTGGTCGCGCTTCTTGATGGTCGCCTTGCCCGCTTTGGCGATGACCGCGTTGGTTGCCGTCTCGGCGACGCGCGCGACGAGCTCCCTCGAGGCGGTTGGAGAGCTCAGCAAACTTTGTGACGCGAACGAGAAAGAAGCCTCGCCGAAGAAGCAATTGGTGAGGCTCAACCAGATGCACTCCTACATCGAACAGCTCTACGAGGACCAGTACGAAAGAATTGAGAACATTACGGAGCTCGAATGACCCAGCGTTCCGACCCGAACGACATGACGAAGTGCCCACTGTGTGGCCGGCCGAACGAATGCGCCGTCGCCGCAGGCCGGGATCCCGAGTCGTGCTGGTGCATGACGGCGACGATGAGCCCGAGCGCGCTCGAGTCGGTTCCTGCAGAAGCACAGGGGAAGGTGTGTATCTGCGCGCGATGTGCTGCCGGGACGCCGACGGGCGACTGAATCGTTTCTAGCCCGCGGCGGTGCTCGCCCCACAGGGATTGCATTGGCTGGCGAGCTCGCTGTGCTCGACTTGGATGGTCGCGTGCTGGATTGCGAAGCGGGTGGCCATGGCCCGATTGGCTGCATCGATGATGCCCTGGTGATCTGCATCTTCGGCGATGATCAGATGAGCGGTCGCCATGTTCCTGCCGCTGGTCAGCGACCAGACGTGTAGGTCGTGGGCGTCCAGTACCCCGGGGATTTCTGTGAGAGCGGCGATGACCTCTTCGACGGAGATCCCCTTCGGCACGCCCTCCATGAGCACATCGAGCGTTTCTCTCACGAGACCCCAGGCGGAGTACAGGACCAGGGTGGCGATCACGAACGACGCGGCGGGGTCGGCCCATCGCCAGCCCAGGAAGTAAATCGCGGCGCCGGCGGAGATCGCGCCGACGCTCCCGAGGGTATCGGCCATCACGTGGAGCCAGGCGCCGCGCACGTTGAGATTGCTGTCGCGGCCGCCCTTTAGAATCATCAGGTTCGCGAAATTGATCGCCAGGCCGCCGGACGCGACCGCGAGCATCAACCCTCCCTGCACTTCGGGCGGTTCGGCTAGGCGTTCCCAGGCCTCACGCGCGATTAGGACGGAGATCGCGACGAGGGCGGCGCCGTTCGTGAGCGCGGCGAGGATCTCGGCGCGGTGAAAGCCGTAGGTGCGCTGCGCGGTCGCGGGACGCTGGGCGAGTACCACCGCCACGAGCGAAAGCCCGAGCGCGGCGGCGTCCGAGAACATGTGTCCCGCGTCCGCGAGGAGCGCCAACGAGTTGGAGGCGATTCCACCGACCACCTCGGCAACCATGTACGTGGCGGTCATCACGAGCGCCATCGCGAGCCGCCTCCGGTTCCCGGCCACTTCCTTGGCGGTCGCGTGATGATGGTGATGCTGATGCCCCATCTGAATAGCCTGCTTACCACGCCGTTGGGCCTCGAGCGATTCCGCGTCAGTTCGCCGTAGTGGTTTGTCGCTCGCTGTAGTAGAAAATCCCCTTCGGGGTGGTGTCCATGACCGCAGCAACGCCAGGAGGAAGCCCATGAGTGAGAAGAAGGTGTTCATCTATAACGGGGCTCAGGCTGACGTCCATTGGGACGGGCGCCTGTGCATTCACATCGGGGAGTGCGGTCGCGCCCGCAACGAGCTCTTCGTCGGTGGTCGGCAGCCCTGGTGCCAGCCCGACCAGGTGAGCCCGGACGAAGTCGCAGATGTCGTCAAACGCTGCCCCACGGGCGCACTGAGCTATGAGCGCAAGGATGGAGGCGAGGCTGAGGCAGCAGATGCCGAGAACGTGGTTTCTGTCATGTACAACGGCCCACTGTACGTTCGCGGGGACCTCGAGGTAGATGGCGGGGCCGAGGATATGTCTGGCGTCCGCTTCCGAGCCGCGCTGTGCCGCTGCGGGCAATCGAAGAGCAAGCCGTTCTGCGACAACAGCCACGAGGACGCCGGCTTCAAAGATTACGGGGCGGTCGGCGACAGCGGCGAAGGCTTCGACGCCCCAGGCGGGACACTCAAAGTGGGCCGCGCGCCGAACGGGCCACTCCTGCTCAGCGGCAACTTCACGATCGTGGCAGCAAGCGGCCGGAAAGCTTGGAAGGGCAAAAAGGCCGCCCTATGCCGCTGCGGCCAATCCCAGAACAAACCCTTCTGCGACGGCGCCCACAAAGCAGCCGCCTTCCAAGCCGACTAACCAAGAAAGGGTCAGACCCCTTTTAGCAGCAGTCTAGTTGGGTGCGGGTTTGCTCGGCTGCGGTGCGGAGGAGGTTGAGGCTGCGGATGACCTCGGGTCGGTTGGATTCGGGGATGCGGTTGAGGATTGTGGCGATGCTTCTTTCCGTGAGGCGGTGGAGGCGTTTGGCTTCCTTTGTGCCGGCGGGGGTGAGGGAGACCAGGACTCGGCGGGCGTCGTCTTCGCCTTTTGTGCGGGTGACCCAGTCTCGCTTTTCCAAGCCGTCGACCAGTCGTGTCATCGCGCCCTTCGTGACCCTCGTGTGAGAGGCGAGGGCGCTCACGTCCCATTCTCCCTCTGTCAGTGTTTGCAGGAGCACGCACTGCGCTGGACTCACCGTTCCGCAGCAGATCTCCTCGCGCTCGAACGAGGAGAACATGCGGCAGAACGCGATGACGTCTTGGACGACCGAGCTCATCGTCGCTCAGCGGTGATCGAGTAGCTGAACACCGTGTGGGAAAGCTCGTTGATTCGGTCTAGACCAATCAGATCGACCGCTGCCTTCCACATTGGGTCCTGCAGGCTCGGGGTCAGTATGGGTCCGGCTGGCTTGCGGGTGAACTTGATGTTCTCGAATCCGGCGTCCTGCATGTAGCCGAGATACTCTTCCTCGGTCGACGCGCCGCCCACGCAAGCGATCCAGCTCGCTGCGAGCTTCGCGATTTCCGGTGGCAAGGGCTCACTCAGCACGATATCGCTCACGGCGACGCGCCCACCTGGCTTGAGCACCCGATACGCCTCGCGGAACACCTGCGCCTTGTCCGGGCTCAAGTTGATGACGCAGTTGGAGATCACGACATCCACCGTCTCCGAGGCGACGGGGAGGTTCTCGATCAGCCCCTCGCGAAACTCGACGGTCCGCGCGTGGCCGGCGTTGACCGCGTTAGTGCGCGCGCGCTCGAGCATCTCGGGCGTCATGTCGACGCCGATGAACCGGCCTTCCGGGCCAAGCTTCTCGGCGGAGAGCAGCGCGTCGAATCCCGCTCCGGAGCCCAGGTCGACGACGGTTTCACCTGGTTTCAGGCTAGCGAGTACGGTGGGGTTCCCGCAGCCAAGTCCGAGATTCGCGTCGGCTGCGGCGCCGGTGATGTCCTGCTCAGAGTAGCCAATCAGAGCAGCGGTTTCGGCGTGGGGGTCGGTCGCGGTGCTGCCGCAGCAGCTCGTAGCCTGCTCCGTGGTAGGCCCGCAGCAGCCGCCTCCTTGTCGCGCGACCTTGGCGTATCCCGATTTCACGACGTCATGTACTTGTTCTTTTTCCATCAAAGCCTCCAATAGTTGAATGATGCAACTAAATAGTTGAGGCTGTCAACCAAATTCGTCAAGACCCAGAAAGCGTGTTTTACGGCAGCGTCCCCAGAAATCGAAGGAGTGCGTCCGTAAACAGGGATTCCTCTTCGCGATGCGGCCAGTGGCCGGCCTCCGGCATGACGAGGAGCTCCGCGCCGCCTTCGAAGAGGCCTTGGGATTTCTTGTAGGGCCCGAGACGCCCGCCGAAATCTTTGCCGCCAGCGACCATCAGCCCGCTGCACTTGATCGGCGCGGTCAGGCGGCGATCGATCTTCGCGCCCATGGCCCGATACCAGTCGATGGCTCCCTCGAGCACCTCGGGCGTCGAGAAGGCCTTCCTCGCACGGGCCACCGCCGCGTCGCGCTCCGGCCCTTCCCAACCGGGTGCCCAACGTCGATAGAGCCTGTCGATGTATCGGAAGTCGCCGCGCCGCGTGCCCGCCTCGGCCCACGGTAGCTGGAAGTAGATGAAGTGCCTGGCCATGACGAACATTCCCGCCGCCTGAAGAGCGTTCTTGGGCTTCAAGGTGCGCGGATGGGCAACCGCGATCGGCACGATGGCTTGAACTCGATCTGGGGCCAGTGCGGCCGCTCCGTAGACAACCGTCGCGCCCCAGTCATGACCAACCAGTACAGCGGACTCCAAGCCCAACGCGTCGAGGAGCCCGATGACGTCTTCGGCAACGTGCAACGCATCGTAGGGCCGACCTGCTACCAGGGTGTCGAGATGATAGCCGCGCAGGTACGGCGCAATGGTCCGGTAACCGGCTTGATTTAGCGAGTGTGCGATACCGGACCACGACTGGGGGGTGTCGGGGAAGCCATGAATGAGCACGACCGGGCGGCCTCCGCCGGAGTCGTGGTACCGCCACGTTTGCTCGCCAAGCGTCGCGCTCTCGAACTCCGATTCCGAATGCATGCCTCCTTGATAGCCTTGCAGTGCGGACTGGTACAAGCATGAGTTGACCTAGATCGGCACAAAGCGTACGAACGAGCACGCACGTTGGACATCGCGATGCCAGAGCCCAACCCAAATAGCGAACGCTCGGCCATCCTCGCCGCGCACGACGTGAGCAAGGTCTACCAGATGGGTGACGTCGAGGTGCATGCGCTCCGAGGCGTGACAGTCCCGCTCTACGAGGGGGAGCTGATGGTCCTTCTGGGCCCATCGGGTAGCGGCAAATCGACGCTGCTCAACATTCTCGGCGCGCTCGATGTCCCGAGCTCGGGGCAAGTTCTCTATCAGGGCCGGGACATCGCGACGGCGGGCGATCGTGAGCTGACCGAATTTCGACGCGAGAATGTTGGCTTCGTGTTCCAGTTCTACAACCTGGTCCCGAGTCTCACCGCACGCGAGAACATCGCCCTCGTGACCGAGATTTCGGAGACCCCGTTGGATCCCACGGAGGCCCTGGAGCTCGTGGGGCTGACCGACCGGATGGATCACTTCCCGGCTCAGCTTTCAGGTGGCGAGCAGCAGCGCGTGGCGATCGCGCGGGCCGTGGCCAAACAGCCCAAGATCCTTCTTTGCGACGAGCCGACGGGTGCGCTCGACTTCAAGACGGGCATCCGAGTGCTCGAGGTGATCGACGAGGTGAACCGTTCGCTCGGAACGACCACGGCGGTGATCACGCACCACGCGCCCATCGCGTCGATGGCGGACCGGGTCGTTGCGCTGTCCGACGGGAGAGTCGCGAGCGACCGTACCAACGACGAAAAGGTGTCGCCGGCCGAGCTGACCTGGTGAACGTCCTCGACCGAAAGCTGTTTCGCGACTTGATGCGACTCAAAGGACAGGCCCTCACGATTGCTCTCGTCGTCGCGGTCGGCGTGGCCAATTACATCACGTTGAGGAGCGCGTGGCGCGCACTCGGGGATTCGAAGGCAGCGTACTACGAGCAGTACCGATTCGCGGACGCCTTTGCTCGCCTAAAGCGGGCGCCCGACTCGGTGGCCGATCAGATTCACGAAGTGCAGGGCGTGGCCACGGTCTATCCGCGCGTGGTCGAAGAAGTCCTGCTGCCCATGGACGACATGATCACGCCGGCGCATGGCCAGCTGATCTCTCTCCCAACCCACGGGCAGCCTCCCTTGAACGATGTCTACGTGAAGGCGGGTCGTTTTCCCGAACCCGGACGTGGCAACGAAGTCTTGGTTTACGAGCCGTTTGCCAAGGAGCACGGTCTGCGTCCGGGTTCGACGATTCCCGCGATTCTCAACGGGAAGCTGCACGAACTACGCGTCGTGGGGCTGGGTCTTTCTCCCGAGTACGTGTTCGCCATCGAACCAGGAGGCTTCACATCCGACGACGAGCGGTTCGCGCCGATGTGGATGTCGATGAGCGCGATCGCCGCGGCATTTCAAATGGAAGGCGCCTTCAATGATGTCGTGTTGCGCCTCGAGCCCGGCGCCGACGAGCGCCCGGTCCTCGTCGCACTCGATCGGATTCTAGAGCCCTACGGCGGCCTGGGCGCGTACGGCCGCAAACTTCAAATCTCCAACTCGATCCTCGACGGCGAGCTCGCCCAGATCGAAGCGATGGTAATCGTCCTCCCCACAGTGTTCCTCGCGGTGGCTGCGTTTCTGTTGAACGTCGTGTTCTCCCGGTTGGTCACGTTGCAGCGGGGCCAGATCGCGGTGATCAAAGCAGTGGGCTACGGGAACTCCACGATCGCTCTCCACTACGTGAAGATGGTCTGCGTCATCGTGTTGATCGGCTCACTGGTCGGAGTGGGGCTCGGCGCTTGGTTGGCAGATGCCATGCTGGATCTGTACGCGAAGTTCTTCCGCCTTCCGATGACCCGCGGCCGAATCGATCTCCCCGTTGCGATCAATGCGATCATCGGAAGCTTCGTGGCCGCCCTGGTGGGGATTGGCTTTTCCGTCCGAACGGCAGTGACGCTTCCACCAGCTGAAGCGATGCGGCCTCCATCACCAGCGCGTTACCGTGCCTCTCCGATCGAGGGCGTGCCCGGGCTTCGGAGGGTTCATCAAACCACCATGATGGTCTTCCGAGAGATCTGGCGCCGCCCGCTTCGCACGGTCTTGTCGTCGGCAGGCATCGCCTTCGCTCTGGCGATCATCATTCTCGGGAGGTTCGGCAAGGACGCCCACGGACCGATCCTCGATCTGCAGTTCGGCCGCCAGCAGCGCGAAGACATCAGCGTGAACTTCATCAATGAAGTGGGAAATCGCGGCCTCGGGTATCTCGCGCATCTCCCCGGAGTCGATCAGGTGGACGGGTACAGGGTAACGCCCGTTCGATTTCGCTCCGGCGCACGTTGGCGGGACAGTATCGTCATCGGCCTTCC
>Ga0316193_10004252_pt1 | contig 10510 bp, 12 predicted proteins | sample MerIslsedime2_MG_FD_207735 | JGI IMG/M metagenome (GOLD analysis project Ga0316193, IMG submission 207735) | Coastal sediment microbial communities from Maine, United States - Merrow Island sediment 2 | ecosystem: Environmental > Aquatic > Marine > Coastal > Sediment | place: USA: Maine...
TATGGCCAATTATATAGCCCGTGCCAATGCCGCCATTATTGATCTGCGCGCCCTGTTGGAGCAGGGATGAGCACGCGAGAAAATATTGTGCGGGCACCCGTGCTGGGGTGTGGCTCGATTGTTAAGTCTATTTTTATATTGAAATAATCATTTTTGAGGGATGGGATATGAGCGACGACATCAAGCAGAATATTAAGGAACGCAAGACCTGGTTGCGTGGTTTGTACATGCTTGTATATATAGTTTTTTATAGCATTGCCGAGATTGTCTTGGGTGTGGTGGTGCTGTTTCAGTTTCTTCTCACCCTGTTCACCGGCAGGACCAATGAGCGCCTGCTCAAGTTGGGGCAGAGTATCAGTACCTATGTTTACCAGATCCTGCAGTTTCTGACCTTTAACGATGAGTACCATCCGTATCCCTTTGGCGCCTGGCCGAAGGGACCGCCAAAGGTGGAAAAAGAATCTCACCTTGTGCAAGGCGAGCATGAGGCCTAGCCGGGTTGATATAAACACGAAATCAAGTTTAAGACGATTCATATCAAGGAGGTGCCGATGAAACCAATGATGATTATAGAGTTTAATGCGAAGGCGGCGGGCGTCGAGTTCAAGGAAGAGAGTGTGACGCTACATCGTCCTGAGGATCTGCTTGCGTTTGTGGCGCCGGGTGGGGGATGTGAGTCTATCCCCGATGAGGTGGATGAGATCCAGTTTATTTTTCTGCCGCCGGAACAGGCGAATATACAGAACCCAATCGCCGATGCGGAGGCAACCCTGGAGCTGGGCATGGCATTTTTTACCGGCCCCCTATCTGAAATTGCCCAAACCATTGAATTACTCATTGATAGGGCCGGGCGTGGTGAACTCTCCCCGTCATTTCTTGCGGTGACCGGGCTGCCTGTGGCCTAAACGGAGCGTATCGCTTGCCCTGTCCCAGTCCCCCGGCTGAGGCGCAGATGGAGACTCCCCGGTCAAAACGCTGTCCTCGTTGCGGTCAATCGTTTCAATGCCAGGCCGCGGCAGTGTCCTTGTGCCGGTGTCAAACGATCAGCTTAACCCCAGCGCAATTGGCGGCGATCAGGCGTCGCTACGACGATTGCCTCTGCATGGATTGTCTGCGGGAGTTGCAAACGGGGCATAATTTCGGCAATTTTACCGAAAAATAGGCAAATACGGTTCACCCTAGGCCGCTTGAACGGGTATATTATGGGACATTGAAATAAGGGGAGTGATGCGATATGCGGTTTCTGGTTCCACTATTATTATTACTCGTTACGGGTTGCAGCACCGTGGATAAGGTGTTTACCGGGCAAAAATCGCCAGGCCATCTGGAAGTGAATACATCCATGTATGATAAATCATCCATGGTGCATCTTGTTGCCGCGCCCTTATTTGATGCCAAAGACTCGCCCAGTGAGCTTAGGCTGGGTTTCTATTGGGAAACAAAAATGGATGACAAGGTCTACTTTATTATTTCGATGCCGGTGGATGATATCTCTGAGTATGACAAGGTCAGCAAGCGCCTGAGCAATTTATATATCGATGTAGACAACCACAAAAGAATGTTAAAGAAGGTGCGCAATGCGGTTTCGATCAATGAGAAAGATTATCTCATTACGAAAAAGTATGAAGCAAAGATCCGTTTTGTCGGTAGCCGGGACCTATTAAAGATCATGCTGGCGGGTAACAATGTCACCTTGAAGGTAAAGGTTCCCGGAAAGGTCTATCAAGGCCGCTTTGACTTGATGAGTGCAAAACGGGATAAGTATAAAAAGACCAAGAGCATTGCCTATAACAGTGCGGAACGCTTTGTCGTGGCGGTGTCGAAGGCAAGACAATAACCGGCCTGAGGCAGTATTGTCAGGCTGATTTCAGTGAATATTCAGGCCTGTTTGTGATGAGCATTTAAATCACCGTCGTCAGCATTTTTTAAGCGCCTTAATAAATAATATTGAGCATACCCAGGCTGACCGCCAAGAACAGCACCGTCATGATCACATCGGCACGCAAAAAGTCCTTCACCCGGTAACCGAGCGGTCCCATGATGAGGGCGTTCACCTGACGCGTGGGGACATCGATGCTGAGGCCTGGGTAGAAAATGGAGGGTGATATGGAAATTAAGGGCGCTTGTTATTGCGGTGCGGTGCAGTTTTCAGCAAGCACATCGACACCTTATCCCTACATGCATTGCTATTGTTCATTTTGTCGCAAGACCTCGGGCAGTGGCGGCTATGGCATCAATATCATGGCACAGGCCGATTCACTGCAGGTGAAAGGCGGGGACCATCTCGGTTTTCATTATGGCTTTGAACATGAGCCGCAGACCGACAGGCTCATCAAAAACGAGAATAGGCGTTACTTTTGCCGGCACTGTGGCAGTCCACTCTGGGCCGCCGACCCACGCTGGGCGGAATGGATCTATCCCTTTGCCTCGGCCATCAATACCCCCTTACCGGCACCACCGGAGCAGGTGCATATTATGCTCGATTTTGTTGCCCCCTGGGTGACGCTGCCGACAGGGAAACAACATCATCACTTCAAGCGTTATCCCGATGAAAGTATCCTGCAATGGCATCAACGCCATGGTTTGCTTGAGGAGTAATCGTGCTGGCAAGGAGCAGGCCTGATAGGCAAACGCGGCCCCCCCCGGCAATGGAGGACATGCTCTCCGCTTTATGCCGATGGAGTAAGTGAAGGTGATCGCTGTTCTAATATAGCCGTAGCCAGTCGGAGAATTTTTTCGCCGGGATTGGTCTGCAAAAATAGTAACCCTGGACATAATCCACGCCGTACTCTTGCAGGATATTATAGGTGGAGAAGTCTTCCACACCTTCCGCAACGACATTCAGGTGAAGATTATGTGCAAGTTCGATGGTGGAATGGACAATGATCTGGTCGTCCTGATCATACAGCATGTTACGGACAAATGATCGGTCGATCTTGAGTTCGTCAACGGTGAGCCTTTTCAAGTAGGCGAGTGATGAATACCCCGTACCAAAATCATCAATCGAGATATGTATGCCCCATTGTGACAGGGTGTTGATGAGCTCTCTGGATTTTTCAGGGTCAATCATAATACTGCTTTCTGTAATTTCAAGCGTCAGTTTGTCGGGGGGGATACTGTAAGTGGCCAATTGCTTTTTAATGAGCTCGGGTAGATTCTCATTCTGTAAATTACGTGCTGATATATTAATGGCCATGCTCAGATGCTTGTTAAAATCCTGCCAGATGGCAAGCTGCTTCAAGGCGGTTCTGATAAGCCACTCAGTCAGGTTGTTTATCATACCGGCCTGTTCGGCCAGGGGAATAAACACATCCGGCGAAACATAACCGTGGTGAGGATGTGACCAGCGCGCCAATGCCTCGACGCCAATGATTTCACCATCGCTTAGACAGACCTTTGGTTGGTAATGTAAAGTCAACCAGCCATTATCAATGGCATGACGTAAATCTGCAGTCAGGCTAAGCCGGTTTGGGCTGTTCGCATGATAACTTTTATTGTATTGACAATAGTCGTCAGCATTTTGTTTGGCGTGACACATGGCGATATCGGCATGCCGCAAGAGCTTCTCCTGTGATTCGCCATGTTGCGGGTAAAATGCAATGCCGATAGCGGCACTGATGCTGAGATGGTAACTGTTGATATCAATATGTGAGCGCAGTGAATGTGTGATTGCACTGGCCTGTGCGAGTGTTTCATCGGCACTTGTATTGCTGACCAACACGGCATATTCATCGCTGCCTAAACGGGCCAGTATGGATTTTTTCGAGAGTACATAACTAATGCGCTGGCCTGCTGCAACGAGGACCTGATCGCCAATCTTATGTCCCAGTGCATCATTGACCTCCTTGAAGCGGTTTAAATCGATAAGCAAAACAGAGAGTATGGTTTGGTTTTTCCTGGCTACAAAAATACGGCGTGCCAAGCACTCCTGAAAATAACTGCGATTACCAAAACCGGTGAGTGCATCGTGGCTTGCCTGGTAGTGGAGTGCCTTGGTCACTTGAGCACATTCTGTCAGCGCCTGTTGTTTTTCCAAGACCTCTTTGGCAAGTTGCTGTCTTGATGATTCCAGTGAAAGAATAACGCGATCAAGTATAGAGAAAGGCAAAATGTGTAGTGCCAGGTAGACGGATATTGAAATCAGCATAGAAATAACGAGGGAGAGTGCCGTCTTCACAAGTAATGGGCGTAAGCTGGCCTGTAGCTCGATATAACCCGCTTGTTTTATTCCATCGGTCAAGAATGCCTGTACTTCATGATGGGGTTGTGGTGGTTGTGCCCCGATATGAACCAGGGTCTTGTTTTCGCTATTTACAATCTTGAAATTGGTGGGTGTCTTTTGCCATGAGCCCTCATATAAAAGACTTTCCATTCGATGCACTTGAAATTGCCAGGTCTCAGGGTATTCATCGATGAGTTTTGACATCAGCCTGGCATTGCTATCCGCCTGATCCTGTAATAGACGTGTTTCATAGCTGTAGGCGGTGACGAAATAGCTGAAGGGAATGGCGATGCCGATAGCCAGTGCAATGACCAGGGCGGTGAGGCGAGTGATCCTTTTTAATCGATGCTCAGCTTGCATGGGTTCAATCGCCAGAAATCGCGTCGGCAAGTGTATGAATTGGTTGTTTCAGGATACGACGTTGCTTCGAGGGTATTGCTGCGTTCCTCCGGGTCGTGAGTGGCAGAGGGGTTGGCCGGGTGCTTGAGGGTAGCCGCAGCGGCTGTATTGCCACCCATGTTCAATGTCTGCACAGCGAAGGTGCTGGTCGATAGGGGCAAGCTCAGGATGGGGGAGAGGCATCGAGTACGACATTGCCGGTTTATTTTTTTTATTCTTGGATACCGCACTGTCAATAGTTCACACCTTGTCGGCTTGTTGCTTGTTATGCTTATGTATAAATAAACAGTTACAATTTTTAAGGTAACAATAGCATAAATTTTATGACTAATCTTATATTTTCATTATGGTTTTGGTCTGGTGTTGCCAGCACGAAAGACGGAGCTCAAAGGGGAGACGGCTGATGAGAATGACGGTGCCAATCATGCTGTCACGGTGCTTATTCCAGATAGTGTGTTTGCCACTTTAGAAAAAGTTGGTGCACGTAGGTGTTGTATTCTTCCTTGTCTTTGAACTGGCTCGGGTGGATCGCATCGTATAGATAATAGTTGGCGCGGTTGTTTTGTGTGATCAGCATGTGCCAGAGTTTGTGTGGCAAGGTGTGAGGGTCTCGCCATTCAAAATCATCCTGTGATTCATAGTGGAGAAAGACCGGCAGGATAGGTACACCTGTTTTCATGGAGATATCAAAGGCACCATGGCGGAATGATTCGAATACCCGTCGTCCCTTGCATCCGCCCTCCGGGTAGATGACGATATTTTTTCCCTGTTCTATGACCTTAATGATGTTCTCCGTCGCTTCACGCCGTGATGCCTTCGATTCACGTTTTACAAACAGATTTCCAGCGGCCTTGACAATCCGGCCGGCCCACCACCAGTCGGCCACTTCGGCCTTGGCCAGGGAATAGACCTTGAACAGGGCGGGGATGCCGATATCTTCAAATGCAGAAGGGTGGTTTGAGATAAGAATAAAGTGTTCAGGGATGGGGTGAAGGTTTTTCTGGTGCAGGCGTAATTGGATACCCAGGGCATTCACAAAGGTCTTGCACCAGAGTCGAAATAAAAGAAAGTAGAAGTGGCGGTATAGACTTCTGGGGAAATACGTTAATAGATAGAGCAGCAGGGTGAAGCCGGCCAGTTCGAGCCAACTATAGATGATCCACACAAATTTGCTGATGGTCCTGGGTAACACATTGACACCCTATCAATCATAGCCGGCAAGCATGCCCTGTTTGACCGCAAGCAGGGCAGCCTGCCAGGCATCTTCAATCTCTCGTGACCAGCTCTCTCCGGCCATTTCAGACATGACCTCTAGCAGGGTCCCTGCCACGGCATCATAGTGTGCCGGCAAGGCGCCATACTGTTGATGTTTTTTACCAAGTTCTGCCAGGGCCTTGCCCAGTTTTTCCGGATGACGCAAGTTGTTGATGACCAGTTGCAATGCCGCGATGAGTTTCTTTTTTTGTTCCTGTACATCGGTATGGGCAAACAGGGGTTTGACATCGGGGTGGCGTTTGAACAGGGTGCTGTAAAAATGCGACACCAGCTCAAGGGCATCGGGCGCAAGGAGCTTAAAACTGCGTTCCAGCATCTCGATTTGTGCCTCGCTGAAGGCAGCTTCAGCGGCATCAGAATCATCATCGGCCTTAAGCGAACTTTCCGGCACGGCTGTGTCTGTTGCTTCATGCGGGGCTTCGTGCTTCGTTGCAGAGCGCGAGCCCGGAGGTTCAGCGGCAGGGCCCGCTGCGATGTCCGCTCTGGTCGGGATGTGTTTGGGCATATCGGCGCCAAGTAATTTGTCGATATTGAGCAGAATGATCATCTTGTCATTCACGGTGGCCAGATGGTTGACAAAGTCTGTTTCAATATCGGTACCGAAATCAGGTGGCGGTTTAAGCTGTTCATTTTCGATATCGATGACATCAGATACGGCATCGACGACGAGCCCCACCATCTTTTCCCCCGTTGAGCCAATGATATTTAAAATGACCACAACGGTGAGACTGGTGTACTTCAGAACAGGCATACCAAAGCGCTCACGCAGATCAATAATGGGGACGATACCACCGCGTAAATCAATCACACCTTTTATATACGACGGCAGTGTTGGCATATGACGCACACCGGTCCATCCCCGGATCTCCTGCACGCGTAAAATGTCCACAGCATATTCCTGTCCATCAACAATAAAACTAAAATACTGCTGAGTGCTTGTGTTATCGTTATCGAGCTCAGTGGTGTAGTGTGCTGTTGTTTCCATGGTGTTAAACATCAATGTATTCGTTCGGTGGGCACGTTGTGAGCTTGTCTGCTCGTCGGTCGAAAAGTTCTATTATCAGATTAAGTATCGGATAAAGGAATCCATCTTAAGGACACCTTTAAATCGGCATGCACATAAGAAACTTTATGGATACGCAGGGATTAAACACCTATTATTAATGTTGATATGAGGCAGCTTGAACCGATGAACGTAAATAAATGTAAATTATCTATGCTGCCATCGGCTTCGCCTCAACCGGGATCAACTCGCGATTGAAGAGAAGGCAGGTAAATGAAGGAATTAAGAGAAAAACTCCTGGCGCAACTGCAAGGCGCATTATTGCTTGATATTGCCTATATCGGCGTGGTGAATCGGCTCTTTGAAGGAATGCGACAAAAAGGTGGCATTTCCGCCGCTGAGCTGGCAAGTGATTTAAGGCTGGATGAGGCCTATATTCGACGCTGGTGTGATGCGGCCTTTGCCTTTGAACTGTTGGAGCAGGTGGATGCCGATAGCTTCTGCCTGAGTGAAACAGGCAAACTCTTTCTTGCCGACACGGCAAACAGCATGCAGCCCTTTGCCATCAATGCCATGCTGGCGGCGCACATGTCAGAACGGGCGGCGGGCCTGATGCGTACCGGTGAGCGGCCTGGTGAGAAAGTGATGGCGGAACGCGATACCATCCTGCCCTGGTTTGGTCCCATGCTGGAACAGACGTTTGCCCCCATGCTGGAAAAGGAGATCATCGCACATGTCCCGGCCTATGCCGAAGTGGATGCCAAGGGGGGGCTGGCCATCGATCTCGGCTGTGGCAATGGTTGGTATTTGCGTGGTTTGGCCCGGCGCCTGCCCCATGTCAGGGGGATTGGTCTGGACGGCTTTGAGGAAAACATTCAACAGGCGCAGGGGCGTGCCGGGGCGCAAGGCCTGTCGGACCGGCTGGAGTTTATCGTCGGGGATATCAACAAGTTTAGCGTGGCAGAAGAGGCCGATCTGATCGCGATGAACCGTGCCCTGCATCATGTCTGGCATGAGAAGGAGAATGTCTTCCGGTTTTTTAGCAAGCATTTAAAACCCGATGGTGTGACCATTATCTGGGAACCAAATTGGCCACAGGACCGCGCCGTGTTAAGACAAGTGGACAAACGCGGTATGGCCTTTCAGAATTTATCGGAGCATGTTCAGGGCAACCATTTCTTACGCCCGGACGAGATCGCAGAACAATTCAGGGCAGTGGGGATGGACACGGAGGTCTTTTTGTTCGCCAATGATCGGGAGGCGGTGATTGTGGGGCGAAAAGGCTAGCCGTTTCACGCCTTGGGGGTGGATAGGGACGGGTTATTTCGTCTGTGCTTGAATGAAAGAGGAGACGCGGTATGGGAAACCAGACAATCTATGCCACTCGTTGGGAAGTGGCCAAGACCGGGGTCAGCTTTGGTAGCGCCATGGCCATTGCTATTTCCTGGTCGGCTAACAAGTCGATCCTGTGGGCCATTGTGCATGGCCTGCTGTCCTGGATTTATGTGATTTATTACGCGATGGTGTATTGATGGGCGAAGACGAAGCGTTAGTCCATGGCCTCAATGATCCCGGTCAGGGTCCCGTCATTATCCACCACTCTGACCTGATACCCGCCACATAGGGATTCAACCTGGTTCTCCAGCCTTTGTAGTTTAAGTTTCTCGAGTTGCTTGTCGTTGTGACGGTAGAGCAGATAACTGTTCAGCGCCGAGGCACACTGCTCCTTGCTGGACTGAAAACCGGTCGAAGAAAGATGAGGCACACTGGCCTGGGCCAGGCTAGTGATTAATAAGGTCGCGCCAAACAGGCAGAAATTAATGAGATAGAGCCACTTTAGCTTGCTCATTGTCACGTCTCCTCAATCGAGTCATTGCAATTTCTCATCTGCGAGATGGTGATTGCCTTAACCGCGTATTGAGTATGGACTTGCACAGAGTATGCCAATATTAAAATTTTATTATTTATCAATATAATAGAATAATTATACGAAACAGGACAGGTACGACTGTTAGATAATTCGACACTTTTAAGCTGATCCGGTGTAGCCCGGTTTTACAGTGTCGGGTGCCTTCGAAGACCTTGGATTGGGGTGTGTGTTGCTGGAATGACTCAGCGCCGGCCCCGGGGTTTGGCCAGGATGGCTATTTTATCTAGAAATTTGGCCCATAATAATCTTTATCACTAAAAACACAGGTGACGAATATGAGAAATATAAACACGCTGATCGGCAGAATATTGTTGGCCCACATCTTTGTGCTGGCCGGTTTAAACAAACTGGGCACCGGGTATGCCAAGACCCAGGGTTATATGGAGTCTGAGGGGCTATCCGGGATGCTGTTACCCCTGGTGATCCTGCTGGAGCTGGGTGGCGGCCTGGCCCTCATCATCGGCCTCAAGACCAAACTCGCGGCCTGGGCGCTGGCGCTGTTTTCAATTGCAACGGCGCTGCTATTCCACAATAATTTCTCGGATCAAATCCAGATGATTACCTTGATGAAAAACTTTGCCATAGCCGGTGGCCTGCTCATCCTGGCTGAACATGGGGCCGGTTTTTACAGCCTGGATCGCCTGTTTGGGCGTTAACCAGGCATGGCTGCTTAAGGGCATGTGGCCCGCGCCGGATTTGCGATTAGCCGGTCGGTTAAACGAGCTGTGCGTGTAATATCAAATGCCGGCTATTGCAGAAACAGTCTATCTTGCCCATAGCAAACGGCACTATTATACGAGCCACCCTTCCATTAATCCCACCGGGATCATGCCGAAGGGGCTGGAGATCGATTATAGTTGCCACATGATCGTGCATGTCTAGGGGAGGTCGGTTATGACACCACAGTGTGAAGTGCGTCAGGCATTGGCAACCATGGAAGGGGATGGCGCTGAAGTCAAACGCCTCATGCCCATTCGTGGCTTTATGAATTTTGATCCCATCGTCTTGTGGGACCACTTTGATATTGTCCCCGGTGCGGGATTTCCTGATCACCCTCATCGTGGCTTTGAGGCGATAACCTATCTCTTCCAGGGTGCAATGGAACATGCCGATAATCTCGGCAATCGATCCACCGTCTCCGCCGGTGGGGCACAATGCTTTACCGCGGGCCGTGGTCTGGTCCATTCGGAAATGCCCGGTGTTGACGGCCATACCACCGGGATTCAACTGTGGGTCAATCTGCCCGGGCGCTTAAAGGGTGTTGAGCCGGCTTATCAACAGGTGGATGCAGAGGATATACCGGAACAGCAATTTAACGGTGGCCGACGGCGGATCATCGTGGGGACAGACTCGCCGGTGAAACTGCAGACGCCCGTGTACTATTGTGAGCTGCAACTGGAGCCCGGTGCCGAGGTGAGCGAGACCATACAGGCCGGTCACCGTGGACTGGTCTATGTGGTCAGCGGTGAGGTGAGCATCAACCAGCATACTTTAGAGGCCGCCCAGTCACTCTTTTGCCAGGATGAAACGTCATTGCATATCCATGCCAAATCAGCAGCGCAATTGATGCTCTGTTTCGGTCAACCGCATGGTGAACCAATACGGCAGTCTGGTCCGTTTGTCGATTAAACAAAATTATTTACAATAAAAACGAAATTATATTTACTGCAGGGCCAGCGGG
>Ga0316193_10004254_pt1 | contig 10508 bp, 9 predicted proteins | sample MerIslsedime2_MG_FD_207735 | JGI IMG/M metagenome (GOLD analysis project Ga0316193, IMG submission 207735) | Coastal sediment microbial communities from Maine, United States - Merrow Island sediment 2 | ecosystem: Environmental > Aquatic > Marine > Coastal > Sediment | place: USA: Maine...
ACGACTTCCACTCATCCTTGGGCCGATACTTGGTCGGGTCGTCGCTCGTTGAATGTGCGCCACCGCGGTAAGTGACAAGCTCAATCATCGTCGGGCCACCACCACGCCGTGCACGATCGGCAGCCCACAATGTGGTCGCGTAGATAGCGAGGAAATCGTTACCGTCAACGCGGATTCCCGGGATACCGAGCCCGAGGCCCCTGGCTGCGAACGGGCGTCGGCCGCCACCAGCAGTGCCCTGGAACGTCGATATGGCCCATTGGTTATTGACGACATTGAGAATGACAGGCGCCTGGTAAACGGCTGCAAACGTAATGGCGTGATGAAAATCAGCCTCGGCGGTCGAGCCGTCGCCGACCCAGGATGCGGCGATGTGGTCCTCCCCCTTGATCGCCGATGCCATGGCCCAGCCAACGGCATGCGGGTACTGCGTGCCGAGATTGCCGGAGATGGAAAACATGTTGGCCTTGGCGCTGTGATACATGATCGGCAGTTGCCGGCCCTTGCACATGTCACGGGTGTTGGAGAGGCACTGGCACATCATGTCAACGAGCTTCATGCCGCGGTACATGTACAGGCCCTGGTTGCGGTAAGAGGGGAAACACATGTCGCCCGGGCGCAACGCCATGCCCTGGGCTATCGATACGGCTTCCTCGCCCAGCGCTTCCATGTAGAACGAAATCCGGCCCTGGCGCTGGATCTGCCACATGCGCTTGTCAAAGATACGGTTAAGCACCATCCAGCGCAGCGCAATCTGCAACTTGCCGGGATCCAGGTCGGGCGCCCACGGACCAACGGCCTGGTAATCGTCATCAAGGACGCGGATCAGGCCGGAACTCATGTATTCGATGTCACGCGTGCGTGCGTCGATCGACGGCTTGTCGACGCTGCCGGCTGGCGACAGGTCGAGATAACCGAAGTCCGGCGTTTCGCCCGGTCGTGCCGTTGGGCGAGGAATATGGAGTCGTGACTTCTTATCGATCATATATCGAGTCCTTACCCTTTGCCGCCGGCAACGATTCGTCGCGCGAGTTCGTCGGCGATGATGTTGGTTGGCTGTTTACTTGTTTTCGCTTCGTCGAATATCAGCTTGAGGCGTTCTGGAATGCCGCCGATTTCGGTGCGCACCTCTTCTTCCGAGCTGCCGCCATAGTACTCGCGGGCAACATTGATGATACCGCCGGCATTGATCACGTAGTCAGGCGCGTACAGGATGTTGCGATCGGCGAGACGTGCGCCGTCGGCTTCGGTCGCAAGCTGGTTATTCGCGGCGCCCGCGACAATGCTTGCCTTGAGTTTCGGAATTGTCTGCGACGTCAGGATGTTGCCCAGTGCGCACGGAGCGAGCACATCAACATCCGCATACAGCAAATTTGCCGGGGCGATCTCAGTCACCGGCAATTCGTCTTGTGTGAGCTTCAGGTTTTCGCGATTGACATCAGAGACCGTCAGAATCGCGCCTGCTTCGTGCAGCAATCGACAGAGATGCAGACCGACATGGCCGACACCCTGAACCGCAACACGAATACCCTTTAGCGAATCGGCGCCGAGACGGGATTCAACCGCAGCTTCGATGCCGAGGAACACGCCTAACGCGGTCAGCGGTGACGGGTCACCGCCTGCGTTGCCGCCACTGCGTGGCAAGCCGGACACGTAGCCGGTCACTTCGTTGACCTGGCGCATGTCTTCGACGCTGCAACCGACGTCTTCGGCCGTGATGTACTTGCCGCCCAGGTTCTCGACAACGCGACCGAATGCATGAAAAAGCTCGGGTGATTTCGGCGCATTGTCGTCGGCGAGGATGACGGACTTGCCACCACCAAATTCGAGGCCGGCGACGGCATTCTTGTAGGTCATGCCGCGCGACAGGCGCAGCGCGTCCGTCAGCGCATCGGCATCAGATGCATACTGCCAGCGGCGGCAACCACCGGCAGCAGGGCCGAGAGCCGTGGAGTGAATTGCAATAATCGCCTTGAGTCCGGATTTCGGGTCCTGCACGAAGTGCAGGGACTCATGCTGGTCGAAATCGGGGTGATCGAAAACGGGCATAGCAACGCCTCCACCGGCGAATCTGGGGTCTCCAATATATACCGTTAAAACCGCACAGATATTGCAATTTCATTTGCCTATCTCGAAAAAACAGCATAATTTATGCGTATGGAACACAAAAAGAGCATAAATAATGCAAGCAGTGAAGCTTGACGCGACAGACCGCCGAATTCTCGGCTGGTTACAACAAGAGCCCGGCATCAATGCAGCCGAGCTTGGTGAAAAAATAGGCCTGTCGCAATCGGCCGTCTGGCGCCGCATTCAAAGCCTGCGTGACGAGGGTGTGATCAAGGATCAGCCCGTCAAGCTCGACCGCGAAAAGGTCGGACTTAACACGATGGTGTTTGCGCACGTCAAACTGACATCGCATGGTCGCAGCAACCTGGCCGAGTTTTCCGAGGCCGTGAGCCAGTACCCCGAGGTACTCGACTGCTACGTTTTACTCGGCAACGTCGATTACCTGCTGCGCATCGTCACCCAGGACATCAAAGCCTACGAACGGTTCTTTTTCGAGAAACTGTCGCAGTTACCCGGTATCCAGGAGGTGAATTCGTCGATCGTGCTGTCAGATATCAAGCACACAACGGTGCTGCCGATCTGACGAACGTTGAATGTCCGCTCTCATCGATGGCGGGCGATTCCGCTCTGCGGTGGTATTATTGCAGTGTTTCGGAATATCAACACCCGACAAGGAGTCGATTCAATGTCCACCCGTCTTGACCTGTCCAAGCTCAATCTGATGGATGCCCTCGATCTCGCGAAGCTAATCGAGATGGAGGCGTGCCATCGCTACCAGATGTTCGCATCCCAACTCGGCCGCACCGGTGGTTACGATGCCGGAGCCTTCTTCGCGACGATGGCGGAGAACGAGGCCAAGCACGGCCAGGAGCTGGAGGCCCGGCGTAAGGCTTTGTTCGGGGATGCCCCTGCGCGACTGACGCTGGACGACCTGTACGACGTAGAGGCCCCGGACATGGGGGCGCCGCACCGCGGCATGTCCACCGTCCAGGCTTTCGAGGTCGGGCTCGCCGCTGAGAAGAAGGCCCACGACTTCTATGACATGGCCTTGCCGGGTATCACCGATCCCGATGTCCAGGCACTGTTCACCGAGCTTCGAGACGAGGAGACCGAGCACGTCGAGATGCTGCGAGAGGCAATGGCCAAACTACCCTCGAGCGCTGCCACCGAGGTCGAATTCGACCTCGATGAGACCCCCTATCTCTAGGGACGGGCAAACGCTTGCAGAACGCATTTGTGTCTCTGCGCACTGAAGTACGGGTTAAATCTGCGCTATTGGAGTAGATTAGTGATTGATCCAGCAGAAAACGTAAGTCAAGGAGAGCCGGAAAACGGCCAAATGTAATGGGACAATCCTACGAAATTGTATCGATCCAACGAGCACAGACCCCACCCGACGCCGAAAGCGCTAACTGGCACGATTATGTTATCGCGTTTGCAGGCACGAAAACCGTTCAAGGCTGCCGACAAGGGAGTCTCAAGGACGTGACGAGCGCGGTGGAGGAAATTGTCGAACAACTTAACGAACGGCACTGGAAAAAACGCAACCGGGACAAGAAAACCTAGCAGTTTTTCTCTCGGGGCCTGACCTCTGCGCAGACAAAATAGCGAATCACCGCAAGCAGGACCCCAATTCAGAGGGTCAGGCCCTTACCAGCGGCCTAGTCAGCCAGCGAATAAACGAAATCCACGTACGCTTTTTCGACATCAGCAAGCCCGGCCGCTTCTGTTCCTTCGCCGGGCTCGATCAACATGATTTCGTTCGGTGCATGTGCGCCGGTGCCGTACCCCAGGCCGGCAGGCACAAGGGGTAAGCCGAGTCGATCGGTAAACTGGTAGAACGGCGCGCTACCGGCAACGCGTGGTTGTACTGCAATGTCATCCGCGTATTTCTTGAAAACACCCAGCGCAGCCTGAACGGCCGGTGCATCCACCGATGTCTGTGCGGCCGGGTAACCCCCCAGCTGGCGAATTTCGATGTCTGCGAATCCATTGTTGTCGAGATGGGCGCGTATCTTCGCCATCGCCTCATCGGGCTGGATATCGGGCGGCAGGCGCGAATCGACTTTGGCGGTAGCACGGTGCGGCAGGATGGTCTTCGTACCTTCGCCCGTGTAACCACCCCAGATACCATCAATATTCATTGTGGTGGTGAACAGCAACTCGATCGCGGCGTCTTTGCCGGTCATGCCGTCGATCCACTGGCTAACGCCGAACACATCCTGCATTTGCTGGTCGGACCATTGCTCGATGCCCGCATTGATCAACCGTGACTCTTCGATGTTGGGTGGACGAATGTCATCGTAGTAACCGGGCACGAGAATCGTATTGCCGTCCGTGGAAACGAGTGTCGACAGTGCCTGCACGAGTTGCCACACGGGTGAGCCAACAATCGCCTTATACGAACCATGGATTTCCGCTACGGCCGGGCCGCCCCATTCACCGCCGCTGGCGATCATCTCAAAATAGATGATGCCCTTAACGCCAAGAATCACGCTGACAGTACCGTCGGGACGCTGCGAGTTGAACGGGAACAATACGGTGTCGGCTGTTCGCAGTCGGTCCTCATAGGCATCGACGATCTGCGGATAGTGCGGCGAGCCAAGTTCTTCTTCACCCTCGGCTGTAAGCATGATGTTGACCGGCAGCGTGCCATCGACTGCGATGATCGATTCCAGTGCATTCAGAAACGCACGCTCCGGTCCCTTCTGGTTGGTTGCGCCGCGCGCCATGATGACCTTGCCGAGTTTATGATCGACGACCTCGGCGGCAAATGGCGGGCTGTCCCAGTCCTCGGGGTTAACCGGCTGCACGTCGTACATAAAATAGACGACGAGCGTTTTGTCGGCGCCCGCATCGTAATAACCCCATACACCCGGGTGGCCATCCGTGGGCACGATTTCGGCTTCTGCGAAACCGAGGTCTTCGAGGTCCTGGCGCACGAGCTCAGCCATGTCTGTGATGCCAACATTCTGGGCCGATATGGACGGCTGCCTTAGCCAGCGCTGAATCGAGGCGAGGTGCGCATCCAGGTTTTCATCGATGTGGTCATAAACGGCCTGGTGCGATTCCATGTAAGCCGGAATGGCATCGAAGTCATAAGCCTCGTCAGTCGCCAGGGAAAACGCCGGGCGCACGACGGACTCGGTCGCGGGTTCAACGGGTGCTGCGGACTGTTGGCATGCGGCCAGCGCAATCAACGGGAAAAGCGACAGAAGTATTCTCATCAGGGTTCTCTCTGCAGGTTTACCAGCAGGCGTACCGTTCGAGTACGTCTCTGCGTCGACATCTTGTCAATTTACACCAATTTAGATTTGGTAGGATGCCCGAATGAGCGACACATCTGATCGCATCAGCGCACTGAAGATCGACCGCAGCGCAGCAACGCCTTCAGGCGGAGGGCGGCTGTGGCTGCTCATACCGTCAGCCGTGATCGTGCTGGCGCTCGGGTGGTGGTTCCTGCTGCGGCCGGGTGCCGGTGCGGTCATGGTCGAAACGGACACGGCACGGCGGCCACCGAGTATCGCAGCTGCAAGCAGCGTGCTCGATGCATCCGGGTACGTGGTGGCTCGCCGCCAGGCGACGGTGTCGTCAAAGCTGACCGGCAAAGTCGAAGAGGTCCTCGTCGAGGAAGGTATGCGCGTGGAGAAAGACCAGATCGTGGCGCGGCTCGACGATGCGACGCAGCAAGCGCAGGTGCATCTTGCCGAAGCACAGGCTGATGCGTCGCAGGCGGCATTGGCCGAGATCGAGGCGCAGCTGCGGGCCGCGAAGTTGGAACGTGACCGCTTGCGCGAGATGGCCGAGCGCCAACTGACAAGCGCCTCGAGCCTCGATTCTGCAGAAGCTGTTTACGACGCGCTGGCAGCCAAGCTGGATACCGGCAAGGAAAACGTCGGGGTTGCGATGAGTAACGTGGCGCTCGCACGCGACGCACTCGACAACATGACCATTCGCGCGCCGTTCGGTGGCATGGTCGTATCAAAGAACGCCCAGCCAGGTGAGATGATCTCGCCGGTATCGGCCGGTGGTGGCTTCACGCGCACCGGCATCTGCACCATCGTCGATATGGACTCGCTCGAAATCGAGGTCGACGTCAACGAAGCCTATATTCAGCGTGTGTCGTCCGGGCAACGAGTCAGCGCGACGCTCGACGCATATCCGACCTGGCAGATTCCGGCCGAGGTCATCGCGATCGTACCAACGGCGGACCGACAAAAAGCGACGGTTCGGGTGCGCATCGGATTTCTCGAGCGCGACGGGCGTGTGTTGCGTGACATGGGCGTCAAGGTGGCCTTTCTCGGCAGTGAGGCCCCGGCCGAACCGCAACAGGAATTACAGGGTGTGCTGATTGCCCGTGAAGCTCTGCATGACGATGCCGATGGAGCCTTCGTCTGGCGCACTAGCAATGGCATCGTCGAAAGGCGGGGTGTGGAAGTGTCTGGTTCGCTGGACAGGGAGCGGGTCCTTGTTTCTCGGGGTCTGGCGGTAGGTGATACGGTGATTCGTTCAGCAGAAGGTAGCCTGAGCGCCGGCCAGAAAGTAATAACAGAATAGAAGAGAACAACTATGAGTGATGTATTGGCGGAACTGCGTGGCGTCAGCCGCACTTATCAGAAAGGTAAGGAGCGCGTAGAGGTCTTGCACGAGCTGGACCTCGATATTCCGAACGGCGACTTTGTGGCGATCATGGGGCCGTCCGGCTCGGGCAAAACAACCTTGCTGAACCTGCTCGGCGGGCTTGATCGCCCGAGTAGCGGGTCGGTAAAGGTCGGCGGCGCGGAGTTGTCATCGATGTCGAATAACCAGTTGTCGAACTGGCGGTCGACACATGTGGGGTTCGTGTTCCAGTTCTACAACCTGTTGCCTGTTCTGACCGCGCAGAAGAACGTCGAACTGCCATTGCTACTGACGAACTTCAGCGGCAAGGAGCGCGCCGCGCGCGCAGCCATTGCGCTCGATATCGTTGGTCTCGCGGATCGTGCCAGGCACCTGCCGCGCGAGTTGTCCGGTGGACAGGAACAGCGAGTTGCAATCGCGCGGGCAATTGTTTCGGACCCAAACCTGTTGCTCTGTGATGAACCGACGGGCGACCTCGATCGTGAAACCGCAGACGAGATCCTGAAGCTGCTGCAGATACTCAACAGCGAACACGGCAAGACGATCGTCATGGTGACGCATGATGCGCAGGCGGCGGACTACGCCAAGCGCACGTTGCATGTCGACAAGGGCCAGCTCGAATCGAGGACAGCCGCGTGAAGTACTTTGGCCTGGTCTGGAAGAACGTCTGGCGTAAGAAAATCCGCACGTCGTTGACGATCTTGTCGGTGCTCGTGGCTTTTCTGATGTTTAGCCTTCTAAACGCGATCGGGCAGGCGATGACCGGTGGCGGCGCCACGATTGAGTCGGCACGACGGCTCGTCGTTATTGACAAGGTCTCGCTGATCAACCTGCTACCGATTGCCTACGGCAACCGCATCGCTGCTATTCCCGGAGTCGACAAGGTGGCGCATGCAACCTGGTTTGGCGGCTACTACCAGGACGTGAAAAATCAGTTTGGACAATTCCCGGTCGAGCCCGAGGAGTACCTGGCGCTGTTCCCGGAACTCGAGATCCCCGACGAGCAGTACCGTGCTTTTCTCGCGAACCGGACAGGTGCGGTTGTTGGGCGCTCGCTCGCCGAGAAATACGGCTGGTCGGTGGGCGACCGCGTTCCCATTCATTCCTCAATATGGTCGAAGAAGGACGGTAGCCAGAGCTGGGAATTCGACATCGAAGGCATCATGGAGAACACCTCGTCGGGCGGTTCGGATGCAATGCTGCTGTTCCATTATGAGTATTTCGACGAGGCACGTCGCGGCGGTCAGGGGCTGGTCGGCTGGTACACGATAACCTTGAACGAGGGCGCCAACCCGGTGGAAGTCGCCAACGCTGTCGATGCAGAATTTGCCAACTCCCCCAACGAGACCGAGACAAGCACGGAGGCGGCATTTGCGGAATCGTTCATGGAGCAGCTCGGCAATATCGCTCTGATCGTTCAGCTGATCCTGGGTGCCGTGTTTTTCACGCTGCTACTTGTGACAGGTAACACGATGTCGCAGTCGGTTCGTGAGCGGATCAGTGAATTGGCTGTCCTGAAAACAGTGGGATTCAGAGACCGTACGGTTCTCGGCGTTGTGCTCGCGGAGTCGATCCTGATCATCGTTATCGGTGGCGGCCTCGGCTTATTGCTTGGGTGGGTCGCGACCACTGCGCTGAGTAGCGCATTCACCGCGATGATGGGAATCGGCTTGTCTCTGTCGACCGGCCTGGTCGTGATGGGCGTTGGCATCATGATCTTCGCCGGTATTGCCGCAGGAATATTCCCGGCGATGTCGGCAATGCGCCTGTCCATCGTCGACGCGCTGGCAAGGCGCTAGGGGGCTGGTCATGCGATTTATCAACCAGGTTTTCGCCGTCACGATGCTCAATATTCTCAACCTGCCCAAGCGCATCGCCACCTCGACAGTCGCCATCGTTGGCGTGCTCTCCGTTGTCCTCGTTTTTGCCGCGGTGCTGTCAATGGCCAAGGGTTTTGAAAGAACGATGATTGCGACGGGCGCTGACGACGTGGCCATCATTTTGCGCAGCGGCGCGACATCGGAATTGACCAGCGGCTTCTCGAACGAGCAGACGCTGATCATTGGCAACATGCCGGGTGTGCTCAAAGACGGCGACAAACCTGTGTCGTCGGCGGAATTGTTTGTCGTTGTCGATATTACAAAGCGCTCCAATAACAAAGATGCCAACGTGCCCTTTCGTGGTATCCAGGATGGTGCCTTCGATGTGCGCGATGGCGTCGTGCTGGTTGATGGCCGCATGTTCGAGACCGGTAAGAACGAGATGATCGTCGGCCGCGGTGTGGAACAGGAGTTTGTTGGCATCAGCGTGGGCGACACGATTCGCTTCGGTCTCGTCGACTGGCAGGTCGTTGGCGCTTTCGAGGCCGGCGGGGGTTCTGCGGAGTCGGAAATCTGGACCGATGTGCGCGTGCTTCAGGACGCCTACCGGCGCGGCAACAGCTATCAGTCGGTGCGCGTCAGGCTTGAAAGCCCGGAGAGCATCGACGCATTGAAGGAGGCGGCCGAAGCGGATCCGCGCGTCGACGTAGACGTCTCCAGCGAGCGCGACTACTACGCAGCCCAGGCTGAGGGGCTGAGCCGGTTTATTCGTATCCTCGGTTACCCGATCACGTTTCTGATGGCGATCGGTGCCGTATTCGGCGCGCTGAACTCAATGTACTCGTCAGTGTCGGCGCGCGGTACCGAGATCGCAACGTTGCGAGCGTTAGGCTTCGGACCATTTGCCGTACTGGTCTCGACCATCATCGAATCAACACTGCTGGCCCTGGTCGGCGGGCTGCTCGGCGGCGCGCTTGCGTATGTTGTATTCAACGGTTTTCGCGTATCAACATTCAACGGCAACAGCTTCAGCCAGGTCGTGTTCGACTTTGCGGTAACCGGAGACCTGCTCGTGCAGGGCATTGTCACGGCGTTGATTATCGGACTTGTTGGTGGGCTCCTGCCCGCTCTTCGCGCCGCCCGATTACCGGTAGCTCAGGCGCTCAGGGAGCTGTAACTTTCGTCGGCGCGATGGCCAGCTCCGAAACGTCGCGATAGTTGCCGAACTTGCCTTTGATAAAGGTATTAAACGCGATTGCGTAACGCGGCTCATTGGTCGTGTTTGGCTCGACGTAATGCTGCAAGCCTGAGGAAAACAAAATAACGTCTTTCTCGGCAGGGGTAACAACATTCAATGGCGTATTGAAAATATTCTGGCGACTGCGCACAGGTGTCATTTCGAGTTGCTGGTAGCCGCGGTTTTTGTCGAAAACCATGCTCGGGATGGGGTCGGGCAGCTTTGTGTAATAGAGCGATCCTGAAATCACCGAGTTGGAATGCGAATGCCCGTGCATGCCGCTGTTCGGGTGATTAATCAGGGTCCAGGATTGCGTGACATAAAGCCGCTGGTCGATGCCCATAACTTCACTGGCATAGAGGTCCAGCACCTCGTGCACAGCCTCCTTCAGGCTCGCGAGTTCCGGGTGCTCAAAGATGTAGAGGTCTTCGGAGATCAGGTTGTCCCGGTTCTCAACCATCTTGAGATTCTTCAAATATTCTTCCTGCTCCGCGCTGATCGCGTGGCCGATGTTGGCCCGAAAGACCGGCTCAGCAAAAAGAGGTTCAACTTTGTATTCTGTAATAGCCATTGTTTTTTGATCCGAAAATGCGTGTCGTTGTAACGAATGACGACACATAGTAGTCATTAAAACTGCAAATACAAGCCGCCGGCGCTAGTGATCGAGGCTGCGACTGCTGTTCCAGAGCGAACGCGCCTGAAAGGCCGCGGCGATGACTTTTTGCTCGTCGGCCGTCAGGTCCGGGTGCCAGGCCTCGAACAGG
>Ga0316193_10004256_pt1 | contig 10506 bp, 7 predicted proteins | sample MerIslsedime2_MG_FD_207735 | JGI IMG/M metagenome (GOLD analysis project Ga0316193, IMG submission 207735) | Coastal sediment microbial communities from Maine, United States - Merrow Island sediment 2 | ecosystem: Environmental > Aquatic > Marine > Coastal > Sediment | place: USA: Maine...
CCTACAATACTGGCTTGCGCTCGATGAGCTTCGGCAACTTCGCCGCATAGGCACCAATATCGCCGGCACCCATCGTCAGCAACAAGTCACCATCTGCGATCAAGCCTTCAAGAACAGGGGCGAGTTCCTCGAGTGTTTCGACAAACACCGGCTCGACGCCTCCTCGACCCCGCACCGCGCGTGCGATCGCCCGGCCGTCTGCACCTGCGATGGGATCTTCGCCAGCCGCGTAAACCTCAAGCACGACCAACACGTCGACCGTGGACAAGACAGACGCAAAATCGTCCAACAAGTCGCGTGTGCGTGTATAACGATGCGGCTGAAAAGCGAGCACAACCCGGCGCTCCGGCCAGCCGTCACGTGCTGCCGCGATCGTCGCTGCCACCTCGGTCGGATGATGTCCATAATCATCCACGAGCAAGACGTCACCGGCAGCAGTATTGATTTCACCGTGACTCTGGAAACGCCGGTCGATGCCTTCGAAAGTTTCCAGCGCAGCAATAACGGCCTGGTCGCTGATCTGCAATTCGCTGGCAACCGCGATCGCCGCAAGCGCGTTCTGGACATTGTGCAATCCGGGTAAGCGCAGGCGAATATCAAGCGGATCGTCGCGCTCCTGTCGCATAACCCGAAACGTCGTTACGCCTTCGCGGTATTCGATGTTTTCTGCGCGAACGTCGGCATCTTTGTCGATACCGTAGGTAACGATCGATCGTCCGACTTGCCCAAGCACAGAATGAATACCCGGATCGTCCGCACACAATACGGCCAGCCCGTAAAACGGCAGGTTGTGCAGGAAATCGATAAAGCCCTGGCGCAATTTGTCGAGATCACCATCATAAGTCGACATGTGGTCAGCATCGATATTGGTGACCACCGACAACATCGGCTTCAGATGTACAAAAGACGCGTCGCTTTCGTCCGCTTCCGCGACCAGGTACTCGCCCTGTCCCAGGCGCGCGTTCGTATCCGCACTCTTTAGTCGTCCGCCGATAACAAAGGTTGGATCGAGTCCGCCTTCGGCGAGTACGCTGGCGACCAGGCTGGTTGTCGTGGTTTTGCCATGAGTGCCGGCCACCGCAATGGAATACCGAAAGCGCATCAATTCCGCCAGCATTTCGGCGCGCGGCACTACCGGCATCAATGCCTCACGTGCAGCGCTTACTTCCGGATTGGTCTCATCGACGGCGCTTGATACGACAACAGCGTCCGCGTTCTGAACATTACCTGCATCATGTCCAATGAAGATTTTTGCGCCCTGATTTTCAAGGCGCACTACCTGGGTATTGCGCTTGATGTCGGAGCCCTGCACCTGGTAACCAAGGCTTAACATGACCTCTGCGATACCCGACATGCCGGAGCCACCAATACCGACAAAATGCACGCGGTTGATTCGACGCATTCGCTTGATCATGACGCAACTCCCGCAGCTTCGAGGCAAACGTCGGTGATACGAGCGAGTGCATTCGGCTTGGCAAGTTTTCTGGATTTGATAGCCCGGTCTCGAAGTGTGCCCCGGCTCTCCAGCCATTCAGTAAGACAACTGGCGAGCGATTCGGCAGTCATGTCCTTCTCGTTCATGATGACCGCGGCACCTGCCTCCTCCATTGCACGCGCGTTCGCGGTTTGGTGGTCGTCGACTGCAGCGGGGAACGGCACAAATACAGCGGCAAGTCCGGCGGCGGCAATTTCTGCAACCGTCAATGCGCCGGCGCGGCAAACAACCAGATCGGCCCATTCGTAGGCCTCTGCCATGTCATCGATGAAAGGCGTCACATCCGCGACCAGCCCGGTGCCCGCGTAAGCATCGATCGCCGTTTGCAGCGTTCGTTGGCCCGCCTGGTGTCGCACAACGGGCCGTAACGCTTCAGGCAACAATGCCAGTGCTTCCGGTACGGTCCTGTTTAGTGCCAGTGCGCCCTGGCTGCCACCCAACACCAACAGTCGGATTGCACCAGTTCGATTCGCGAAACGGGATGCAGGATCATCGATTGCGGCAATGTCCTCACGGACCGGGTTACCAACAGTTTCGGGTTGAATGGGCGCGGAAAAACTGCCCGGGAAGGCTTGAAGCACAACCCGGGCAAGACGCGCCAGAAGACGGTTAGTCAGCCCTGCGACTGCATTTTGTTCGTGAATGACGAGCGGACGTCGCGTCAACCAGGCCGCGAGACCCCCCGGTCCGCTAACGAATCCACCCATGCCGAGCACCGCCGCAGGCCGGTGCCGGATCATGACTGCGGTGGACTGAAGCAGTGCCCACGCAAGTCGAAACGGCGCGAGCAGCAATGTAACGACGCCTTTGCCGCGCAATCCATGGATGCTGATCCACTCAATTCTGATGTTGGCCGCGGGCACTACTCTCGCTTCGATACCTTTATGCGTTCCAAGCCAGACGATTTCCCTGGACTGCTGCTGCAAAGCATTCGCTACAGCCAGTGCCGGATACACGTGGCCACCGGTGCCGCCTGCCATAATTAAGATAGGTCCGCTACGCATTGTCGGAACCTTGAACCGCTGACACGTTTACCTGGCTGGGCCGACCGCTCATTTCCCTTTCTTCCTGGCTTTGCGATTAACGGGGCGCGCATCGGTAGCGAGCTCGTGATGAATACGCAGCAAGAGACCGATGCTGATCATGGCAATGATGATGCTGCTTCGGCCGTAACTGATCAGAGGCAACGTCAGTCCCTTCGTCGGCAACAACCCCATGTTGACGCCGATGTTGATGAACGCCTGAAATCCAAGCCAGGTTCCCAGGCCAACGGCAAGATGGGACTCGAAGAAACGTTCGGCATCGGATGCGCGAACGGCCAATCGAAAAATCCGCCAGACCAGCGCCAGGAATAACGCGATCATCAACAAGGACCCGAGCAGGCCGAATTCTTCTGCAAAAACCGCGAACACAAAATCGGTGTGTGCTTCCGGCAGGTAGAACAGTTTTTGCACGCCATTGCCGAGACCAACGCCAAACCATTCACCGCGACCAATCGCGATCAGTGACTGCGTCAGCTGGAACCCGGAATCAAATGGATCGGCCCAGGGATCCAAAAATCCGGTGAGACGTTTCATCCGGTATGCGGAGGTAATGGCAAGTGTCGCCATGCCAATCACGGCCATGCCGAAAAACAGGAGGAAATCACGCCAGCGCGCACCCGCGACAAACAACATGGTTAGCGCGGTTGCCAATAGAACGATGGCGGCGCCGAAGTCCGGCTCGGCCAGCAGCAAGCCGCAAGCCAGGATAAGAACGACCATCGGCCTCAGGAAGCCACCAAATTCCTCGCGCAGCGATTTGTTTCGCCTCACCAGGTAGCCTGCCAGGTACATGAGCAGGCAAAGTCGCGCCGGCTCCGATACCTGCAAATTCATCACACCGAAACGGACCCAGCGGGTACTGCCATTGACGGTATAGCCAATGCCCGGAACCAGAACAACCAGCAACAGTACGATTCCAAGTAACAACATCAACGGGCCAAGCTTGCACCAGATCCGCATTGGAACGAAAAGACAAACCAGGCCGGCGATCGCGCCGATGGAGATGGCCAGCAGCTGGCGTTCAACGAAGTAGAACGGCCGACCGAATGATCCGTCCGAAATCGAAATCGAAGCAGATGCAAGTACAACCAGACCGCCCAGTAACAGCGTCAGCACAAGCGTCAGCAAAACCGGGTCGAGCTGGAGCGGCATTTTCAGGCGTGCTGGAAACGGCATTGTGATACTGCTGATACTCATGATCGCAACGCCCCCACCGCCTCGCAGAACGCTTCACCGCGCACTCTGAAATTCTGGTACTGATCGAAACTTGCACACGCGGGAGCAAGCAAAACGGTATCGCCGGGCTCCGCCAGATCGGCAGCGCGCGTAACCGCGTCCCGCATGTCGCCGGCACTGTGAACGGGCGCAAGCCCATCAAGTGCATCACCGATTAACGGGCCATCTTCGCCAATAACGACTGCGCATCGAAGGCGCATGTAAACGGTCTTCGCGAGCTGATCAAAGTCGCCGCCCTTCCCTTCGCCACCCGCGATCAAAACGACAAAACCATCAATGGACTCAATTGACGCGATGGCAGCAGCGACATTTGTTGCCTTCGAATCGTTGACGTAATTTGCGCCACCCACCGTATCCACAAACTGCATGCGATGAGGCAAGCCCGGAAATTCATTGAGGACCTGCAACATGGGCGGCAATTCCAATCCCATGAGTTGCCCCATCGCCAGCGCGGCCAGTGCATTCGCACGATTATGACGACCGACCAGGGCAACATCGTCAATCGACAAAAGTAACTGTTCGCCACGTGCGAGAAATTCGACGCCGTCGTCTTCCCGGATACCGAATTGACCGTCACCCGGCTCATCCAGGCCGAAGCTCAGTTGCGGTATATCGTCGGGAATGTGCTCCAGTGCGTCGGGATCTTCCCGATTGAAAACGGCTGCCTTGGCTTCGCGGAATATGCGGTATTTAGCCGCGCGATATTCTTCTTCGCTTGCGTGCCAGTCGAGATGATCCGGAGAAATATTCAACATGCCGGCAACGTCCGCCGGCAATTCGGGCAAACGCTGCAACTGGAAGCTCGACAGCTCCAGGATATAGGTATCCGGGGCGTCCTCCTCCAGCAGGTCAAGCGCGGGCCTGCCAAGATTTGCGCCTGCCAGTGCGGGTACATCGGCAGCATCGCACATCAGTGACAACAGGGTTGCGACAGTACTTTTGCCGTTCGAACCCGTCACGACCGCGAGCGGCGCCGAAATTTCATGCAGAAAAAGCTCGACGTCCGAAACGATCTTGATCTTCTTTTTTCGCGCTTGTGCAAGCAACGCGTCATCGTCCGCTATTCCGGGTGACACGATGATGCGTTTGACGTTCTTCAACAGGTTTTTAGTGCTATCGCCAAGGATGACTTCGGCATCCGGAGCCAGTGACCGCAACTCTTCCAGTCCCGGCGCATCTTCATTGCTGTCATGGTAAATCGCATCGATATTATTGCGCATCAGATAGCGGGCAACTGAAAGCCCGGTGGCACCGAGACCGTAAACGAGATCTTTCTTGCTCGTTTTTTTCGCTTTTTTCTTTTTTGCCGCGTTCATCGGATCTTCAAACTCGCAAGACCGATCAATACCAGGATTACGGTGATGATCCAGAACCGGACAATAATTTTGGGCTCCGCCCAGCCCTTTAATTCAAAATGGTGATGTAGCGGCGCCATTCGGAAGACGCGCCGGCCGGTCAGTTTGAACGAAGCAACCTGAATCATGACCGAAACTGTTTCGACGACAAAAACTCCGCCCATAATAGCCAGAACGATTTCCTGCCGAACGACGACCGCTACAACACCCAGTGCTGCACCAAGCGATAGTGCACCGATATCTCCCATAAACACCTGGGCGGGATAGGTGTTAAACCACAAAAATCCAAGACCAGCGCCCGCGAGCGCTGCACAAAAAACCATGATTTCGCCGGTACCTGCGACATACGGAATATCAAGGTACTCGGCGAAATTTACGTTGCCGGTGACGTACGCAAATACGCCCAGCGAACCACCAACAAGAACGGTCGGCATTATTGCCAAACCATCAAGCCCGTCAGTGAGATTGACGGCATTGCTGAAACCGACAATAAACAGATAGGTAACAGCGATACTGAACACACCCAGCGGCAGTGACAGGTCTTTGAAATAGGGAATCAGTAGCGACGTGCTGAATTCATCACTCGCCATCATGTACAGCGCGACCGCAGCGGCCAGCGCCGAAACAGACTGCCAAAAAAACTTTTGCTTTGCCGATATTCCGGCCGGATCCTGCAAGATCAGCTTTTTGTAGTCATCGACATAACCGATAACGCCGAATGCCAGGGTGACGAACAACACTATCCAGATGTAGCGGTTTTCGAGATCCGCCCACAACACGGTGCTGACAACAATCGCCGTCAGGATCATCGCGCCACCCATCGTCGGCGTTCCGGCCTTGGGAAGATGTGTGATGGGACCGTCCTGGCGAACCGGCTGCCCTACCTGCGAACTGCTCAACCTGTCGATCATTCGCGGGCCAATGACGAACGACAGCACCAGCGCCGTCAACGCACCAAGAATCGCGCGCATGGTCAGGTAACTGAAGACATTGAAGCCGGTTTCGAACTGTGCCAGGTAGTCGGTGAGATAGAGCAACATGATCAGCCACCCACCGCAGCGTTCGACACTTGCTGGATGCCGCGAACCACACGCCCCATGTGCATTGACCGCGACCCTTTGACCAGCACATTGTCGCCAGCTCTCAAGGTGCCGTTAAGATCGTCGATAATATCCTCGGCCGTTTCGTACCAGGTCGCGCCTTCGCCAAACGCATTCACTGTGTGTTGCGACAGCTCTCCGGTAGCGAGCAAGCGCGTGATGCCGGCGTTTCTCGCTGCGGTACCGACTGAACGGTGCAGCGATTCAGCTTCTTCACCCAGTTCACGCATATCGGCCAGCACCAGGATCGATGAGCCATCCTGCGTAGCGAGGAACTCTGCCGCAGCAATTGCGCTGGCCGGGTTTGAGTTGTAGCTGTCGTCAAAAATCTGTGAGCCGCCAATACCATCTATCGGATGCAAGCGGCCAGCGACTGGCACCATTGACTCCAGGCCGCACCTGATTTGTTCGGCCGTCAGATCGAGGGCAAGACTTACAGCTGCCGCCGCGCAAGCATTTCTTACGTTGTGAACTCCTTGTAACGGCAATGTCACCATCAGCTCATCGTCCGGCAGGTGCAGGCGAAACGATGTGCCTTCGTTGACGATCTTGATATCCGACGCATGGACCGTCGCACTCGGTGTAAGACCGAAACTGATCAGCTGAAGATCGTCTACCAGCGAACTCCAGTAATCGAACCAGGCGTCATCCGCATTGAGAATTGCCGCACGCGGTCGATTGGTGGACTGCAGGATTTCGCCTTTCGCCCTTGCGACTCCTTCGATCGTGCCAAACCCTTCCAGATGAGCGGGACCCGCGTTGGTAATCGCAACAACTGACGGCTCCGCAAGAGAGGTCAGGTATTCGATTTCACCAGCATGGTTTGCACCCATCTCGATCACCGCATAGCGATGTTCCGGGCTGAGTTTCAGCAACATCAGCGGCAGACCAATGTCGTTATTCAAGTTGCCGTGCGTCGCCAGGGTCTCGGCGGATTGTGACAAACAACTGGCAATCAACTCCTTGAGCGTGGTCTTGCCGTTACTGCCGGTAATCCCGACCACACTGGCTGGCATTTCTTTGCGCCAGCTTGCAGCTAGCGCGCCCAGCGCCAGTCGTGTATCAGTAACCGTAATATTTGGCAGCGCTGTCTCGACTGGTTTGGCTACTACTGCTGCCGCCGCCTTTCTGTCTTCGGCGATTTTCAGGAACTCGCTGCCATCAAAATTCGGCCCGTTCAATGCAACGAACAGCTCGCCGGATGTAATCGTCCGGGTATCAGTACTGACGCCGCGAAACGAAACGTCGTCACCGTGCATTTCACCGCGCATCGATTTCGCTGCTTTTGCCAGGGTGCTTTCGATCATCACCCGGCACTCCTGCGGCTGCGCGTTTCCAGGCTCGCAACCGCAACATCGAAATCAGAAAACGGGACCGACTCTTTGCCGATGATCTGGGTCAATTCGTGGCCTTTGCCTGCAATCAGGATGGTCGCGTTGTCGTTACACGAATTGATCGCATGTGCAATTGCTGCTGCCCGATCTTCAACAACCGTCGACTCTGCAATCATTCCCACCAAAATATCATCGATGATCGCTTTTGCATTTTCAGTCCGCGGATTGTCACTCGTTACAATGACGTGATCTGCCAGTCGAGACGCGACTTCACCCATCTGCGGACGCTTGCCACGATCGCGATCGCCACCACACCCGAAAACACACCAGAGCTCGCCCTCGCAATGCAGGCGAATAGCATGCAACGCTTTTTCGAGGCCATCCGGCGTGTGTGCAAAATCAATGAAAACGGAAGGCAATGGAATGTCGCTGGTCGCTTCTACGCGCTGCATTCTGCCGGGTGGAGCTGAAACCAGGGATAACACCGAGCCTGCCTCGGACAGTGGTATGCCATGCCGCAGAAGTAGTGCCAACACCAACGCAACATTTTCAACATTAAAGTCGCCTGGCATTTGTATCTCGAATTCGACCTCGCCCCACGACGTTTCAAAGCGAATCAGCGAGCCCCTGTCATCGGCAATAACTGAACGGGCAAAAACAAAAGGTCTGTCGGTCGCTTCACGATCAACGCGAGTTGAAACTTCGACCACGCTGCTATCGCATCGATCGGCGAGCTCCACTCCGAATTCGCTGTCTATATTGATGATGCGGTGGTTCAGCGCGTTATCCGTAAACAAACGCGCTTTTGAATCAAAATAACTCTGCATGTCGCCGTGATAATCAAGGTGATCGCGGCTCAGGTTTGTGAAGATCGCAGTATCAAATTGCACGCCGTCAGTACGTCCCTGCGCAAGCGCATGCGATGACACTTCGATCGCGGCGTGAGTCGCTTTTTGATCGCGAAACTCGGCAAGTGTCCCGTGTAATTCGATGCACGCCGGCGACGTGAGCCCGCCACTGTCGGTGAGCTCCGAGATGCCTTTGCCCAGCGTTCCTATGTATCCGGTATGGCGACCAAGTAGCTGCAGACAACGGGCGAGCAACATTGCGACGGTTGTCTTGCCGTTCGTTCCGGTCACGGCGATTACGCTCAGTGCTTCGGATGGCGAGTGGAACCAGCGATTCGCGATTTCGCCAATGCGTTGTTGCAGTCCCGGCATCGCGATCATTGGCACAGCAGAATCGAAACCAGTGTCGCCAATCGACTCTGCGTCATACACAATTGCGACGGCACCGGCATCGACGGCCTGTTCAATGAAATCCAGTCCATGAGAATCTTCACCCGCGCACGCCAGGAATACATATCCTTCACCAACCAGGCGGCTATCTGAAGCGATACCGTGGAGTTCGATCGCAGGCGCATCAACCATCCCGCGTAACAGAGTTTGCAGGTTCATGCCGCTGTAGATGAGTTCTGCCGGCACGCTCATTGACTCATGGCCTGCATTACACCACCCGCCTCTCGTGCTGGAAGTGCGTCCGGCGGAATTGCCATTAGTCGCAATGATTCTGCCATGACGTCAGCAAACACGGGTGCCGCAACATCAGATCCGTAGTACAGGTCACCGCCGGGTTCATCGATAATGACAACCGTTACAAGACGGGGATCACTTGCCGGCGCCATGCCAGCGAAAATTGAAAGGTATTTGTCTTCTGAATATCCGCCGGCGGAAAATTTCCAGGCAGTTCCGGTCTTGCCGGCAACGCGATACCCCTCCACTGCTGCTTTCGTGCCGGTACCACCGGCATTGACAACCTCTTCCATCATTTCGCGGACTGCTGTTGCCGTGTTGCTGGAGATAATGCGCTCTGAAGCAGTGGGCTCGTCCAGCGCGATCAGCGACACCTGGCGTAAAACGCCGTCATTGCCGAGAGCCGCATATGCCTGTGCAAGTTGCAGCGGTGTTACAGAAATACCGTAGCCGTAAGCCAGTGTCGCCTGGCTGATTTGTTGCCAGTGGTTGTAATGAGTGAGCAGACCTGCAGACTCTCCGGGAAATCCGCTCGCGGTCATAGAACCCAGACCGAATTGCGTCATCGCACCCCATAACTGATCGGGCTCCAGCGACATTGCGATCTTGGTAACACCGACGTTACTGGACCGGGACAGAATGGTAGTCAGGCTGATGCGACCGAGATTGCTATGGTCTTCGATCTTCTTGGCGCCAACCACAACATAGCCTGGAGACGTATCGATGTAACTGCCGGGTTTGTATTGCCCACTCTCCAGTGCCGCCGCAAGAATCAAAGGTTTGATACTCGAACCGGGCTCGAAAATGTCAGTTATCGCTCGATTACGATAGCGCTCTGCAAGGTATTGTGATCGATCGTTCGGGTTGTACGACGGCTGATTTACCATCGCCAGCACTTCACCGGTCTTGACCTCCAGAATCACAATGGATCCGGACTCCGCTTTGTGCTTCTGGATCGACGCCTTGAGCGCGCGGTAGGCGAGATACTGCAATCGCAGATCAATACTCGATCGAAGATCCCGACCGTGGTCCGGTGGGCGGATACTTTCTACGTTTTCGACAGCACGACCAAGACGGTCCTTGAGCACACGTTTTGCCCCGGACTCGCCGCTCAGCCAGTGATTAAATGCCAGCTCGAGACCTTCCTGACCGTGATCATCGACGTTCGTGAATCCAACCAGGTGACCCGCGACTTCGCCTGCCGGGTAGTAACGGCGATACTCCCGCAAGACATTGACGCCCGGCAAATTCAAAGCCATGACCTTGCTTGCCTGGGCCGGGCTCAGATGCCGTTTCAGGTACAGAAATTCCTTGTCCATGCTACGCGTTATGCGACGCATGAGCAGCTGAGAATCCAGCCCCAGCGATTCCGCCAGGCGCGGCACATCATCTACGGCTGTTGCAAGTTCCT
>Ga0316193_10004258_pt1 | contig 10505 bp, 10 predicted proteins | sample MerIslsedime2_MG_FD_207735 | JGI IMG/M metagenome (GOLD analysis project Ga0316193, IMG submission 207735) | Coastal sediment microbial communities from Maine, United States - Merrow Island sediment 2 | ecosystem: Environmental > Aquatic > Marine > Coastal > Sediment | place: USA: Maine...
TGGGCCGCCGAAGCCCTGAATTACAATGTCGATTACTACATCTTCCACTGCCGGGATCAGGATGCCGATTACCATTCCCTGGACACCCTGCTTTCAGCCGCTAAACCGGTCATTGTCGCTCATCCTAATATGCTGGGTACCAACCTGAACCGGGTTGCCGGCGAATGCTTGATTGAAATCAACAACCGCTATGTCTGGCGCACGGACTGGAAACAGTTTTACAGTCCGTTCAAGAATCATTTCAAATTTGTCATCGGTTCAGATGCACACCAGCCGCACTGGCTTAATCAGTCGGTCGCCCGCTATGTTGCCGACCAGCTTGGAATCGAAGAACATATGATCTTTTGATGGCAATTATAAACCGAAGACCAACGCTATTCATTTTGAATCGGCCAGTCTCCCGGTTTTAGTAGAACCCTCGCAAACGTATCTTTGGTATCTTTGCGCTGTCTCATTCCGGTAACCACCGCATCGGCCCCTTCACCCCAGGCCGTTCCATAGCTGAACAAATCGGAAAACTTGGCGAAGTGCCAGGCGGGATTATATCCCTGGCTTCTTAAATCGCGGTATTCTTCGAGCATATCGGAAAACTTATACAACACAAACCAGTTCAGTCGCCGATTTTCAGGAATATCCAGGTTTTCATCATACCATAAAAAAATACCCTGTTCGTCGGCGATACGCTCCGCTTCGGAAACCACGGTATCATGGTCTTCAGGATAAAAGGGCGGTGACAATGCGATTTTTTTACATTCACCTGTGACGCACTCGGCAAAAGCCGTCATCATGCCGAGAATGAAAGATTTTCGATCGATAGTCTTACCGGCATTTTTTGTATCCGATAGGCTCATTTTGTTGATTTCCTCCAATTGAAATTTTTTAATGGCTCTTATGAAACTACACCAAGTTAAAAGTGAACCGCAGAACCGCAGAATATCGAATATCGAATGTCGAAGGGTGGGTTCGCTTCGCTCAGTCATTTTTTATAAAATAGACAGAATACCTTACTTCGACATTCGATATTCATTATTCGATTTTCGATATTCTCTTTTTCAGAGTTTCTTTTTCGATCAGACCGGCCGTTTTTTGACCGGCATGAGATTAAGACCGGTTCCACTGCCGAAAATTAACAGGGTGCCGACGATAAAGTTCCAGTTCAGCGGTTCACCCAGATAGAGTAGTCCAAAGCAAGCAACCAGGGGTACTTCGACAGTCATTATAACGCCTACTTTCGGCGCGGAAAAACGGACCAAAGCCTGGTTGATGGAAAGCTGTGCCCCCATTGAAAAAACGGCTACTGCGGCAACACCGACCCATGCGGCAATGCTTGCCGGCACAATCGGGCGATCCTGCATTAATAAAGGCCCTATACCGGCGATGCTGCCGGTGAGGCAGAGGTAGAAAAACAGGGTGTAGATGTTGTTTTCCCGGCCCAATCTTCGGACCAGAAGAACCGTAAGGGCGCACAGAAAGGATGAACAAACCGCAAATAAATGCCCGAGATTCAAGGCAACGGAAGCTTCAGACGGCCATAGGATCAAACTGGTTCCGATGAAGGCGCCGCAGATAAACGGCCAGGCTATCCTGGCGGTGGGTTCACCGGTCACCCAGGGAGATAAGACAGCTGTGATGGCCGGGTAGAGGTAGAAAAGCACCATCGCTATTGAAAGCGGAATTCTCTGGAAGGCCGCGACTAAAAGCAGGAAGGCCAGTGCACCGCACAAGCCTCTGACGGTCAGGAGAAAACGTCTTTGTCCCCAGAGGCTCAAGCCAAGCGTCTTGACGATAAACGGTAGTACCACTAGCCCCAGTCCAAACCGCCCGACACTTATCTGCCAAACACTCAGATGAGACCCGGCTAATTTGGCTGAAACACTCAAAGCAGCGTAGAGCAAAGGTGCCAGGCATAGCCAGATAAGTCCGCCTGATTTTATCGGTGATGTGGTCAACAGTTTCCTTTGTTAAAAAAACTATCGGCGTTCGGTCCAAGTCTTTTGTGAAACTTCCAGAGGCTCTCATCCGCGCAGCGGCATCTCCCAGATCTTGGCGATCAAATCCTGGCCGAAGCTTTTGTGCGCTGATTGAGAAATCCTTTCAAAACCAGCTTTCGCATACTCAGATTCTTCCGCGTAGACGACGCCATGCCGATGTATGATCCAGCCCATATCGCCGGGCCGCTGGGGTCGCAGCAGTAGGACGCCGGTGGTTTAGGTTTGGCATCAAGAATGGTCTCGATGGCCTGGATAACCTTTAAAAGCGTGTGACGATCTTCATCAGCCAGGCCCAGCAGCATTTCTTCATCTGATTATAAATCAGTTTCACTCAATAGGGTATGACGGGAAGCGCTTGTTTTACAGCGATTGTGAGAAGTACAATCTATCGAAAAGACATCGGCATGAAAAAAAGATCATATCTGCTTTTTAACTCTTATGGGGTTCTCAATGCGAACTCCTCGAATCACCCGACCATCGCTTAAATCTTCGGTCCAGAGCTTTTCACAATTAGCACTTTGAGCGGCTGCGACGATCAGAGCATCCCAGAAAGATAAGCGGTTGATGATGCCGCAATCAATGGCTTCCTTACAGTTTGTTCCAGCAGTTTCCGGATGAGCGCATTCATTGATGTCTGATGCCTTTCGGCGTAACGTCTCCCGGATTTAAGCAAATCTTCGTCCAGTGAAATCGGAATGTTTGGCATGGCGCACTTCCGATTCAGTGTCCACAGCATAAGTGTCCACAGATTACGTGTCAATAATTTATTTAAAGCGGAGTTTCGCAGACATCCGCGCCGCCTAAATATGCCTGCTGCATCATCTCATTGCACAAAAGATTACTGGCGCTATCCGACAAAACGATCGAGCCGGTCTGCAGCACATAACCCCGATCGGCAATGGACAGGGCCATATTGGCATTTTGCTCCACCATGAAAATGGTGGTTCCCTGCCGGTTTACCTTCTGAATGATTTCAAACTGTTGATCCACCAGCAGGGGGGACAATCCCATAGAAGGCTCGTCCATCAAAAGAACATCCGGATTGGAAAGCAGGGCACGTCCCATGGCCAGCATCTGCTGCTCCCCGCCGCTTAAGGTGATGCCGGCCTGGTTGATTCTTTCTTTCAGCCTCGGAAAGAGTTCAAAAATTTTTTCGATGTCCTTTTTGACCCCTTCGTGGTCGTTACGCAGGTAGGCGCCTAATTCCAGGTTTTCGAGCACGGTCAGGCGGGGGAAAATTCGGCGATTTTCCGGAACGATGGCCACGCCTTTGGCGATAATTTGCTTGGTGGGTTTGCCATCGATGCGTTCGCCGTTTAGTTTTACTGCCCCTCTATTGACTTTGCAGACACCCAGAATTGTTTTAAGTGTAGTGGATTTGCCCGAAGCATTTCCTCCCAGCAGGCAGACCAGTTCTCCCTTGTATATTTGGAGATTGATGTCGTAAAGCACCTGGATATTGCCGTAGTAGGTATCTACATTTTGAAATTCGAGAATGGGTGTTTGATTCATTTATTATCCACCAGGTTGTCGCAAGTAAATTGTTGTTGATATAACCAATATGAATTCAATATTGGTCAGTGGTCCGTTGTGAGTTGTATGTTGTCACTAAAACACCTATGCGCTCGGTACCCTGCTATCATCCCGCACCCTTAGAATCGATAGAATTCCTCAAATAGTCATTCGTCAATAGACAATCGTCATTCTTTTTGTTTTTTCCTCCCTAAATACGATTCGATGACCTGCTCGCTGCAGGCCACTTCATCATAGCTGCCCTCTGCAATTTTGATTCCATAATCCAGTGCAATAACCCGATCTGAGATGTTCCGCACGACATTGAGTTTGTGTTCAATCACCACAATCGTATAATCGAACTTATCACGGAGTGCTTTGATGAATCCTGTGATTTCAGAAGTTTCCTGTGGATTCATTCCGGCCGATGGTTCGTCTAACAGGAGTAATTTGGCATCGGTTGCCAGGGCGCGTGCGATTTCAAGTCGTCTGCGGTTGGCATAGGATAAAAACATGGCTTGCTGGTCAAAGCGGTAGCCGGTGAGTCGGGCACCGAAAAGCGCCAGAATCTCTTTGGCTTGCTGCTCAGCTTCGATTTCTTCCCGTTTGTGACGGGGCAGATGTAAAAGCACGGATAATGGTCCGGCGCCGGTTCGGCAAAACCGGCCGACCCTGGCATTGTCCAGGACACTCATTTTATTGAATAGCCTTAGATTCTGAAAGGTACGAGCAATACCGGCACTGACCACTTTATGAGGTTTTAATCCCGTGATGTCGCTGCCTTCAAAGTATACCCGACCGGCACTGGGAGGATAAATGCCGGAGATAAGGTTGAACAGCGTTGTTTTGCCGGCGCCGTTGGGCCCGATAATGCTTATAATTTCTCTTTCACGGACTGCAAAGCTTAAGTTATAAACTGCTTTAAGACCGCCGAAAGTCCGGCTGATATTTTTTAATTCAAGCAGGGTCCGATTGCTTTCAGGAAAGGCATGTCGGCTATCGGAAGGGTCCTCGGGCTTTGGTTGTTGTGTATAATACAGGTCAGTTGAAGCCCTCAGCCGGCCGCTTTTATCCTTGTCGGGCCGGGCTTTCTTTCTAACCAGAAACCCTATGCCACTGATGAGGCCCTGGGGTCTGAGGGCCATCAATAAAATCAGAACCAAACCATAAGACATCATACGGTAGGCACCGTATTCCCGCAAAAATTCAGGTAGAATCGAAAGCAGAACCGCCCCGGCAATGACCCCGGCAATATTTCCCAATCCTCCCAGAATTACCATGCAGTAGACAATCACCAGTTGCTGGAAATCAAAATTGTTGGGGAATACGGAGTCCTGAAAAGAAGCAAACAAAGCACCGGCGGCACCGGCGGTAAAAGCGCCGCCGGCAAAGGCCATCAATTTCATCCCGGTGGTATCGACACCCATGGCCCCCGCCGCCAGTTCATCCTCGCGAATCGCCTCCCATCCTCGGCCGATCCGGGAATATTTGATCCGGAGAGACCCTATGGTGGCGATGGCGGCAAAGATCCAGATGAGATAAGCATAGGCTACGGGGGAAATAATCCTAAAGCCGAAAACATTAATAGGGTCGAAGCTGTAGATCCCGTTGACGCCACCGGTGATATCCACCGGCGTGTCAAGGTTTTGCAGCAGCAATTTAAAGATCTGGGCGAATGCCAGGGTGACAATGGCCAGGTAATCTCCCTTTAAGCGTATGCTTGTTGATCCCAGGGCGAGACCGATGATCATGGTGAAAAGGGCAGCTAGCGGTAAAACGATTAAAAAGGGCAGGTGAATATCAAACTGATTGGAAGATAACAGGGCAAACGTATAACCGCCGATGCCAAAAAATGCCACATAGGCCAGATCGAGCAGACCGGCAAACCCCGCCACCACATTCAGTCCGAGGGCCAGCATGACCCACAGCCCGGTCATGGTAAATATCCGCAGCCAGTAATTATTCGGCATCAGGTGGGGTGCCGTGACCAGAATAATTACGATGACGCCATAAAGCACCAACCGATTGGGCTTGCGCCAGGATAGTGAATCCGTGCTGTTTAAGGCCGCTGTATTTGTTTCAGGGTTCATTAAGTTTAGATAAATAGTTGATCGGGTTTACCCAGGTAAAAGGTTAAAGGAGAAAGGCAAAAGGCTAAAGCAAAAGAAAAATAGCGATAATCAATGAAATATGTTTCGGATCTAAAACCTTTATCCTTTAGCCTTTATCCTCAGTCCTTCCTACCTTCTCACCTTCCCATCTTTCCACCTTCACGTCCTTCCGCAATCCTAAATCCCCGATCATTAGACTTTTTCAGGAATTTTTTCGCCCATCAACCCCCTGGGCCGGATAATGAGTACGGCGATTAAAATTACGAAGGCAACAACATCCTTGTAAGCCGAAGGCAGAAAAGTGACGGCCAACGATTCGATCAGTCCCAACAGGATACCGCCGACCATAGCCCCCTGTATACTGCCGATGCCTCCCAGAACTGCGGCTGTAAAGCCCTTCAGTCCCGCCTGGAATCCGACATAGTAATCCACTTGGGTGAACAACAGACCCACCAGCACGCCAGCTGCGCCTCCCAGGGCGGAGCCAATCAGGAAGACGACAACGACAATTCTATCCACGTCGATCCCCATAAAGGCTGCCGCTTCAATATCCTGGGCTGTAGCTCGCATGGCCTTGCCGACCTTGGTTTTTTTGATCAATATCGTCAAAAGTCCCATGAGAATAAAAGTGACGGCAATGACCAGAACCCGCATAAACGAAAAAACAGTAGAGCCGACATGCAATACGCGGATGCTTTCAGGAATCAGGGAAGCAATGTGAAACACGCGGACTTTGGCGCCCTGGTAGGTCAACACGAGGTTCTGCAAAAAAATAGAAACCCCCAGGGCACTGAGAAGTAAATTCATGCGGGGGGCGTTGCGTAACGGACGATAGGCAAAACGTTCCGTCATCAGTCCGACCAGGCCGGAGACGCCCATGGCCAGTATGATCATCAGCGATATCACCAGGACCGCATTCATCATCACCTGATTGTTGCGGGTTAACAGATGGAGCACCCACCACCCGGTAAAACCGCCGATCATATATATCTCGCCATGGGCAAAGTTGAGCATGCCCAGGATGCCATAGACCATGGTATAGCCGATGGCAACCAACGCATAGACGCCGCCCAGAGTTAAGCCGTTTACCAGTTGCTGGGGTAATTGCTGAAGATATATATCCAAAATTGATTGGTTATCGGTTGAGGGTTAATGCGTCATGGGTTCAAGGTTTCTGAGTTCAAAGATATATGGTTTCAGGTGTTCCGCCGCAGGCGGACCGCCGGCCAAAAAAACGGCCGGTCAAATCGAAAAAGAAACGTTGAATCTGTTCACTGTTTCGGCCAGGCGGAATCTCAAACTTGCATAATGAAGAGTTTTATACAAGGGGTGTCAGTATCAGCATCTGCCTTCCCCGACACCCGAAACCTGACACCTTGTCCATCGTGCAATATATTGTCAAAAATAATCAATAATATCTAAATACACCGGACACATTACTTTCCGGTCATTACCGCTACCTGCTTGAAATCATCGCCGACGACCTGGAAGAAATAGGTGGCGCCGCCCTTAAGATCACCTTTGGCATCGAAGGTAATGGGAAATCCCAGGATTCCTTTGTAGTTATCTGTTTTGTGCAAATACGCCACCACTTCCTTGCGCGTGATATTTCCGTCCGCAGCTGCCTTGTCTATCGCCGTCAGCAGGATATTCATCGCCTCGTAGGCGGGTGGACCGAAACCACTGAGAACTTCATAGGTGCTCTCGTATTTCTTAACATAATCGGCCGCCTCGGATATCGAATAGATGTCAGGCGCGAAATGATAGACATAAGCGCCCTCGGCAGTGCCCTCGGCCGCTTTGATGAAATCTTTCTTGTCCCGGGCGCCTTCGGTGCCGAAGTAGATGGCGTCGATTCCCAGCTCTTTGGTTTGGCGCACGCCAATGGCACTGTCCGGTGCGGTGGTGGCGACAAAAAATAGCACATCCGGGCTGAAGGCTTTCACCTTGGTCAGAACCGCTGAATAGTCCTTGGCCCCACCGACGATGGTTTCCTGCATGATATCCGTTATGCCCAATTTTTTCAGGCCGGCAATTGTTTCTTTGGCCATATTGACATTATAGGCGGTTTTCTCGTTGAGGATTGCGACACGTTTAGCCTTGAGGACTTTTTTCATGAACAGGGCGCAATTCCAGCCGTGGGCATCATTCCGCGCGTTGACCCTGAAAAAGTGTTTGTATCCCTGTTCCGTCAGATCGGGTTTGGAGGCCGCAGTCGTGATGCAGGCCATATCTGCCGCACCGTATATTTTGAGTGTGGCCTGGGCGATGTGACTCATGGGCGGACCCACAACGCCGTACATCAATTCATCGGCCGCAAACTTATGCGCAACATTGACGCCCTGGGCGGGGTCCATGGCGTCATCTCCCATGATTTGTTTGATTTTGACGCCCTGAATGCCTCCTTTGGCATTCCATTCATCCACCGCAATCTGGGCTGAGTTGTAGATTTCCGCGCAGGGTGCAGCCGCATCCCCGGTGAACGCACCGGCATTGCCGACATGAATCCCTTTTTTTACATCCGCACTGTGTCCAAGTCCGGCCATTCCAAGAATCAGCACCAGCGATAAAACAATCGATAAACGCTTTTTCATTTTTTTACCCTCCATTTTTAATGTTCAATGCCAGCTTATCCAGTTCATTTTTTGCTATTTTTTCCATTGACAATCGCGCCGCTATTTGTTCGATGGTCATGCGGGTTGTGAACAGGTCCTGGATGTCATAGTCGGTCATTTCCTCCACATTGTACCCGGCCCGGGGAATTGAATACAGCAGTCCCTCCAGGGCCAACTTGTGCAGGGCCTCTCGAACCGGCGTCCGGCTGACACCCGTGCTGGCTGCCAGAGTGGATTCCACCAGCCGGGTTCCTCCCGCAATTTTTCCCGTAATGATGGCCGACCGCAGGTCTTTGCGCTGTGTCAGAGATTCCGAATCTTGTTTGGTGGTTTTAAGTACTTTCATGGATATCGGAGGTTTCAGAGTTTTTACCCTGAACAGCAATCTATTTGTGGGATGAGTGATTTCTGCAAAATGAATGGCATTTACTTAGTATATAGGGCTTTAATTGTCAAGCTCAAGTTGGTTGTCGCTGAATTATATAAATAATTGGAATTAATCATTATATAAAAAATCAACGGTTGACATCCATAAAATATGCACTTGACATACAACCCTCGATTACCCTAAACTGCACAGACTCCAGCAGTTATCTCATGATAATTGGACATTCATAATGTCCCGGAAAATACGCTAGATTTAAAGTCAATTACGAGATCCGGATAAGAGCGCAAAAGGTATGCACAAACTTAAAGTGACAGCAGAGAAAATCGACGGTTACTGCAATCAACCCATACTGGTGGGAGACAGTTTCGTTGTTGACGGCGGTAAGATATTGATTCCGCAGGGCGGTCATATTTGCATGTGGGCCCTGCAGAGCATGATGCCTATTTTCCCTTTGCTGCAGCGAGCCCAGCCCGATAAAGGGGATTGGACTGCCAAAAGCGGCCAAGTGTTCGTATGTCCCGACCCCAGGGGATGTGTCCATTACCGTATCGAAAGGATCAGCCAAACATGATCACCCTCGAACTTGCCAAGTGTTCCGGCTGCAGTCGTTGCGAGGTGAATTGTTCGTTTTTTCATTCCGGTAAAATCGGACGCAGCGGGGCCCGGATTAAAGTTGTTAAAATTGAAGATATCGGAATAGATTATCCGGTGGTCTGCCAACAGTGCCAGGAACGCTATTGCACTAAATGTCCTGAAAAAGCCATCGAAGTTGGCGCACTGGGGCAGGTGATCGTCTCGCCGACGTTGTGCACAGCCTGCGGTGCCTGCGAGCTCATGTGTCCGATCGGTGCGATTGAACTGTATGAGGAAATCCCGCTTGTCTGCGATCTTTGCGGCGGAGACCCGCGCTGCGTCAAGGCCTGTACCCTGGACGCCATTCACGACGAAGCCGATGTCAGCGGAGCAGTCAGCTTAAAGGATTTCAAAAAATCAAGCCGCGGACTTAGCCCGGAGGGAAAGCGGCTAAGCTATGCCATGACGCTTTCACGGGAACTCAGAGACAGTTGGGTTGCAGAAAGGAGAGGCTAAATGCTGCACGGTTATGGCGGACATATCCTGCGGGTGGATCTGACTTCAGAACAGATACGGCGAGAGAAAACAGATCCGGATTACATGCTCAATGTCATCGGCGGCCGGGGACTCAATTCCACCCGTCTGTACGAAGAATTGGAACGGGATTGCGATCCCCTTACGCCCGAGAATATGCTGCTTATCGGTGTCGGTCCGCTCACCGGAACGCTTTTGTCGGCTTCGGCCTTTATGACTATTTCCGGAAAATCGCCGCTAACGGGCATCCTTGGAGATTCGGCGGCCGGCGGGTTTTTCGGCGCCGAACTTAAACTGGCCGGTTACGACCAGGTCGTGATGACCGGACGCTGCGAAAAACCCTGCTATCTCTACATTGCCGATGATCACGTTGAAATCCGGGAGGCATCCCATTTGTGGGGCAAAGATATCTGGCAGACCACCGCAGCGATTCGCAAAGACCTCAATGACAATGCCGTTCAGGTGGCCGCCATCGGCCCGGCCGGGGAGAACCTGGTAAAGTATGCCACCGTGGCGTGCAATAATTCCCGCATGTGCGGCCGCACCGGTATGGGGTGTTTATTCGGTTCCAAACATTTGAAAGCCGTGGCCGTTCGAGGCCGGGGACGACTGACAGTGGCGGATACACTGGGTTATCTGGACCTTTGCCGGGAATTGGATCAGAAGATAATGACCCACCCGGAATATAAAAAACGCAATGCCCTGGGATCCACCTTGCTGATGAAAGCTTTAAACGGTATCGGAATTCTGCCCACCGATCATTTTCAGCAAGGCCTGTGCG
>Ga0316193_10004259_pt1 | contig 10504 bp, 10 predicted proteins | sample MerIslsedime2_MG_FD_207735 | JGI IMG/M metagenome (GOLD analysis project Ga0316193, IMG submission 207735) | Coastal sediment microbial communities from Maine, United States - Merrow Island sediment 2 | ecosystem: Environmental > Aquatic > Marine > Coastal > Sediment | place: USA: Maine...
CGTCGCGAACCGCTCTGCACCACCGTCGGTCTGGCGGATTCCATTCGTCCGGATGCTCAAGCGCATCGCAGTCACATTCGCGGCCATCGCCGTCGTGTATTCAGCATTCACAGCTCTCCAGATCTATGGCTCATGGTCGAACGTCGATCGGGAAGCCCTTGCCACGTCTGAAGCAGGAGCTGCGCTGCCGTCAACGTCTCTTCCGCCGGTGTCCGATGTTGTCGCAGATGATGATCCGGACGTGCAACCCCTTGAAGATGTTGTGGTTGCCGCTCCGACCATTGAGGGTGCGTATCGATCGCTGCTCCTCATCGGCAGCGACGTTGCTGCAGACCTCGCAGACGTCATCCTTCTCACCGTCCTTCCTGCCGACAAGGATCTCCCACCGTTCATGGTGTCGCTCCCCCGTGATCTCTACGTCCCAAATCGTTGCACGAACGGCTACGGGCGCATCAACACGGCGTACCGCGAGTGTGGTGATGTCAATGCTCCCACGATGCTCGCGCTTGCGGTCGAAGACTTCACCGGTATCAAGGTCGACAACTTCGCACTCTTCACCTTCGGCGGATTCGAGCAGGTCATCAACGGAGTTGGCGGTGTCGAGATCTGCTCGGAGTACCCGTTGCGCGACGCGAAGTCCTACCTCGATTTCCCGGGAGGATGCGTGAACGCGGATGGTGCGATGGCGCTTGCGTGGGTGCGGTCGCGCAAGACCCAGCAGCTCGTCAATGGGAGTTGGCGTTCCGTCCCGGGTGCCAGCGATCTGCTGCGTAACGAGCACCAGCAGGACGTGCTCATCAAACTCGCGACCAAGTTGAGGACCTTCGAATCTCCGACCGACCTTTCGAAGAAGATCAACGAGCTCTCGAATGCGTTCGTGGTCGACGACGGACTCAGTCTCTCCGACACGCTCTCGCTCGCCTGGAGCCTCCGCGACATCGACGTCGCCACGATCCAGCGGCTCGTGGTGCCCGTCAAGCTTGGGCGCACCACATCGGGCCAATCGATTCTCAGAGCAACCAAGCCGTTCGACGAGGTTCTCGAGGAGTTCTATCCCGAGCTCCTGGTCGTCGATGCCGACGAGATCGAGTCGGCAGCGTCACCCGCGCCGTAGGTCACTCGACGGCAAAGACCTGAGCATCGCCGAATCCGGGCGCTTGGATCCCTTGTAGTCGGCACGGTTCACGCCGCGGCGGCTTGCGACGATCATGCGTGAGGGTGTCGTGTCGATGCGGGTGATCGACAATGGTTCGGGTGTACCTGCGGACATCGAGCCCTATCTGTTCAAGCGCTACCTCCACGGTGGCGGTCGCGCCCTCCTGAGTGGCAGTGTGGGACTCGGCACGGCGGTTGCGTCCGCATACGCTGAGTCGTTCGGAGGAACGATTGAGTATCTCAGACACAACGACCGAACCATCTTCGAGGTCCGCCTTCCTGCGGTGGTCTCCCACACCGTGCCGGCACTCGTGTAGCGTCCGGACCGCCTGATCGCCGCTTGACCCATCCGTTCGCACCAGCTGCCATAGAATGGGCTGCAATCGCTTGGAGGATCGAACCGACGTGAGTGACCCGAAAGACCCCTACGGCAATCCGCCGGGATGGACCGACCCGTACGCCGATCTGACGGACATCTCCGGGAACGACCCGATCCCGCCCCTCGAAGATCCGAACATCCCGCCGGCAACTCCACCAGGGTCGCCGCTGCTGACCGGACTCGTCGTTGGCCTCCTCCTCGTTGCCCTCTCCGTCGCGGTGTTCCAACTCCTCAAGGACGACGACACGACGGCGACCGCGGAGACGACCACGACAACCGCCGGCGAAGGGTCTGAGACGACGGTCCCGGGCGAAGACTCGACCACGTCGACCACCATCGGGACGATAACGCCTCCCTCGGAGCCGTATCCGCCAGTCGGTACCGCGATCGAAGTCGACAATATGAAGCTGAAGAGCGATCGCATCGGCATCCAGATCAACGACGTTCCTGACCTGAAGTTCGGCGACCCTGCCGACATCTCGATCGGTCGCCTGACCTCGAGCTTCGGCGAACCAGACCAAGACACCGAATGGCAGGTGTCGACCGGTCAATGGGGCGTCTGCACCGGAGACCTCGAACGTGTGGTCCGGTTCGGCCCATTCGCCGCGATCGTCACCACCGACGGGACGTCCGAGGTCTTCAACGGCTATCGGCAGGACCTGAGCTTCGGTGACCTCGACTCGGATGCCACCCAACTCACGACACTCAGCGGCCTGAAGGCAGGCGATACCGTCGAGCGCCTCGAGCAGATCTACGCATCTGAGGACATTCAGTTCTCAACGGACTCGGCACTCGGCGACATATTCGAACTTCGTGGTTCGGATACTGGCACGCTCCTCCTATGGGGCCCCGTACGCGGGACCGATCCGGACTCGCTCGTCGTCGGTGTCTACGCGCCGGATGTCTGCGGCCGGAGCTGAACCCAACGTGTGGCGGTGAAGCCGGACGGGCGCACAGGACAGACACACGGTGGACGTGTGGTCTGCCGCGGAGCGAGCGCGTTTGACGTCTCGTACCGCGAAACAGCCTGAACGCTGGAAGTCAGGCCGCTAGTATCGCCGCCGTGACGACTCGCAATCCCGCCGTTCCGTACCTCGTTGGTTCCGTTGCCGGTGTTGGCGTCGCCATGGCCTTGTTCACCGTCATCGTTGGAGCGACGACCATCACCACGGTGTCCATCGGCGATGCCGCTACGGGTCAGACCCTGCCCGAACTAACCGCCACCGGATCACTGATCGGCCTTCTCGTATTCCTCGCCGGCGCTCTCGGTGGGTTGCTCGTCAGCGCGGTCACCTACGCCGTTGGCCGAGCCCAAGATCCGGACACACCGCGGTTCTCGTTTCCCGTCATCGCGCCCATCGGGATTCTGCTCCCGGCGGCGCTCGCATTCGCGGTTGTGAGCCTTGGCCTTTCGCTGTTCGGAAGCTCGTTGGATGGCGTCGTCGCAGTTCCGATCACTGCCTTCGTCAGCATTTCGGCCGTGGCGGGACTCGTCGCCGGTGCGGTGACCGTCCCGATCGTGGATGCGCTCTCTCGCCACTCCTCGATCGGCGATCCGAACGAGGCAACACCCTCGACGGGTGAGGCGTTTTGGTCGGACTTCGGTCGAGCGGTCGGCATACCTGCTGTGGCGATAGGGATTGGTGCGCTGTTAGCCGTTGGTCTCGCGGAGATCCTCCTCAGCGCCGAATCCACGGCGGTAACCGTCTCAGTGTTCTCCGTTGTGGGCGCAATCATCCTGGGAGGGACCACGTTGCTGGCGCTGCGTCCGTGGGACAAGGAGTAGAGACTCCCCAACCGAAGGACTCTCGCCACTCGGGTCACCGCACATAGCAGTCGGTAGCGAGACACGAGACTTGAGACGTGTCGCCATTCCCGTGGCCGCCCCGCTGAGACTCGGCTAGTGACCGACCGAGGTGCTCGGCACCACGACCGGACCTGTCTCCAGCTTCTGTTCGCTGTCGTACCACGAGAAGAAGACCCATGCAATCGCGACCCACAAGATCAGGCCGCCGCCGATCTTCATGATCAAACCGGCGATGATCTGGTCGGTCATCACATCTATCCCCCACAGCCGCGGGAACGTGGTGTAGATCTCGTACAGGGGACTCTCACCCAGGGTCATGAACGAGGCCGGGATGGTCGGGACCAACGACTGCAGGAACAGATAGCCCATCTTGCCGAAGGGGGCGAGCGTCTTCGTCTCGGGAATCGGATCCATCACCGGCCACCACATCAGGACGGCGGACACGAAAAGCACGAGGTGGGCGAAGAAGTGGAAGAGATCGCTGGTCAACATCAGTTCCACGATCGACGGCACATGGATGAATGCGAGCCACGCGTTGAAGAACACCAGGGTGAAGAGCGGGCGGGTGATGACCTTCAGGAGCGGAATGAACGGCTTGACGTAGGCATGCATCAGCCAGGACGGCGTTCCCCCGAGCAGCAGCGGGGGCACCACCAGCGTGATCAGCATGTGTTCGGTCATGTGGAACATGTACAGCCGCTGCTCTCCGATGTCATGCAAGGGCCAGGTCGAACTGACCACCAAGAAGACAATGCCGCTGTAGAACATCACCCGCTGGAGCGTGGATACCGGGGGTTGTCCGGCCGGGGCATACCGGCCGGCAAGCTTCCGAATGCCGTACTCGTACGCGATGGCGAGAGCAATGGCGACCCCATACACGTCAAGGTGTGGGTGGAACGTGATGTCCATCGGTCAGAGTGCCCGGAATACCGCAAGCAGCACGATGAACAGGAGGATCGCGACCACCACGGCTATTCCGAATACGTAGCGGTATCCCTTGAGGTCATATCTGAGGTGCATGAAGACCGCGACGACCGTCACGAACTTTGCAGCGCCGAACGCGATCAGCAGGGGTGCACGCACTGGGTCAAGGACCTCGATGTATGGGATTGCAATCTCGATGGCGGTCGCGACGGCGAGCGCCGCAGCAATCAACCAGTAGGTCTTCGGCGTCGGATGAGCGTGCGAAGCGGTTGACATGGTCAGATCTGCAGCAGGTAGACGACGGTGAAGATCACGATCCAGACGATGTCCACGAAGTGCCAGTAGAGAGCGACGAGTTCAACGTTCATACCGTGGTCGGGAGAAAGCCGTCGACGCAGTGAGAACGCCACCAGGAGCGCAATCATCAGCACACCGCCCGCAACGTGCATGCCGTGAAAGCCGGTCAGCATGTAGAACGACGAGCCGAAGGGACTGGTGCTGATCGTCAGCCCCTCATTGACGAACTCGGTGAACTCGAAGATCTGGCCGGCGAGGAATGAGAGGCCGAGAAGCGCGGTTCCGATGAGCCAGATCCGCCCTTGGCGCTGATCGGACTTCTGGAAGGCGTTGTCGGCGAGAACCATGGTCAGAGAACTCATCAGCAGCACGAAGGAACTCGCAGACGTGAACGGGATGTTGAAGATCTCGGCACCCGGTCCTCCATCGGTCGTGTGCCGGTACAGGAGGAACGTCGCGATCATCGCCCCGAAGAAGAACACTTCAGACCCGAGAAAGACCCACATCGCGGTCTTTCGCGTCCGATGAATCGGATCGCCGGTCGACTCGAAATCGGTCTGACCGTCAACCTCGAAGACGTCGTCGGTGGCGGTAGCCATCAGTGCATCTCCCTCGTGACCGGTTCCGCAGCCCATCCCACGATGCCCCACAGTGCCACGACCGCCCCAAGCGCGATCACGGCAAACCCGATCGGGCCCGACGAGATGAACACAAGACCGGCGCCCAGCAGGGCAACACCGGTTGCAGCGATAATCGGGAAATACGATGGTGACGGCATATGCATCCCGTGTTCCTCGACGACAACGTCGGGTTTGCCGGCTTGTTCGGGTGTGAGCTTGACGGCACGACCATCTTCGTCGACGCCGTACTTGCGATACCAGAAGTCGTCCTGGTGATGCACCACGGGGACTTCCTCGAAGTTGTACACCGGAGGTGGTGAGGTCGTCGTCCATTCGAGTGTGCGGGCGTCCCACGGGTCGTTCCCTGCCACCTTGCCATGCCGGTAGCTTGCGATCAGGTTGTAGATGAAGAACAGGAATGAGACGGCAATCAGGAAGGCGCCGATCGTGGACATGAGGTTCCAAACGTCCCAGCCCATTCCCTCGGCGTACCGGTAGGTCCGCCGGGGCATGCCGTCGAGACCAAGAATGTGCTGCGGCGCAAACGTGAGATTGAAGCCGATGAACATGATCCAGAAGTTCCACTTCCCGATCGTCTCGTTCATTAGCCGTCCGGTCCATTTCGGGAACCAGTAGTACGCGCCGGCAACATATCCGAACACGGCGCCGCCGAACAGCACGTAGTGGAAGTGAGCCACGACGTAGTAGCTGTCGTGCTGCTGGGTGTTGGCAGGGACAACCGCATGGGTCACACCAGAGATCCCGCCGATGAGGAACATCGCGATGAACCCGACCGTGAACAACATCGGCGCGGGGAACGTGAGGCGCCCGCCCCACATGGTGCCGATCCAATTGAAGATCTTCACACCCGTTGGAATCGCAATCAGCATCGTCGCGAGCCCGAATCCCGCTTCGGCGACCGGTCCCATCCCGGCGGTGAACATGTGATGAGCCCACACCCCGAATCCGAGGAAACCGATGGCAATCCCGGAGAACACCACAAACGAGTATCCGAACAGGGGCTTGCGCGAGAACACGGGCAGGATCTCGGACACGATGCCGAAGGCCGGCAGGATCAACACGTAGACCTCGGGGTGCCCGAAGATCCAGAACAAGTGCTGCCAGAGCAGCGGATCACCGGAGGCCTGAGCTTCGTAGAACAGCCCTCCAAAGTTGCGGTCGATGAAGATCTGCCAGAGGCCAACACCGATGACCGGAAGGCTGAAGATGAGGAGGAACGAGGAGACAACGCTCATCCAGACGAAGACCGGCATCCGCATCAGGGTCATACCGGGAGCACGCATCGTGAAGATCGTCGCAACGAAGTTGATCGACCCTGCGAGCGAGGCAAAACCAAGGAGCTGCGCACCGATCGAGTAGTAGTCCATCCGAACGTACTCCTGGATCTGCGTCGAGAGCGGCGCGTAGCCAACCCACGCGCCATCCGGCGATCCGCCGAGGAAGAATGACGACGTCAGCAGTACGACGCTGAAGAGGAACAACCAGAAGGCGAAGGCATTCAATCTCGGGAAGGCAACATCCCGGGCGCCGATCATGAGCGGAATGAAGTAGTTCTGGAAAGCGGCGGCGATCGGCATGATGACGGCAAACACCATCGTGAGCCCATGCATCGTGAACAGCTGGTTGTACGCGTCGGCGGACACCAGGGTGCCGTTCGCCGTCGCCAGCTGCGTTCGGATCAGCAGGGCCTCGAGACCGCCGACGAGGAAGAACACCAGCGACGAGACCGCGTACATGATGCCGATCCGCTTGTGGTCGATCGTCGTGATCCAGCTCCACAAACCCTTCGTCGAGGGCGGCGTGTAGCCAAGATCATCCGGTGTTGTGGTCAACGCCACGAAATATCTCCTTCAGGGGTGGGGTTGATCACTTCCACGACTCCAGCAGCTCCACAAGGTCCTGGATTTGTCGCTCATCGAGCCCGTAGTCCGGCATACCGAGGATCCGCCCTTCGGCGACATCATTCAACTCCGGTGCCATCGGCTTCACCGACTCGGGATCGTCGATCCACTGGGCAAGGTGCTCCGCGGTGTTCTCCTCGACCGCCCCTGCGAGCGATGTGCGACTCCCGAAGTGCGTGAGATCCGGGCCGAGCGCTGCACCAACAACCTCAACGGATCCGTCGGCCGCGGCCACCTTTGCCTGATGGCACGTGGTGCAGAGCTGCGTGAACGTCTCATATCCCGCGGCGGCAGCACCGCTCGTCGGAATCGGCGATGCCTCCAGCTGCTCGGCCGCCCACACATCGAAATCGGCTTCGGCGTCAACAAACACGCGGAATCGCATGTCGGCGTGGGAGAGCCCGCAGTACTCGGCACACTGGCCGGGGACCATCTGTCCCGCGATGTCCGCGTCCGGGGTGATCTTCATCACCGTATCTCGACCCGGTACGACGTCGCGTTTGCCCGCAAGGCTCGGAACCCAGAAGCTGTGGATCACATCGACCGACGTCATTGTGAGCTCGGACGTCATCCCGGCCGGGATGTGCATCTCATTGGCGGTCGTAAGCGGGCGGCCGTCTTCGTCCAGGATGTCCGGGTACTGGAACTCCCACCACCACTGATGGCCGATCACCTCCACGCGGAGGAAGTCGCCCTCCGCCGGGCTCCGTAGGTCAAAAAGTGTGTTGAGCGTTGGGATGGCGATGATCACGAGGAGCACCACCGGGATGATCGACCAAGCGATCTCGAGGCGAGTGTTCCCGTGAATCTGTTTCGGTTCCTGTTCGTTGCCCGGTCGTTTCCGGAACCGGATGACTGCGTAGCCCAGCGCACCTCCAACAACGATGAAGACAGCGGTGCCGAGCCAGAAGATGAAGTCCCACAGCTTGTCGATTGACTCCGCCTCAACCGAACGCGGATTCAATGACGACTGCGGCAGGTCGCTCGAGCAGGACGCGAGCAGCACAGCAGCAAGAGCCACGACCAGCAACGCAATGCGGATCATCGACCGGCGGCGTACCGCGTCGTTTCCAGCAGTTTGATTCACGTAATTCCCCAGGACGGCGATCGAAGTGGGCGGGATAGTAAACGACCGAACCGCCTGCAGCAACGAGCTTACGTGGCAATACGCTCTAGGCCGCCCGTTCAGACCTGTTGGGGGCGAATCGGGCTGCGAGCCAGGTGGTCAGCGGCACCGCTGCGACGAGGCCGATACTCCCCACCAGCGTGCGGACAATCTCAACGGCAACGACTTCACTATTGGCGATCGTTCCGAGCGACTGGCGGGCAAGAACAAACAGCACGAGCAGTGGCAACGAAGCCCCGGCGTAGGCGAGCAAGAGCGTGTTCACGATCGACGCAATGTGGTCGCGCCCGACTCTCAAGCCCCGACGGAAAAGGCCGGTGCTGTCGAGCGATGGATCAGCAGCCTTGAGCTCCCACACCGTCGCTGCTTGGGTGATCGTCACATCGTCGAGCGCTCCCGCCGCCCCGAGCACGATCCCGGCCAGCAGCAGGCCGGTGACGTCGATGCCCTCGAAGAAGGTGAGAAGTGATGTCTCTTCTGCGACGAACCCGGTGAATCGCGCCATTTCGACGACGATGGCGGAGAGTACGGCCGTCAGAATCAGAGCCGAGGTCATGCCGAGGAGCGCAATCGTTGTCATTCGACCGAAGCCGTGGGCGAGGTACATGGTCACGTAGGCAATGGCTGCAGATCCGAACACGGCAACGAGCACCGCGCTCCGCCCGTCGAGAATCGCAGGCAGGACGAACATGAGAAGGATCAGAACGCTGACACCCAAACCGACGAGTGCGGTTGCACCCCGCCATCCGCCGAGCAGGACAACGACGCCGGCAAAGGCGACCGCAACGGCAAGGAGAACCAAGCGGCGGTCGAAGTCTGCGAACTGATACATCGACTGCGGGTCGACGAGGCGAACCGAGAGGATCTCGAGCTGGTCCTGGTCATAGAAGTAGTCGACCAGAGCAGCGTCACCCACCGCGAGCGACGCTGCATCTTCTCCCGGATAGGCCTCGAAGGTGGCGCTCCTTCCCTGCTCCCCGTCGGAGATAAGGAGGTCGATGGCCACGCACTCCGATTGAGGGTCGAACGAGCACGCCACGCGGTTGATGGCCTGGACCGTCCCCGTCGGGGCGAGGCGAGACAGCACGACGCGATCGCCGAGCGAGAAGGCAGGCGTTGTGGGCCCCGGCAGGAACTCCTGCACAAACACGAAACCCGCATCGGGACCGTCAACGAGCTCGAATCGGACAACCGTGCAGGCTTGTGTCTCGACCCCCGTACACGGCAGCTCCGCCACCTCCCGCACCGTGGCGTGGTGGAAGTCAGTGGGGACACCGAGCGCCGCGAGATCATCCGCTTGGGCACGCGACGCACCGGTGGGTCGCAACAGGATCATGCCGATGAGGATGACGACTCCAAGGGCGACACCGAACACGAGGAACGGATCGGGACGGGCGCGCGGCTCACGATCTGGCGGGTCTTGATCGTCGACGTATGCCTGCCAGTCTTCGACTCTGCCGGGTTCAATCGGGTCCTCGTCGGCCATCCGTCAAGTATCGCAGCCGAGGCTGGTGGAGAAGCTCTCACCCCTATGGTTCGCGAATGTCCGCCGCCGCTCTTATCGCCGCGCTGCTAGTGACGTTCCTCGCCGCATCGATCCAGGGTGTTGTCGGCGTGGGGTTCGCCATGGTGTCAGTCCCTATCCTGGCTCTCATCGACCCACGATTGGCCCCCGTACCGCAGCTGCTGATCACCATGCCATTGACGATCTCGATGGCCTGGCGCGAGCGGCGTCACGTCCAACTGTCGGGCATCGGATGGATCGTGGGTGGCCGAATCCCCGGAGTGATCATCGGGGTTGCTCTCCTTGCTGTGGCCAGCCAGGCCACGCTCGACCTGGCAATAGCAGCGATGGTGCTTCTCGGCGTTGCTGTCATCGGCTCGGGATATCATCTGGCCCGCACGCCGTATACCGACTTCGGAGCCGGTGTGCTCTCAGGTGTTTCGGGCCTTGTCGCCTCGATCGGAGGCCCCGCGCTCGCGTTGCTCTACTCACGGGACGATGGCCCGACCCGTCGCTCGAATCTGGCGGTGATCTTCACAATCGGACTCGCGATCACACTCAGCGCCCGCATCGTGTCCGGGAACATCTCTTGGGATGACGTGCGTATCGCCCTGGTTCTGTTCCCGGCAATGGCGCTCGGCTATGTGACCAGTCTTCGCTTCAGGAACCGAATCCCGCAGACGGCCGCCCGCAACGCCATCCTGGTGCTCTCGTTCGCTGCCGCGATTGGACTGATCATGCGAGCTGTGGGTTAGCTGGGTAGGGCTTCT
>Ga0316193_10004262_pt1 | contig 10501 bp, 9 predicted proteins | sample MerIslsedime2_MG_FD_207735 | JGI IMG/M metagenome (GOLD analysis project Ga0316193, IMG submission 207735) | Coastal sediment microbial communities from Maine, United States - Merrow Island sediment 2 | ecosystem: Environmental > Aquatic > Marine > Coastal > Sediment | place: USA: Maine...
GCGCCACCGAGTGGGCGGAACACGATCCAGTAGAGGGCGACACCGATCAGCACGGCGTACACCGCGACGACGACCAGCGCCGTCGCCGTTGTGGGGCGGTCGACCAGGTGCACCCGATCGGGGACGCCGATGACGGGCAGGACGAGGTCGCCGGTGGCACGCAACTCGTAGTACGCCAACGCGATGAACGTGCCGGTCGCCGCGTGAGCGAAGTTGACGATGCCCGAGGCGCGATGGGTGACGACGATCCCGATTCCGAGTGCTGCGATGACCGAGCCGACCCCGAGCCCGAGCAGCAGGAAGGTCAGGTGGCTGGTCACTCGAGCGCGGCGGCGAAGAGCTCGTCGGTCGGGATCCAGTCGGTGATCTCGACGGGATCCTGCCCGACCGCGTCGAACGTGAAGAGAATCTGCTGCGGCGCACACAACGCCGGCAGACCCGGCACCTGCCGACCGTCGCACGTGTACGGATGGCCCCAGAACGATGGTTCGTCGACGCTGCTGCGAGCGAGATCGAGGAGCCCTTCCGACGTGATGTCGTCACCGCCGAGTTCTCGGAGCATTGCGTACAGGTTCATGAGACCTCGGAACCCGACAGTTCCGGCGGCTCCGGCGGGTTCGGCTGCATACCGGTCGACGACGTCCTGGAAGATCGCTCCCTCGATGTCGTCCTCACCAACTGGACCCTCCGAGTTGAAGATGATCCCCAACGCGGCCTCCCCGGCCGCATCGAGGATGGACTCGGCGGCGCAGGAGCCGAAGAGGTAGAGCGTCGCGTCGAGTTCGAGGGCGTCCGCGGTTTCGATCAGCGGGACGCACGCTGCGTCGGCGGCGAGCACGACGACGGCTTGGGCATCGACGTCACGGGCCTTGGTGAGGATGGGAAGGTAGTCGGCGGTCGAGAACGAGAACGGGACGAGTTCGATATCCAACCCGAGATGCTCACCGACGACCGCCGCGTACTCGCGAGCCGCGACCTCGAACGGCTCGAGTTCTCCGAACGCGAGGAGGACACGTTCGGCACCGTTCTCTGCGGCGTGGGCGACCATTGCCGTAGCACCCCCGGCGATGCCACCGGAGAAGAAGAACGCGTTGGGACTGCGTTGCTCGACGAGGTTCGCAGGGATCCCACCGACGACGGCGAGTCCGTTCTGTTCGATCACCGGGTACGAGCCGTTGCTGGTGACGTCGACGCCGCCGACGAATGCCACGACACCGGCTTGCTCGAGCTCCAGCGCACACTGCTGCGATTGTTCGACATCGAACCTCGAGATGCATGTGCGAAGTTCGATGGGACGGCCGTCGACGCCGCCGAGTTCGGTGTTCACCCAGACGGCAGCGGCCTCGGCGGCCGCCCGCACCTCGGGGTACGACCCGAACGGTGTGTCCTCGTTGTTGATCATGCCGAGCAGGATTGGCTCGAGCGTGTCGTCGGCCGGCGTCGCCGACGACGGCATCTCACCGAGGTACCAGGATTGCCCCGCGTAGGCGGCCACGACCGAGCCGTCGTTCCCGACCGTGGGCTCTGACGACGGCGCGGTCGAACCGGGCATGACGGGTTGGGTCCCCGGCGGAGCCGTCACTCCTGTGGACTCGGCCTCGTCAGAGACCGACGTCCGCCCAGTGGTCGTGCCGTCGTCTTCGGGCTCGGAGCAGGCAGCAACGGCGAGCGCCCCGACGAGCGCCATGCATGCCATTCGTCCAGCTCGACACCCTGTGATTGCTCCCACCCTGCTCCCCCTGCGGCACCTTACCGAACGTCGGTCGGGCCGAAACAAACGTCGCTCCACGCGTTCACTTGTCGGCTGCCACGGTCCACAGCTCGTCGAAGCTGGCCTCGACGCGGTCGACGAGATCGTGGAGGTCGGGCATGGCGTCCCAGTCGGAGTTGAACCCCCAACACAGGGTGTCGTCGTAGCTCATCAGTGCGATGCCCAGCGCCTGGTTCCCGATGAGCGGCAGAACCGGATATGCCTCGAGTTGACGGGCGCCGAGCAGGTACACCGGGACCCGCGGGCCGGGGAGGTTGCTCACGGCCAGGTTGGCCGGTGTGCTCTGCGATCCCCGTCGGAGGACCGGCCCCAGCAGTGGAGGCGGCAGCAGTTCGATCAGGTGACTCATGTCGTCCACGGTCACCGACGACGTGGAGCGTTTGAGTTCGCGCGTCGTGGCGACGATGCGCTCCAGACGCGACCAGGGGTCGGCTTCCGCGATCGGCAGCGGCACGATCAGGTTGGACACGTGGTTGCCCGTGGTCCTGGAATCGGACTCGCTGCGGATGTTGACCGGCACCATCGCCCGAAGTTCGAGCGAGTCGACGGCCAGGCCCCGCTCATGCAGGAAGCCGCGCAGCGCCGCGGTGGTCAGTGCCAGCACCGCGTCGTTGATCTTGCCGCCAGCTCGAGCGGCGATCTCGTGCACCTCTTCGAACGGGAGTCGAACCCAGTCGAACCGACGGTGGGGGCCGATCTGCACGTTCAGCCCAGTGCGATCCCCACCGATCGAGGTGTCGGTGAGCCCGCGTAGCGCACTCAGCGAGAATGGCGAGCCGGACGAGCCGAGTCGACGAAGTTGCGTGCCCAGGAACTCGACGGGAGCGACGGTGCGGCGCCGGAGCTCGTCGACGAGGAGTTGCGCGTCTCCCGGTGGGGGCCGTGGCACCCATGCCTCCGGCTGTTCGAATCCTCGGTCGGGGTCCGGCCCGACGAGCGACCCGATGATCGCGAGACCCGCGACCCCGTCGGCGACGCAATGATGCACCTTGGTGATCAGGGCGAACCGGTCGCCCTCGATGCAGTCCACGAACCAGTGCTCCCACAACGGCTTGCCACGGTCGAGTTCCTGCGACATGATCCGCCCGGCAAGTCGCTTCAGCTGGCGGATGTCACCCGGAGGCGGCAGCGCGGTGTGACGAACGTGGTAGTGGATGTTGAAGTCCCCATCATCGATCCAGACGGGCTGCCCGAACCCCTTCACCCACGCGAGCTTCTGCCGCAGCCGAGGTGTCTCGCCCAGCTGGGCCTCGACGAACGACATGATCCGCTCGACATCGATACCGCCGCTGTCCAAGCGCAGCGGTTCGGCGTCGAAGAGCGACACCATGCCGACATGCATGTGCGCGCGGCCATCCTCCATCGCCAGGAAACTCAGATCCTGACCCGAGAGTCGCTCGTGGTAGGTGTCGCTCACGGTGAGAACCTCCTGTTGTCGGAACCCTACGCGCCCCGACCGGTCGGGGTTCCGGTCGGCACCCACGCGAGTCGAGAGGGAAAGCTCGACTGAGTCGTCCCATCCGGCCCGGAGACGGTGGCATGGGCCAGATCGGGTGCCGCGGCCGGGCTTGCCGGCGGCGTTGTGGGCCGTTGTCAGCAGCGCAAGTGATCTGTCATCTTGTCCAGGCATGCCATCGACCGAGGAGTACGTCGCGGCTGGTTCACTCGTTGTTGCCAACCAATCGTTCGAGCTCTGCTCTTGATTCATCGACCGTCCATCCACGTGCGGACCGACATCAGCAGTCTCAAGTGCCGTCCGTCTTGCTGGACGGGGCGACGTCAGAGAGTGATCACGCGGTGGCTCGCGGTATGGACTGGGCGCAACAGTTCGCCGGGAGTGTGCGCTCGGAGGAGACGTCCACACTGGCGGTCGCTCGACCGCCCCTGAGACCGCCTCGAGGCGAATCCTGCCCGGATTGTCGACAATCTTGTCGACAGAGGGCAAACTGAGAGTCATGAGCCAGGGGGTGCGCTGCATGATCATGCGGGGAGGCTCGTCGAAGGGCGCGTACTTCCTGCACGACGACCTGCCCGACGTTCCGTTCGAACGCGACGAATTGCTGCTGCGAATCATGGGATCGCCGGACCCACGTCAAATCGACGGTATCGGCGGCGCTCACCCCCTCACGTCGAAGGTGGCGATCGTCGCGCCGAGCAGCAGCGACCGAGCCGACCTCGAGTACCTGTTCCTCCAGATCGGCGTCGGTGAACGGCTCGTCACCGATCGGCAGAACTGCGGCAACCTCCTCGCGGGCGTCGCCCCGTTCGCCATCGAGCGGGGCCTCCTCGCTCGTGATGACGGCGAGGTCAGCGTCCGGATCCACATGATCAACACCGACTCGATCGCCACGGCGCGCTTCCCGATCCGAGACGGTCAACTGGTCGAGACCGGTGGCATGGCCGTGTCGGGCGTGCCAGGCACCGCTGCTCCAATTCGGCTCGACTTCGAAAACATCGCCGGCAGTAGTTGCGGCGCACTCTTGCCCACGTCGAACACCGTCGACAGCATCGCCGGGGTCGACTGCACGCTGGTCGACAACGGCATGCCCGTGGTCGTGATGCGCGCCGACGCCGTCGGGGTGACCGGCTACGAGGCGTGCGACGAACTCGACGCCAACGTCGAGCTCCACAACCGGCTCGAGGAGATCCGCCTGAAGGCCGGGGTCCTGATGAACCTCGGCGACGTCACGGAGACCACCGTTCCGAAGCTGACCATGGTGGCCGCTCCGCGCGATGGCGGCGACCTGTGTACCCGCACCTTCATCCCGCACCGATGCCACGATGCCATCGGCGTGCTCGGAGCCGTCTCGGTGGCGACCGCAGCACTACTGCCGAACAGCCCGGCGAACGACGTGCTCGAATCGCACCATGGCGATGTCATCGTGCTCGAGCACCCGACCGGCACCTTCGACGCCGCGGTCGAACTGCACGACGAAGACGGCGTCCCGGTCGTCGAGCGTGCCGGCATTGTCAGGACCGCACGAAAGTTGATGGACGGCATCGTCTTCCCGAGGGCGTACTCATGACCCCGAAGAGCATCCCGGGCCCACATCCCGATCCCCACGCCCCGACGGCGTTCGTGCCGCCGCCGAACGCGTGCGATGCGCACTGTCACGTGTTCGGCCCGGCGGCGCGATTTCCGTTCGCCGACGACCGGGCGTACACGCCGCCCGATTCGGGCATCGACAAGTTCGAGCAACTCCAGCAACGGCTCGGTCTGTCGCGTGCCGTCTTCGTGCAGGCGAGCTGCCACGGAACCGACAACGCTGCAATGGTCGACGCCATCGAACGCGGCAACGGCAAGTACGCCGGCGTCGCGATGATCGACGAGTCGTTCTCCGACGCCGACATCGGCCGACTCCACGACGTGGGTGTCCGTGGAACTCGCTTCAACTTCGTGGAGCACCTCGGGGGCGCGCCCGAACTCGACGTGTTCTGGCGGATCGTCGATCGCGTCGCCGCGTTCGGATGGCACATCGTGCTGCACTTCGACGCGAAGGATCTGCCGTCGTACGCCGAGTTGCTCGACCGCATGCCCTGCCCCTACGTGATCGACCACATGGCGCGGGTGCCGACCGGCGACGGCATCGAGCAGGAACCCTTCCAAGCGCTGCTCGAGCTGATGGCCGACGAGCGGGCATGGGTCAAGATCTCCGGAGCGGAGCGCCTCACTGCAGAGGGGCCCCCGCCGTACGACGACGTGGCCCCGTTCGCCCGGGCATTGATCGCGGCGGCACCGGGCCGTGTCCTGTGGGGAACCGATTGGCCCCACCCGAACGTGCGGCACATGCCTGACGACGGCGACCTCGTCGACCTGCTTGCCGAATTCGCACCCGACGAGGCCACCCGCAATCGGATCCTCGTCACCAACCCCGAACGGCTCTACGACTTCTCGTAACAGTCTCGCGACCGGTCAGCGGAGCGCGTCGGCCAGCGGTTCCAGACGCGATGCCTCGACGGGACCGCGCATCGACCAGACGACGATGTCGACCCCTGCGTCGAAGAACGTGCCCGCCTGGTCGGCGAGTTCGACCGCGTCGGCCTCGGGCGGGAATCCGAGGTGCACCGACCTGGCGATCTCCGATTGGTCACGGCCGACCGCGTCGCAGTGCTCGCGAAGCACACCATCGACCTCGAGCCAGTCCGACGGACCGTCGGGAAACGTCATGTCCCACTGATCGGCGAACCGCGCGACCGTTCGCAAGGTTCGGCGGCGGCCCTTCCCACCGATCACGATCGGGAGACGCTCCTGGACGGGCTTGGGTTCACACCAGGCGTTGTCGAGCTGGAACCAGTCGCCGCGGAAGTCCGTGACGGTGTTGCGCAGCAACGAGATGATGACCTCGATTCCTTCCTCGAAGCGATCGGAGCGCTCCTTCAGCGTGCCGAGCTCGATGCCGTAGGCGTCCGACTCCATCGTGTTCCAACCTGCGCCCATGCCGAGTTCGAACCTGCCGCCCGAGATGTGATCGAGCGTCGCCGCCATGTTCGCGGTGACCGCCGGGTGCCGGTGGTGCATGCCGTTGACCATCGCTCCGAGCCGGATGCGCGAGGTGGCCTGGGCGAGCGCGGCGAGCATCGTCCAACCTTCGAGGTTCGGGCCGTCGAAGGGTTCCGCGAGGGGATAGAAGTGATCCCAGTTCCACGCCGATTCGAACACGTCGATCTCGTCGGCGGCGCGCCACACGTCGAGGAACGCTGCCCAACTCGCGTGGTGCGGGGGTGTCTTGATCGCGTATCGGGCCATGGGCGTTGTCTAGTCGACGAACTCGACGCCCATGTCGACGAGCTTGGCACGCAAGCCGTACAGATCGAGTCCGAGCACTCCCGCCTCGAGCTGTGCTCGGGTGCCGGCTTCCTTCGCGAGACGTTCGTTCGATTTCTCGAGCGCCCACGACGCCTCCTCGCGTGCCACGATCACCACGCCGTCGTCGTCGGCGCAGACCACGTCGCCCGGAGTGATGATGATGCCGCCGAGACTGACCGGCACGTTCACCGACCCGGGTGTGGCCTTGACCGTTCCCTGGCACGACACGTGCTGGGTCCACACCGGAAAGCCCATCGCACGCAGATCGCTCGTGTCGCGAACGCCGGCGTCGATGACGAGGCCCCGCACTCCCCTGGCCATGAGCGAGGCGGCGAGCAGATCACCGAACATCCCGTGCGTCGACGGGGCGGTGTTGACGACGACGAGGATGTCGCCCTCCTGGCAGACTTCGATGGCGGCATGGATCATGATGTTGTCGCCAGGATGACTCGACACGGTGACCGCGGTGCCGGCGACTTTCACCTCCTGCTGGATGGGTCGGATGTGGGGCCCCACGTAGCCGCGTCGCCCGATCGCCTCGTGCACGGTGGCGGTACCGATGGGAGCGAGCTGATCAACGATGTCCAGCGGCGCGCGCTCGATGGTCCGAACGACGACGTGACGGTTGTGTGCAGCGGGACTCATCGTCAACCCTCCACTCCGACGGCCAGTCGGGGATACACGCGACGGATGTTGTGCTCAAGGACCTGCTGCTTCGACGCCTCGTCGAGCGACGATCTGTCGATGTAGATCTTGGTGTCGTCGTAGTAGTTGCCGGTGTCGGGATCGATGCCCCGAACGGCGCCCACCATCTCGGAACCGAAGAGGATGTTCTCCGTCGGCACGACGTCGACGAGGAGGTCGATGCCGCGCTGGTGGTAGACGCAGGTGTCGTAGAAGATGTGGTCGCCGAGGGCGTCGAAGTCCCAGCCGTTGTCCTGGGCCATGCCCTTGAACCGGCCCCAGTGGTACGGCACGGCGCCTCCCCCGTGCGGGATGATCCACCGGAGGCCGGGGAAGTCGCTCATGAAGCCCGAGCTGAGTGCCTGCATGTACGCCGTCGTATCAGCGCCCAAGTAATGGGAGCCGGTCGTGTAGAAGTTCTCGTTGCACGAGGCTGACACGTGAATCATCGCGGGGACGTCGAGCTCGCACATCTTCTCCCACAGCGGCCACCAGTACCGGTCCCACAGCGGCGGTCCGTTCCAGTGCCCGCCGGACGGGTCGGGATTGACGTTGCAGCCGATGAAGCCCATCTCGTTCACACAGCGCTCCAGCTCGGCGACGCTGCTGTCGATGGGTACCCCGGGCGATTGTGGGAGTTGGCAGACCGGCGCGAAGTTGGTCGGGTACAGGTCGCACACTCGGCGGATCAAATCGTTCTGATGCTGCGACCAGAACAACGACGTGTGTTCGTTGCCGACGTGGTGAGCCATCCAGCTCGCGCGGGGCGAGAAGATCGTGAGGTCGGCTCCCCGCTCACGTTGGAACTTCAACTGCGCGTTCTCGAGGCTCTCACGGATCTCGTCGTCGGACACGGCGAGCGCGCCCTTCTCACCGACATGCGCCGGATCCCGCTCGACCGCCGCGACCTGCGCGTCGCGCCATGCACCCACGCCAGGAGGCGTCGTGGTGTAGTGGCCGTGGCAGTCGATGATCACCGCCTCGACAGTACAAGATTGTCCACAATGTTGCGTACAGTTGGTCCATCCCATCGACGGAGGTCGAGGAAGGAGTACCCATGAGGGTTCCCGTGGTCATCGTCGGAGCAGGGCCTGCGGGCACGTTGCTCTCGCACATGCTGCGACGGGCAGGCGTCGAGAACATCGTGCTCGAGTTGCGGAACCGCCAGTACGTGCTCGACCGGATCCGCGCCGGCGTGCTCGAGTGGGGCACCGTCGAGACGTTGCGCGAGGTCGGGCTCGGCGAACGCATGGACGCCGAAGGGCACGTCGAGGAGACGGTCAACTTCTCCTGGAGCGGTCACGGTTTGCTCAGAATGAACACCGTCGACCTGGTCGGCAAACGGATGATGGCGTACGGACAGACCGAGATCCAACGCGACCTGTACGGCGCCGCGGACTCCGACGGCGCACATCTGGTGTTCGAGGCCACCGAGATCGAACTGCACGACGTCACCACCGACGCGCCGTTCGTGACCTACCGCGCGAATGGCGTCGACGAACGGATCGACTGTGACTTCATCGCCGGGTGCGACGGATTCCATGGCGTGAGTCGACAGACGATCCCAGCGGCGAGCCGAAACGAGTTCGTGCGCGAGTACCCGTTCGGCTGGCTCGGAATCCTCTCCGAGACGCCGCCGCTGCCGTTCCTGATGTACAGCCGTCACGAACGAGGGTTTGCACTGTGTTCGCGGCGGACGCCGATGCTGAGTCGCTACTACGTGCAGGCCCCGCTGACCGACAGCGTCGACGACTGGCCGGACGACCGCTTCTGGAGCGAACTCTTCGCACGCATTCCGGCAGATCAAACGTCCGAGATCGTCACCGGTCCGTCGATCGAGAAGTCGCTCGCACCCCTGCGCAGCTTCGTCTGCGAACCCATGCGGCACGGCAACCTCTTCCTCGCCGGCGATGCCGCCCACATCGTGCCACCGACCGGCGCGAAGGGGCTGAACCTGGCCGTGTCCGACGTGGTCTATCTCTCCCGCGGTTTGATCTCCCACTATGCGGGTGACGACAGCCGCCTCGACAGCTATTCGGACATGGCGCTACGGCGCGTGTGGGCCTCGGTCCGCTTCTCGTGGTGGATGACGACGATGCTGCACAAGTTTCCGGACCAGACCGGGTTCGACGAGCGTCTGATCGAGCAGGAGCTCGCCCACCTGGCGTCGTCCCCACTCACCCAGGCCGCGCTCGTCGAGCAGTACGTCGGGCTGCCCTACGAGTAGTGCTGTCAGTGCACGTCACCCCACCGGCTCAGCACGTCGAGCACCGATCCGAGATGTGCATCCATGGCCGCTCCCGCTGCCGCCTCATCGCCATCGGCGACCGCCTCGACGATCGCCGCGTGCTGTTCGAGCGACTCGGTCGGGCGACCCGGCATCATCGCCAGGCGGTACTGGTGCGACACGGCCCGGTTGCGCAGGTTGTGCACGAGATCGGCGGCAACGGTGTGACGCGCGATCTCTCGGAGCCGACCATGTAGCGTCCGGTTGAGTTCCGAATACCGGCTGTTGTCCTCCAGCGCGACTGCGTCACGCATGGCCGCCACGATCCCTCGCAGCTCGTCGCGGTCGCTCGGCGTCGCGTGCTTGGCCGCTCTGGCCGCAATGAGCCGCTCGAGCGCCGCTCGAGCCTCGGTGATCTCGATCGCTTCGGACACCGAGATGCGGCGCACGGTGGCACCTCGATTGGGCTGGCGCACGACCAACCCCTCGGACTCCATTTGGACGAGCGCAGCACGCGCCACGGCACGCCCACACGAATACCGATCGCACAGCTGCGACTCGATCAACCGCTCACCGGCAGGGAACACTCCAGCGACGATGTCACTTCGTAGATCGTCGGCTATGGATTCGGTTCGTGCCACGAGGCCTCGTTCTGGAGTTGCTGTTCGAGACGATGCAGCACCTGGTAGCAGGGCAGCACCTGAGCGACGCTCGCATTCGGTTCGCGACCCTCCGTGATCGCGGCGAAGAACTCGCGATCCTGGAGTTCGATGCCGTTGGTCGACACGTCGACGTCGGACACGTCGATCGGCTCACCTCGACCGGTCTCCAGATCGTCGTAGCTCGCGACGTAGGTGCCGGTATCGCCGATGTAGCGGAACGTCGTCCCGAAGGGGCCGTCGTTGTTGAACGACAGCGAAAGCGTGCAGATCGCCTGACTCTCGGTCTTGAGCTGAATCGACATGTCCATCGCGATGCCGAGTTCCGGGTGCATCGGTCCCTGCAGCGCATT
>Ga0316193_10004264_pt1 | contig 10499 bp, 7 predicted proteins | sample MerIslsedime2_MG_FD_207735 | JGI IMG/M metagenome (GOLD analysis project Ga0316193, IMG submission 207735) | Coastal sediment microbial communities from Maine, United States - Merrow Island sediment 2 | ecosystem: Environmental > Aquatic > Marine > Coastal > Sediment | place: USA: Maine...
GTGGGATACGATACCATCGCCATGTATAATCAATCTGACGCGCAGAAAAGTAAAGGGATAGGACAACACCTATTACAATAAAGAAAAAAACACCCACCCAGAAGTAGTAGTGATTCCCCTGTTTCAAACGCTTCAAAGCTATCGGTGAACCCATCTGGTTACCTCATGATTTGTTTAGTGTAGGTCGGCGGAACATTTAAATTAGATTCCTCCGACCTGTTTTGAATTGCATTTTATAAGCTAGCCCTACTGAACATTTTTAATCCATTTGGTGCTCTTGATCCACTTGTTGTAGATCCTTTCATACCGTCCGTCATTTTTGACCTGATTTAAAAAGTTGTTCAGGAAGTTCAAAAAATCCGGATCTCCTTTTCTGATAGCCCAGGCAAGCGGTTCAAAGGTAAACGGCTTGTCGATAAAGGCCAGTTTGCCGGCACCCTGCTGACCCATAAATACAACACAGTAGGGGAGATCATACACAAAAGCGTCCGCTTTTCCGTTAACCACCTCTAATGCCGCTTCAGGCTCGGTTTCAAAGGATTTGTAGGTGCATTTTGGAATCATTCTTTTTACAGCCTGCTCGCCGGTGGTCCCAAGTTTAGATGTTACGATGTACTTGGAGTTGTTCAGGTCCTTATAAGATTTTATCTTTCCTTTATGCTTTTTATTTAACAGAATGGTCTGCCCGATAACAATATAGGGATCGACAAAATTGATTTTGAGATTTCTTTCCTGGGTTACGGTCATTCCGCTCATGATAATATCGAATTTATTTGTGATGAGGGAAGGAATGATGCCGTCCCATGCGGTATTGACCGGTACGAATTTGACGCCCATGGCCTTGGACATCTCTTTTGCCATATCGATGTCAAAACCGACGAATTTCCCCTTTTTATCTGTCATTTCAAAGGGCATATACCCGGCTTCAAAACCGACCCGAAGCTCGCCTTTCTTCAAGATCGATTCCAGCGTCGATTTTTTGGCAAGCTCGATGTCGGCCCCCAATACAGATGTTGAGACCATAAAAAGTGTAAATAGGATAGCAATCATACCGAAAATAAAACCTTTCTTCATAACTTGATCCTCCTTTTGTGTATTTGCCTCCAATTTGGTGGGCACAATTGATGATGTGTTGCCAAAATTTCGTAAAGTTCAGGTGTTAGGCCATTGCTAATAGGATTTCCCTTCTCTTAAAACTTCGTTTATTGTCATTCGGACGTTACAGTCCTGGCATTTGGGAACTTCTTCAGCAGGCACGTAAAGAATTTCAGTGCGCCTGCATTTAAGGCATATCAGTTCAACTGCACTTCCTTGACGCGTTTTCCGCTTTGGTTTTTTTTTATCTTTCATGATGATATTCCTCGAAACGCATAATTGTAGGAATGCTGTTTTCTTTTTCAGCATGGGTTTAACCTATCGGAAAAATCTGAATCAGACGGGATCTGTGTTTCACCGCGACCGTCCCGTCCCGTTTGAGGGGATTGTCCGGGTTAGGTTGTGAATTTCGGCTCTTTGATTATCTACGGCCGGAATGACCTTTCAATTGCTGGGTTAATGATCATTTAGTAACAAGCAGGCCTGGAGAAATCAAGATATTTTAATAAGCATTATCGAGCGCGAGCCTGGTTTGATATCATCTGAATAATCTTGACACAAACATTGGAGAACAGATAGTATTAATAAAGTTGCGAAAAGCAGAATTGACATTGTTATGGCATGCGGAGCGAAAATGATTGAATTGAATGGAGCGGTAACATGAAAGATAAAAATCCCAACAATATTGAAGCTTTGCTACAAAATCCTGAGGTTCAGGTAGCGACCAGCAATATTAACCAGGAATTAATTGAGAGAAGGAAATATGTCCCCCCCGAATGCAATATATTTAAAAGCCCTTACACTCTGTTGAAGGATGATGATCGTTTTAACTTCAATATTGACAAGGAAGCAAGGAAACTTTTGCCGCACATCATACATAATAATGTTCAGACCCTTGTGGGCCTTGATTCACCTGAAGAATCCTTTAAAGATAGATACTGCAAAAAACAGCATATCGGCATTGTATTTTCAGGGGGTCCGGCTCCTGGTGGACATAATGTGATCGCAGGATTGTACGATGCTGCGAAAAAGGCAAATCCGAAAACCAAAATTTATGGTTTTTTGCTCGGCCCGGATGGAATTGTCGAAAATGAAGCCATTGAAATAACCGGCAGCCTTGTTGATGAGTACAGAAACCTTGGCGGCTTTACCATGATAAAAACCGGCCGAACGAAAATAGACACCAAAGAGAAGATGGCCCTGTCCAAGGAAACCTGTAAAAGGCTTGGGCTGGATGCCCTAGTTATCGTAGGGGGAGATGATTCAAATACCAATGCAGCATTTTTAGCTCAGGAAATGATCGAAGACGGTGTCCAGGTCATCGGTGTTCCTAAAACCATCGATGGCGATATACAGGTCAGAGACGCGGACGGTCATATTTTATGCGCCATGTCGTTCGGTTTTCACACCGCCGCAAGGGCATTTTCAAACTCTATCAGCAATCTGTGCACGGACAGCAGTTCTGATGTTAAATACTGGCACATCTGTAAGGTGATGGGAAGAGTCGCCAGTCATCTGGCACTTGAAGTTGCTTTGCAGACCCATGCCAATATGACCCTTATTGGTGAAGATCTTTGTGATTACATCGATGAAAAAAGAATTAAAGAAGCGGCAAAAAAGAATGATATCGATTATAATGCCTATGGGATGACCTTGAGACATCTGTCTCGTGTGATTTGTGACGGCATTGTCAGAAGGGCTGAGGTTGGGAAAAACTACGGTGTGATTATTATTCCTGAGGGAATACTGGAGTTTATCAATGAAATACAGGTTTTTATCATAAAACTAAACACCATTATTGCTGAATATAACGACACCCATGATACGGATTTCCATACGGATTTCCCGGCACTTGAGGATAAGTTGGAATATTTGCGGAGACTGGCCAGACGTTCAAGGGAAGATCAACATTTTTCTGTCTGGAGCACACGGGACGATGATTTGTTTAATGATATTCCGGATTTCTTCCAGGAAGGTCTTCTCATGGAAAGAGACAGTCACGGTAATTTTCAGTTTTCCCAGGTTAAGACTGAGCAGGTGCTCATGGGACTGGTGAATGACTACCTGAATATTTTAAAAGAGAACGGGTCGTATAAAATTGGAATAGAAAAATCCTATTACCGGAAGGTCCTCGAAAAAGGAGGACTCGACCCGGATTTCTTTGGTCCCATTATTTTCAAGAATTATGATGATGCCGAGTTTTTACTGGTTAAACCTTCAATAATATCGGTAAAAACCCTTAAGCAGGCCCTTGAAAAGGAACAGGCAATTTCAGAAGCTGAAGAGATTCCTGAGCCTGTTGAAAAAATTTATCATAAATCCGTACCAAAATTCAAAACGCAGATTCATTTTTATGGGTATGACGGCAGAGGCAACAATCCAACTCGATTTGACTGTAACTATACCTATAACCTGGGATTAACGGTTTTCAGCCTGATCGCCAATGGTTCAACAGGTCAGATGGCGGCCATAAGGAATTTGGAGAAGGATTTTACCAAATGGGAACCCATTGGAATTCCCATCGCACCGCTGATGCATCTTGAAGAAAGAAAAGGGAAGCTTGCGCTTGTTTTGGAAAAAAGTATAGTTGATGTCAATTCAGCTTCTTTCAGAATAGTAAAGGCATTTAGAGAAAAATGGCTTGCGGCAGCTCCGGGTGACGACGACTACCGGCATCCGGGTCCCATAAGGTTTACCGGGGAAAGTGAAGAAGACCGGCCGATCACACTGGTTTTGAATGCACTGGGTTAACTTGTACTAAGTAGTACGAATCCTACTCGACATTTTTTACTGATATGCTGACTTTGATATCAAAATAGAGAAAGTTACAAGTGCCTAAAGTGAGCTAAAGTGAGCTAAAGTCAAGGAGGAATTTTGTAGCCAATTATATTTTAATGACAGCGCGTTAGCGCTACCTCAACTTTAGGCACTTTAGATCACTTCAAACTTCCCCGATGAATACGGGATAAATAGGCATTTATGAGAAGACTTCACAACATTTCCATTAGTAAGGGTTAAGCAGAGTATCTAGTTTACTTATTAGTAATTTCGAACAAAGGAAGATAATATGAAAATAAAAACGTTAATGGTTTCCGACCCGATTACCATAACGGAAAACGCCTCGATACGGGAAGCCATCGAGTTGATGAAGATTAACTCCATCCGGCATCTCCCTGTTGTATCGAAAGATAATCAACTAAAAGGTTTTATTACCCTCGCGGATTTAAAGCAGGGACTTATTCCCTCCATGTTGGGTGAGGTTTCGCTCCGTGATTTGATCATAAAAAATCCCATCGTCGTGGGGCCGGATGACGATATCGAAGATGCGGCTCAGCTGATATACAAGCACAAAATCGGCGGGATGCCGGTGGTGAAAAAGCATAAACTGGTTGGCATCATTACGGCAACGGATATCCTGCGGACGTTTATCGATATGATGGGGTTTCTCACCGCGAGTTCACGCATTGATTTGGTTGTGGGAGATAAACCGGGTTCTTTTAGAAATGTCTTGCAGATTATCAACGATAATGGTGGAGACATCATCAATGTGGGAATGACGGCTCAGAAGGCCAGCAAAAGAGAGTATTTCTTCCGGCTTCTACCTTGCAATACAGAGGTTATCAGACAAGCCCTGGAAAAAGACGGATATCAAGTGCTGCACGTGATGAATTGAATTTTAACTAGTGTCCATCCATAAATGGTCTTTTTGCCCAATCTCTGCGTTATGCTCAAAAAATAATCCTCGGAATATCAATTATATGCCTGTGGTTATTTTTTTCGCATGCCTTGATTTTGAACAAAAATCTTCATTTATGGATAGACACTAACTATTTGTTTCTTAGAACCGGCTGATAACTGCACAGGGGTTCTTCAGCCAGAAAATCACCGGTTGCTTCATAGGCCCTCGCTCTGCAGCCCCCACACACCTTTTTGAATTCACAAGCGCCACATTTCCCCTTTAGTTCATCAAAATTGCGTAAAGACAAAAAGATGTCTGAACGGTTCCAGATGTTTGCAAAAGATGCTTGGGTAATATCCCCGCAATTCACATCAAGGAATCCGCATGGCTGAACAATCCCTTGGTGCGATATGAAACAAAATCCAGTGCCTCCCAGACATCCTCGGGTCATGGCATCCATCCCGTGGGTGTTGAAGGTTATCGATTTTCCTTCCTGCTTTGCTCTTTGACGAAGGATTCGGTAGTAATGGGGAGCACATGTGGCTTTAAGCTGCAAAGGGGTCTTCTCTTTCTGGTCATAGAACCAGTTCAACGTGCGTTCATATTCTGTTGCGGTTATTTCCTGATCCACAATATACTTGCCCCGGCCTGTTGGAACAAGGAGAAAGATGTGGTGGGCCACTGCACCCAGTTTTACGGTGAGATCCTGAATTTCTGGGATTTCATGGAGATTTGTCTTGGTGATGGTTGTATTTATCTGGAATTCTATACCGGCGTCTTTTGCCAGCCGTATCCCTCGAAGTGCACCTTCAAAGGCACCATCTACCCCCCTGAATCTGTCATGACTCTCACGGGTAGCGCCGTCAAGGCTGATACTTATTCTTTGAATTCCGGAATCTGCCATTTGTTTGGCAATGTTTTCGGTAATCAGGGTGCCGTTGGGCGCCATGACCATCCTGAGCCCTTTGTTTGTGCCGTATTTTGCAATATCAAAGATATCGGTTCGTAAAAGCGGCTCCCCGCCTGTCAGGATGATGATGGGTTTTCCGACTTGTGCGATTTGATCCAACAGGCGAAAAGATGCATCCGTGTCGAGTTCTCCGCTAAAAGGACCCTGTGTCGCCGATGCGCGGCAGTGCATGCAGGCAAGATTGCAATTGCGTGTGGTTTCCCAAGCCACCAGTCGTAAGGATCGGCTCTTATTTTCACCATGGGGATGATGTTTTGGGGATGATGTACTATTAGTGTTTTTCATTAGGCGCTTAGTTTAAATTTTGTGTTTTTTGTGGAGAAAAATCTAAACGATAGAATTTTGCTGTTACAAACGATTGGCAATTTTCGATTGACGATTGAATATTTAAGGAATTATTTTAATTTTATTAATAAAAAGACAGAGCGGACCCCGGTTAGATAAAAGCAAAAAAATTGATTTAACTGGGCAGGACGATACTATAAATTTTCAATTTGGTTCAGGCCTGGCCAGTTTAGGCTAATCTCTTAATGCTTCTGCTGCTTCAAGGGCAAAATACGTCAAGATCATGTCGGCTCCAGCCCGCTTAATGGCGATGAGGGTTTCCATCATGACTTTTTTGCCGTCTACCCATCCCATTTTCTCGGCCGCCTTTATCATGGCATACTCACCGCTGACATTGTATGCGGCTATGGGAAGATCGATTTCTTCCCGGATGCGGGAGATAATGTCGAGATAGGGAAGAGCGGGTTTTACCATGATGATATCAGCGCCTTCTTCGATGTCCAAAGTCACTTCCCGGATAGCCTCCAATGCATTGGCAGGATCCATCTGGTACGTTCGACGATCTCCAAACTTCGGCGCAGAGTGTGCGGCATCGCGGAAGGGGCCGTAAAATGCACTGCAATATTTAGCGGCATATGAGAGTATTGGAACGTTGCTGAAATTGTTTTCATCCAGAATATTACGAATTTCAGCCACTCGGCCGTCCATCATGTCAGAAGGTGCGACCATGTCTGCGCCGGCTCGGGCATGTGAAAGGGCGGTTCTGGCCAGAAGGTCCAAAGAAGCGTCGTTATCAATGATATGGCCGTCCACTACACCGCAATGACCGTGGTCTGTATAATGGCACAGACAGACATCGGTGATAACGGCGAGTTCAGGTATCTTGTCTTTTAAGGAGCGTGTCGCTTTTTGAACGATACCGTCTTTGTCATAAGCGCTGGTTGCAAGGGGGTCTTTCTTGTCCGGTAATCCAAACAGCATTATTGCAGGAATACCAAGCTCATAGGCTTTTCTAGACGTTTTAACGAGATTGTCAATGGACAACTGATAGTGTCCTGGCATTGACTCGATTGGGTTTTTTACCCCTTTGCCGTTGATGGTAAACAGCGGAAGAATGAAGTCATCAACTGAAAGTTTGGTTTCACGCATCATACGGCGAAACGCATCATTTTGTCGCAACCGTCTCGGCCTGTAGTCGGGGAACAGCATAGCAACTCCTATATTTTAGTTGTTTCAGGAAGCGGAGAGTTATTATTTGTTGAGTCGCTCCATGGATAATGATTTTTTCAAACCGTGTAAACTCGTGGCTAACGGATCGTAAAGAAAGAACAGAAATCAATAAAAAAACAATGGATTTGTCTTAAATCAAACACTTTCTTGCTTTTGAAATGTTTCGGTATGCGTCTGTTCTTTCTAACGATCCCTAGACCACTCAAACAGTACACTCTTTTTAAAAAAGATTATCCATTCCGCTTATAAATAATCTATTACAAACGAAATTTCACCATACTTCATCTTATAGATCAAGAGATCTTTGCAAAGCGCTCAATTTTGTTCAAGTTCAAGGAAGACGAAGATTTTAACCGCAGGAATACTTTAGGTATTTTGAGGATTAAAATCTGAGTCTGACCCCAGAGGAATAGGCTCCACATTCCACAGGGCAAGCGCAGAAATTGGATAAAAGGGGACGCTTTGCAAAGATCTCTAAGCGATTTCTTCGTCCGTGAGATAGCATGCCGGGTCCGGTGCCCAGACATCGCCTGTGACAGCCTCGGATCTTACCCTGAAATTGCCGGCACAAATGTCCAGCCATCGGCATGTTGCACATCTTCCCTTGGCGTGTCTTTTTTTCTCTTTAAGTTTTTTCATCAGAGGGTCCGAGGTATCGGCCCAAATTTTAGAAAACGGTCGATTTCTAACATTCCCAAAACTGTAATGTCGCCAGAACTGGTCGGCATATACCTCGCCGTCCCAGCTTATGCAGCCGATGCCTATCCCGGAACTGTTTCCCGCGTTCATTTCGAGAAGTTCAAGCACTTCCCGAGCACGCTCAGGGTTTTCTTTAAGCAGCCTCAAATAAAGATAGGGGCCATCGGCATGATTGTCGACAGTTAACACCTCTTTGGAATTATTCCTATCGTGGAGTTGTTTGGTAAGATCCATGATAAGATCGACGGCTTTTCGAGATTCCTTGTGGGAAAGGTCTTCTTTTACAAGCTCTGATCCGCGACCGGAATATACAAGATGATAAAAGCATACCCTTGGAATATCCATCTTTTCAAGGAGTTTGAATATTTCTGAAATTTGACCGGCATTGGATTTGTTGATGGTAAATCGAAGACCGACTTTTATACCGGCCTTTTTACAGTTTTCAATCCCTTTAAGCGCCAATCTGAAAGCCCCTTTTACTCCTCTAAACCGGTCATTAATCTCTTCCATTCCGTCGAGACTGATGCCAACGTAGGAGAGGCCGATATCCTTTAGGGTTTGAGCGATTTGAGGTGTTATCAGGGTTCCGTTTGTCGATATAACGGCCCTCATCCCTTTTTTGACAGCGTAATCTGCAAGTTCCGGGAGGTCTTTTCGGACCAAAGGTTCACCCCCGGAAAACAGTATTACAGGCACACCAAATTTTGCGAGGTCGTCGATTAAAATTTTTCCTTCACTGGTGGAAAGTTCATTGTCAAAAGCGATGTTTTTGGCGTGGGCATAACAATGGACACACTTGAGGTTGCACCGTCGGGTAACGTTCCAGACAACCACAGGTCGCTTGTCACTGGAAAATTGAAGAAGATGGGAAGGCAGTTTGGACGACATTCGTCCATAACGAAGGGCATCGGATGGTTCTACAGTTCCACAGTACAGCTTTGATATTCCGATCATAATTATACCTTAAAAAATTTTCTCGGCCAGCTGCTTTGTGCCGGCATTACTGAAAATTTAGGTGCGAAACTTGAGTAATAACCCATCAATCCAATTCTGAGTGAAGCGAACAAACTTGTATTTCAGGCCAATGGTTTTAGATCCGTTTTCAAGTGCAGGCTCAGCTCATCTTTAATGAGATTGCTTATAAAAGATTCGGGGTTCATAAGAGCAGCTTTGGTAATAAAAAATCGGTTTTTACCTGTTTTTTCTTGAACCAGCTTTAGCCCGTATTCGAAATCGGTCGAAAGTTGATCGTAAAACGCTTCAAGATCATACGTGGAATTTTCAAGCTGATCGATAATAAAATCGATGGCGTCATCTTCCAAGACAATGTTGATGTCATGATTTTTAAAAAAATATAATTCTATCTTCTTTATATCATCATAGAAAGATTTTATCTTTTTAATGACCTTTTCTATATCCATTATATGATTGGCGTAGTAAGAAGCCACAACATCGATCCGTGACTGCGTGAGTGTCAAACCGTATTTCTTCGCAAAAGTTTTCTTGTTTGAATCTAAATATCTTTTGATATTTTCTTTTTCAGCAAGAAAGAGCTTTTCATATGTTTCATTGAGTTCATCAAGGTTTGATAATGCCAATATTTTTTTAAGGGACTTTTCGGGATTTTCCACGTCAGTAGCGGTTACCGGAAATTTTTTAATGTTCGTTGACGGAAATTTTTTTTCAAAGACAAGAAGTGCTCCTTCAACAGCACTGACAAGACCCCTTGCCCCGGTATCTTCTATGAAGGCGTTTTTCGCTAAAATTTCAAGGGCTCTATCTTCAAATACAATATCAATACCATACGCTGCAAAATCGAGTTTTTTGCCAAGTATTACCGGGTTGCTTGGATTTTTCAGGATTTCGAAGAGGTCGTCTTCCGTCAATTTTTCAAAGACGGCCCTGACCGGAAGCCGGCCGACAAATTCAGATTCAAATCCATATTCTATGAGGTCTTCTGCCTTTGCCTGTTTGAGAATGCCACTATCATCCCGAATATTTTTAATGTTTGCTCCAAATCCGATTTCTTGATCCGCAACTCGTTTTTTAACAATCCGGGCCAGATCGCCAAAGGCACCGCTCATAATAAACAGTATGTTACTGGTATTGACCGATCGTTTATCTCTTTTCCCGGTTTTACGAAAGCGTTCGATCTCCTGAATCATCGAAATGGGATCATGAGGTACTTTTAGATCGACTTCAGTTTCTTCCATGGGTTTGAGCAACGCCCGCTGGACACCTGATCGAGAGACATCAACGCCAATGACATTCCGGCTTGATGAAATTTTATCGATTTCATCAATGTAGATGATACCATATTGAGCGAGTTCAATATCATCGTCGGCTTCTCTGACAAGATCTCGGACAAGATCTTCTACATCACCACCCACATAACCTGTTTCACTAAATTTTGTAGCATCGCCCTTTACAAAAGGAACATTGATTTTTTTGGCGATGAGTTTGATGATGTATGTTTTGCCAACACCGGTGGGACCGAACATGAGGATGTTGTTTTTAATGCGTCCGACCATGTCGTCGGTT
>Ga0316193_10004265_pt1 | contig 10499 bp, 9 predicted proteins | sample MerIslsedime2_MG_FD_207735 | JGI IMG/M metagenome (GOLD analysis project Ga0316193, IMG submission 207735) | Coastal sediment microbial communities from Maine, United States - Merrow Island sediment 2 | ecosystem: Environmental > Aquatic > Marine > Coastal > Sediment | place: USA: Maine...
TAGAAAGTAATGTCGTGATGAACAAACCATTGGCAGATATAACACTGGCCATAATAAACATCAGCACGACAAGCAGTAACAGGTAGAACAATCTGGCCATTGGCCTGTTTAGCCCGCTTAAGGCAGTCCACTCCCAGCCGGCAAGCAGGAAGATCGCCCCAATCAATAAAGGAAAATATTGCCCGGGCAGACTGAGTACGGCCCAGATCAACAAAGGGGCAAGGATGACCGCAGTGAGGATACGCTGTTTAAGCATTGTTGAGCTTGACAACTTGTTCGCCAGTCCGCCCAAAGCGGCGCTGTCTTCCGGCATAGGATTGCAAGGCTTCAATCAGGGCTGCCTGGTTAAAATCAGGCCAAAGGGTGGGGGTAAAATAGAGTTCCGTATAGGCGAGTTGCCATATTAAAAAGTTACTGATGCGATGTTCACCACCGGTACGAATAAACAGATCCGGTTCGGGTAAGTCATGCAGACAAATATGTGCCTGAATACTCTCCCCCGTGATGGCATCAACATCCAGTTTCCCGTCCTTCACTTCCGCAGCAAGCTTTTGTACCGCCTGTGTGATGTCCCACTTGCCGCCATAATTGGCCGCGATGTTCAAATTCAGACCGCTATTGCTGGCCGTGAGGGACTCTGCTTCAAGGATGCGTTTCTGTAACTTTGGCTTGAACGCACTGCGATCGCCGATAAAACGCAAACGGATGTTATTCTGATGCAGGCTCTTGACTTCACGTTCCAGCGCCGTGACAAACAGTTCCATCAGGGTTTCGACTTCTTTTTTCGGGCGTTGCCAGTTTTCACTTGAGAAGGCAAATAAGGTGAGTGCCTTGATCCCCAGCTTGGTACAGGATTCCACCACAGAACGCACACTCTCGACACCCGCCTTGTGACCGGTAAAGCGTGGTTTATGACGTTTCACCGCCCATCGCCCATTGCCATCCATGATTATGGCGATATGTTGTGGCAAAGAAGAAAATTCGATCTCCTCAATCACCTGCATATTGGTTGCCATTGATGATTATCCCGGTCTTTATCGTTGCTTTATTATTCCGATACCCGATTCATGGCCATTGACTTCGTTTATATTTCCATCAGGTCTTTTTCTTTTTCAGCAAGCACGGCATCGACCTGCGCAACAAACTTGTCTGTTATCTTTTGCACCTCATCCTGAGTATGACGTTCCTCGTCCTCGGTGATCTCTTTGTCTTTTAACAGGCTCTTTACATCACCCAGCACATCACGGCGAATATTCCGTATCGCCACTTTTGCCCCCTCACCTTCCTGTTTCACGACCTTAATGAGGTCTCTGCGCCGCTCTTCGGTGAGCGGTGGCAGGGGAACACGAATCACTTCACCTGCTGTGGCTGGATTCAAACCCATGCCGGAATTAATGATCGCCTTTTCGATGACCGGCACCATTGGTTTTTCCCATGGTGTCACGCTCAACATCCTGGCATCGGCCACACTCACATTGGCCACCTGCGTCAAGGGCACTTCGGAACCATAATATTCCACGCTAATATGTTCCAATAAACTTGGATGAGCACGGCCTGTACGAATTTTTGTCAAGTCATGGCGCAATGACTCAACACTTTTTGCCATGCGTACTTCAGCATCTTTTTTCAGTTCATTGAGCATGTTATTCCCCTTTATCCACCAGCGTACCCTCTGTTTCGCCAGAGACGATACGCATCAGCGCACCTTGCTTATGCATATTAAATACACGAATAGGGATATTATTATCCCGGCATAGCACAATTGCGGTTGTATCCATGACACCCAGCTTGTTTCTAATGACCTCGTCATAGGTCAAATGTTCATAGCGGGTTGCCGTTTTATCTTTTTCCGGGTCAGCGTTATAGACACCATCCACCTTTGTGGCCTTGATGACGATATTCGCATTGATCTCCACCCCTCTCAGACTGGCCGCAGAGTCTGTGGTAAAAAAGGGGTTGCCCGTGCCTGCAGCAAAGATCACCACACGTCCCTTTTCCAGGTGACGTATGGCACGGCGGCGAATATAGTCTTCACAGACCTGGTGAATGGGCAAGGCGGACATAACACGTGCGTTTAAACCAACGCGTTCAAGTCCATCCTGTATGGCAAGTGAGTTGATCACCGTGGCCAACATACCCATGTGATCGCCCGTCGCCCTGTCCATGCCCGCAGCCGACAGGCTGACACCCCTGAAGATATTGCCCCCACCGATAACGATGGCCACCTCGACGCCGACATCGACGAGTTGATTAACCTCATCGGCGACCTGATTGATGATCTTCGGGTCAATACCAAAGGGCAGCTCACCCATGAGCGCCTCGCCACTCAGCTTGAGCAGCACTCGTTCATACTTAATATGTTGTGATGACATTTATTCTCGTTCGTGTTGTGTTTTAGCCACCCTTCACCTGTGCCATGACTTCATCGGCAAAGTTTTCGGTCTTCTTTTCAATCCCTTCACCCACTTCATAACGAATAAAGCCATTCACCTTTGCGCCCGCCTTCTGCAGCAGTTGTGCAACGGTCTGATCCGGATCTTTAACAAAGGGCTGGCCCAGGAGGGTGATTTCTTTCAGGAACTTCTTGATCCGGCCACCGACCATCTTTTCGATGATCTCCGCCGGTTTGCCACTCTCCGCTGCCTGGGCAGCAAAGATTTCCTTCTCTTTTTCAATCAGGGCCGGATCAACCTCTGTTTCATCAACACAAACCGGACGACTTGCCGCGATGTGCATGGCCAGATCCTTACCCATTGCTTCATCACCGCCTTCAAGGTCAATTAAAACACCGATGCGGTTACCATGCATATAACTGGATACCGCACCACTTGTCTTGACAAGCTCAAAACGGCGTACACTCATGTTTTCGCCGAGTTTGGCAATCAAGCCTTTGCGTGTATCTTCAATACTGTCACCACCTTCCTGAATCGGCAGGGCCAACAGGCTATCCAGGTCCGCCGGCGCATTTTTCAGGACGCAGTCGGCAATATTATTCACAAAGGCAATGAAGTCATCACCCTTTACAACGAAATCAGTTTCACAGTTCACTTCAACAATGGCGGCCTGTTTTGCATCGCCACTCATTTTAACGGCAACAAGACCCTCGGCGGCAGTACGACCTGCCTTTTTATCCGCCTTGGCCAGACCGGATTTACGCATCTGTTCAATCGCGACTTCCAGATCACCATCCGTTTCAACCAGTGCCTTTTTACATTCCATCATGCCTGCGCCAGTACGTTCACGCAGTTCTTTGACCAATGCTGCTGTAATTGCCATCTTACTTTACCTCATCAATAATTGTTCACAGAGTGCCACACAACAAAAGCGAGAGTCCGATTTTCGAAAAGGGGGGCTACGCCCCCCTTCTCAAGCATCCGCGTTGCAGAACCGCAACAGCGTAATATTGCCTTTACGCTGCGCCATAATTCTGCGCTGCTATGCGGATTTTTTCTTGCTCGCCGTCTTTTTCGCTGTGGTTTTTTTCTTTGCTGCGGGTTGTTCCACAGCTTCACCGGTTTCTTCTGCCGCCGCTTCACTTGCTACTTCAGCCGTTTCACTCGCTACTTCAGCCGTTTCACTCGCTACTTCAGCCGTTTCACTCACTACTTCAGCCGTTTCACTCACTACCGCCTTTTTTACCGCTACTTTCTTTACCGTCTTTTTCGCGACCTTCTTTTTCATCTTCGGGGCAACGGCGCCTTCCTCATCCAGTTCAATGAAATCATCGGCCTTGCCAGCCACATGGGCAACCGAGGTCTTGCCGGTGTTAATCGCATCCGCCACACCCTTGGTGTAGAGCTGGATGGCGCGAATGGCATCGTCATTACCCGGGATCAGGTAATCAATATTGTCAGGATTATTGTTGGTATCAACAACGCCGATAACCGGGATATTCAACTTGACGGCTTCCTGGATGGCAATCTTTTCATGCCCGACATCGATAACGAAGATGGCATCAGGCAGGCCATTCATATCTTTAATACCACCCAGACTACGCTCCAGTTTTTCCTGTTCGCGTGTCAGGGTCAGGACTTCTTTTTTGTTCAGGCGGTCGAAGGTACCATCTTTCGCCATGCCTTCCAGGTCTTTCAAGCGTTTGATCGACTGTTTTACGGTCTTGAAGTTGGTCAACATGCCACCGAGCCAGCGGTGATTGACGAAAGACATGCCACAACGCTCAGCCTCTTCACGAACGACCTGCTGTGCCGAACGCTTGGTACCAACAAACAGGATATGACCCCGGTTTGATGCCAGCTTACTAATAAAATTGATCGCATCCGTATAGAGCGGATAGGTCTTTTCGAGGTTGATAATGTGGATTTTATTGCGCTCGCCAAAAATAAAGGGACGCATTTTAGGGTTCCAGAAACGGGTCTGGTGACCAAAGTGCACACCAGCTTCCAGCATCTGGCGCATAGATATATCTGCCATAATCTCTTCTCCAGGGTTAGGCCTCCATGCACCCCATATATCAACCCTATTGGGCACCCGGATATATGTGTCGGTGCATGTGTGGATTATGTCCGCTAGGCGGACGGTTTAAGTTTGCTAAACAAGCGCGCGCTTTATACCATAAACATCCCTGGACGACAATAAATCCGGCCAAATCAAGGGTTATTCCCGCGATAGGACGAGGGAAATGGGATGTCGAGGGGATAACCCAATATCGAGACGAGATGAAAGAATATGACGATTAGTATCAAAACCCCGGAACAAATCGAGAAAATGCGTGTTGCCGGACGCCTGGCTGCCGAGGTGCTGGAAATGATTGAGCCCCATATCAAGGCTGGCTTGACCACGGCCGAGCTGGACCGGATCTGCCATGACTATATCGTCAATGAGCAACAGGCCATCCCCGCCCCCCTGGATTACCACGGTTTCCCGCGTTCCATCTGCACCTCGGTCAACCATGTCATTTGCCACGGGATTCCGAATGAAAAACGACTCAAGGAGGGTGATATGATCAATATCGATATCACCGTGATCAAGGACGATTTCCACGGCGACACGAGCAAGATGTTTTTCGTCGGTTCCCCCTCCATTCTGGCCAAACGACTCGCAAAAACGGCCTATGAATGTATGCTAAAAGGCATTGAGCAGGTCAAACCCGGGGCCTATCTGGGTGATATTGGCCAGGCCATCCAGCAGTACGCCGAAGGCAACAACTACTCTGTGGTACGTGAATATTGTGGCCATGGTATCGGCCTGGGATTTCATGAGGAACCGCAGGTCTTGCACTATGGCAAGGCCAATACCGGGGTGCAACTGGAACCCGGCATGATCTTCACCATCGAGCCGATGATCAATGCCGGCAAACGCCACGTCAAACTCCTCAAGGATGGCTGGACCGTGGTGACCAAAGACCACTCGCTCTCCGCTCAATGGGAACACACCATCCTGGTGACGGACACGGGGCACGAGGTCCTCACCCGCCGTAAAGAAGAAGATTTTTAACCCTGTGAGTGCAAGCATCGATAAGACCCTGTTTGATCAGGTCGCCTTCGACGCGTCCCTCGCCAGGAATACGCCGGCGTTGGGGCTGTTCCGCGACACGGTCCGTCAGGCCACGGCGCTACTGAAGGAATATTTCCTCGCCGGCCGCTCTGCCACGGAATTGGTGTTCGCCCGTGCCCGCTTCGTCGATACCTTGTTGCAACATGCCTGGGGCCTGTTCCTACCTGACGATACGGACGACATTGCCCTGCTCGCCGTGGGCGGCTATGGCCGGGGTGAACTCCACCCCCATTCGGATATCGATTTGATGATCCTGCTTGCCGATGAAACCGGGCGCTACAATGAACAACTTGAGGCCTTCCTACGCTTCCTGTGGGATATCGGTCTGGAGGTGGGCCACAGTGTCAGGACACTGGATGAGTGTACCGTACAGGCCGAAAAAGACATCACCACCACCACCAATATTCAGGAGGCGCGCCTGCTGGTTGGCCCCGTCGCATTGCATGAAGAACAACGCCGACTCTGTGCCCCCGACCACCTGTGGCCGAGCAAGGCCTTTTTCCAGGCAAAGTGGCAGGAGCAACTCAGGCGTCATGAAAAATTCAATGACACCGCCTACAAGCTTGAACCCAACATCAAGGAAGGCCCCGGTGGCCTGCGTGATATCCAAATGGTGGGCTGGGTCGCCAAGCGGCACTTTGATGCCGATACCCTGCATGATCTGGTCACACACCAATTCCTCACCGAACTGGAATACGATGCCCTGGTTGCCGGTCAATCATTTTTGTGGAAAATCCGCTTTGGTCTGCATGTCTTGAGCGGGCGCCGGGAAGACCGTCTGTTATTTGATTACCAGCGCACCCTGGCCAAGCAGTTTGGTTTCCGCGATGAACCCCACCGACTCGCCGTTGAAACCTTTATGAAGCAATACTATCGCACGGTGATGGAACTGAATCGTCTGAATGAAATGCTATTACAACTGTTCCAGGAAGAGATCCTCTATACCGAAGACAGTAGCGCACCGACGATCATCAATAAACGTTTTCAGGTACGCAAAGGCTTTCTGGAGGTGTCCCAGCCTGACATCTTCAAACGCTATCCCTTTGCCTTATTGGAGCTCTTCCTGATTATGACGGAAAATCCGCATATCAAGGGCGTGCGGGCGAACACCATTCGCGGTATCCGTGATCATCGTTATTTGATCGATAATGATTTTCGCAATGACCTGCGCTGTATAAGTCTGTTTATCGAAATCCTGCGCCAGCCCCAGGGTATTACACATGAACTCAGGCGCATGAACCGCTATGGTATTCTCGCTGCCTATATCCCGGCCTTTGGTAAAATTGTCGGGCAAATGCAACATGATCTTTTTCATGTCTACACGGTGGATGAACATACCCTGTTTCTGTTGCGCAACCTGCGCCGCTTTACCGTGCCGAAGTTTGCTCATGAATTCCCACTCTGCAGTAAAATCATACAACACATTCCAAAGCAGGAACTATTATTGATCGCCGCCTTGTTTCATGATATCGCCAAGGGGCGTGGCGGTGACCATTCGGAACTCGGTGCCATCGATGCGGAACAGTTTTGCCAGCGACACAGCCTGAGCCAATATGATACACAGTTGGTTATCTGGCTGATCAAAAACCATTTATTGATGTCTTCCACGGCACAGCGCAAAGATATCAGCGATCCCGGTGTAGTACACCATTTTGCCAACCTGGTGGGTGACAAAATACACCTTGATTACATTTATCTTCTTACGGTTGCCGATATTCGCGCCACCAGCCCGGATGTATGGAATACCTGGAAAGATGCCCTGTTAAAGGAACTCTATAACGCGACACGGCATGCCTTGCAGCGCGGTCTTGATAACCCGCTTATGCAAACAGAATATATCGAGGACATCAAAAAGACAGCGAGACTCACACTAAATCATACGGACCTGGCAAAAAGGGATATTAAACAATTGTGGGCGCGCTGGGACAGTGAGTATTTTCTTCGTTATACGGCCATGGAGATCGTCTGGCATACCAAATCCATACTCAATGCCCGGCAGAAAATACCACTCGTCCTGATCAGGAAGGCAACCCAGCGAGGTGGCACTGAAATATTCATCTATACGCAAATCTTTGATGAACTGTTTGCCCTGACCACCTCCATCATCGATCAAATGGGCCTGACTGTTGTTGACGCCCGCATCATGCAATCGAAAGATGGTTATACGCTCACGACCTATATGGTGTTGAGTCAATCTGGCGACCCGATTAATGATGAATATCACCTGCAAGAACTTGTAGAAAAAATCTGCTCCGGTATCAAGAACAGTGTACCTCACGTGGTTGATGTCAATCGACGGCTCAACCGGCAGCAACAACATTTTGCCTTCCCGGCAGAAGTGGAGTTCTGGCCTGCCCCGAATGATGATAGAACGGTGATGCAGGTCACCGCGATGGATCGGCCTGGCCTGTTGTCACTGGTGGGCTCGGCCTTGAACCACTATTATATCCGCTTACACAATGCCAAGATCTCGACCTTCGGTGAACGTGCGGAGGATCTCTTTTTTATTACCGATGAAAACGATCGACCGATTAAAGATCAACAACAACTGGAACAACTGCGTCAAACCATTATCGAATTCCTGAATGACTAAATAACTGCCGCTCTCACATACCTGCTCTCTTTTATGTCAGGGATTGTCTTCAATAAACTCCAGCGCATTGCCATCGGGGTCACGACAGAACAGGGCCTTGCGGCCGGAACGGCTTTCAGTGAAAGGAATGTTTACCTCGCCGAGCGCCCCCTTTAGCTGTGCAAGGCTATCGATATGGAATGCCACATGTCGATCCCGCCCACCATGTGCCGGTCGGCCGCGCACCGGATCGGAATTGGGCAGCTGTAGGAGATGGATTTGTTGTTCACCAAGCTTTAACCAGGCGCCGTCATAACCCAGGTCCGGACGTTGTACATCGACACTCAAACCAAGCACATCACGATAGAACTGCAATGATTGTTCGACATCATCGACAATAAAACTGACATGGGTAATTTCTGATATATACAAGACTTCAGCCCTGTTTCTGTACAACGATCGCTTCATTGGGTATAAAGGCCGAGAGATAGGCCGCAACCATCACCAGCGCCCCACCCAGCCATTCCCTTGCCGTCATCACTTCATCGGTCAATATCATGGCCGAAATGGCACCCACCACCACTTCAAACAAGAGTATCACCGCGGAACGATGCACCGGCATATGGGTCACCCCATATTGTACCGACAGGGTCATCAATGCCATGACCACCATGCCGAAGACAAGGGCAGACACAATCGTCATCCATCCGGGCTGACCCAATGGTGATGCCGTCAGCATAATCAATAATGCCGAGACAAGCACGGCACCGAGCAAGGCTATGGATGTCTTCACGCCGACAGAAACTTGCTGGGTCTTGCGCACGCTCACATTGATCACCGCAAAGGCCATACCGGATGACAGGGCCAACCAGTCCGGCTCTGATTGCGGAATGGGCAGGCCGATATCCGCATGCCAGAGCATGATCACGGCACCCATCATGGCCAAACCCATCACCACAAAGCTGCGCGGGTGAAATTGCTCATTCAGAAAGAAGTGACCCAATATCACCGTCCACACCGGCGAGAGATAAAACAGCAACAAGACCCGTACCACATTGCCATCGAGCATGGCCAGAATAAAGGCCGTATTGCACCAGCCACTGGCGAGGGCAATAACAAACAATGCGAGGGGGGCCTGTGTTAATTCACCCAGCCGCCCCCACAGCATCTTTACGGCAACCAGCGTGGTGCCCAGGTAGATAAAGAACGAGGACCACAGCCCGGTCAGACCATATTCGGCCAGTATTCGTAGAGGAAACCAGAAGATGCCCCATAGGGTCGCGGCGAGAAGCAGGCTAAAGGCCGGAAACCATGGCCAGGAATTGGCCGCCGTGAAAACATCACTTATACTATGCTGCGTTTTTCTTATCACAATCCTAGAATCGGCAGTTGACCGCTCAGTATGAGGTTAAACATATTGGTACTAATTAAATATCTGTTGATTTCAGTAATCGTTCATCGTTTGAGCCGCTACAGGTCCCATAGCACGCCCCCTTTCCCTCGTGGCGTTGTTGCAACTCGTTGCAATAGCTTGCTATTACTCGACAACTGCTCCTGCGTTGTTCTACCATCGGCCATCCATGGCCTCGTCCTCATTGCGCCTAGCCACGAGGAAAAGTTGACGCACTCTGACACCTGTCCAACTGCGGATTCTAGGATTATTTGCAATCATAGCCCTGAATCGGCCATTAGCCTAATCACTGACAAGAATCCTGTATGAATCCCGAGCTGACAAAACTGCATCCTTACCCTTTCGAGAAACTTGCGCAATTGAAAAGCGGCATTACCCCACCCGCTGATCGGGCACACATCCCGCTTTCCATTGGCGAACCCAAACATCCGGCCCCTGCCTTTGCGCACCAGGCCATACAGGACTCGCTCGCCGGCCTGGCAGGCTATCCCTTCACCCGTGGCACAGACGAGCTACGCCAGGCCATCGCCGCTTGGTTGACCCGGCGTTTTCAACTGCCTGCCGCCAGTCTTGACGCGGAACGTCATATCATCCCGGTGAGTGGTACCCGCGAGGCCCTGTTTGCCTTCGCCCAGGCGGTAATTGACCGCAATCATACCCAAGCCACCATCATCATGCCCAACCCCTTCTATCAAATCTATGAAGGTGCCGCACTGCTGGCGGGCGCTGAGCCCTATTATCTGAACACCACCGCGGAAAATCAGTTTATTCCGGATTTCGATGCCGTACCGGAGGCGATATGGCAGCGTTGCCAACTCATCTATATCTGCTCACCCGGTAACCCGACCGGTGCCGTGATCGACAGCGCCACCTTAAAGACCTTGCTCGACAAGGCACAGCAGTACGATTTTATTATTGCCTCGGATGAGTGTTATTCCGAAATCTATTTTGACGAGGCAAGGCCACCGGTAGGCCTGCTGCAGGCTGCCGCTGAGCATGGAA
>Ga0316193_10004269_pt1 | contig 10495 bp, 11 predicted proteins | sample MerIslsedime2_MG_FD_207735 | JGI IMG/M metagenome (GOLD analysis project Ga0316193, IMG submission 207735) | Coastal sediment microbial communities from Maine, United States - Merrow Island sediment 2 | ecosystem: Environmental > Aquatic > Marine > Coastal > Sediment | place: USA: Maine...
TAACTGGGGGCACAGTTTGTAAACCGCCTTTGATCTATCCGGGCCCTCGCTTGCCCATGCACGCTTGCACTTGCTCTTCACTCAAGGCATAGCTATGGCCATTCCCTGCGGACTGCGCCTTGCCCACAATGCTTGTGGCGCGGCTGAGCGTTACAGAACTTTCCACTTGGCCCACTAGGCATATCCAAAAAAATGCGTGATAGGTGCTGGGAGTGATAAGCCCATTCGTAGAAAATGACTTCGACGGCACGGCCCCCAATCAATACGCCAGCGGCGATCAATATCGTCAGGCCGTAAACTTGAGGGACATCAAGTCCGAGGGGTTCACGCACAGTGCGAAACCCGTGGAATAGTGCCAGAAAACCCAGAGTGTAACTCAACCCATACCACCACAAGTGGAAGTTACCAATCTGGCCGACTGGCATCTGTTGCACGCAGGTGGCAGCGCACGAGGGATTTTGCTGATTACGATTGCGGCAATCATTTCGCTGGTGGATCTTCCGATTTGGCAGAAAACGGCAGCGGTCTGGTTTGTCATCTATTTTGCATGGACTTCCACGCTGGCAATGTTGATCAGAGCCTCCAGTGGAGAAAAGGGTTTCAGGTTCGCAGGAACGAAAACCAATAAGCTTGTGTTCTTCTTGTATGTATCCGGGGCATTACTTTTGTTCCCGGGCCTTTTTTTGCTGGTCGTGGGATTGTTGAGCGCCCTGTGAGAAACGCTCGATGTCTGCTACCGGTTGAATCCACACTCCTATGATCATCGGCAGCAAAGTTCCGCTTGGTGATGTCAGCCAGGAATGAGGCCATTCGGTGGATGCTGTGTACCCTTTGCCACGACTGCGTCACGATATTAAGGAAAACAATCAATGTCATATGTGCGCATCATCTTACTGACGTCGCTTGCCATGATTGCTTTCGCGGGCAATTCACTACTCTGCCGGGCCGCCCTGGAACATACCAGCATCGATGCGGCCAGCTTCACAACAATCAGATTAATCTCCGGAGCGGTAATGCTTTGGCTGGTAGTGCGAATGAGGCATGGCACACATGCCGGCGAAGGCAACTGGCTGTCGGCATTTGCATTGTTTGTTTATGCCGCCGGTTTCTCTTTCGCCTATGTGAGTCTGCCGGCCGCAACCGGTGCATTACTCCTTTTTGGAGCTGTCCAGACGACGATGATTGGGCATGGTATTTGGGCAGGAGAACGTCTTCTGCGGCTGCAATTGATTGGCCTTCTGCTTGCGTTAGGGGGACTTGTTGGTCTATTGATGCCCGGTCTCTCGGCACCACCACTTTACGGTTCTGCATTGATGTTGTGTGCGGGGGTTGCCTGGGGCGTTTATTCATTGCGTGGAAAAGGTGCGGGCGACCCCACTAAGGTGACATCAGGGAATTTCCTGCGTGCTGTCCCTATCACAGCAGCATTGAGCATATTGATGTTGAATGGCACTTCTCTGGATAACGCCGGATTTTGGTACGCTGTTTTGTCGGGAGCGCTAGCTTCCGGAATTGGATATGCGATTTGGTATACCGTATTACCTGGGTTGAAAGCCACCAGTGCTGCAACAGTGCAACTCAGTGTGCCGGTCATTGCAGCCGCAGGGGGCGTCGTTTTTCTCGCTGAACCTCTCACCATGCGCTTAATACTGGCATCCGTGGCTATTCTCAGTGGAATCGCGCTGGTGATTCACGAGAGGTAATATGCCACTGGTGCCCCGCAAGCCGTTCCGTCAGACCGGCCAAAAATGCGCGGCCGCTGAACTCAAATCTTAGGGGGAAACTCCCCTGCTTTCTCCCAAGATGGTCGTTCGTGGTGTAGTCGCTGACTGATTCTGGCCGGCTGCACCCGCAACCGGATCAGCAGGGAACGTCCGGCTATGGCTGAACTCGGACGAGCCGTCCCGGAGATTCCGGAATTGCGGGCTTGTTCCTTCGCTTTCGGCAGCTACCGACACCAACCGATCATCCGTGGTGCTGACCGATTCGGCAGAAAACAACACAAAGCGCTCTTCTCGAACCTTGAATTATTTCTAGCTGTTGCTTTATTTGTTCCTTAACGGCCACGAACATGCAGCTTACGGCGATCGACCATCTGGGTGTGAGACAGCGACGTATTTGAGGGCCTTAAGATAAGGGTCAAACTATGCGCGACACTAACCGAGCTCTGCCGTCATATCTGTTTATCGCCGCCGCATTCCTCGCCCAGACTGTTGTTGCCGAAGATCTGAAAACGCCTTCCTGTGATGAGCTGGCCGCATGGTCCACCTCGATCGATGCGCAGGACCGATGGGAACCTTTCCCCGAGGGCAATTAAAATCCAGCCGAAAATTTGCGAGATCAATCCAAGTTGGATCGATGTAAAAAGGAAGATCACAGTGTTTGACAAACCCGGCCTGATTCAGCTGGTTTCGGATCTTTATGCAATAAACTCGGTGAACAGGGATTTCCTGCATGTGGGAGTTGGCCGCGGTGCAGAACCGCTGGCCAGTTACAAGCTAAGCATCAGCGTAGCCCTGGTTCGGCGCATTAAAGACAAATTATGGATGCTCGAGCAGGCTTTGCGCTATGGTTTGGTGGCAGCGACGCAGATACGTATTCCTCGGTCAGATGTGGCTGATACTCGATCGACACGGCAGGAAAAACTTACGGAGAATGCATGATATGAAAAAAGCATTGATCGCCATTGGCGTCGTTCTGGTTCTTGTCATACTTGGCGTGACTTGGTTTCTCGGCTCGCTGGACGGCATCGTGAAGAAGCAGATCGAGGTGGTCGGTACCGAACTGACAGGCACAAAGGTAAGTGTCGGCGGAGTCAGCATCAAACTGGCCGATGGGGATGGCCGGATTACTGGATTAACCGTTGCTAACCCGAAGGGTTACAAGACAGGTGATGCCTTCAGCATGAAACTTCTGCAACTGGGCATCGACTTGCAGTCTTTGGGGAAAAGCCCCCTGATCCTCAACGAATTGGTCATCGACTCTCCGCTCGTCACAATGGAGATGAACGAGCAAGGCGGCTCAAACCTGAAGGAAATCTCGGACAACGTTTCCTCAAATACTTCAGCGGCTGATAAAGAGTCATCCAAGGCCCAGCAGGAAACTGGTGGTGAACCTCTGCGCATCCTGATTCGCAAACTCGTCATAAAAGATGTCGGTTATGCAGTTCACAGCCAGATCAAGAAACTCGAGAATGCCAACGGTACACTGCCGACAATCACGCTGGCGAACGTTGGTGGTAACAAAGGGGGAACACCTGGCGAGATCGGGAAAATTGTTTTCCGGAGCCTGACCGAACGCGTGATCAAGCAAACAGCAGAGGCAGGCATCAAGTCGGTGATCGAAAATAAAGTCAAGGATTCAGTCGGCGGCCTCGGTGATGCACTAAAGAAGCTTGGTAACTGACGGCCGAATCTGGCGGGTCACGGTGTTTACACCACCCTACCGGCCGGCGGCAAAACGGGTACATTCATGGATTTGACAGCGCAGCAGGCCGACACCTGAAATGCTGCGTTGCCCTGTCTGGTATCCAGCGGCTCACGGCATCTGGCACCCTTTCGTGCTCGCCGGCAGCATTTGTCACTATTTCGCGATTCTGCTCTACGTTTGAGCCGGCACGATTCAGTCAGCCACTTTGTTTTGTCCTGATGCCAGTCAGGTAATCAAGTGCGGCTTGCACGCCGCCGCGAACATTACTGAAACCAAAAAGCCGAAGGCCCATTTCAACGCCGGACAAGGTGCCCATCAGGGTCAGATCATTGAAATCACCCATGTGGCCGATGCGGAAGATCCGCCCTGCCACCTTGCCAAGACCCGAGCCCAGCGACATATCGAATTTATCGAGCACCAACCGGCGGAAATCGTCGGCATCGACACCATCCGGCAGTAACACCGCCGTTAGTGAACTGCTGTATTCCTCCGGGTTACGGCATAGGATCTCAAGACCCCAGGCTTTGACGGCAAGCCGGGTCGCCTCAGCATGACGATCATGTCGGGCAAACACATTGTCCAGCCCTTCTTCATTGAGCATGACAATGGCTTCGCGCAGGCCATACAGCAGATTGGTGGCCGGTGTATATGGGAAGAACCCCTTTCCATTTGCTTTCAACATTTCGTCCCACCGCCAATAAGACTTTGCAAATCCGGACGAGTGACTGGCAAGCAGTGCTTTTTCACTGATGGCCGTAAACGCCAGCCCTGGCGGCAGCATCAAACCTTTCTGGGAGGCACTCACAGTGACATCCACGCCCCACTCATCATGTCGGTAATCCATGGAGGCAAGCGAGGAAATGGTATCCACCATCAGCAGGGCCGGATGCGCTTCGCTATCCATGGCCTGCCGCACAGCTTTCACATCGCTCGTCACACCGGTGGAGGTCTCGTTATGTACGACACACACCGCTTTAATATCGTGCTTCGTGTCGGCGCCGAGGACCTCTTGTACCTTTTCGGCGTCCACGCCCGAGCGCCAGTCGCCGGGAATGAACTCCACATCCAGCCCAAAGCGTTTGGCCAGATTGCGCCACAGTGTGGCGAACTGCCCGGTCTCCACCATCAGCACCTTGTCGCCGGGTGACAGCGTGTTGACCAGGGCTGCTTCCCAGGCACCGGTGCCGGATGCAGGATAGATAACCACCGGTTGATCAGTTTTGAAAACACCCATTAGCCCGCGCAACACCTCAAGCCCCAGTCCCGCAAACTCGGGCCCACGATGGTCGATGGTAGGCCGGTCCGTTGCACGAAGTATTCGGTCCGGCACATTGGTGGGACCTGGAATCTGAAGAAAATGACGCCCGCTCTTATATGGCATATCGACGTTCTCTGGGTGTATCGATCACTGTCACCATATGATTAAACAATGTCGAGCCGAAAAACAGATATTCGTTGACAGGTAACAAATGGCTGCTGCGTCTCTACCTCGTGTAAAAGCTCCAAATCGGCGACTCGGGGAAATAAAACCCCGGTTACCCGGGTCTTCTAGGACAAATGCGCACGGCGCGTCTGGTTTTCTATGGGAAACCGCCCCCCTATCGGCTGAGAGCTGGGGCGATAATCCAGCTGGTTGTAGTGGGGGCCGGCTAATGTCCTGGCGGCCGGCGTCATTGGCAACGACGTTGCTGCCTTCACCAAAACCCAATTTCGAAGCAGTTGAACTCAAGAGACATTGATTATGAAAAATAGACTGGCGTGGCTTCTACTCGCAAGCTCACTTTTCTGCGCCCCGGGCGTGATGGCTGAGAAGGCTGTTTTCGCTGGCGGGTGCTTCTGGTGCATGGAATCAGACTTTGAAAAACTGGGTGGGGTTACCGATGTGATTTCCGGTTTTACCGGCGGGACGCTGAAAAACCCAACCTACAATGGAAACCATCAGGGGCACTATGAAGCCGTTGAGGTTAGCTACGATCCGGGCAAAGTCAGCTACCAGGAATTGTTGGACCATTTCTGGGTCAATATCGACCCGTTCGACGCAAGAGGACAGTTCTGTGACAAAGGCCCAAGTTACCGGACTGCGATTTTCGTGGCCAACGACGTGGAAAAGAAACTTGCCGAGGAATCGAAAAGCAAAATCGTAGCTCAGTTCCCCGGCAAAGAAGTTGTTACGCCGATATTGGATGCATCGGTTTTTTACCCTATTCAGGGTGACGAGAGCTACCATCAGGATTACTACAAGAACAACCCGATCCGATACAAATACTATCGTTGGAACTGCGGTCGTGATCAGCGATTGAAGAGTATTTGGGGAGAAAAGGCGACCCATTGACCCTGCTGGTCGAATCCGGTCGGCGCAACGGCCCGGCACACCGGTGCCGGGTGCGGGTTATTTTTTGCGAAAGCGAAGAAAATATTGCGTCTGCATGAAATCCAGACGTTCGACCAGTTCAAACCCCGCCGCCTGAATCTCGGCGACGACCTCGGCCTCTCCGGCCCTGACATGTCTCAAGACCCAAGGGTTCGAAACACCCGGAATTCGTTTGAAATCGATCACGACCAAGTCGCCGCCGGGCCTCAGGGCCTCGTGAATACTGAGCAGCGTTGATCGGGGATACTCGAAATGATGGTAGGTGTCGCTGGTAAACACCAGATCGACACTGCCTGGTGACAGACGCACACTGTGCTGATCGTTGACCACGCCGACGACATTGTTCATTCCCCGATCCCTGGCCCGCTGCACGCTCGCCTCGACGAAGCGTGGCGCGATATCGACCGCGTAGATCCGACCGGCATCACCGACCTCCCCGGCCATCAATTCAGTAAAGAAACCCGTGCCGGAACCGATGTCCGCAACCTTGAGTCCGGGTCGCAATCCCAGGTGACGCATGATGTCATCACGCCGGTCCCATACCTCGCGCCCGTCCCGCTCGAACACACCCCGCCATTGCAGAACGTTGGGGTTTTCGTAATTACGATTGATACCCGGGTTGACATTCTGCTCGGCGAGCAGCGGCGCCGCCGGGAATGCAAATACCAGCATCAAGACAAGGTTACGCAACATGTCTGCCTCCCAGATGACTGCCGGTTGGTTCTGGATAACTGCACATGCCTGTCATTCTTCTAACCGCCACCCCGATGAAAACCACGTTCGAAGCGACGGATAAACTCACTTGCCTGATCGGCAGAGGCACTTGCCAGGTCGATATCCACCGCCAATACCGGCAGGCGCAGCGAGCCCATTGCACGTTCAGGCAATGGCTCGATTCGGATGCTCGCGATCCTTTCTCCCGTCTCGGTCGAGACCTGCCATAGACCGGGCCCACCACCGACGGACCAGTCCCGCATGGCAGCCGGCAGCACCCGGGAAAACTCGTTCCTGCTGTAGCCCATCTCGAGAAAAATGACCGCCTCTCCGTCGCCGTTCAACCGCCGGCAACCGGTGGCCAGACGGCTATCACGTCACCGGCTTCAAGCGAAGTCTGGTCGCGTTCTTCCAGGTGCAGAAAGACACCATTGCGCAGGACCAGATGGGCCTGTTCAAAAGGCACCCGGTAGCGTTCGAGCAGTGCATGGGCTGTTGTGCCCGGATCAACCTCCACGGTCACCCGGTGCCGCACCGCCTCGGGCGGCAGATGTTTCATCAGGGAGGCATAGAGTTCCAACTGCACGCGCATTCAGATGACCTGGGTGGTCGCCAGGTAGGCCTCCATCAGGCGCGTGGGGTCGCGCTGCAGGCGTTGTTTCCATTCGCCGAGATGAGTCCGGCGCTGGATCAGGCCGCGCAAAATACCGACATGCTGCGACAGGCCGACCGCATTGGCACCGATCACGCGATCGTCCTCGAACTGCAAGGAAAGGTAGCGGAAATCGTCCGGCGCATACAGCTCAGCATGATCACCGCCCTCGACACCCTGCCAGGTCCCGAAGGAACACGACAGCAGGCCGAGTGTATCGAGCACGTTCATGTTGACGGACCCTTCGTACTCTGCGCTGTGCCCACTCATATTGGTCGCCGCAAGGTGCCCGTGATCCGCCGCAGTGGGCTGGATCGCGTGCACGCTGTATTGGCCGGTACAGAAATCCAGTCCCTGGGCGACATCACCGGCGGCGTGGATATCGGTGACATTGGTGCGGAATTGACGGTCGATGAGCACGCCCTGGTCCACCTCTATCCCGCTGCCGCCCAGGAAATCGATATTGGGCCGCACCCCGGTAGCGGTGATGACCAGATCGGCACCGATATGGGTTCCGTCCTGAAGCAGAACGCCATTGGGCTCGACCGCGCTGACCCCGACCCCCGTGTAGACCGTCACGCCCTTGGATTCACACCAGCGTTTCAGCAACTCAGCGGCATTTGGTCCCATCATGCGCGGCACCATGCGTTCGCCCTGCTCAATGACGACCAGCTGAACACCGCGCATGCCCAGGGCCTCGAGAATGATACTGCCTATGAAGCCTGCACCGATCAGCACGACCCGGCTGCCGGTGGGCACCCGCGCCTGGATGGCCCGTGCATCGGCCAGCGTCCAGCAGGTCGACACATTGTCACCTTCTATGCCGGGCAGCGGCGGGCGCGCCGGGCTCGAGCCGGTTGCGATCAACAGCTTGTCGTAAGCAAGCGCATCGCCGCTCTCGAGAACCACCTGGTGCGCAGCCGGGTCCACACGCTGGACCCGCGCCTGAGTGACCTCGATGTTCAATACGGCGAAGTGATCGGCCCGGTCGCGCAGATGGGTGCCCTGTTCCTCGATGTTTCCCATCAGCAGGTAGGGGATCGCCATTCGCGAATAAGGCGGTTCGGGCTCGTCGCCCAGGATACGGATATCGGCTTCTTCATCCAGCTTGCGCAGCGTCTCTGCCGCATTCACGCCCGCCGGGCCCGCCCCGATGATCAGATACTGCATGGGTAGCGTCTCCGCAGAAAATAGTGAGCACCCGCCACGCCCCGAACAGGCGCGGCGGGAGTTGCTGCAAAGATCAAAGCGCGAGGCGGTTGCGCGTCTCGTCCTTGATCTGTCCGTCGGCGGTCCAGCCGCGCAGTTCGTAATACTCCGGCAACATCTTGTCGAGGTCGTTGACCCTTCCCTTTGCCGGCCCGACATTGGCCGCATCTTTCAACAGCCGCTTGGGCAGGGTGTCCTGATCTGCGGTCATGCCGGCCCGCATGTTGAAATCACGTTCCAGATTCCAGATCCGCTCACCGACCTCGAGCATACGGTCCACGCTCCAGTCACCGTCACAGGCCGCGTCCACCTGCGGCGCGATGTTCTCCATGCTCCATGCGAAGGTGGTGAATACACACAGCCCGGCCGAATCGACTGCCGCGGTGGCATCCTGGAAGGCCTTGACCAGTTCCGCCTTGCCCTCGGTGACCAGCGGATCCGTCTTGACCGGAATTCCCAGGACCTCGGAGGCGACCGTGTAGCCGCGCAGGTGGCAGGCACCACGGTTGGAGGTCGCATAGGCCAACCCCATCCCCTGGATACCACGCGGATCGTAGGCCGGGAACTCCTGGCCCTTCACCGTCATCGACAGATCCGGCATGCCGTACTTTTCGCACAGACGTTTGGAGCCCAGGCCCAGATCCTTGCCGAAGCCCTCGCCCTTGGCCGTCAGCTCAGCCATTTTCACCAGGGCCTCTGTACCATCGAACTTCAGATCGATGCCGCCGGTGTGCTCGGTCGTGATGGCGCCGGCCTCGAACAGTTCCATGGCCGCCGCCACGGTCGCGCCGAACGAGATTGGGTCCATGCCGTCCTCGTTGCACAGGAAATTCACGTAAGTGAGGGCATCAAGATCATCCACCCCGGTGTCCGATCCGAGTGCCCAGGCCGCCTCGTATTCCAGACCGCCGGAGTTGCCCCAGTACTCGGGCTTGTTCTGCACACTGAAGTGACCCCGATCGACCGTCGAGATGCGCCCGCAGGCAATGGTGCAGCCGAAACATCCGGCGTTGGTGGTCAGATTGGGTTTGCCATCGCTGGCGCGCGGTTCGTGCATCGCCTCGCCGGAGATCTTTTCCGCGCCCGCGAACTGCACCTCGCGCATGTTACGCGTGGGCATCGCCCCCATGCCATTGATTACGTTCATCAAAACCTGGGTGCCGTAGGTCGGCAAGCCCTGGCCGGTCACTGCATTTTCCGCCAATACCTGCTTGCCGGCATTCACTGCGTCCATGAATCCCTTTGGGTCGGCGATGTTGCCTACACCGAGGGTGCCGCGAACAGCCACCGCCTTCAGATTCTTCGAGGCCATGACGGTGCCGACGCCGGAACGCCCGGCCGCACGGTGAAGATCATTGACGACGGCTGCATAGAGACACCCGGCCTCGGCCGACCGGCCAATACAGGCGATACGTAATTGGGGGTCCTGGTGCGCCTTGTGCAGCATCTCGTCGGTCTCCCACACCGATTTGCCCCAAAGGTCGGCCGCGGAGCGCAGCTCGGCCCTGTCGTTCTCGATGTAGAGGTAGACCGGTTCAGGTGACTTGCCCTCGAAGATCACCATGTCCCAACCCGCGTTCTTCATCTCGGCCCCGATGAAACCTCCCGAGTTCGAGCAGGCCACCAGGCCGGTCAGCGGGCTCTTGGTGATCACCGAGTAGCGTCCCCCGGTCGAGGCCATGGTGCCGGTCAGCGGGCCGGTCGCCATGATCAGCTTGTTGTGCGGACCGAGCGGGTCACATGTCGGATCGATCTCTTCCGCCAGATATTTGGTTGCCAGCCCGCGCTGGCCAAGGTACTCGTTTGCCCACGCCATGTTGAGCGCTTCGGCGATACAGGTGCCGGTGGTGAGGTCGACACGCAAAATCTTTCTGGTCCAGGCCATATTTTTCTCCCGATCCTTAAGCCGTGCCGGCCAGGCTTTGCCCGGCGTATTCGCGCATCTTGTCCAACCCTGTCCAGTCGGCATCGATATAGGTGATTGCCGCCGTCGGACAGGCCTTGGCGCAGGCCGGGTCACCGCCGCACAGATCGCACTTGATCACCTTGCCGCTGGCCGAGTTGTAATTGACCGTGCCGAAAGGACAGGCAATGGTGCAAACCTTGCAGCCCACGCAGCG
>Ga0316193_10004270_pt1 | contig 10495 bp, 9 predicted proteins | sample MerIslsedime2_MG_FD_207735 | JGI IMG/M metagenome (GOLD analysis project Ga0316193, IMG submission 207735) | Coastal sediment microbial communities from Maine, United States - Merrow Island sediment 2 | ecosystem: Environmental > Aquatic > Marine > Coastal > Sediment | place: USA: Maine...
CCTCATGGGCCTCCTTACTCTTGAGGTAAAGAGTAGGGAGGTTGGCCCGAGAATAAAAAACACGACAATCCTGTACCACAACCACTTTCCGCCCTCCGAATAGCGCAAAGGTGTTGACGTTGTCTAAGATTTGTCGAAAATCTGCTTGATTGCCGTCAACTATCTCAAGGTTAGTGCCCCGCTGGGATTCTGGAACAAGAATCTCGGTGAGTTGTGCCAGGGCTGACTTCACCAGGTAATCTTCGCCGTAAAGTAAATAAAGAGGGGCTATGCTACCCTGTTCCACCTGCGCCAGCGCCTTAGGGAAGTCTTTTTTGTCGAAAACCGGCACGTTCAACTCTTCAGCTGTGAAAATCGGATCAACTTTGACGAAATGGTCATTCTCAACCTTTCCCTATCATAACGCGAGCCACGCCATCAAGTTGAAAAATGAGATCGGCAAACCCAAATCCTCCGTCTAATTTAGTTATCAGGACTGAAATCAGCGGCTCATGGATTATTCCTGATCACCAGCAAGGTATTAGATGCAAGGCGCCGAGGAGCGACAACTGAGGCGTATGGGGCAATACGCCGCACGGAGGAGCGATCGAAGGCAACGCCGCAGATGATGCCTTGACGGTGGATCAGGGGCAAATCGATTGCTTTCTTTTCATATTCATTTATGATACTTGCCTTATGGGTCACCGGCTGATGACTTCACCATCCATAAAATCCAATAACCAGTAGTACTGGCATGGAGCAATTTGGGATTTCGGCTTGCGGCTTTCGAATTTACAGATTTCCTACTGAATTACGACCAATTGCTACTGGCTCCTTTATGTGATGCCTAGTGCCTAGTTGAAAAGGCTGCCTGTTGCCAGCTGCTAGCTGAGAGCTGGATATGCGCCATGCGCTCTGCGGCTGTAAGACACCTATATGTCTGAAAAACAACAAGCGAACTTCTACGACGGTTGGCTCTACCATTTATTCGTGGATCCAGCCTTGCGCAAGGCGCGCAAGCTGGTGCGGCAACGAGTAAAGCCAGGAAGTTCCCTCATTGACATCGGGTGCGGCACCGGTGAGCTTGTTTTTTTCCTTACCGATGCGTGTACGGAATTGGTGGGAGTGGAAGCTTCGCATCGCATGTGGGCCTACTCCCATCAGCGAGTTCGAGACTTGGGGCTTACCAACGTCCAGTTCATCTTTGCCACTGGGGAAAAATTGGCAGCTTTCCCCAGCGGTTACTTTGACTACGCCACTGCCTGCATGGTTCTGCACGAGATGGAGGCAGGGCAGCGTCTGCCAGTACTGAGGGAGATGCAGCGGCTGGCGCGGACCCTCATCCTTGTAGACTATCGTGTACCCCCACCAGTAAACTTTGTTACTACCTTTTGCCGATTAATAGAACGACTAGCTGGTGGCCACCATTATCGCAATTACCTCAGTTTCACCGAAAGTGGCGGTCTTTTTCCCCTTCTCGAGACCCTGAGCCTTCCTGTCAACAGGGAGGTCCTTTTTTTCAATCGTTGCCTCCACATGGTAGAGGCTAATAACATACCGAATTATTTTTATAATTACGTGAGGAAAGTCGAATCTCCCCGAGAATAATTCACCTGGCATTGGTTATTCATCACCCTTTAGTTTCCAGATGTCTCCTTAGAGATGACACTCCTTGGCATATTCTGGGCAGGCTGCCTTCACCTGTTCCCGATGGACCTGACCGCACTCAGGGCAGCTGAGCTCAATGTTGTCTTTGCCAATGGTTTTGGCCTCGATCTCCTCAAAAGTGAGGTGGTAGATGGAACCGCAGGCGCATTGTGGACACTTCCCCTTAACCTCATAGCGTTTTTTCTGATTCATCACCGTCTCCTTGTTCTGCCTAGTATCATTGGAGCTAATTTCTTAGAGACCAAACATGATGACCTCGGCCGCAGGTCACCATATATGGTCTGCCCATCGAAGAACTCCAACCATTCAACTTCCCTGTCGAACTAGCGTGACGTTTCCGCGGTGTAATTCGCATGGCACCAGCATCACTGGACATGCCGCCCACTGAAAGAGGGCATGGGCGACTTCACCTAGTCTAGCGTGAGAGGGCTTACCCCCCCTAACATGACAGCCGATAATTATAAAATCTGCACCAATGCTATCAGCAAATTTGGCTGTCTCCATCGCGATGTCACCTTCCCAGCAGTTAAAATAGAAATCCTTAAAATCACCCAAAAGCTGTCGATAATTCTCCTCGAACTCCCTTTCTGCTGCCCCGGTGAATTCTGCAATTTGGTCATCTGTCACCCCAGGATCACGCAAACGATGATCCAGGACGTGAAGGATGTGCAGACGGGCCTGGCAGCATTTGGCCATTGTTAGGGCCATAGCAAATGCATTGTCAGTCACATGAGTGAACTTTAAGGGTATCAGTATTCTTTTGACCATATGAGATATTCGCTCGGCTTTTGTCTCTTTTTTAAATTATATCACGAACACCGACCCTGACTCTGTGGCCCCGAGGTAAAGAAAGCCTAAAGAAGCCGGCCTCCTCATCTACCTTGATCAACTCGTGGTCGCTGTTCTCTAAGATACGGGGAAGATCTTTCAGAGTTAGAGGATCTGTGCCGAGCACCTCCAGAACTTGTCCTGGTTTTAACTTCTCGACCATGCTCATCGCCTCCAAACTGCACGAGGGGAAACGTGAACCTCATGCATCAAGTACTTGGTCCACTGACATCGCTTCCCCCCCTATTGGTCCCTCCAGCGGTGGCTGAAGACCTATCATCATGGTGAATTGAGAGAGCAAAGGAGATGCCATCCTAGACCATTTCGGATTTTTATTTTAACTATATGCTATCGCTATGAAAAATAGGATAAGCTCACTGGGGTTGATCCTTTACTGTAAATGTTCCATGTTTAGAGTTGTTCATTATTGTTCATGTTGTAAAGGCGAAAGATTAACGAAAGGAACTCTGGTTAGTGGGAGTGATTAACTTTGATCTTTTAGTGAATGTAAGAGGACAATTGGCAAATGCGGCCTAGCACCGGATAAAGGGCAAGCTCTTGCTCCTCAACATTAGCGCCGTCCGCCGGTGCGCCGTCAAAGACTGCTAGGTTAATCCACCACCCAGACGGCCATTTCCTTGGCCAGCTTCAATACCTTATTACTCACTCGCCCTATGAAGTATTGTTTCAGGCCCGAAAGACTTCTTCGCCCCACAACGATAGTCCCATAGCCGCCCTCTCTGGCCTCTTCGACGATGGCTCTGGAGCAGGTGTCCGTTCCGGCAGCGATTTTCGTGGTCATCCGATCACGACTGAGGCCCTCCTGTTCCAAATGACAAATAGCCTTTTCAATACAGATCTCTGCAGCTCGTTCGGCTTTCTGAAGTTCCCCACCAGCACTTGCGACTACAAAGTCAGAAGATTTGATGACATGAAAGATGGCACCCTCACAATCCGTACAATTCAGCATGGTTCCAAGATAATCCAAAGCCTTCATAGCCCCCTGCGATACATCCATTCCGAGAAGTATTCTGCCAACTTCTGGGGTCCCCCCTACTACGCACAGGGGAATATGAAGCGGACATTGGATGATCTCCTTGGCAATGCTTCCCAACACTAGATCTTTCAGTTTGCTCATTCCCTCCCGCCCGACAACTACTGCGTCAAAATCGCCTTGGCACTCTTCAATGATATCTCGCACTATGCCCAACTTTCTTTCCTTGATCTTGATAATCACCGCATCCTCTGGAACTCCTCGATCTAAGAATAGCCGACGTGCTTTTTCCAGAAATTCTTGGATCGCCCTCTCTTGTTCAACTATCCACTCTGCGATGAAGGCCTGTCTGTGCCTGTATGCAGGATCTTTCCTGGCTTCCCAGAAACTATGGAAAAGGACCACCTCCATACAGTTCGGCAAAAATAGTTGGCTCACATAGCGCACAGCCTCAAAAGCCTGATCCGAACCATCCACTGCCAATAGAATTTTTTTTCTGCATGAGACCATGCGAAATTCCTTCCACGATCCCGCAACGTCAAGAGTTTTGTGCCAGTACAAATACGGGGTAGATGTTCCTTTTGATATTATTCACTTTTTTTCCTTTTCGGTTTGGCTAGGGATTTCTTTGCGGCTGTCCCTTATTGCTCAGTCTGATGGAAATATCTGCTCGTCTTATTTTAGCCTTTCTCAGGAAGAACACTTACTGGAACACTCTCATACGGGGTCCTTTTCTTGAATTTCAGGGTCTTCGGGTCTCGCCCTCCCTTTAAGATCTCAATGCTGTCCTTGAGGCCCTTGTAGAGTCTGGACATCTCTATGGCCATTCCAACCATTTGGGCCACAGCCTGGACAAAATTCACATCCTCCAGGGTAAACTCCCATGGTTGAGCAGCATAGATGCGCAGGGCCCCGATCACATTTCCGTGCACCATAATCGGTGCAGACAGGATAGAGGCAATTCCCTCCCTCTTCGCCTCTTCCGGGTACTGAATTCTCGGATCATCCGCTATATCGTAAATCGCTACCGGTCCCTCCTGCAAGGACTCGGCGATGGAGTGCAAGGAACTTACAGGGCCCTTGTTCAGATAATCCTCACTCAAACCATATGAGGCACCCACCTCCAGCTCATTGGTTTTGCGATTGACGAGAAACAAAACACATCCCTTGATCTCCAAAGCAGTCTTGACGCTCTCCACTGTCAGCAGCATAACTTCTTCCGGGTCCTTCGACATGGAGATGGCCCCGGCAACCTTAAGCATGGTTTCATAATTCATCAGCTGTTTTTTCATGACTCCCTCCTTCTTCTCATCAGAGAACCTAGATGATTCCAAGCCCTCGATCATATTGGCAAGGCAGTCGACTATAGATCCGGGTTTCCACAACAAACCGTCGAGGGCTCACGCCGCCATGTGGTCAGGGTGTGCTCCTCCTCTAAGGGCCGGTAGGTTTTCCGGCTCAGGGGAGATGTCATCGACACCTTTACGCATGGGACTTGGCCCAAGGGCCCTTATATTCTCCGTCATTTCCCTCACTATCTCCGCGAATCTCTTGCCCATAGGACCGGGTACTTCATACATTTCCACCCTCTCCTTCTCAAACCCTATCTTCTCAAGGAGTTTTTTGGCATATTTCACCCGCTTTAAGGCCATCTCATTTCCTGTCCTAAAGTAACAATCACCCATCTTGCACCCAATGATCAATACGCCATCCGCCCCATGTTCAAGGGCCTTCAGGATGTAAAGGATATCCACTTTCCCTGTACACAAGACCCTTACCGCCCTTATATTGGCCGGAAAATTCATCCTCGCCTTGCCCGCCACATCCTGAGCCGCAAGGGCACAGTAATGACAAAAAAAACCCACAATCCTAGGCTCGAAAGCCATCACCCACCTCCTTGGGCTGAAAGTATCCCCTCAATCTGAGTGAGCACCTGCTCGTCTCTGAAGTGTTCCAGTTGTATGGCCTTGATCGGACATTCAGCCGCGCAGATCCCGCAACCCCGACACTCCTCAGCTAATATCTCTACTACCCCTTTTTCCCCTATATGGGGAACCGAGAAGGGACAGACCCTCACACAAGTGAGACAGCCTGCGCACCTTACTCCATTTATTTTGGCGACTATGGGGCTTCCCAGCACCAAGTCTTTTGACAGGATGGTGGCAGCCCTCTGAGCTGCAGCCTTCGCCTGAGCGACAGACTCCTCTATGGTCTTTGGCCCCTCGGCAAGCCCACAGACGAGAATTCCCCTCTTGCTGAGCTCCACAGGCGAGACCGTCGCCACATGGCCTTCGACCTCAAAGAATCCCTCACTATTGAGAGGAACACCGAAGATCAAGGAGAGCAGATCATTGTTCTTTCCTTTGACTATCCCAGTAGATAAGATGAGATAATCGAACCGTTCCTTGTTATCGCCAAACTTTATTGCCAGCTTTTTGCTCCCTTCGACTTCCACCCCGTCTGTAACCTCGACGAAATTCACCCCCTGATCTCTCGCTTTCAGATAGAGGTCAAAAAGAGTTCCAGGGGTACACATCCCTCTGGTGCCTACCGTAACTGAAACACCCATCTCACTCAGGATCATGGCATTCTTTATTGCCTGCTGGCAGCAGACCCTCGAGCAATAGGGGTGCTCTGCATCCCGCGACCCCACGCACTGGAGCATAAAGACCTTGCTCGTCCCTTTTATCTCGCCTTTGCTCAACCCCTCTTCCAGATCATACTGGGTAAAAACTCTTCTGTCCCGGCCGTAGCCGTACTCCTTGGGCACGTATTCAGCCGCACCCGTTGCGATTATCAAGACACCATGTTGCAACCTTCTCCTCTCACCGTCCTTCTCTATCTCCGTCTCAAAATTGCCCATGTGCCCGTCGAAACCACTTGGTCGATATCCTTTATAGACCCTTATAAATTTATTCCCTTCAACCTCCTCAACGAGGGAAGAGAGATATTCAGAGACAGGTCTTCCCTTCCGATCCTGCCATCCCCTCCTTAGGTGGCCTCCCAGCTCATCCCTTTTTTCCACCAGATCGGTGAGGAAGCCCTGCCTTGCCAAGGCAGAGGCGGCCACCATACCGCTCACACCTCCACCGAGCACAAGGGCTTTCTTTGTCACTTGCCTGGGGACCGGGGAAAGAGGCTTCAAGGACCTCGCCCTTGCCAGGGCACCGGAAAGCTCCTCCTGTAGTCGCTTCATGGCGAGGTTCCTATTCTCCTGGTTTGTCCAGGAGATGGCCTCCCTTGCGTTGACCATAGTCACAAGATAAGGGTTCAAGCCCGCCTCCCTCGCTACCCTCTGGAAGACAGGCAGGTGGCTCCTCAAGCTACATGCGACTACCACCATTCTATTGAGATCAAGTTTTTGAATCTTCCCTTTTATTAAAGAGAGCCCCTCAGGAAAGCAGGCAAAATCGAGAATGAAGTTCCCCACGACATCCTTAGACTGCTTCGCAAATGTCGAGATCTTCGAGACGTCTAGAACATTGGAGATATTTCCCCCACACTTACAGACGAACACCCCTATCCTCGGCTCCTTCCCCTCTACATCTTTCTCCTTTGGAAACTGCGGAACTGTTGTCATCGTTCCCCTTGCCTCTTTGAGGAAGCAAGAGGCTTCACAGGCAGCTGCCTCTGCGTAGGCAACGGAGACAGGGATCTCCCGCGGACCTGTCGCTGTGGCGCCTACGAAAATTCCTTCCTTCTCTGACCTTCCAACATCAACCTCCTTGACGAATCCTGCCTCATCAAGGTTAAGGCCAAAGTCCCGGACGATACCCTTTGACCTATCCGAGAGCTTCATGGGCAGGGAGAGGGCCACCAGGTCAAAGGAGGCCTCACCACCCTCATACCTCACCTTGACTCGTCCAGCTCCTTCCTCACAGGAAAGGACCTTCGCCTTCACAAAGTCCAGCCTGCCAGACGATTTGACCTCCCTGTACACCCTTTCCCAAAGATAGCCATTGCTGCAGAGCTCATCATGAAATATTGTCACCTGGGCATCTTCGGACTTCTTTATGATCTCAAAGGCAGCCCTTAAGGCTTGGGGACAGCAATAACCAGAGCAGGCTCTATAGTCATCGTTTCTTTGATCAACGCAAAGTACAATCCCCACCCTTTGAGCAACTTTGCTATCCGAAGGTCGTTTGACCTCACCTAAAGTTGGGCCGTAAATGCTTATAAGACGCTCGAGCTGATAGTTGGAGATGACGTCCTCTATCTTTCCCAGGCCGAACCTCTGCGCCTCTTTTCCCTTTTCATAAAGGTCCAGTCCTGCGGTAAAGAGGATTGCCCCCACCCTTAGGCTCTCTTCCCTCTCGGCATCGGACAGATTCACTGCCTTGGTGGGACAGAGATCGACACATGCGGTGCAACTTTTATCCTGGAAGTAAAGGCAGTTAACTCTGTCAATTACGGGGGTATTGGGCACAGCACCGGCATAGGCCATGTATATGGCCTTTCTGACCCCGAGCCCGTAGTTGAACTCGCTCTTCACCGTTACAGGACAGTTCATCCAGCAGAGACCACAAGAGATACACTTTGTTACGTCTACATATCGGGGAGCTTTCTCTATCAGAACCTCAAATTGTCCTGGTGTCCCGGAAACCTTTTTCACTTTTGCGCCGGGAAAGAGCGTGACATTAGGATTCGCCTTTGCCTCGAAGATCTTCGGGGTCACCATACAGATGGAACACATATCCTCAAAGGTCCTATAGAGCTGCACCATCTTTCCGCCCGGATAAGGTTTCTCATCCAACAGAAAGACCTTGAACCCGGAATTGGCGAGATCAATGGTCGCCTGGATGCCTCCTATGCCGCCTCCTACGACAAGAGCTGAACCCAATTTCTTTCTCATTTTCTTTCCTCCCCAAAAAGCTTCTGGCAACTCGCCTAATTCTCTCTTACATTTTAAAGCCAAAGATTTTTCAGCAGTTTTTTGGATACACCCATGAAATCAAAAAGGCATAATCTTCAAAAAGATAACCGCTATGGGCGATGGTCAAATGCATACGCCAATTGTGTTTTTCCTTCTAAAGCTTTGCCATTTTTCCCTTCGGGAGACTGGCTTTGCCACAAATCCCAATAAACACCTTGGAGAGCCATGAGTTTAGCATGGTTTCCTTTCTCCACCAGTTTTCCTTCTTGTAGTATCAGAATGATATCCGCATCATGGACGGCAACCAAACGGTGACTGACTATAAAGGTGGTCCGCCCGGCAATCAGTCGATCGAAAGCTTCCATTACCATGTGTTTACTCTTGGCGTCCAACCCGACCGCCGGTTCGTCCAGAATCACAATGGGGGCATCCCGGAGAATGGCCCGGGCAATGACAATACGACGTTCCTCCCCCCCCGATAGCAAAGCCTCCCCGGTTCCTAGTTGGGTTTCATAGCCACGGGGTAATTTCATAATGAAGTCATGGGCATTGGCCAACTTGGCAGCATAGATGATTTCATCCATGCTGGCAGCAGGTCTGCCAATACCGATATTGACCGCGGCCGAAGCCCCGAATAAAATGGATTTTTGCGGCACAATGGCAATCAGGTCACGGAGGGAACGCAAGGTATACATGCGAATGGGCCAGCCATCTACCAGGATGCGACCCCGCTGGGGGTCAAAAAACCGAGGAATCAAATTCACCAAGGCGGATTTACCGCTGCCAGACTCACCAATAATGGCAATTTTTTCTCCTTTGGCGGCTGTAAAGGAGATGTCTTGGAGGACCCAGCGGTCTTCTTCATAGGCAAACCAGACCTTTTCGAAGCACAACTTTTCCCGAAATGTTTCTAATTGCTCGGCCCTATCTAGGTCCCATACCCCTAAAAGACATGGCTCCAACGCCATGATTTCTTCAATCCGGTCGTTACAAGCAAGGGATTTAGACAGCTTGGAGAAGAATTTGGTAAATTCTCGCAAGGGTTTATAGAGCGCACGCAAATAAATCATAAAAACCACTAACTCACCCAGGCTGATGGCCCCGGACCAGATGCGGTGGACACCAATTAGAATCAAAATCGCAGTGCCCAGGGAAAGAAGAACATTAGCGGTGGAAGTATACCAGCCTTGCCAGGCGCCGGCACTCACGGCGGCTGCCATGGACTCACTACCTTCCATTGCCAACCTTTCGACCTCTTTTTCCCGCAAGCCAAGGAGGGAGACACATCTGTAGGTGTGGATAGCAGATTCGGCGATGTTTGTGATATCACTTTCTTTTTGACGCTGCTTGCGGGTTGCTTGCCGGATGCGATCAGAGAAAAAATGGGTCAACAAGGTTAATGCCGGCATCACACTCACCGCCACCAAGGCAAATTGCCAGTCCACGCAGAACATCACAATGGAGATCCCTAGGATGGTGGGGGCGCTGCGGGCCGTAAGAATGATAGCCGCTTCCACAAGATGCTGGATGTTGACGGTGTCGGTACTGAGGCGGGAGATGATTTCACCTGGTTTGATCTTCTGGTAGAAAATCATAGGCAGCTCTAAGAGGTGTGAGAAAAGTCTCAAGCGGAGCTTGAGAGTCACCCGCTGGTAGAGACTGGTGACGGCGTAGTTTTGTACCCACAGAAAAACTCCTTCCAGCAAGGCCATTACCCCCAGGGCAACAATGAGGGTAGTGAGCAGTGTCGTTCTGTCGACCGCCAAAGCCGGAGGAATGAGCCGTTTGGTAAATCCGTATATCGGCACATCCGGCACTAAGCAATCAAAGATGATCTTCAGCGGCCATGGGGAGGCGATTGTTATCAACGCCTGCCCTGTCAGCACCGACACAATGAAGATGACCAGGAACCATTGCTCTCTTACGGCCTTGGTAAGCTGCCATTGCCAAAAGGCAGTTCGGTGTTCAGGTTGACAGAATGTGATTTCTTTTGGTTCCATTAACTTTACCTGCACAGCCAGGCATTCTCGCCGTCTCGGCCGCGGCGCAGGAACATTCTGAAGAACTCAGGCTGCTTGTCTATCCCGATCAACTGGTCTCCGCTCTGTTCTAGAATATGAGGAAGATCCTTTAAGGTGAGCGGATCGGTGCCG
>Ga0316193_10004273_pt1 | contig 10494 bp, 8 predicted proteins | sample MerIslsedime2_MG_FD_207735 | JGI IMG/M metagenome (GOLD analysis project Ga0316193, IMG submission 207735) | Coastal sediment microbial communities from Maine, United States - Merrow Island sediment 2 | ecosystem: Environmental > Aquatic > Marine > Coastal > Sediment | place: USA: Maine...
CGTCAGCGTCGTCTTCCCGTGATCCACGTGCCCGATCGTTCCCACGTTCACGTGCGGCTTCGTGCGCTCAAACTTCTGCTTCGCCATCTCGAAAATACTCCTGTTTCAGCGTGGATCCCGGCGCCACGTCGCTCCAACCATGTTCCGGCCTAGCGGGTGAAACGGATGGTGGGGGGAGGATTCGAACCTCCGTAGGCGTACGCCGGCAGATTTACAGTCTGCTCCGTTTGGCCGCTTCGGTACCCCACCCGAATCTTTTACGGCCCCCGCCGCATCCGGCGTGGGCCGCCTGGACAAGTCACGCTCCCGCGCCGCCGAACATAACCCGGGGGGACAGGAGCGTCTCGTCGCTGGAGCTGGCGGTGGGACTCGAACCCACAACCTTCGGATTACAAATCCGATGCTCTCTCCAGTTGAGCTACGCCAGCCGAAATCAGACCGCCAACATATCGGCGTGTTTATAACTCGTCAACTATCGGTCACTGGGGTCCGGGAGGCGGCGGTTCACGTCAAGTCGGAGTCGTCCGCGAGGCGCCACCTCGGCCCCGCTGGAGTATCCTCGATCGCGACTCCACGCTCGAGCAATTCGTCCCGGATTCTGTCTGCCAGCGCGAAGTCCCGTTGCGTGCGGGCGTCCGTTCGAGCCACCAGCCGATCCTCGACCCACGACGCGAGATCGCGGTCCGCCGTCTTCTCCTCGGTCGACCGCAGGGTCAGAACGCCGAACACCCGGTCGAATTCGGCCAGGGCCGGCTGCAACTCCCGGGCGATAGCGGCTGAATCGGCGGCCGAATCCGTCGTTGAATCCAGCATGGAGTTGCCTTCACGAACGAATTCGAAGGTGGCCGCCAGGGCATCCGCCACGTTCAGGTCATCGTCCAGCGCCGCCTCGAACGACTCCCGCCACCTTCGGGCCGCGCTACCGGCCTCTGCGGACCGGTCGTCCTCCGGAATACCGGATGGCTCTGTAGTCCCGCCTGGTCCTCCGGCTTCTGCCTCGCTCAGCCGTCGCGCGAACTCGTACAGCCGGTCCACGGACCTGGATGCACGATCCAGCCCCTCGAGCGTGAAGTTGAGCTGCTGCCGATGATGTCCGCTGAGCAGGAGAAACCGGATCGAGGAAGGCCTGTAGCCCGACTCGATGAGCGACGGGACCGTGTAGAAATTGCCCAGAGACTTCGACATCTTCGCTCCATCGACGAGCAGGTGCGCGGCATGCAGCCAGAATCGGGCAAACGGCTTGCCCGTGGCTGCCTCCGACTGCGCCATCTCGTTGACGTGGTGGGGGAAGATGTTGTCCACGCCACCGGTGTGAATGTCGAATGTCTCGCCGAGATACTGCATCGCCATCGCCGAGCACTCGAGATGCCACCCCGGTCTTCCGGGACCCCAGGGTGAGTCCCAGATCGCGACGTCCGATTCAGAGACCCGCTCGCCTCCCTTCCACAGCACGAAGTCTCTCGGATCGTCCTTCGAGTACTCCTCGTCTCCTTCGACCCGCGAGCCCGAACGCAGGCTTTCCGGGTCCAGATCGATCAGGCGGCCATATCCGGGAAACCGATCGATCGCGAAGTACACAGATCCGTCACGAACGTATGCGAAGCCTTCGGACTCCAGCCTTTCGACGAGCGCGATCATCTGGTCCACGTGCTCGGTCGCTCTCGGATTGTGCTCGACCTCCTCCAGACCAAGCGTCCGCCAATCTTCGAAAAACGCGGCTTCGACCGGCGCCGTTACCTGTTCGAGCGACTCTCCGCGTTCCACCGCGGCGCGGATCGTCCGATCATCTACGTCGGTGACGTTCATCACCTGGATCACGCGCCATCCCTTCCACTCGAGATAGCGACGCAGGAGATCTTCCCACACGAAGGAACGGAAGTTTCCAATGTGCGCCTGGTCGTACACGGTCGGACCACAAGTGTACATTCGCACCGTGTCTTGCTCGAGCGGGGCGAATTCCTCGACCTTCCGACCGAGAGTATTGTAGAACCGGGGCGACATGCTGATCAGCCCTCTGCTGCTGGCGGTTCGCTGGCGGCAGTCGGCTCATCGGACGGCTCCGCCTCGCTATCCGCCGGCGCAATCTGTTCCGACGGAACGATTTCGTCGAGTTCCGGAGCCGGGAACTGCCCATCATGCCAGGACTGGTATGCCCTGATCGCTTCGGGATGCGATTCAGCCCATTCGCCCGCGCACGCTCCGATCTGTCGATCACCGATATCGACGATGAGCGCCGGAAGGTGACCGTCGAGACGGGCGAACGCCAACGCATCGAGCGGACCGAATGGCGGCCCTCCGAACAGGGTACGGGCAACGATCCAGCCGTCGATGAAGGATGAGACAGCGGCGGTTTCCCATGCCACGATCGAATCGCATGCTGCGTCCGGATCACGGCTCCGCACGTTGCGCATTCGGATCACCGAGTAGTTCGCGAACGCCCGATCCGCTTCACGCAAGTTCCCTGGCGTGATGACATCGACGACCGAATCGCTGAGAACCACGATCGCATTCCACGGCCAGGCCGGTTCGGGATCCGCCTCTGTGACGCGGTCTCCGAAGCCGATCCCGTACATCACCCGCGGATCCTCCTCCAGGTCCCGACGCAGCGCCCGGGTGGAATCGAGCATCTCGCGCACCACTTCGGTCTCGACGGCAATCGTGTCTCCTGCCGGAGAGACGACTTTGTACTGGGCCGGCAACGGACCGGTCACCAGGAGACACGCCGGCACGGCCAGTGTCGCAGCACGGTGGACTCGCCGGAAGACAGACCGCACCCTGGAAGTGCGGCGTTGGTACTGGTCGAACGACATTTGATCTCTTTGAGTTGGTCAGGACTGTTGGCAAATCGGCATTCGGCCCGCGACAGGATAGAACACCGGGCGGCCCCGCGCGATCCGGCCCGGGGCCGCCCGATTCACTCGACCGTGACGCTCTTGGCGAGGTTTCTCGGCATATCCACGTCACAGCCCCTGACGAGGGCGATGTGATATGCGAGGAGCTGCAGTGGTATTACCGTCAACAACGGCTGAAGCGAGTCGATCGTAGCCGGCACAGCGATTACGTGGTCGACTCTACCATCCAGTTCGTGATTTCCCTCCGTGACGATGGCGATCACTCTCCCGCCGCGGGCCTTCACCTCTTCGATGTTGCTCGCGATCTTCGGATACACGGCGTCGCTCGGGGCGATGAACACCACCGGCATGTTCTCGTCGATCAGGGCGATCGGCCCATGCTTCATCTCCGCTGCGGGATAACCCTCGGCGTGAACGTAGCTGATTTCCTTGAGCTTCAGCGCGCCTTCCAGTGCAACCGGAAAGTTGTAGCCGCGTCCGAGGTAGAGCGCGTTCGAGTGATGATGATATTCTTCCGCAATTTTCGCGATCTGCGCATCCAGTTCCAGCGCTTTCTCCACGGCGGCAGGCAGGCCCTCCAGCGCCGCGACCATGTTCCTTCCATCAAGCAGGGACATCCCGCGCTTGCGGGCCATGAGAAGCGTGAATAGCGCCAGCACGGTGAGCTGACCGGTAAACGCCTTGGTCGATGCGACGCCGATCTCGGGGCCCGAGTGGATATACACCCCGCCGTCCGATTCTCGCGCGATCGACGAGCCTACGACGTTCACGATTCCCATCACCGGTGCACCCTGGCTCTTCGCCTCCCGCATCGCCGCGAGCGTATCGGCCGTCTCACCTGACTGAGAAATCGCTATGACCAGCGTGTTCTTGGGCACGATCGGTCTTCGGTACCTGAATTCCGACGCGTATTCCACCTCGACGGGAATCCGCGCGATGTCCTCCAGCATGTATTCCCCGACCAGTGCGGCGTGCCAACTGGTCCCGCAGGCCATGAATACGATCCGCTCGACCTGGTCCAGCACCTCGTCGAGGTGTCGCAGACCACCGAGCCGAGCGCTGCCATCATCCTCCAGCAGCCGTCCCCGCATCGCATCCTGAATCGTGGCGGGCTGTTCGAAGATCTCCTTGAGCATGAAATGGTCGAAGCCGCCCTTCTCGATCCGCTCGAGGTCCCAGTCGATGTGCCTGACTTCCCGTTCAATTCGATTCAGGTTCCCCGTCGGTCCGTATTCGGACAGGGAGTGGATTTCATGTCCGTCCCTCCGCAATACCGCCAATTCACCATCGTCGAGGTAGACGACCTGGCGCGTATGCGCCAGCACGGCGGCCACATCCGACGCCACGAAGGTCTCTCCTTTCCCATCCTCGCCCACACCTATGAGCAGTGGAGAACCGCGGCGGGCGATAACGATCTTGTCCGGATCGCGACTATCGACGACCGCGATCCCGAATGGCCCCTCGACCCGCGATAGCGCCGCCGCCACCGCGTGCTCCAGGTTCCCTTCGAAGACTTCGTCAATCAGGTGGCACAACACCTCGGTGTCGGTTTCGGTATGGAATTCGTGGCCCAGTTCACCGAGCTTCGCCCGCAGGATTTCGTAATTCTCGATGATTCCGTTGTGAACGAGCGCCACTCTACCGCCCTCAGCACAGTGCGGGTGTGCGTTGTTCGTCGTCGGAGCGCCGTGTGTGGCCCACCGGGTGTGCCCGATGCCGCACGTGCCATGGAGCGGCTCACGCTCCAGTCCCTGCTGAAGCACGGCGAGCTTCCCAGCGGCTTTCCGGACCTCGATCTCTCCGTCCCGCTGCACCGCGATCCCGGCTGAGTCGTACCCGCGGTACTCCAGCCGTTTGAGTCCGTCGATGAGAATGGACTGAGCTTCACTCGTCCCTATGTAACCTACGATTCCGCACATCTATGCAATTCCTCCCAAGACCCTGGTCATTCCGTTCCAAGCGCATCCACATGAGCGCTCGCCCAATCCGCCAGCTCCTCCGAGCGAGCGGCGTGAGGCGACTCTGCAATGATACGCAGAATCGGTTCCGTCCCTGATGCCCTGACATGTACCCACTCTCGCGCCTCCGGCCACACGATGCGCAGTCCGTCCGAATGGTCAAACTCCGCGCCGGCGCCCGACTCCCGCTCGAGCGCGGCGAACGCCTGCTCGGCTCCACCGGCCGGACGCGCCGCCTTGCGTTTGACCATCGAGTATCGCGTTCTACTGCCCAGAAGCCTCCGGGGTCCGACCTGTCCCGCCGCGAGATGGCTGAGCACGAGCGCCGCCGCGAGAGGAGCATCCCTGGTCAGATTGAGATCCGGAAGCATCACTCCGCCATTCCCCTCTCCACCGATCACGGCCCCGGTTTCGGCCATGCGCTCCGCTACTCTCGCCTCTCCCACCGCACTGCGGAAGAAAGGGACATCCGCGGCTTTCGCCGCGTCCTCAATTGACTGACTGGACGACAGGTTCGTCACTACCGGCCCGGGCCGCCGGCCGAGCACGTATTCGACCGCGAGCGCCAGCGTCCAGTCCTCTCCAATCGGAGTTCCCGTTTCATCGACGATCGACAGCCGGTCCGAGTCCGGATCAATCGCGAATCCGACCGGAGCATCGGTTGCCCGGACCAGGTCTCCCAGCTCTCCCAGGTTTTCAGGCGTCGGCTCGGGATTGCGCGGGAACCGTCCATCGGGCTCGAGCCCGATTCCCTCCACCCGGCAGCCGAGCCTGCGCAGCAGCTCCGGAACTACGACGGCTCCGGCGCCGTGCACACAATCCAGCGCAACGGTGGGCCCCCATTCCTTGATCGCCTCTACGTCCACGAGGTCGAGGCCGAGAATGCGCTCGATGTGATGCTCGATCACACCTGATTGCTCTTTACGGGATCCGAGACCGTTCCACTCAGCGAGGACCGGCCCCTCGTCGAACAGCGACTGGATTCTCTCCCCGTCGGCAGGCCTGACGAACCGGCCATCGGCGGACGCGAGCTTCAGCCCGTTCCACTCGACGGGATTGTGGGACGCCGTAACGATCAGACCACCGACTGCACCCGGATCATCTCGCACGGCGAGGAGGTGGGTCGGAGTGGGGGCGATTCCCGTCATTCGGACGTCTACGCCCGCAGCGCACAGCCCCGCAGCCACCGCATCTGCCAGGAGCGGGCCTGAAGTTCGGGAGTCGCGGCCGACGAGAACGTAAGATCCCGTGACACCACGGCTACCGGACCGCTCACGCAGATAGGCGCCGAACGCGGCTCCATAGCGACTGGTGATCTCCGGCGTCATCGTGTGCCCGACGATGCCCCGAATTCCAGACGCGGAAACAATCAATGGGTACGTCACCGCCACGTCCCTCTCCATGCAGATAGTCCTGTCTCCGGATCCCGCCTGTTCCCGGATCCGTCGACACCTTCACGAGCCGGATCTCGGGCCGGCTGCCTGAGAATAGCCCTACAGGCCCGTTATGGCATTGGTCTTTGGTCCAACATTCGATGCGCAGGCAAGGATTCCCTGCTTCAGGCGCGCACCCGAAGCCGGAGAGCCCGGCGGCGGACTTCCGTCACCGAGAGTGAGAGGCAGGCGAAGCCCGGTGCCCACCGGATTGGACGTCCTGCGATGACAGCGGCGTCCTGCGATCCGAGCTTCAGAGAAGTGACGACCGCGCCGATGGAGTGCGCGGGTTTGAACCGCAGCACGAGACGAGCTCTCGTGGCCGTGACCTTCACGGCGACCGGTTCGACATCGAGTCGGCGGCACAGGGCAATCAGCCCGGCCTCGACCGATGATCTCGCTTCCGGGGCGACGAGCGGCAGCCGATCGAACGTCGACCACACGACCTCGGCGTACATACGATGCGCCGCACGGTCGGCGGAGTGTCCTGCGAACGCCAGATCCTTGCAGGCAAGAACGCGACGTCCGGTCTCCGCCGGGCTGTCGGAATCCTGATCGGCCTCGTCGACGGCCCTGGTGACGGGTCGCGTGGTCGATTCGACGGCTGCCGGCGCAACTGCCCCGCCAGGGTCTTCACCGGTTCGGTTCACACGCCGCCGCGACCGCTGTCTCGATCTCTGGTTCCAGTACATGATTGAACGCTGACCCGTACGCTCATCGCCGGATCAAAGATCGGCGAAGGACGGCAACTGCGGGTTCGAACGGTGCGCAGCGCAGCCAACCTGATGTAGCTTCGGGCGCGTCCGTCCGACTGGGCGCCGGCCATGCAGCAGACTGAGACCAGGCAGACAATGGGAGAAGAAGCCATGCATACGCTTCCCGACGACGGGTTCGGGACTCTCGCGATCCACGCGGGCCAGGAGCCGGAGCCGCGCAGCGGGGCGATCATGACCCCGATATACCAGACGTCCACTTTCGTGCAGGACGGAGTGGCGCGCCCGCGTAACGGGTATGAGTACGCCCGGATGACCAACCCGACACGCACTGCGCTGGAAGCGAATCTCGCCGCGCTCGAAGGCGGTGTCGCCGCACGCGCTTTCGGCTCGGGACTCGCGGCGATGGAGGCGATCCTCAAGGCAACGCTGTCCGGAGGCGACAGGGTCGTGTGCGGAGACAACCTGTACGGGGGCAGCGAGCGCCTGTTCCGATTCTGGGAGCGCTACGGAATCGAATTCGAGTTCGTCGATTCGACCGACCCGGAGGCCGTTCGAGCGGGCCTCCGACAGGGAGCCCGGCTCGTGTTCCTGGAGACCCCGACGAACCCCCTGATGCGGCTCACGGATCTCGAGGCCTGCGCCAGGATCGCGCACGAAGCGGGAGCGTTGCTCGTCGTCGACAACACATTCGCGACGCCATGGCTCCAACGTCCGATCGAACTCGGCGCGGACCTCGTCGTCCACTCGTCGACCAAGTATCTGGGCGGCCACAGCGATGTGATCGGAGGCGTCGTCGTGGTCAACTCCGACCCGCTCGCTGAAGCACTCGGCTGGCAGCAGATGGCGACCGGAGCGGTTCCCGGCCCGATGGACTGTTTCCTGCTGCTTCGCTCGACCAAGACACTTCACGTCCGCATGCGCGCGCACTGCGACAACGCAGCCAGGATCGCCGTATTCCTGGACGAGCATCCGGAAGTCGATCGGGTACTCTACCCCGGCCTGCCCGCACACCCTCAGCACGAACTCGCCCGCCGGCAGATGAGAGGGTTCGGGGGGATGATCACGCTCGACGTGGGAACACCGGAGCGGGCCGAGGCGATGGCCGGCCAGACCCGGTTGTTCGCGCTGGCCGAGAGTCTTGGCGGTGTCGAGAGCCTGATTTCCGTGCCAGGGCGGATGACACACGCCTCCGTTTCGGCCGAACGACGAGACTCGATGGGGCTCACGGACAGCCTCGTCAGATTGTCGGTCGGAATCGAGGATCCTGACGACCTGGTTGCCGACCTGGCCCAGGCGCTCGACGGTATCTGATGACCCCGCACGACGAGGCTGAAACCGCAGTCGGTCAGTTAGCGTAGTGGCGGGTAACGAGTGACGGGAGCGGTCTGGACCGGATCCCGGGACCTCCAGACACATGGAAGGCGGAGATGGACGACACTGAAAGTAAAGACACTTCGCAACGACGCGTGCTGACTCAAATCAGCCCGATCGCCTGGGAGCATCCCGCTGACCGGGCGGCACTGAACGCCCTGCGGAAGATCCCGGGATTCGATCTTGCCCTGCGCAAGGTGTTCGGGATGTTCGGGGAACGTGCGATTCGACTCGCATTCAAGGCCAACGCCGTACGGGTCTCAGAAGTACAGTACCCGTGGGTTCACGAACGGCTGCTGCGCGTTTGCGAGATTCTCGATCTGGAAGAGATCCCCGAGCTCTACGTATCGCAGACGCCGGTCGTGAATGCCGGCGCTGTCGGATTGGGCGATCCGTTCATCGTGCTCAACTCCTCGATGCTCGAGGTCTTGAACCGGGACGAGACCGAGGCGGTAATCGCGCATGAGGTGGGGCACATCCTCAGCGGTCACGTGCTGTACCGCACCCTGTTGCTGCTGCTCATGAAGCTCACGGTATTTCGGTTCCCGCTGGCCGGAATCGCCGTTCTCCCGATCCTCCTGGCGCTGCTCGAGTGGTACCGGAAGTCGGAATTGTCCTGCGACCGCGCTGCACTGCTCGGGATGCAGGACCCGGAAATCGTGATGAGTTCTCTCATGAAGCTGGCCGGGGGCACACGTGGCGAGCCGCTGGACCTCGAAGCATTCATCGCACAGTCGGACGAGTACCGTGAGGGCGGAGACCTGCTGGATTCGGTGTACAAGGTGCTGAACGCCATCGGAGCCACACACCCGTTCGCGGTGGTTCGCGTGGCCGAACTGCGCGACTGGATCGACTCCGGTACATACGAGAGAATCCTGGCCGGGGATTACCAGCGTCGCGACGAAGCCGACATGCGTCCGTACAAAGAGGACGTGGAGGAGGCGATGCGCGGATACACGGACTCCGCGCATGAAATCTTCGACGAGGTGGATGCCGCCGTGGACCGCCTGAAATCAAAAGTCGGAGACGTATGGAGAAAGTCGCGCGAGACCTGACCCTGCCGGTCATCTCCGCCGCCGAGTTGCGCGGCCCCTCCCGCCGGGTGGCGGGGGCGGGCCGCGCTCTGCATCGTAGCTCGCATGAACTCGAAAACGATCCTCCTCGTGGGAAACGGCGGCCGTGAGCACGCGATGGCCGCAGCGATTCGAACCAGCGCTCCGGAAACGGAGCTCCTCATCGCTCCCGGCAATCCGGGAACGGCTCAGCTCGGGCGGAACGTGGATGTAGCGGCAGACGATGTTCCGGGCCTGGTCGAGCTGGCCCGTGCGGAACGAGTGAGCCTGACGATCGTCGGGCCGGAAGCACCGCTCGCTGCGGGCGTCGGCGATGCTTTCGCCGCCGAACGGCTGCCCCTGTTCGGCCCGAGTGCGGCGGCCGCGCGGATTGAATCCTCCAAGGCGTTCGCCAAGCAGTTGATGCTCGACGAGGGAGTCCCCACGGCGGAGTTCGAGGTGTTTACGGACCCGGACGCCGCACTCGGCTTCGTGCGATCCGGAACCGGGCCGATAGTGGTGAAGGCATCCGGCCTCGCGGCTGGAAAGGGCGCGATCGTCTGCAAGGACCGGCAGGAGGCCGAACGGGCTGTCCAAGAAGTCATGGTCGATCGGAGATTCGGCGCCGCCGGTGATAGGCTCGTCGTGGAGGAGTTCATGGAGGGCGAGGAGCTGTCGGTGTTCTTCCTTTCCGATGGCGAAACAGCGGTTCCGCTCGTCCCTTCGCGTGACCACAAGCGACTGCTCGAGGACGATCTCGGACCCAACACTGGTGGCATGGGCGCCTATTCTCCCGTGCGCGGGGCCGACGCCGATCTCATCGACAGGATCCGAGCAGAGGTGGCCGAGCCGGTTCTCGCCGGTCTGGCCTCCCGGGGCTGCCCATACACGGGATTCCTGTACGCGGGCCTGATGCTGACGGCCGCCGGCCCGAAAGTCATCGAGTTCAACTGCCGACTCGGCGACCCGGAAACCCAGGTCGTACTTCCGCTCACCCGCAGTGACCTGGTCGAGCCGATGGAGGCCGTTGCGCGGGGAGGAAGTCTCGAGGGCTGGACTCCCGACCTGTCGCCCGGAGCGGCGCTCGTGACGGTCGTGGTAAGCGGCGGTTA
>Ga0316193_10004274_pt1 | contig 10494 bp, 7 predicted proteins | sample MerIslsedime2_MG_FD_207735 | JGI IMG/M metagenome (GOLD analysis project Ga0316193, IMG submission 207735) | Coastal sediment microbial communities from Maine, United States - Merrow Island sediment 2 | ecosystem: Environmental > Aquatic > Marine > Coastal > Sediment | place: USA: Maine...
GTGCCTGCCTGAGTGGCTATGCGTGGATCGCCGCCCGTGCTCGCAAGCCATGCGCGCCGTCTGATAAGGACCTCGCCAAGATGGCTGATAGAGGCTCGACGACACGCGGCGTGGCCATTGTACCGAGAGGAGGGCCTTTGGGTGGTGAAGAGTCAGAAAATCGTCGGATTCGATTGTGGAGAGGACGAGCACAGCGCAGTGTTGTTGGACGCTGCCGGGAAGTTCGGAAAGAGGTATGGGGTCGCCAATGAGAGGGGTCAGATTCAAGAGTTGCTGGCCGAGCTTCTACTGGGCGTAAGCCCCGACGAACAACTGGTAGTGGTTGTGGAGTCGAGGCGTTCTCATGGGCGGATCGTCTCGGATGTGGCGATCGACCTCGGTTGTGATTTGAGGCAGGTCAACACGGTAGCGCTCAATCACTACAGAGACCTCGAGGGTCAGCCTCGAAAGGACGATGAGTGGGATGCCTACCTGGCGGCACGCATGGTGTTCCTGGAGATGGGCGGTTGTCGAGAAGCGGTCGAGGCCACTGAAGAGGAGCGGGCGTTGTCGCGATTGACGAGGACGCACAGGCGTCTGGTGGATGAGCGCAGGAAGCATCTCGCACGGCTGCGTGCCGTTCTGCTGGAGATGGCTCCCGAGATGCTCCATTCGTCATGGGAGGGGCCCAAGCCCGGCCGAAAAGCGATGCTGTACCTGCTGGAGCGTTGGCCGGGTTTCGAAGGGCTGGAGAGAGCCCAGTTACGGAGCATCGAGAAGATCCTGCGCCGGTGCAGGTACGGCTCCAGAGCGACCCATGTGGCGAAGCTGATCCGGAAGATGGCTCGTGGAATCTCGATCGCGGCCGAAGAGCGACACGCTTTCACCCTGGAGCTCGACCTCCTTGCACGGCAGATCCGGTTCTGTAACGAATCGAGGGATCGGCTGCGGGCCGAGATCGTCCATCGCGTCGAGCGCCATCCCGTGGGACCGAAGCTCCTCGAGATGCAAGGGAATGGTCCCGTGATCACCGGTGTATTGGTGTCAGAGCTGCTGCCGGTCGCCCGCACCTCGACCGAGCCGAAATGCGCGACCTACGCAGGGGTCACGCCGCTTTCGAGGAAAAGCGGAAAGAGTCTGGACAATGACAAGTTGGCCCAAGGGGTCAATCCACGAGTCCTGAACGCGCTGTATACCAGCTCGGTGGTGGCCATTAAACACAGCGCCATTGACCGGGCCTACTACCAGAAAAAGCTCAGAGGCTATGCCGGCCATCCGAAACCCCACGTCGCAGCGTTCATCGCCCTGTCCAGGCAAAGACACAAGTTGGTCTTCAAGCTCATGACCACCGACGCCCGGTACGACAAAGAGGTCCTGATAGCTACTCACCTCAAGCGACTCGAGCAGGATCAAATGGCCGCCGCGTGATCGGGAAGGCCGCGACTCTGACGGCCTATGGAAAGCCGGCTATCGCCGCCTTCCCACAGCCCTTGGAAAACCCTTCGGGTTTCCCACAGACTCACAGCCTCGACGACGACCTTTTCAGTCTTGACTTCTTATAGAGGCACCCATGTGAGAATCAGTGGCACCCATGCCCATGCAACAATGACGTACGTGCCACACATGGTAGATGTGAAGGGAGGCGAACCGTGAACGAACCCTCAGCCGAACCCGTCAGTCGCTGGTACCGCTGGCTCATTCTCCTGATCATCAGTTTCGTCTGTTTTGGGACGTACTACATCTATGACTCGGTCACGCCGCTGAAGGGCATGCTGCAGGACTCCCTGGGGCTGACGAGCGCCGACTACGGACTCCTTTTTTCAGCCTATTCGGTAGCCAATGTCTTCCTCTTCATGGTGCTGATCTCAGGCCTGTTGGTAGACCGGTTGGGTGTCAAGCGTTCGGGCATCATCTTTTCGCTTCTGTGCGCGATCGGTTCCGGGCTCACCGCGCTCGGCGCGTCGGAGTCCCTGCCGTCGAATCTCGGACCGCTCTACGGCTGGTTGGACGGCGTGTCCCCCCGAGCGTGGAGTGCAGAGCTCAAGGTCATGCTCGTCGGGAGAATGATTTATGGCATCGGGGCGGAAGCGATTCTCGTCCTCGCCAACAAGGTGCTTGCGAGGTGGTTCCTGGGCAAAGAGCTGGCGCTTGCCTACGCGCTCAATCTTTCGGTCCTCAGACTGGGAACGGCGTCCGCGCTCTTCTTCCAGGCGCCGATTGCGCTGCGCTTCGGTGTGGTGCCGGCGCTGTGGTTTGCGACGTTCGTGATGGGCGGCGGTATTGCGGCGTACTTTGTCTATATCGCCGTGGAGAAGCGGGCCGGGCGGGCGCTGGAAATGCGGCAAGCTGAAGCCGGCCTTCGCTCTGAGGAAGACGTGTTCCGCTGGCGCGAGGCGTTCTCCTTCGACGCGACCTTTTGGCTCATCACCCTGTTGTCGCTGTGCTTCTATTCCGCTGTCTTCACGTTCCAGTCGTACGCGCCCGATTTCCTCTCACACAAGTTCGGCTACGGTGCCGTGCTGGCCGGAACCTACGCCACGGCGCTCGTCTGGGGCACCGCTTTCTTCACGCCCATCTTCGGGTGGATCGTGGACAAGCGCGGCAAACGGGCAACACTGATGATAATTGGCGCCTCGCTGTGTATCCCCTGTTATCTTCTCCTCGCTCTCACGCGCCTCCATCCGGTCGTCCCCATTTTCTTTATCGGGATGTCACTCTCCCTCGTGCCTGCCGCTCTCTGGGCCGCTATTCCCATGATGGTGCCGGCCAGCCGGCTGGGCACGGCCTTTGGTGTCGTGAACTGGATACAAAACGTAGGGTTGATGTTGTTCCCCTGGATTGCGGGGAAAATCGCCGACATACACACGACGGTGGAGAATGTGGCGGGCGAGGAGACGATGCATATCGACTACACGATGACGTTGATGCTCTTTGCCGGCCTGGCCTCTGCGGGGCTGGTGGCGGCACTCCTGCTCAAGTGGGTGGACCGCCGCCGGACAGATGGGATCAGCATCGAAAACGTCATCAAGGTCTGACGCTCACGAACTGGCCGAGGTACCGAGGGTGGCACCCATGCATGGTGACAAATGTGTAATGTGTACGTGGCACCCATGGTGAACGTGGCACCCATGTGCCGCCAATGCTTGCGGTCAGTGGACCCCACTCCGCAGGAACCAGACTCCGGCCCCCATCAGCAGCACGATGAGAACCGCGATCATCTCGAGATTGAGGGTCGGGATTTCCCCAAATGCCAGGAGCGCGATCCCCACCGACGACCCGGGAAGGTGATTGGAGTCTCCAGAGTAGATCGCGACCACAGTCATGTTTCCAGGATCATCGAAGACCAGGCTAGTGGAAGCCGTGTCCCCGACGAGCGCGACGGTGTCGACAAGACCTCCGTTGACGAGGAAGTCGATAGTGCCAGTGGCGGTCGCTGGGGAGACCGTCGCGGAGAAAGTCACAGGGTGGCCAATTGGTACCTGATCGGGCGACACCGTCAGCCCAACGGTCGTTGACAGCAGGTTCACTACTTGAGTGAGTTCGGCGGAGTCGCTAACTGCGTGGCCGCCGTCGCCGCCGTAGGAGGCTGTGATCGGATGCGACCCGGCGGCGAAAGTCGAGATCGTAAGGGCCGCTGATCCGCTGACGAGAGATTCTGTTCCGAGCAAGGTCGCACCATCAAAAAAGTTCACGTCACCGGTGGCCGTTGCGGGGCTGACTTCGGCCGTAAAGGTCACCGGGTCTCCGTACGATGATGGGTTGAGCGATGAGGTCACAACGGTCGAGGTGGCAATGCCCTGACCGGCGACGCCCACGGTGAGCATATTGTCTGCGCTGGTGAATCGGAAGAGCATCTCGGTGCACGCTTGGGGCACCGTGAACGTAATGTTGGGGCCGTTCTGGACGCCTCCTGCGCCGTAGTTCAAATCCCAGCTTTCGTCGATCCCCACCTTGACGTCATAGTTGCCCGCAGGCAACCGGGCCGAGAAGCTGAATACGCCGTCATTGTCTGGGTCCTGGAGCCAGGAGCGTAGGCACCAGGGTTGCCAATCGCCCGAGCATCCGAGCTCGCTCTGGTAGCTCCCCGGTGCCGAGGCGATGAGCGAGTTGACGTTGTCCGTGACCCAGTGGGTCTCGTGCGAGTAATAGAACTTCACATCGGTCGGGTCGGCCAGGCTGAGAGGAATATTGGGTCCATTCAAAGTGGCGTTCTGCCCGTAGTTCACATCCCAGCTATCGTTGAGCGCCGCCTTGTATTCCCAGTCTCCGGCCGGCACGCTGAATACTTCCTGCCACACCTGATCCTCGGCGTCGAAGGCGAGGTGAGTACTGGAGCAGTCGGGCTGCCAGTCCCCCGGACAGCCGAGTTCCTCCTGAAAGCTGCCGGCCATGGTGACCTGAGCGGGCTGCGGCATCAGTGGCGCCACGCCGACTGTCAAGACCTTGGTCGCCCAATCGAACGAGAACAACATCTCGACGCAGTCGGAAGGCACGGTGAACGGAATGTTGGCACCGCCCGGAACCCCTCCGGCGCCGTAGTTCTCAGCCCAGTCCTCGCTGATCCCAACCTTGGTTTCGTAATCCCCAGCCGGTAGCCCCCTCGTTCTGAAGGTATAAATGCCGTCAGCGTCCAAGTCCTGGAGCCAGGAACGCAGGCACCCGGGTTGCCAGTCACCCGAGCAGCCGAGCTCGCTCTGGAAGCTGCCCCCTGCGACGGCGATGATCGAGTTGACGTTGTCCGTGACCCAGTGGGTTTCATGGGAATAGTAGAACTTCACGTCGGTTGGACCGGCAAGGTCGAGAGGAATGTTACCGCCGCCCAGAGTGGCGTTCATGCCGTAGTTTTCAACCCAGCTGTCGTTGAGAGTCGCTTTGTATTGCCAGCTGCCCGCGGGAACTGTGAACACCTCCTGCCAAACCTGGTCGTCCATGTCAAAGGCCAGATAAGTGTTCGCACAATCTGGCTGCCAGTCTCCGGGACAGCCGAGTTCCTCTTGAAGGTCGCCGCCAATCGTGACGGTGTCTGGATCCGGTGTATCAGAAGCAACCAGAGATCCAGCCGAGAACAGGCAGAGCAGCGCCAACGAGGCGATCCGAGTCGGCATCCAAACGCGAAACCTCAGGGCTGGGGTCATGACCTCCTCCATGGACGTAGTCTCTGTATCAAGACTGACCAGAACGAAACGCTCTCAGATTGTCTTTCTATTCGTTGCGTAACGCAAGGTGCCAATAGGGGGTGGCACCAATGGTTCCGAATAATGCGTTCATGCGAAGTGGGGCACCCAGGCATCAACGCGGGACGTGGCACCCACCACGCAGACAATGCAACAATGAGGTACGTGGCACCCATGGAATCAGTGATCAACGTGTCGGAGTTAACGCGCCGCTTCGGTGCCACGAAAGCCCTGGCCTCGGTGAGCTTGTCCGTGACACGTGGCGCTGTCCACGGCCTCGTCGGCGCCAACGGAGCGGGCAAGACCACGCTCATCAAGCACGTTCTGGGTCTGCTTCGGGCGAAAAGCGGCTCGGTGCGTGTCTTTGGCCTGGATCCGGTCGCCGAACCGGTCGCGGTGCTGTCGCGGATCGGCTATCTGTCAGAGGAAAAAGACCTTCCCGAGTGGATGCGCGTTGACGAGCTCATTCGCTATTCGCGGGCGTTCTATCCCGCCTGGGACGAAGTGTACGCGGAGGAACTGCGTCAGACCTTCGCCCTCGACCCCACGACGAAGATCAGAAACCTCTCCAGGGGGCAGAAGGCGCAGGCGGGACTTCTCATCGCACTGGCACATCGACCCGAACTCCTCGTCCTGGATGAGCCGTCGTCCGGCCTCGATCCCATCGTTCGCCGCGACATTCTCGGCGCGATCATTCGCACCATCGCCAGTGAAGGCCGAACGGTGCTCTTTTCGTCGCACTTGCTGGCGGAAGTGGAGCAGGTCGCCGATCACGTCACGATGATCGACCAGGGCAGGATCGCTCAAAGCGGGCCCATGGAAGCCCTCAAGGAATCGTACCGCTGCGTCACGGTCCGTTTCGCGGAACCGCGGCCCCGGCCTCCGGATGTCGCGGGCGTGCTGTGCTGGGACGGTGGGGACCGGGAATGGACTGCCGTGGTTCACGGCGACTCGGGCGAGCTGGACGGTGCAGTTGCCAACTGGGGAGGGCGGGTCGTGGCCGAACGCGCCCCCTCACTCGAAGAGCTTTTCATCGCCCATGTCGGAACCCCCGCGGATCCAGCCCGGGAGGCGTGATCATGCGCTCGCATGCCGCCGCAGTCGCCTGGGAATTCCGGCAACGCCATCGTTGGGGACTGATCGCCGTGGCCTGCTACCTGCTCGCGCTCGCGACGTTCAAGCTCCTGAGCCTCGAGCGGGGCCAGCCTATTACCTTTGATGACGAACAGACCTTTGCGTTCGCGGTCATCGTGCCCTCGGCGACGGCGTTCATGTATTTCCTGGCGGTGTTCAGCTTCGGCTTTGCCGGCGACCTGGCCGGACGACAATCGATCTACCCCGCCCGAATGTTCACGCTGCCGGCGACGAGCGGCGCGTTGGCGGGATGGCCGATGCTCTATGGCACGGTAGCCGTGGCGATCCTGTGGCTGGCAACGAGGTTTCTCGCCGCGTGGCCGTCCGACCTCGATGTCCCGTTGATCTGGCCGGCGCTGCTCGCCGCGGTGTTTCTCGCCTGGACGCAGGCGCTGACGTGGATGCCGTACGCGTTGCCGGGGCTGCGTGTGATCGTCACGGTGCTGATGATGATTCTGATCGACATCGTTATTTTCACGGCGCACGATTCGAAAGCCTCCGAGGTCGTGATGTTGGCCATCCTGGCGCCGAACATTCCCCTCGCGTATCTCGTCGCCCGCTTCGCGGTTGCACGGGCTCGCCGAGGTGACGTTCCCGATCGGCGCAGGATCTTCGCTCGGATCGGGCGAATTGCGGATCTCCTGTCAAGGCGACGAGACCGATTTCGGTCGCCTGCCAGCGCTCAGGCGTGGTTCGAGCGGCGGCGGCATGGCCGTTCGCTCCCGGCGCTGGTGGGGATCCTGCTACCGTTCGAGCTGTTCCTGCTCTTTCTCTTCAGAGACACGCCAGTCCTCGTCTTCGAGACGCTTTGTGCCGTACTGCTCACCCCACCCTTCATGGCCGTCTTCGTCGCCGCGACTGTCAGCAAGCCGAATCTCAATGGGAGCGATTCATATGGCGTGACGCCGTTCATCGCAACGCGGCCGCTGACCAGCGTTTCGCTCGTCACCGCCAAGCTGAAGGTGACGATTTGGAGCACTCTCGCCACGTGGCTACTGGTGATCGTCACCATCCCTCTCGCGCTGAGAATCTTCGGCACCTCGCCGATGGTGATCGAATGGACGCAGAAGCTCGTTGAAGCCGTCGGGACGCCCCGCGCCGTTGTGATCGTGCTGCTGGGATTCTCGGCACTGATGGCATCGACCTGGAAGCAGCTCGTGCAAAGTCTCTGCATCGGCATGAGCGGCCGTGCATGGCTCGTCAAAGGGAGCGTCTTTCTGGCCCTGTCCCTGCTCACCATCATGGTGTTGCTGGCTCAATGGGTCTTCGAAAACAGTGGGGTGATCGTCACGTTGTTGGACGCTTTCCCCTGGATCCTCGCTGTCCTGGTCTGCTTCAAAATTTCCGCTGCTGCATGGGTCGCCATGCGCCTCCACGACAGCCGGCTGCTTAGCGACCGCACACTCGTCATCGGCGCGCTCTGCTGGAACGTCGCCGTGTTCGCTCTCTTCGGCCTGCTGGTGTGGCTCCTGCCGACTGTGCTCTTCCGCAGTCACTTTCTCGCCCTCGTCGCGATCCTGGCCATCCCCCTGGCGCGACTCTCGGCGGCGCCGCTGGCGCTCTCCTGGAACCGACATCGATGAAGAGCAGGAAACGAGTCCTCGGTGCGGTGGTCACTCTCATCAGCTTGCCGCTGGTGGTGGCCCTCGTCGAGGCCGTCTCGTTCCACGTCCGGAATCGGAACAACGGATCGATCGTCTCCTCAGGCGAGAAGCGGGAGTACCTGCTGTACGTCCCGAAGAGTTACGACGCCACCAGACCGACGCCCCTCGTCATCAGCATGCACGGCGGGGGGGGATGGCCGGCGATGCAGAGGGACCTGAGCGAGTGGAACCGGCTGGCCGAGAGCCACGGTTTCATCGTGGCGTACCCGTCGGGTCTCAAGGATGGGGTTGTGAGAGGTTGGCGTGTGATTCACCGGGGGACGGGTCTCACGAAGGATGTCCAATTCATCTCGGACCTGATCGACGGCCTGGAGAGCGCTTACAACATCGACCCGACGAGGATCTACGCCAACGGGCTCTCGAATGGCGGCGGCATGGCGTTCGTGCTCTCGTGCACGCTGTCCGATCGCATCGCGGCGGTCGGGATGGTGGCGGCTGCGCAGATGCTGCCGTGGAGCTGGTGTACGGACCACCGACCGGTGCCGATGATCTCCTTTCATGGGACAGATGATCCGGTGGTTCCGTACGAGGGCGGCACGTCGTGGGTATGGGACGGCTCGTTTCCCGACGTTTCGGAGTGGGCGGCGAACTGGGCTCTACGGAACCGGTGCGGACCCGACACCGTCGAATCGGCGGTAGCTGCCGACGTCACCCGCCGGGACTACACGGACTGTGCTGACGACGCGGCCGTCGTGCTCTTCAAAATTCACGATGGAGGCCACACGTGGCCTGGCGGCCAGCCTTTGCCGGAGTGGTTCCTTGGACCGACGAGTCGCGAGATTGATGCCAGCTCTCTGATGTGGGAGTTCTTCCATGAGCACCGGCTCGGCACGGACGGTAACGCCGAAGTACCCGACCGAAGAAATACAGGGGAAGGCGGGCCTCAGCCTGCCCGGCCCCAATGATGTTCAGGTGCCACCGTTAGGGTGTCACCCGCAATCAAGCTTTGGTGCCATCCTCAGAATGCAATAGTGAGGTACGTGGCGCCCATACACCACAAATCAACAAATGTGAACGTGGCACCCATTCGATCCGGTAAGATTGATATAGGAGCTGGTTTGATGGGCAAGGAGGCATGACCATCGAAAAATCAGTGGTTCTGATGGCCGGCGTTCCGCTCGGTTCGTTCGGAGAGCTCGCGCCGGTGCTCGACCGTCAAAAGCTCACGGTAATTCAGGTCTCGTCGTACGAGGATGCGGTGATGTATGCCAACGCGGCTCTGGTCGATCTGATCATCCTCGGGATCGAACCGACAACCATGAGCCTCGAAGAGGTGATCCGGGCGATCCGGTCGCAATCGTCAGCCTCCAGAACGGCGTCGCTCCTCGTACTGGCCCAACCTGGTAACGAGGACAACGCCCGCCAGCTCATCGGCCACGGCGTCAATCGGGTGATGCTGACGGTTGATTCCCCGAAGCACATCGCCCTCCAGGTGGCCAACCTTCTCGACATTGCCCCGCGGGCGACGATGCGGCTGAGCACCCGGATGCTGGTCGAGTTGGAGGACGGTTTCGCGGAAGCGCTGGGTGCCGTCGTCAACATTTCGGCGGCGGGTATGCTCTTGGAGACCGACGCCGACCTCGAACCGGGCCAGCACGTCGTCATCTCGATCGACATCGGCCCTCAGCTGGAACCAGTCGCGGCCAAGGCCGAGATCGTGCGCAAGGCCGACCCGGAGCGAGAAGGCATCGAGGGCATCGGAGCCCAGTTCCTCTCCTTCGCCGGCGACAGCCAGAAACAGCTCGAGACCATCCTCGGCGATGCTTTCCGCATTCCAATCGACGAGGTGCGGACGGCGTCGTAGCACGCCGTACAACCGGCGGCGACCTCCCGATACAACGATCCCATATTGTCCCGACTCGTCCCTGAGGTTGTTATCAGTGGCACGCGGAATGGATGAGCCGGTCAAAGTTACAAAGTGAAACGTGGCACCCAAGATTGATTGCGAAGGATGGCACCCATGCAATGCCCATGCACCCATGTATTAGGTAAGATAAACAGAGCAGTGGGATCACGAATTGCTCAAGGGAGTGGGTGATGAACTGGTTGTCTTTTGCGGCCCTGTTCTGCGTTCTGGTGGCGAACGCCGTCTCTGCCGAGGAGCCCGGGCGGGCCGACCTGCTCGGTAATATTCGGGTGGTCAAGGATGCTGTCGAGCCCGAATTCATCGACCTCACCGCGGAAAAGCTGAAGGAGCAGCTCGAGGTTGTTTCAAGTCGATGCTATGCGTTTCACGGGTTCAACAACCCTGAAGTCCAGATCCATCTCCCGCGCCGCGACAACAGCGTCTATGCGTTGGTCGAGTTTTCCTCGGCGCGCTTACTCGATGCCGCGGGGGAAGAGGTCCGCTATGAACCTGAGCGGGGCATCTACGACCACGACACGCACTCCGACGAGATTCGGTTCGCGCCCATCGACGGTGGTCAAACGGTCGCGTTCGCAAAGGCCGAGGGCTCGATCACGCTGCGATATCCGATCCGGATGCGAACCGTCGCAATCAAGGCAGGGGGTTCGGCCCCGGCGGGCTTGACCGTGACCATCGA